>Ga0160442_100207_pt1 | contig 47257 bp, 36 predicted proteins | sample HID1971M_E1MG_FD_108252 | JGI IMG/M metagenome (GOLD analysis project Ga0160442, IMG submission 108252) | Enriched millipede-associated microbial communities from UW Madison campus, WI, USA - HID1971M_E1 MG | ecosystem: Host-associated > Arthropoda: Insects > Digestive system > Unclassified ... | reverse complement strand
GGAATTGGTAGACGCACTAGCTTCAGGTGCTAGCGGGGGCAACTTCGTGGAGGTTCGAGTCCTCTCCTGGGCACCATGACTCAGAAAATGATCAAACCCGCGCAAGCGGGTTTTTTCGTTTCTACCGTCCGGTAACAAAAAAAACCCCGCCTTTCAGCGGGGTTTTTCGTTTCAACACATCAGGCTCTCAATGCCCACCGGCCGAGGCAGCGCCCGCCCCTGCACCGAACGGCGGCTTGGCCAGCCACAGGAAGGCGATGATGGCCAGGAAGATCCAGCCCAGCAGGAAGAAGATGTCGTTGAAGCCCATCTGCGAGGCCTGGTGGTTGATCATGTTGTTGAGCGCGGCCGCGCCATGCTGCAGGTCGCCCTGCCCCATCGCGGTCACCTGGTCCTGCATGCCCGGGGTGTAGCCGGAGATGTGCTCGGTCAGATGCGCGTGGTGCTCCTGGGTACGACGTGCCCACAACCATGTCGTCAGCGAGGCGGCGAAGCTGCCGCCCAGCGTGCGCAGGAAAGTGGCCAGACCGGAGCCTGCGGCGATCTCGCGTCCGTCCAGATCCGACAGCAGGATCTGCAGCACCGGCATGAAGAACAACGCCACACCGATGCCCATGATCAGCTGGATGCCGGCCACGTGGCCGAAGTCCACCTGCAGGTTGAAGCCCGAGCGCAGGAAGCTGGTGAAGGACAGGAAGATGAAGGCGATCGTGGCCAGCATGCGCATGTCGAACCGCGAGGCGTACTTGCCCACGAACGGCGTCATGATCACCGGCAGCACGCCGATCGGCGCGGTCGCCAGACCGGCCCAGATCGCCGTGTAGCCCATGTCACGCTGCAGCCACTGCGGGATCAACAAGGCCACGCTGAAGAACGCCGCGTAGGCCACCACCATTGCCAGCGTCCCGGCGCGGAAGTTGCGGTGCCGGAACAGGCGCAGGTCGACGATGGGATCCTTGTCGGTCAGTTCCCAGATCAGGAACACCGCCAGCGCCACCACCGACACACAGGCCAGCACGACGATCTTGGTCGAACTGAACCAGTCTTCGTCGTTGCCCAGATCGAGCACCAGCTGCAGCGCGCCCACACCGATCACCAGGGTGATCAGGCCGACATAATCCATCTTCGGCTTTTCAACATGTTCGGGGCGCCCCTTGAGCTGGTTGCCCACCACCAGCGCAGCGAAGATGCCCAGTGGCACGTTGATCAGGAAGATCCATTCCCAACTGTAGTTGTCGGTGATCCAGCCACCGAGGATGGGGCCGGCGATCGGCGCTACCACGGTGATCATGGCCAGCAACGCCAGCGCCTGCCCGCGTTTCTCACGCGGATAGAGCGAGACCAGCAGGCTCTGGGTGATCGGGTACATCGGGCCGGCGACGAAGCCCTGGATCGCACGCGAGACAACCAGCATGCCCATGCTCTGGGCCAGGCCGCACAGCAGCGAGGCCAGGGTGAAGGCCAGCGTGGCCCACACGAACAGCTTGGTCTCGCCGAAGCGGCGGCTGAGGTAGCCGGTCAACGGCAGTGCGATCGCGGTGCTCACCGCGAACGAGGTGATGACCCAGGTGGCCTGCTGCGAACTGGCGCCGAGATTACCGGCGATGGTCGGCAGCGAGACATTGGCGATGGTGGTGTCCAGGACCTGCATGAACGAGGCCATCGCCAGCCCTGCGGTACACAGGGCGACGTTGGCCGGCCGGAAGGCCATGCCAGGCGCCGCGGGGGCGCCCGGCGCGGCGGGTGCTTGTGCGGACATGGTGGCCTCAGCTCGCCTTGGCCTGCTGCGGCAGGTTGCTCTGGATGATCTGGTGGATCACATCGTCGGCGCTGTGCAGCTGCTTGGCGTAGACGTCGGTATCGAACACCTGGCCCTTGGCGGTTTCGGTCGGCAGCACGGTGCCCTTCTGGTCGCGCAGGCTCACTTCGGCCTTGATCGACAGCCCGATGCGCAGCGGATGTTCGGCCAGCTGCTTGGCATCGATGGCGATGCGCACCGGCACGCGCTGCACGATCTTGATCCAGTTGCCGCTGGCGTTCTGCGCCGGCAGCAGCGAGAACGCCGAGCCGGTGCCCAGGCCGAGGCTGTCGATGCGGCCCTTGTAGGTGACGTCGCCGCCGTACAGGTCCGAACGCAGCTCCACTTCCTGGCCCAGGCGCATGTGGCGCAGCTGGGTTTCCTTGAAGTTGGCTTCCACCCACATCTGCTCGGTCGGCACGACGGCCATCAGGGCATTGCCCGGCTGCACGCGCTGGCCGACCTGCACCGAACGACGCGCCACGTAACCGGTGACCGGCGCGACGATGCCGGCGCGGGCATTGTTGAGGTACGCCTGGCGCAACTGCGCGGCGGCGGCCTGTACGTCCGGCTGGGTCGCGATCACGGTGTCATCCACCAGCGCGTTGCTGCGCTCGAAGGTTTCGCGCGAGCCGGCCACGGCGGCTTCGGCAGCCGCCAGTTCGGTGCGGGCATGTGCCAGCTCTTCGTTGGAGATCGCGCCGGTGCTGGCCAGATCCTTACGGCGGTTGAAGTCCTCGCGCACGCGCTTGAGGGTCACCTGGCGCGCATTCAATTCGGCCTGCGCGCCTTCCACGCTGCGGTACAGACCGCGCACCTGGCGGACCGTCTTGGCGAGGTTGGCTTCGGCCTGCTGCAGAGCGACTTCGGTGTCGGCCGGATCCAGCTGGACCAGCAGCTGGCCGCGTTCGACGCGCATGCCGTCATCGGCGTTGATCCCGACCACGGTGCCGCTGATCAGCGGCGTGATCTGGACCTGGTTGCCCTGCACGTAGGCATCGTCGGTTTCTTCGAACCAGCGGCCGAACATGAAGTACCACAGGGCCAGCGCGGCCAGCAGCAGCACCACGATGACCAGCAGGCCGCGCAGCAGCTTGCCGCGACGGGAGGGAGCTGCCTTCTCGGCAGCGGGGGCGGAGGTCTGACTCATGGGGATGACTCTCAGGAATGCGAGGATTCGGGGGTGGCGGCGACCGTGGCGGCATCGCGGGTCGGGGTGAAACCACCGCCCAGCGCCTGGCTCAGGCGGACCGAAACAAGGATCTGACGCGACTGCAGACTGGCCAGCCGCTGCTGGGCGACCAGCAACTGCTCTTCGACGCTGAGCACATCCAGGTAGCTGCCGATGCCGGCGCGGTAGCGCTGCTCGGCCAGGTCGTGAGCGGCACGCGCGGTGCTGACCGCCTGGGCCTGGGCACTGGCCTGGTCGGCCAGCGAGCGCACCGCATTGACCTGGTCGGCGACATCGCGCAGCGCGTTGAGCACGGACTGGTTGTAATCGGCCACGGCCAGGTCGTACTGCGCGTCGGTCTTGCCCAGGTTGGCGCGCAGGCGGCCGCCATCGAAGATCGGCAGGCTCAATGCCGGGCCGAGGAAGGCGAACGTGGAGCCACTCTTGAGCAGCTGGTCCACTTCACTGGAGACCACGCCGCCCAGAGCGGTGAGGTTGAGGCTGGGATAGAACGCGGCCTTGGCCGCGTGGATCTCGCGGTTGGCCGCTTCCACGCGCCAGCGCGCGGCGACGATGTCGGGGCGACGGCCGAGCAGCTCGCTCGGCAGTACGCCGGGCAGCTGCAGCGCCACCGGATTCAGCACTTTCGGGCGGTCGATCTGCAGACCGCGGTCCGGGCCCTGCCCGACCAGCGCGGCGAGCGCAGTGCGCGCTTCGTCGATCTGCTGCTGCGCGGCCTGCTGTTGCTGCTGCGCGGCCGGAATGCGGGCTTCGGCCTGGCGGGTCTGCAGGTCGCTGTCGATGCCGGCTGCACGCCGCTGGCGGGTCAGCTCCAGCGTCTTCTGCGACCGCGCCAGTTCTTCGCTGGCCACGTCATGCAACGTCCAGGCGTAGCCCAGCTGCGCGTACGCCTCGGCGATGGCGGCCGAGAGATTCAGGCGTGCGGCCTGGGCGTCCACTTCGGCGGCGTGGCCGCTGTCCACGGCCGCTTCCCAGGCGGCGCGCTTGCCGCCCCACAGGTCGATGCCGTAACTGAAACTCAGGTAGGCCTGGCCACTGCCGGCGTAGCTCCCGCCGAGCTCGTCACCGACCATCGATTCGGGCAGGCGCACGCCGGTGTAGCCACCAGAAGCGGACACGCTGGGCAGGCGATCAGCGCGTGCAGTGCCAATCTGGGCACGTGCCTGGCGCAGCCGCGCATCGGCCGCGTCCAGCCCGGGATTGCGCTGCAGGCCTTCGGCGATCAAGGCGTCCAGCTGGGGATCGCCCAGCGCGCGCCACCAGTCGGTGGCCGGCCAGCCGGGCTGGCTCAGACCGTTGGCGGCCAGGGTGCGCTGGGTCTGCAGGCTGTCTGCGTCGAGCAGGCGGCCCTGCGGCTCCAGGCCGCGGCTGCTGGCACACGCGGCCAGCGCAAGCGCCAGCACGGAGACCAGTACCGGCCGCAGCGGGCGCAGCGAATAAGAGGGTTCAAACGTCGAAGTCATGGGGTTACCAGTGAGTCGCGTACACGGGTCATGAGGGAAAGCAGCTGCGCGCGTTCGTCCGGAGACAGATCACGCATGGCATCGTCAATGGTCTGGTCTCCCCGCTGTTTGAGGCGTGCCCACAACTGGCGGCCCGGCTCGGTCAGCACGATCTGCAGGGCCCGTCGGTCCTGGGCATGCGGTTCGCGCCGCACGCAATCCAGGGCTTCCAGCTTGTCCAGCAGGCGGGTGACCGCGCTTGGCACCTGGTCCAGAGCCTGGGCCAGCTCGTTGGCGGTGCACGGGGCACGGGCCGCGAGCACCTTCAGGCCGAGATAGTGGGTAAAGCCGATACCGAGGTTTTCCTCGGCCATCGACGTGTCCAGCTGACGGACCAGGCCATCGCGCACTTGGCGCAACAGGAGTCCGAAGCTGGGGGGATGGGCATCAGGACAGATCATGGGTGAGCATTCTCTTCCAAAAAATATATTTCTCAATAGAAATATTCAATCTGGAATCAAATGCTGTGTTGCAACATTCAGAACAGTGGGCAGGCCGCTACCTTAATGGCGCGCCCCACTGGCCCGGTATTACAATTTGGACAATGGATAACACTTTCAGGCCAGCGCTGGAGACAGAGGCCACCCAGATGATCCGCAACCAGGTGCTGGACTGGTTCGAGCGGGATGACGGGTTGGGCGTGCTCGGCTTCCGCATCGAGAGCCCCAAGGGACTCGAACGCGAGATCGACTGGCACCAGCACCGGCGCGCCCAGTTGATCTGCGTGGAGGCCGGGCTGCTTACCACCCGCACCCGCCACGGCACCTGGTCACTGCCGCCCGGCTGCGCTGGCTGGATGCCGCCCGGGGAGCCGCACACCGTGGATATCTGCGGGCCGCTGCGTGGCTGGGGCGTGATCGTCAGCGCGGCAATGGCCTGCGATCTGCCCGACGAACCCTGCGTGCTGGCCATTTCCGATCTCCTGCAGGCGCTCTCGCTGCGCGTCACCGCATGGGTGCCAGCGGCCGAGCCCACCCTGCGCCAGCAGCACATGATCGAGGTGCTGCTGGACGAAATCCGCAATGCCCCGCGGCAGCGCATGCACCTGCCGATGCCGCAGGACCGGCGCCTGCTGCGGATCGCCTCGCAGCTGATCGCCAACCCGGCCGACGCGCGTAGCCTGGACCAGTGGGCCCAGTGGGCGGGGCTGTCGCCGCGTACACTGACCCGGCACTTCCGCGATGAAACCACGCTCAGCTTTGCGCAGTGGCGCCAACAGGCCCGGCTGGCCGAGGGGCTGCGCCGGCTTTCCGACGGCCAGAGCGTGTCCGATATCGCGCACGAACTGGGGTTCAGCAGTCCCAGCGCCTTCGTCACGGTGTTCCGCCGCCACTTCGGCAGCCCGCCCGGGCGCTATCTGGCGCGCAGTGGACACCCCCTCAACCCATCACGCGGCTTGGCATCCCCGGCCGCATCCGGATAATCGTCCGCCTGCGAGGGCGACAGCCGTCGCCGTCCCTTGCCACAGGTAACAATCCCGCATGACCGATCTTGCCCGCCCCGCGTTCCACGGCTTTGAACAGCTGCCCCTGCGCGAGTACGCCGAACGGGCGTACCTGGACTACTCGATGTACGTGGTGCTCGACCGCGCACTGCCGTTCCTCGGCGACGGTCTCAAGCCGGTGCAGCGCCGCATCATCTATGCGATGAGCGAGCTGGGCCTGAATGCCGCCTCCAAGCCGAAGAAGTCCGCGCGTACCGTCGGTGACGTGATTGGTAAGTACCATCCCCACGGCGACAGTGCCTGCTACGAAGCACTGGTGCTGATGGCCCAGCCGTTCTCATACCGCTACCCGCTGATCGAAGGCCAGGGCAACTTCGGCTCGACCGACGATCCCAAGTCGTTCGCGGCGATGCGCTACACCGAGTCCAAGCTGACCCCGATCGCCGAAGTGCTGCTGGGCGAGATCAACCAGGGCACCACCGACTGGACGCCGAACTTCGACGGCACGCTGGAAGAGCCGACCTGGATGCCGGCACGCCTGCCGCACCTGTTGCTCAACGGCACCACCGGCATCGCCGTGGGCATGGCCACCGATGTGCCGCCGCACAACCTCAACGAGATCGTCAGCGCGCTGCTGCACCTGCTCGACGATCCGGATGCGACGGTCACCGACCTGTGCGAGCACGTGAAGGGTCCGGACTACCCGAGCTTCGCCGAGATCATCACGCCGATCGCCGATCTGCGCACCATGTACGAGACCGGTTACGGCAGCGTGCGGGCGCGCTCCACCTTCCTGAAGGAGAACGGCAACATCGTGATCAACGCGCTGCCGTTCCAGGTATCGCCGTCGAAGGTGATCGAGCAGATCGCCGCGCAGATGCGCGCCAAGAAGCTGCCGTGGCTGGAAGACATCCGCGATGAGTCCGACCACGCCAACCCGGTGCGCGTGGTACTGGTGCCGCGCTCCAACCGCGTGGACGCCGAGCAGCTGATGGGCCACCTGTTCGCGACCACCGACCTGGAGCGCAGCTACCGGGTCAACCTCAACGTGATCGGGCTGGACGGCCGCCCGCAGGTCAAGAACCTCAAGACCCTGCTCAGTGAGTGGCTGCAGTTCCGCGGCACCACCGTGACCCGCCGGCTCAACCACCGCCTGCAGAAGGTCGAGCGTCGCCTGCACATGTTGGACGGCCTGCTGGTCGCCTTCCTCAACCTGGATGAAGTGATCCACATCATCCGCACCGAGGACGAAGCCAAGCCGGCGCTGATCGCGCGCTTCGCGCTGAGCGAGGAACAGGCCGAGTACATCCTGGAAACCAAGCTGAAGCAGCTGGCCCGCCTGGAAGAGATGAAGATCCGCGGCGAGCAGGATGAGCTGGCCAAGGAGCGCGACAAGATCGTCGGCATCCTGGAGAGCAAGGCCAAGCTGAAGAAGCTGATCCGCGACGAGCTGGTGGCCGATGCCAAGAAGTTCGGCGATGACCGTCGCTCGCCGCTGGTGCAGCGTGGCGCGGCGCAGGCCATCGACGAGACCGAGCTGGTGCCGAGCGAACCGATGACGGTGGTGCTCTCGGAGAAGGGCTGGATCCGTGCGGCCAAGGGCCACGACATGGACCCGTCCACCCTGTCCTACCGCGATGGCGATGCGCTGCTCGGTTCCGTGCGCGCACGCAGCACGCAGCAGGTGGCATTCCTGGACAGCGAGGGCCGTGCGTACTCGACCCTGATCCACACCCTGCCCTCGGCCCGTGGCAACGGCGAGCCGCTGACCGGTCGCTTCTCGCCCGCACCGGGCAGCGCCTTCATGACACTGGCCAGCGGCGAGAACAACACGCGCTTCGTGCTGGCCTCCACCCACGGCTATGGCTTCGTGACCCGCTTCGAGAACCTCACCGGCCGCAACAAGGCCGGCAAGGCGATGCTCAACCTGACCTCCGGTTCCAAGGTGCTGACCCCGGCCGTGGTCGCCAATCCAGAGACGGACCGCATCGTCGCCGTGACCAGCTCGGGCAATCTGCTGGCGATCGCCGCCAGCGACCTGCCGGAACTGGACAAGGGCAAGGGCAACAAGATCATCGACATCCCCAAGGCCAAGCTTGCCACCGAGCGCGTGGTCGCGGTGGTGTCGGTGGCGCCGGGCAACACGCTGCTGGTGCGCAGCGGCCAGCGCACGATGAACCTGTCCTTCAAGGACCTGGACACCTACCTGGGGACCCGCGCCACCCGTGGCCATCTGCTGCCGCGTGGCTGGCAGAAGGTAGAAGGCCTGGCGGTGGAGTAAACGTCGCGGTGTCGAGGTGAATCGGAACGGCCGGGGAAACCCGGCCGTTTTGTTGCGCCCACAGAAAAGGCCGGGTTTCCCCGGCCTCTCTGTTTGAATCAACGTCAGCTGGCTGGCAGAGGCTGGCGGGCGGACGAGGGTTCAGCAGCTGGCTGGCGAAGGCTGGCTGGCAGGCGGAACCCGATGCCGCACTCAGTGCGCAGCCGTGCCCTTCGCATCCATCTTGCTGGTCTGGTACAGCGCCAGACCGATGCGCTTGATCAGGCCCAACTGCTGTTCCAGCCACCAGGCGTGGTCTTCTTCAGTGTCTTTCAACTGGACCAGCAGCATGTCGCGGCTGACATAGTCCTGATGCTGCTCGCACAGTTTCATGCCGGCAGCCAGGTTGTTGCGGACGCTGTACTCGGTCTCCAGATCCTTCTGCAGCATCTCTTCCACGGTCACGCCGGGCTCAAACCCGTGCGGGCGCATGTCCGGGTCGCCGCCGAGGAAGAGGATCCGGCGCAGCAGCGCATCGGCGTGCTGGGTCTCTTCTTCCATTTCGTGGTTGAGGCGCTCATAGAGCGCGAACAGGCCCTGGTCTTCGTAGCGGCGCGAATGGATGAAGTACTGGTCGCGCGCGGCCAACTCGCCACGCAGCAGTTCCTTCAAGCAGGCGATGACGTCCGGGTTGCCTTTCATGGGGGGTGCTCCTGATGAATCAATGCGCGCATGGTGCCCTATCTGGAAATCCGGTGATCTAATCGGAATCAGTTGCAGTTGCGCTTCGTTCGGCGTGCACAGGGCGTTCACGCCTCCCCTACAATCGAACCACACCTACAGGGGGATGCGCAGGATGCGGCAATGGCTGAAGCGGCTGGTCTGGGGCGTGCTGATACTCACGTTGGCGGCGGTTTTCATGGTGTGGTGGCTGCTTCGCGGCAGCCTGCCCACTCTGGAAGGCGAGCAGGCCATGACCGGACTGGCGGCGCCGGTGAACATCACCCGAGACGCGCTGGGCGTGGTCACCATCGAGGCCGGAAGCCAGGGCGATGCAATGCGGGCGCTGGGTCTGGTGCATGCGCAGGAGCGCTACTTCGAGATGGACCTGATGCGTCGTACTGCCGCTGGCGAGCTCGCCGAGCTGTTCGGCCCGGCGGCGATCGACATGGACAAGCGCATGCGGGTGCACCGGCTGCGGGCGCGCACCGAGGCCCATCTGGAGGTTGCCACGGGCAGCAGCGCCGCTGCCCTGCAGGCTTATGTGGACGGCATCAACCAAGGTGTCGGCGATCTTCGGGTACGGCCTTGGCCCTATCTGCTGCTGCGCCAGACCCCCGCCCCGTGGCGTGCCGAAGACAGCGTGCTGACCGGGCTGGCGATGTATGCCGACCTGCAGGACCCCACCAATCAGAACGAATTGGCGATGGCGCGGATCCGCGCGGTGGCGCCACCGGCGCTCTATGCATTGCTCAGCCACGATGGCAGCGAATGGGATGCGCCCCTGTTCGGCGCGGCGCGCGGCAACGCACCGCTACCGGACGCCACTGCGCTCGACCTGCGACAGCCCGATGCCGCGCAGGCAACCAGTGCCACCGCCGGTCATCTGGACCCCGACGTGCTGGGCAGCAACAACTTCGCCGTCTCCGGCGCACTGACCGCGGACGGGCGCGCCATCGTGGCCGACGACATGCATCTGGGACTGCGTGCGCCGAATCTCTGGTTCCGGGTACGCCTGCGCTATCCCGATCCGCAGGCGCCCGACGGCCGCGTCGATGTCAGCGGCTTCTCGCTGCCCGGCCTGCCGGCCATCGTCGTCGGCAGCAACGGACACGTGGCCTGGGGCTTCACCAACAGTTACATCGACACCGCCGATTTCCGCAGCGTGCCTGCCGATGCCCAGGACATCACCACGCATGAAGAGCGTATCCGCGTCGCCGGTCAAGCACCGGTGACGCTGCGCGTGCGTGAGACCGCCTGGGGTCCAATACTCCACGAACGGCCGGACGGCAGTGGCGAGGCGCTGCGCTGGGTGGCGCAGCTTCCCGGTGCGGTCCGTTTGGACTTTGCCGAGATGGCGCGCGCGGCGACGCTTGAGGAGGCCTTCCACGTGGCCGACCGCAGCGGTATTCCCGCGCAGAATCTGGTGATCGCCGACCGCAGCGGACGCATCGCCTGGCGGTTGATCGGCACACGACCGGACCGTGCTGCGGACTGCCCGCCAAGCGGCAACACGATCGCGGCCCCTGCCAGTTGTGCGCCGTGGGCGATCCGCAGCGATGGCGCGCCGGCATTGATCGATCCCCCCATGCATCGGCTGTGGACCGCCAACGGACGCGTCCTCGATGGGGATGCCTTGGCCATTGCCGGGAACGGTGGCTACGACCTCGGTGCACGCGGGCGGCAGATCCGCGATGGCCTGATGGCAAAGGAGCGCTTCACCGAAGCCGACCTGCTGGCGATCCAGCTCGACGATCGCGCCCTGTTGCTCACGCGCTGGTGGCACCTGCTGCGCGAGGTCGTCACCGCCAGCGACGACCCTGCCCTGCAGCGACTGGAGGTCGCAACCCGGCGATGGGAGGGCCATGCGACCGTCGATTCGGTCAGCTACCGGATCACCCGCGGTTTCCGCGGCATGCTGATCGACCGTGTTGGCGAGGGGCTTCTCGCGCCAGCGAAAGCACAGCTCGGACAAGCGTATCTGGAGCCGCGGCTGGGGCAGTTCGAAGGCGTGTTGTGGCCATTGGTGAGCGAGCGCCCGGCGCATCTGCTGCCGCCTTCGTACTCCAGCTGGAATGCGCTGTTGACCGATACCGCCAAGACGCTGGAGGCAGACCTGAGCAGTCAGGGGCCGCTGGACGCGCGTACGTGGGGCGAACGCAACACCGCCGCGATCTGTCACCCGGTCAGTCGCGCGCTGCCCAACGTCGCCCGACGATGGCTGTGCATGCCTGGCGATCCGTTGCCCGGCGACCGCGACATGCCCCGCGTGCAGGGGCCCGCGTTCGGGGCGTCGCAGCGGATGGTGGTCTCGCCCGGCCACGAAGCCGAGGGATTGATCCACATGCCCGGTGGGCAGAGCGGTCACCCGTTGTCACCGTTCTGGGGCGCAGGACACGACGCCTGGGTGAAGGGAACACCCACCCCGTTCCTGCCGGGCAAAACCGCGTACACGCTGACGTTGGTCCCCGCGGAATGATCACGGGGTCAACGCTTTACTGCCGCCTCCAGCGCTCCATCGCGTTGAGCAGCGGCCCGGTCATGGCCGTGGTCACCAGGGCCATGATCACCAGCACGGCAAACAGGCGATCGCCGAGGAAGCCCAGCTCGTAGCCCAGGTTGAGCACGATCAGCTCCATCAGGCCGCGGGTATTCATCAGGGCACCGAGCTTCCACGCCTCATGGCTGCCCATGCCGGCACTGCGCGCTGCACTCCAGGTGCCGATCAGCTTGCCCAGCGTGGCCACCGCGATCACGATCAGGCAGAGCACCCAGTCGCTGGCCTGCAGGGCATCGGCGCGCATGCGCAGGCCGGTCATGGCGAAAAACAGCGGCAGCAGCAAGGTGACCGCGAACGGCTCGACGCGCTCGGCCACGGTATGCCGCAGGGTGGCGTTGCCGGAGACCGCCACGCCGGCCGCGAAGGCACCGAACAGCGCGTGGATGCCCAGCATTTCGGTAACCAGCGCGCAACCCAGCGCCATCAACAGCATGATCAGCAACCAGCGCCCTTCCTGGCCCGGGGCGATCACCAGACGCGAGAACCACGGACGCACCACACCGAGCATCAGTGCAACGAAGGCGACCACACAGACCAGGTTGATCGTCGCGGGCACCCAACCCTGCGATTGTGCGGCGGCGACGATCAGGGCCAGCAGGCACCACGCGGTGGCATCGCCGAGCGCGGCGCAGGCGATGGCGGTCTGGCCCAGCGGCGTGCCGGTCATGCCCCGGTCGGCCAGGATGCGCAGCAGCACGGGGAACGCCGTGATGCTCAATGAAATACCCACGAACAACGCAAAGCCGGTGAAACCCACACCCGGCGGTGCGTGCGCGCCATAAAGCCAGATCGCCAGCCCCACGCCCAGCACGAACGGCACGGCAATTCCGGCATGGCTGACCACGAAGGCGAAACGCCGTCGCCCCCGCAGTCCGCCCAGATCCAGTTCCGCCCCGGCCACCAGCAGGAACATCAGCACGCCGAGCTGGCTGAGCAGGCCGAGCGAGCCAAGCGAGGCTGCCGGGAACAGCACGCCATGCACCTGGGGCAACACGGCGCCCAGCACCAGCGGCCCCATCATCAGGCCGGCCGCCATCTCACCGATCACCGCCGGCTGGCCCAGCCGGCGGAACACCCAGCCCGCGCCCTTGGCGACCATCAGCAATACCAGCAACTGCAACAAGAACAGACCAAGCGGCGCATGCAGATGCGCGGCCCAGTCGGCCCCCAGCGACGACTCTGCACGGACCACCTGTGCGGTCACGGCCGGGCCGGCAAACCGTGCCAGGCCCAGGCCGATCAACAGCGGCAGTGCCACCCAGCCCAGATAGCGCCAAGCCAGCCCACTGCGGCGCATGCCGGTGGTGTCAGAGTCCATGACCGATCCCCATCGATTGAAGGGGCGATTCTACGGGCTGCACGCGTCGCCACACCACCGCGGACGACGCGGCGGTGTGGCGCATCGATCAGGCCAGTGCCTGTTCGTGCACGCCGGCGATGGCACGCCCGGAGGGATCGGCCATCGCGGCAAAACTGGCATCCCACGCAATCGCCGCTGGCGAGGAGCATGCGATGGACTTGCCGCCCGGCACGGTCTCCGCCGCCGCCTGGGTCGGGAAGTACTGCTCGAAGACGTGGCGGTAGAAGTAGGCTTCCTTGGTCTGCGGCGGGTTGTGCACGAAACGCTTGTCCGCTGCGGCCATCACCCGGTCACTGACCTGGGCCTCGGCATGCGCCTTGAGTCCGTCGATCCAGCCATAGCCGACGCCATCGCTGAACTGTTCTTTCTGGCGCCACAGGATCGAGTCCGGCAGGTAGCCTTCGAAGGCGTCGCGCAGCACCGCCTTCTCGATACGTCGCGTACCGGCAGGGCCCTGCCCGACCATCTTGTGCTTGGCGTCGATGCGCATGGCGACATCGAGGAACTCGCGGTCCAGGAACGGCACACGCGGCTCCACGCCCCAGGCCATCATTGACTTGTTGGCGCGCAGGCAATCGTAGTTGTTGAGTGCATCGAGCTTGCGCACCAGCTCCTCATGGAACTCACGCGCGTTGGGCGCCTTGTGGAAGTAAAGGTAGCCACCGAAGATCTCATCGCTGCCCTCACCGGACAGCACCATTTTCACGCCCATCGCCTTGATCCGGCGCGCCAGCAGGAACATCGGCGTGGAAGCGCGGATGGTGGTGACGTCGTAGGTCTCCACGTGGCGGATCACTTCCGGCAGGGCATCCAGGCCTTCTTCGAAGCTGTACTCGAAGCCGTGGTGCACGGTGCCCAGTGCTTCGGCCGCGATGGCGGCGGCGGCCAGATCGGGCGAGCCTTTCAGGCCGATCGCGAAGGAATGCAGACGCGGCCACCACGCTTCACTCTGATCACCATCTTCGACACGGTGGCGGGCGTAACGCGCGGCCACCGCCGCAACCAGCGACGAGTCCAGACCACCGGACAGCAAAACGCCGTACGGCACATCGGTCATCAGCTGGCGATGCACCGCACGCTCGAAGGCCTCACGCAGTTCCACGCGGTCGGCCTCAACGCCTTCGACCGCAGCGTAGTCGCGCCACGGACGCTCGTAGTAACGGGTGAGCGTGTCGGTGGCACTGTCGTACCAGTGGCCCGGCGGGAACTGCGCCGCGTCGGCGCAGATGTCCACCAGCGACTTCAGCTCGGAGGCCACCACCAGGCGGCCGTCCTTGTCGTGGCCCCAGTAGAGCGGCACCACGCCGATCGGATCACGGGCAATCAGCACGCGCTGCGCGGCGCGGTCCCACAACGCGAAGGCGAAGATGCCATTGAGGCGGTTCAGGAAGGAGGCCGGGCTGTCTTCGCGGTACAGGGCGTTGATCACCTCGCAGTCCGAACCGGTCTGGAAAGCGTACGGCTGGGCCAGTTCGGCCTTCAGTTCGCGGTGGTTGTAGATTTCGCCGTTGACCGCCAGTGCCAGCCCGCCGTCTTCGGACAGCAGCGGCTGCGACCCACCGGCGGGGTCGACGATGGCCAGGCGCTCGTGGACCAGGATGGCGCCGTCATCGACGTACACCCCGCTCCAGTCCGGGCCGCGATGGCGCTGGCGCTGCGACAGGTCCAGCGCATGGCGGCGCAATGCGGCGAGGTCATCGCCCGCCTGGAGGCCGAAAATACCGAAAATCGAACACATGGGAACAGCTCCTGATGATGGGGGAATACACGTATTGCAGGCATTCGACCGGCCACCCAGGCCCGGAAGGGGTAAACCCGGGCCACAAAAAAACCCGCATCGGTCGATGCGGGTTTTCTGGGGTCCGGGCGTGTTGCTTGTACTAGCCCTGGTCGCAGTCCCGCATCGGCCGCGCACGATTATTCGCGCGCAGATTGGTGCGGTTGGTATTGTTGACAGCGGTGGCCGGGAACGAGGACATGGGTCGACCGTAACCGGGTTTGGGCGGCGGTGCAACTGTTGCGATGGCAACCAAACCGACCGCCGCGGACAACCCCGCGCTTCGGAGCCGGGCGATAATCACGGTCCTTCTGCACCATCTGGCTCGCATGACCGCTCGTATTGGACGCATCGCGACACGCCTGGGCGCCATCGCCCTGGCCCTTTCTCTCATCGCCTGCAGCAGCACCCCTTCACGGACGCCTGCGAGCATCGTGAAGTCGGTGGAGACCAAGGCGGCCGATGGCAGCTTCGACAGTGCCTGGGAGGCAGCCAGGACCTACGAGACCTTCAACGACCCGCGCGCCGTGACCTGGTACGAGCGTGCCGCCGCCGTCACCCCGTGGAGCTTCCACAACCCCCAGGCCGAAGAGGCGCTGGGCCGGATCTGGACCCACGGTGAGCTGCTGCACGGCACCGGCCCGAACATCGTCCAGGGCACGGCGTTGCGTGCCTCGCCGCGGAAGGCCGAGCGCTGGTATCGCACCGCGGCCGAGCACGGCAACCCGATGGCCATGCTGATGCTGGCCAAGTTCCATCGCGAACGCGGTGACGCGGCGAGTGCGCTGCGCTGGGACCTGCGCGCCACCATCTACCACCACATGCCGTCCGAATCCTCGCGGCTGCCGCAGGCGATCGAACCGCAGCCGGATGGCACCCTGCATCCGCTGGTCGTCGACATCCAGCGCCGTGCGCAGCGTGGCGATGCCGACGCCCAGGTGGATCTCGGCGCGATGTACGAACTCGGGATGGGCCTGCCGCGCGATGGCATCGAGGCACTGCGCTGGTATCGGCTGGCGGCGGACCAGGGCAATGTGTATGGCCAGTATTTCAGCGGCCTGCTGCTGGGCCGCGGCCGCGCCGGCGTGACGCGTGATCTGGACGCGGCCGCCGGTTGGTTCGCCAAGGCCTACGCGCAGAAGTTCTACCTGGCCGGGGAAACGTACTGGCGCGAGCGGATCAAAGCGCCGTTCTGGACCTTCGGTTAGTGCCGGAATTGGCGTCGCTCCGTTTTGTACACATTCGGCAACACGCTTCAAGTCTGCCTATGGTCCGGAACATCGCCCAGAATGACGGCATGAAGACCGCTACCTTCCGCAATGAAACCCTTACCCGCGAGCGCATGCAGGCCATTATCGCCGCGCATCCGAGCGCGGCGGTGTTCGAGAACTGCACGTTCGATCACGGCGACTTCTCGCGGCTGGACATGGATGGATTCCAGTTCAACCAATGCTCGGTCGACGGTGCCTCTTGGCTGGCGGCCTCACTGGAAGAAAGCCAGTGGACGAAGTGCCGCGGCAGCCAATGCGATTTCAGCTCGGCCCTGCTCAGCGATGCGCGTTTCTCGCACTGCGATCTGAACAACAGTCACTGGCGCCGCGCAACGCTGTCCTCGGTGCAGTTCCAGGACTGCAAGCTGACCGGCGCGCACCTGCAGGAAGTGACCGGCTGGGCGCTGGAATTCCGCGATTGCCTGCTGGTCAGCGCGGACCTGCGCGGGATGTCGTTCCGCAAGGCGCAGCTGGAGGGTATGGATTTCTCCGAGGCCGAGCTGTCCGGCTGCGATTTCCGCGATGCGGTGTTCAACGGCGGCAGCCTGCGCAACGCACAGACGCGGCTGACGCGATTTGAAGGCGCCGACCTGCGCGGCACCGACATCAGCGGGCTCAATGTGATGGACGCCAAGCTGTTCAAGAAGGCGGTGATTTCACAGCGTCAGGCGGCGGCCGCCTTGGCGTCGTTCGGGTTGATCGTGGCGTAAGGGCGAACCGACCAACGGTCGGTTCCTGCCTGACGCGGTCGTTCGTCAGTGACGCGGTAGGTGCCGGCCAGCGGCCGGCACTACCGTCATCGAGCGACGGTAGATTCAACCCGATGGAGTCAGGCGAGCAAACGCTCGATCAACCGCTGGTACAACCCCGGCAGCGCTTCCAGATCCGCGACGCGCACGTTCTCGTCGACCTGGTGGATGCTCGCGTTGACCGGCCCCACTTCGATGCACTGCGCGCCCAGTGGCGCGATGAAGCGCGCATCGGAGGTGCCACCGCCGGTGCTCTCTTCTGGTGGCGCACCGGCAAACTCGCCGAGCACGTCACGCGCGACACGGCGCAGCGTACCTTCCGGGGTGTAGAACGGCTCGCCACTGCGATGCCACGTGAGCGTGTACTCGAGCGCATGACGCTCCAGCAACGCGGCGATCTCCTGCTCCAGCGCCGGCGCATTCCAGTGCGGGTTGTAGCGCAGGTTGAACAGCACCTGCAGCTCGCCGGGAATCACGTTGTTGGCACCGGTCCCGGCATGGATGTTGGAGACCTGCAGACTGGTCGGTGGGAAGCTCTCGAAACCGTCATCCCAGTGCCGCGCGGTCAGTTCGGCGAGCGCGGCGGCGGCCAGATGGATCGGATTGCGCGCCTTGTCCGGATACGCCACATGGCCCTGCATGCCTTTCACCGTGAGCGTCCCCGACAGGCTGCCGCGGCGGCCCACGCGCAGCAGATCGCCGAGCACCGCGGTGGAGGACGGCTCACCGGTGATGCACCAGTCGATGGCCTGGCCGCGTTCGCGGAAGATGTCCGCCACGCGACGCACACCGTCGATGGCATCGCCTTCCTCGTCACTGGTCAGCAGCACGGCCAAGGTGCCGCGATGGTCCGGATGGGCGGCGACGAACTGCTCGGCGGCCACCACGAACGCGGCCACACTGCCTTTCATATCGGCCGCGCCACGTCCGTACAGCACGCCATCTCGGATCTGCGGATCGAACGGATCGCTGGTCCAGGCCGAGACCGGGCCGGTCGGTACCACGTCGGTATGCCCGAGCAGCACCAGCACCGGCGCGCCCTGCCCGTGGGTGGCCCACAGGTTGTCGACCTCGCCCAGGCGCAGCTGTTCGCACTCGAAGCCCGCTTGCTCGAGACGGCCAGCCAGCAGTGCCTGGCAGCCAGCATCCTCGGGCGTGACCGAGGCGCGCGCGATCAGGTCGCAGGTCAAGGCAACGACGTCGTTCACGCGCCCACTCCGAACCGCTGCTTGAAGCCGTTGTCCGAGAAGCCCTGGGTCATCACGCCATCGGCGCTCACCACCACCGGCCGCTTGATCAGTTGCGGGTGCTCGCGCAGCAGCAGCTTCCATTCGGCCTCCGAATCGGCCGCTTTGCGGTTCTCCGGCAGCTGCCGCCACGTGGTGGAGGATGTGTTGATCAACGCGGCGAAGCCACCCGCCTGGCCGGCCCAGTCGATCAGGGTCTCCGGCGTCGGCGGGTGATCGCGGTAGTCGACGAAGGTGTACGGCACCTGGAAGCGGTCCAGCCACTTGGTGGCTTTCTTGCAGGTGTCGCAGTTCTTCAATCCATAAACGGTCGTGGTCATCGCAGGATTCAGTCGGCCAGGCCGCGCAGCAGTTCGTTGACACTGGTCTTGCTGCGGGTCTTGGCATCGACCTGCTTGACGATCACGGCGCAGTACAGCGAGTGAGAGCCGTCCTTGGACGGCAGCTGGCCGGACACCACCACGCTGTACGGCGGTACCGAGCCGTAGCTGATCTCGCCGGTGGCACGGTTGTACACGCGCGTGCTCTGGCCAAGGAACACGCCCATGCCGATCACGCTGTGATGGCCGACCACGAAGCCCTCCACCACTTCCGAACGCGCACCGATGAAGCAATGGTCTTCGATGATGGTCGGGCTGGCCTGCAGCGGCTCCAGCACGCCACCGATGCCGGCGCCGCCGGACAGGTGGCAGTGCTTGCCGATCTGGGCGCACGAACCGACCGTGGCCCAGGTGTCGACCATGGTGCCCTCGCCCACGTAGGCGCCGATGTTGGTGAAGCTCGGCATCAGCACCACGTCCTTGCCGAAGTAGCTGCCGCGACGCGCGATCGCACCGGGCACCACGCGCACGCCGGCGCGGCGGAACTTGGCTTCATCGAAGCCGGCAAACCGCGATTCGACCTTGTCCCAGAACGGCGCCGGACGTGCATCGACCACGGCCATGTCGTTGACGCGGAAGTACAGCAGCACGGCCTTCTTCAGCCATTCGTTGACCTTCCAGCCACCGTGGCCATCGGGCTCGGCAACGCGGAATTCACCGGTTTCCAGGCCGTCGATCACGCGGCCGACCAGCGGCTTGGTCGAGCCTTCGATTTCATGCAGGGTCAGCGTGGCGCGGCGCTCGAACGCGCTTTCAATGCCGAACTTGAGCTCTTCCACACCCGGCGTGGCCGGCTTGCGCAGCGACTTGCGCGCGATGGTGGCATCACGGCTGGCACTGCGCTTGGCGGCGCTCTCGGCCGGGGTGGCGGCCACCTTGCGTGCCGATGCCTTTTTCACGGCCGCCTTTTTCACTGCGGGTGCGGACTTTTTGGCTGCGGCAGCGGTCTTCTTCACCGCAGGCGCGGCAGCAGGGGTCTTGGCCGCCGCGGTCTTCGCGGCGGTCTTCTTGGCAGGCTTGGTGGCCATCAGTGGGGGTCTCCGGCGTTTCGATCAGGGTCCAGGCAGGCGAGCATCGCGTCTTGCAGCTGCTGTCTGGCGGATTCGGTCAGGGCGTGATCATGCTCATCGCTGATCACGAACATATCTTCGGCGCGCTCGCCGAAGGTAGCGATGCGCGCATCATGCACGCGCAGCCGCTGGTTGCGCAGCACGAACGCCACGTCGGCCAGCAGGCCGGGGCGGTCGGGTGCGACCAGGCTGAAACGGGTGCTGGTGGTCTGGCCATCGGTGACATCGCGGAATTCGATGCGCGGCGCGAAACGGAAGTGCCGCAGCTGGCGCGGAATGACGCGGCGCGACGGACGCAGCCGGGTCAGATCACCGGCCAGCGCCTCACGCAGGCCGGCCTCCAGGCGCAGCGCATCGCCATCGGCGAAGCTGTCGGCCGGGGTCACTTCGAACGTATCGAAGATGGTATCGACCGGGCCGTCCAGCACGCGCGCGCGATGGATACCGTAGCCCTTGCGGTCCAGCGTCATCACGATCGCGGCGAACAGGCCGTCGCGATCCGGCGAGTGCACGAACACCTCCAGCGCGTGGTCGTCCGGGGTGATCCGGCGCACCTTCACCAAGGTCTGGCCCTGCTTGACCGGTACCAGCGCTGCGGCCTGCCAGGCCAGCTGCTCGGGCCGCAGCCGGATGAAGCTCTCATCGGGCATTACCGTGAACTGGCGCTCGATGGTGGCATCGTCGTAGCCGCGCTCGCGCACCAGCTGGCGCACCGATTCGCGCGCTTCGGCGACACGCTCGGCGGCCGGCATCTGGTTCTCCAGCCCGTCGCGCAGCGCGCGGCGCGCGGCGAAATACAGGTCGGCAAGCAACCGGTCCTTCCACGCATTCCACAGCTTGGGGCTGGTCCCGGCAATGTCGGCGCAGGTCAGCAGATAGAGATAATCGAGCCGGTCGCGGCTGGCCACCAGCGTAGCGAAACGATGGATCACGTCCGGATCGGAGATGTCCTGCTTCTGCGCGGTGACCGACATGCGCAGGTGCTGCTCGACCAGCCAGGCCACCAGCTCCGTATCGGAACTGCTCAGCGCCAGCGCCTGGCAGAATTCGCGCGCATCCACCGCACCGAGTTCGGAGTGATCGCCGCCGCGGCCCTTGGCGATGTCATGGAACAGCCCGGCCAACAGCAGCAGCTCCGGCTTGCGCAGGCGCGGCCAGACCTCATGCGCGATGGAGAAGCGCTCGTCGGCGCGACTGGTGGCGAACAGGCCGATATTCCGCAGCACCATCAGCGTGTGCTGGTCCACGGTGTAGACGTGGAACAGATCGAACTGCATGCGCCCGGAGACCTGCGCGAACGCGGGGATCCACTGGCCGAGCACGCCCAGGCGCGCCATCCGCGCCAGGGTGTCGACCGCGCGCGGGCTGCGCAGCAGGCCCAGGAACTGATCGCGTGCCGCGGGACTGGCCTCGGTATACGCCGCCAGCTCCGGCAGCGATTCGGCCAGCGCGCGGGCAGTCAGCGAGTGCAGGCCGCGCACATCCGGGTTGTAGGCCCAGCTGGAAAACAGCGCGAACACCTGCTCGATGTCGCCCTGCGGCCACGCGGCATCATTGGCGGCCAGGTAACCGCGGCGCAGCGAGAAACCGACACTGACCGGCTCGGGCACCGCTTCGCCGTCGAACTGTTCTTCAAAGCGCTGCAGCAGGCGGTCGCTGATCCGCCGCACCACGGTGGCGCTGCGGTAGAACCCCTGCATCATCTTTTCCACGGCCAGGCTTTCGATGTCGTCTTCGAAACCCAGGCGGGCAGCAAGCGTCTTCTGGTAATCGAACCGCAGGCGTTCTTCGGGCCGGTTGGCCACCAGGTGCAGACCGAAGCGCAGCCGTGCCAGCGCGCAGCGTTCGCGCTTGAGCGCGGCGGCTTCATCCGGGCCAAGGTGGCCCAGGCCGACCAGCGCTTCCAGATCGCGCACGCCGAACGCGCGCAACGCCATCCAGCCGAGCGTATTGAGGTCGCGCAGGCCGCCGGGACCGTCCTTGATGTCCGGCTCGAGATTGTCGGCGGTGTCGCCAAAACGCTGATGCCGGGCCAGCAGCTCTTCGCGCTTGGCGAGGAAGAATTCGCGTGGCGGCCACAGGCCCTCCACGTTGACCGCCGCCTTCAGTGCCTGACGCGCGGCGTCATCGGCGACCACCGGGCGCGACTCGATCAGCGCGGTCAGCACCGTCTGGTCGGCGCTGGCCTGGGTGCATTCGGCCGGCGAACGCACCGCGTGACTGACCGGCAGGCCGCAATCCCAGAGCAGGGCGAAGAAACGTGCCAGGCCGGACTCGTGCCGTCGCTGCTGCTCGGGCGTACCGAGCACCAGCACATCGATATCCGAGCGCGGGAACAACTCGCCGCGCCCGTAGCCGCCCACCGCGAACAGCGCCATCCCCGACCCGCCGGGCAGGCAGCGGTGCCAGGCCAGCCGGATCAGGTGATCGGCCGCCCGCGCGCGCAGGGCGAGCAGGCGTTCGATATTGTCGTTCTGGTCGAAGCGGCGGTACAGCCGCGCGTCGGTCTGTTGCAGCGACTGGCGCGCCAACCCCGCCCAGTCCGGGTCGGCGACGGAATCGGCCGGCGCGTCCAGCATCGGGCTCGCCGGCAGCATGCTCAGACCTGCGATTCGCCGGGCGAGAGGGTCAGCACGTCGACGCCGGTCTCGGTGACCGCGACCATGTGCTCCCACTGCGCCGACAACTTGCGGTCCTTGGTGACCACGGTCCAGCCATCGGGCAGCACCTTGTTGTAGCGGGTGCCCTCGTTGATCATCGGCTCGATGGTGAAGGTCATGCCGGGCTGCAGCACCAGGCCCTGGCCCGGACGGCCGTAATGCACCACCTGCGGTTCATCGTGGTAGACCTTGCCGATGCCATGGCCGCAGTACTCGCGCACCACGCTGAAGCGCTCGGCTTCGGCGTAGCTCTGGATCGCATGACCGATATCGCCCAGCGTCGCGCCCGGCTTCACCGCACGGATGCCGCGCCACATGGCTTCGTAGGTCGCATCGACCAGGCGCTTGGCCATGACCGACGGCGTACCGACGTAGTACATGCGGCTGGTATCGCCGTGCCAGCCGTCCTTGATCACGGTCACATCGATGTTGACGATGTCCCCGTCCTTGAGGACCTTGGCTTCGCTGGGGATGCCGTGGCAGATCACGTTGTTGACCGACGTGCAGACCGTCTTGGGGAAGCCGCGGTAACCGACATTGGCCGGCGTCGCCTTCTGCACATTGATGATGTGGTCGTGGCAGATGCGGTCCAGCTCTTCGGTCGTCACGCCCGGCTTGACGTAGGGGGTGACAACGTCGAGCACCTCGCTGGCCAAGCGGCCGGCGATGCGCATCAGTTCGATTTCCTCGGGGGTTTTCAGATTCACGCTCATGGAGGCCATTATCGCCGATCCGGAGCCAATCTGAACGGGATGAGGTGGAACGCTGACAGCCGCGGTTTGGGCAGCCACCCGCAGTCAGGTGCATGAATGAATGGGATGGCCGTCGCAGAACGCAGTTTCATGCCGAAAACGGCCATTGATTTCGTCAAATCTCACGGCCTCCAAACAAGACGCCACCTATAACCGAGTGAAGACCGTTTCACAGTCCGGCAGCATCGTGTTGTTCAGCAAGGACCCCCGTCCAAGGAGCATGCCCATGCGATTTTTCCGCCCTGCCCTGCTCACCCTGGCCCTGACCGGCCTCGCCACCCCGGCCCTCGCGGCCGATACCACCACGTTCAACGTCAAGGTCATCATCACCAAGGCCTGCACCATCACGGCCGCTGCGGCCACGGACGTCGACTTCGGCTCGGCACTGTCCACCGCCACTACCCCGTCCAATGCACAGGGCACGATCACCGCGCAGTGCTCGGCCCTGACGCCGTATACCGTGGCCCTCAATGCCGGCTCTAATGCCGGGACGGCCAACGATGTGACCACCCGGCGCATGAAGAACACCGACGCCAGCGTGACCGCCAACAATTTCGTGGGCTATCAGCTCTACCGCGATGCCGGGCATACCAATGTGTGGGGTGCCACCGCCGGCACCAATACAGTGGCCGGCACCGGCACCGGCCTGGCGCAGACACTGAATGTCTACGGCCAGATCGCCAACCCCAGCGTCAACAATGCCGCTGCCGGTAACTATCAGGACACGATCACCGCCACGATCACCTATTGAGGTCCGCCATGCCGATTTCCGCAGGGCGTCGCCCTGGGCGGTTGTTCGGGTGCGCGGCGCTGGGCTGGTTGTGGCTGCTGATGGGGAGCGCCACCGCCGCGAGTCTGCAGGTCGCCCCTACGTCTTTGCAGCTGACGCCGCGGCAGAATGCCGATGCCCTGTGGCTCACCAACAGCGGCACCACCCCGGTGCAGGTGCAGGTGCGGGTTTACGAGTGGCGCCAGGACGCTGGCCAGGACCAGCTCGTGCCTACCACCGATCTGCAGGTCAGCCCCCCGATGCAGTCGCTGGCCGCCGGCCAGCAGCAGTTGATCCGCGTGGTGCGCAGCGAACCGGCCACGCCTGCCTCGCAACGCGCCTACCGGGTGGTGGTCGATGAACTGCCCACGGTGGATCCGCGTCGTACCGGTATGCAGTTCGTGCTGCGCTATTCGATGCCGGTGTTCGTCCAACCCGATGCGGGCACCGCCCTGGAACACGCCCTGCAGGCGCGGCTGACACGCCTCGATGACGGGCGACCGGCCCTGGAGGTGCACAACAGCGGCAACAGCTATGCCCAGTTGGCCGACCTTGGCCTCGGCCCGGCCAACCGCCCGCAGATCATCCATCCCGGCCTGCTCGGCTACGTCCTTGGCGGACAGACCATGCGCTGGCCACTGGACGTTCCGGCCGCGCGCCTGGCGGGCGCCACGTTCTCGGCAAAGATCAATGGCGAGTCGGCCCAGACGCCACTGCCCGCCGCGCCGCCGGCTCGCTGAGGCCTGCATGCGGATGCTGCTCACCGCGACGCTGACCCCGTGCGCCGCGATGGCAGCGGATGCGGACATTGGCGCTTCGGGCGATGCGATGCTGCCGCCACCGACGCCGCTGACCGCCGCGCAGACCCTGTACTTGGAGGTGACGCTCAACCAGACCCCGCGCGGACTGCTGCCCTTTACCGAACTGCAAGGCCGGCTGATGGCCTCCGGCGCCACGCTGCGCCAACTCGGCTTTTCGGCCCGCGGCGAGCAGCCGGTCGCGCTGGAGCACCTCAGCGGGGTGGTCGTGCGCTATGACGCGGCGCTGCAGACGCTGGCCCTGGATGTGCCGCTGGAGCAGCTGTCGCTGCCCACCACCCGGCTCGAACGGGCGGCTGACGCTGCACCGGCAGCGGCCACCTCGCCCGGCATGGTGCTCAACTATGACGTCTATGGCAGCCACAACGAGGGAGGCGGCAACCTTGCCCTGACTACCGAGCTGCGTCTGTTCGGGCTGGGCGAGGGCGTCCTGGAGACCGGTTCGTTGCTGCGCACCTACCAGGATCCCGCCGCTCGGCAGTGGCGCGGGGAGAGCGTGCGTCTGGACACCGCATGGCGCCTGGATTTTCCGGCATCGGCCGTGTCGCTGACGGTCGGCGATTTCTACAGTGGCTTTGTCGACTGGAGCCGGCCTGTCCGCATGGGCGGTGTGCAGATCGGGCGCAACTACGGCCTGCAGCCCTACCGCGTGTTGACCCCCACCCCCACCTTCCTCGGCGAAGCGGTGGTCCCGTCCAACGTGGAGCTGTATGTGGATGGCCTGCGCCAATACAACGGCGAGGTACCGATCGGCCCCTTCCAGTTGGCCGCGCAGCCGGGCATCAACGGCACCGGCAACGCACAGGTGGTGATCACCGATGCATTCGGCCGGATGCAGACGCTGGACTTTGCCTTCTACGGCACGCAGCAGCTGCTGGCCAAGGGTCTGTCCGACTGGTCGGCCGGGGTGGGCCGGATGCGAAAGGACTATGGACTGCGCTCGTTCGCCTATGAAACGCCGGTGATCGGCAGCGCCACCTGGCGTTATGGCGCCAGCGACCGGTTTACCGCCGAGGCGCACCTGGAAGGCGGTGGCGGCGTGCTCAACGGTGGTGCCGGGGGCTGGTGGTTGCTGGGTGGCGCCGGTGTGGTCAACGCCGCCTATGCACACAGCCGCTTCGAGGGTCTGCAGGGCGGCCAATATGCCGTGGGCTACAGTTGGAACAACCGCCGCTTCAACATCAACCTGCTGACCCGGCGGACCCACGGCGCCTACCGCGACCTCGGTGCACTGCAGGACACCCTGCCCCCGGACATCAGCGAGCAGGCCACGTTGGGCCTGAACCTGGAACGCGCCGGATCGCTCAGCGCCAGCTACCTGCGCCTGCGCTATCCCGATGGCGAGGACAACCGCTACGCCAGCCTGTTCTGGTCGCGCAGCTTCGGCGATCGCTGGTCCGCCTACCTGTCCTTCAACCAGAATCTGGCAGACAACGATGACCGCAGCGTCTATCTGTCGGTATCGGCCGCCCTGGGGCGCAACCGGCAGAGCAGCCTGTCGGCGCAGCGCAACGGCGAGCGACTGACCTATGTCGCCGATCTGTCCCAGCCCGTACCGGGCGACGGCAGCCAGGGTGGCCATGGCTGGCGGATACAGGCGCGCGGCGGTGACGACGGTACCGGCGGACTGGCCGAACTGGGCTGGCTCAACCGGGTCGGGCGCTACTCGATGGGATACGCGCGCCAAGGGGATCTGGATTATGGCTACACCAGTGCCAGTGGCAGCGTGGTCTGGATGGGCGGACACGTCTTTGCCGCGCGCGAGGTCCCCGATGCCTTTGCCGTGGTGTCCACCGATGGCTACGCCGGCATCCCGGTGAGGCTGGAGAACCGGCTGATCGGCAGTACTGACAAAAACGGGCTGCTGCTGGTGACCCCCTTGCTGTCCTGGCAGCGCAACCGGCTCTCCATCGATACGCTGGATCTGCCGGCCGACATGCGCGCCGACCGCGTGGACACCTGGGTGACGCCACGACAGAGCGCCGGGCTGGGCGTCGACTTCGGCCTGCGCCGCACCCAGGCCATGCGGGTGATCCTGCACGATTCCGACGGGGTCGCGCTGCCCGTCGGCAGCAGCGTGCGGCTGCCCGGCGGACAGGCCGCCACGGTGGGCTACGACGGGGAAACCTACCTGGAGGATGTCCTCACACCGGCCCAACTGCAGGTCGAACTGCCTGACGGGCATTGCAGCGTGCGCCTGGCACCGCCCATCACCGCCACCTCCCGCGGCATGCCCCGGATCGGCCCACTGCGCTGCCTGCCGACACCCGCGCCATGATCGCTCCCCGGCTGCTCGCGATGATGCTGGCGCTGGGGGCGCTGTGCTGGGTGACAACAGCACGTGCGGATACCACGTGCACGGCGACCGCGCCGACCGCACTGGCATTCGGCACCATCACCAATGGCGCGGCGAGCCCGACCAACGCCATGACCAGCTTCACCATTACCTGCAACACCGCCGCGCTGAGCGTTCTGGGCAGTGCCAGCGTGCGCGCCTGCCTGAAGATCGGCCCGGGCAGCACCGGCAGCACGCTGCTGCCGAGCCGCAGCATGACCAATGCCACGTCCGATCCGATGGCGTTCCAGCTCTACAGCAATGCCGGCCGCACCACCGTGTGGGGTGCCGTACCCGGCGCTTCACCGGCGGCAGCGGTGGTGACGCTCAGTTACGGCGTGCCCTTGCTGACCGGCGGCAGCGGCGCGCAGACAGTCACGCTTTATGGCCAGATTCCCGCCGCCCAGGTGCTGTCGGCCGGCGCCTTCTCCAGCAGCTTCAATGCCGCCAACGTGAGCCTGGAATACGCCTACAACGAAAGCATCATCGGCACTGCCCAGCCCCCGGCGCTGTGCAACAGCAGCAGCGGCGTCACTGGCCACAAGACCGCCGACGGCGCGTTCCCGTTCACGGTCAGCGCCAACGTCCTGCCCCAGTGCAGCACCTACGTCACCACCGACATGGACTTCGGCAGCAACGCTGGCGCCATCACCGCCAATCTTGATCGCACCTCGACGATCGGCCTGACCTGTATCAACCGTACCGCCTACAGCATCGGTCTGAACAACGGGCAGAACGCGCTCGGCAACGTCCGGCGCATGCGCTTCACCGCCCCGGACAGCAGCGTCTACTACATCCCCTACGAGCTGTATCGCGACGCAGCGCGCTCGCAGCGCTGGGGCAACACGATCAACACCGACACCCAGGCCGGCACCGGCAACGGGAGCGCGCAGACGCTCACCGTCTATGGTCGGGCCCCGCCGACGACGGGTGCGATTCCCGCCCAAGGCAGCTACAACGACCTGATCACGGTGACCATCACCTATTGAAGGGGCGAGCCCTCAAGACGCCCGTCCTGGCCGCTGACAGTCGCTTCCCCGTCCGTCCGATGCTCGATGCCCGCGCGTGACGTCGCTGCCTGCGGATCTGCACGGCAGCGCAGGCCATCCGGTGCCTGGGCAGGCTTTATAATGACGGCGATGCCAACGTCCGCTTCCGGGCCCGCCCGGACCCTGCAGAAGCGGTCACCCTGCCCCCCGCAGCACCCGAGATTGCAGCGCCGGCCCAGGCCAGGCTATAATCGACTGGATTTCCCGCGTCCTTTCGCGTGAAGCACGTCAACACCGGACGTCACCGGTGAATTCACACCTGCCGCCCATATCCGTGCCGGGGTGCTCCGCAAGGAGTTCGGTCACGGAAGCGACAGGGAAGCCAAACCCCGGAACCACCCGCCTTACGGCGGACCGCCCAACTATTACCCGTGGCGGCCGGTTCCCTATCAGGAGTTACTGCAATGCCCCAGGTCACCATGCGTCAGATGCTGGAAGCCGGCGTCCATTTCGGCCACCAGACCCGTTACTGGAACCCCAAGATGGGCCAGTACATCTTCGGCGCCCGCGGCAAGATCCACATCATCAACCTGGAAAAGACCGTTCCGCTCTTCAATGACGCGATGAACTTCATTTCCAGCGTTGCCCAGAAGCGCGGCACCATCCTGTTCCTGGGCACCAAGCGCAGCGCCCGCGAGTCGATCCGTGAAGAAGCCGAACGTTGCGGCATGCCCTTCATGAACCAGCGTTGGCTGGGCGGCACCCTGACCAACTTCCGTACCGTCAAGCAGTCGGTTGCCCGCCTGAAGGAACTGGAAGCCGGTGAGACCGACGGCAGCTTCGACAAGCTGGTCAAGCACGAAGTGCTGGGCCTGCGTCGCGAGCGCGACAAGCTGGAAGCCTCGCTGGGCGGCATCAAGGACATGAACCGTCTGCCCGACGCGATCTTCGTCATCGATATCGGCCACGAAGACATCGCCATCAAGGAAGCCAAGAAGCTCGGCATCCCGGTGATCGCGGTCGTCGATACCAACTACAACCCGGAACTGGTCGATTACGCGATCCCGGGCAACGACGACGCCATCCGCGCTGTGCAGCTGTACGCCCGCGCCGCTGCCGACGCCGTGCTGGAAGGCAAGGCGGCTGCTCCGCACGCTGCCACCGTCCGTGAAGAAGAGTTCGCCGACGCTGCTGCCACCGAAGAAACCAAGCCGGCCCGCCGCGCTCCGGCCAAGAAGGCTGCTGCCGCTCCGGCTGCCGACGCTCCGGCCGCTGGCGAAGCCCAGGCCTGATCCAGGCCCACGGTGGGCGCAACGCGCCCACCGTTCCTGTCCGCTGCCGATGGCGCGACGACAGGACACTGTCACACGGGCCGGCCACCATGCCGGCCCAACCCCTTTCTTTCGTGAGGAAATCCCGTGGAAATCACTGCTTCCCTGGTCAAGGAACTGCGCGAGCGCACTGGCGCCGGCATGATGGAGTGCAAGAAGGCACTCGTCGAAAACGGCGGCGACATCGACGCCTCGGCCGAATGGCTGCGCAAGTCCGGCCTGGCCAAGGCCGACAAGAAGGCTGACCGCGTGGCTGCCGAAGGCATCATCGTGGCAGCCCAGGACGGCGGCAAGGCCGTGCTGGTCGAAGTCAACTCCGAAACCGACTTCGTCGCCAAGGACAGCAACTTCCTGGACTTCACCAAGGCCGTTGCCGCCACCGCCCTGAGCTCGGGCGCTGCCGACATCGACGCCCTGAAGGCTGCCAAGCTGCCGACCGGCGAGACGATCGAAGAAGCCCGCGCCGCCGTCATCGCCAAGGTGGGCGAGAAGGTCGACGTGCGTCGCATCGTGCGTCTGGAATCGACCAACAACGTCGCTGCCTACGTGCACGGCGGCCGCATCGGCGTGCTGGTCGAGCTGGCCGGCGGCAACGAAGAGCTGGCCCGTGGCCTGGCCATGCACGTGGCTGCCATGAACCCGCCGCACAACAAGGCGGCCGATGTGCCGGCCGAGTTCGTTGCCAAGGAAAAGGAAATCGAACTGGCCAAGATGTCCGACAAGGACAAGTCCAAGCCGGCCGATATCCTGGAAAAGATCATCAGCGGCAAGATCGCCAAGATCGTCAACGAAGTGACCCTGTACGGCCAGCCGTACGTGCTGGACACCAACCAGTCGGTCGAGCAGGTCCTGAAGGCCGCCGGTGCCGATGTGGTCGGCTTCCAGCGCCTGGCCGTCGGCGAAGGCATCGAGAAGGTGGTGGAAGACTACGCCGCCGAAGTGATGAAGCAGGCCGGTCTGGCCTGATTCCCACCGCTTGAAGGTGGTACGAGAGAAGCCGCGGATTCCGCGGCTTCTTTTTTTTGCCCGCTGGTTTTGCTTTGTGTGCCGGATCAGGGCAATACTTCCAAACCGATCTGCCGCTTCGACGCAAGAAATCAGGGACAAAACTGTGATGCGCCTCAGGTATTCTTGCCTCAACATACTGAAAGCCCCGCCATGCCTCCCGAGCTGACAGCCGCCCTGGCGCTCTGCCGCAACCTGCCCTCCCCGCCCGGTATTGCCCTGCGCATCATCGAACTGGCGCAGGACCCGGAAGCGGACATCACCACCGCCGCCGACATCATCGCCATCGACATGGCGCTGAGCGCCCGCATGCTGCGCATCGCCAATTCGCCGCTGTATGCCAGCCGCCGACGGATCGAGAATCTCGGCCAGGCACTGACCATGCTCGGCCTGAACGCCACCGTGACCCTCGCCCTGGGCTTCACCGTGACCCAGGGACTGACCGCCGCCGGCGATGGCCAGGACCTGCGTGAGCGCGCGTGGCGCCGCAGCATCCTCAGCGCACTGGCCGCCAGCCTGCTCGGCCAGGCCCGCGGCCTGCGCAAGGCCGAAGAGCTGATGCTGGCCGGGCTGTTGCAGGACATCGGCATCCTTGCCCTGGCCCAGACCCAACCGGACACCTACCTGCCCCTGCTGCGCCAGGCATCCGGCAACGACGCTCTGGTGGCACTGGAGCGCGAACAGCTGCAGTGCACGCATGCCGATGTCGGCGCATGGATCACCGAAGCCTGGGGCCTGCCCCGCTACCTGGTGGACAGCATCGCGCGCAGCGAATCGCCGGTCGATGGCGAGGACACCTTCCAGGCCTGCGTTGCGCTGTCCGGCGGCGTGGCCGATATCTGGCTCAGCGCCGATGCCGATGCCGCGCGCGAACGCGCACTGCAGCAGGTACATGACACCCTCGGGCTGGACAGCGCCCAGTTCGACCAGGTGCTGACCCGGATCGGCGAATCCCTGCCGGACATCAGTGCCCTGTTCGAGACCCCGCTGTTCTCGCCCTCGCGCGTGCAGCAGCTGATCGATCACGCCCAGGAACTGGCGACCCTGCGCAATCTGCGCGAAGTGCAGGACGCCGCACTGGCCCGCCAGCGTGCCGATGAGTTCGAGGCCCGGGCCAACCGGCTGGCCGAACAGGCCCACCGCGATGCCCTGACCGGCGTACTCAATCGCCGCCAACTGGAAGCCGTGCTTGAGCAGGAGTTCCTGCGCGCGACCCGGCATGGCTGGCCGCTGTCGGTCGCGTTCATCGATCTGGATGATTTCAAGAAGATCAACGATGCCCACGGCCATCTGATGGGCGACCAGGTGCTGCGCATGTTCGCCAGCAAACTGCAGGAACAGCTGCGCAACAGCGACACCGTGGCCCGCTTTGGCGGGGAGGAATTCATCGCTCTGCTGCCCAACACCACCGAACCGGTGGCACTGGAAGTGGTGCGCCGGGTCCTGGCCAACATCGTCAACACCCCGATGGCCGAAGTGCCCAGCGGCCCCCTCTTCGTAACCTTCTCGGCCGGTGTGGCGACCCAGGGCGGCTACGAGCGTTTCGCCGATGTTCAGGACCTGCTCAAGGCTGCCGACGACGTGCTGTACCGCTCCAAGAATCTGGGCCGCAACCGCGTCATCGCGCGCTCGCCGAGTACGACCCCGGCCTGAACCCCGACCCCGTCGGCCCGGCATGATCGTCCGGCGCCGCGGACCCGGTTCGCCGCAGTGCAGCAGATTTATGCTGCCCGATGACCCGGCTTCCAGTAGAATCCGGGCGTTTTCCACGCACCCAGAGATCGCCATGTCAAAGCTCGCCTATCGCCGCATCCTGTTGAAAGTTTCCGGGGAGGCGCTGATGGGAGACGAGGACTACGGCATCGACCCGAAGGTCATCCACCGCCTCGCCCGTGAGGTGATGGAAGCGCAGGCTGCCGGTGCCGAAGTGGCGCTGGTGATCGGCGGTGGCAACATCTTCCGCGGCGCCGGCCTGGCCGCAGGCGGCATGGACCGGGTCACCGGCGACCAGATGGGCATGCTGGCCACCGTGATCAATGCGCTGGCCATGCAGGACGCCCTTGAGAAACTGGGCGCCAAGGCACGGGTGATGAGCGCGATCAAGATCAACGACGTCTGCGAGGATTACATCCGTCGCCGCGCGATCCGCCACCTGGAAAAGGGCCGCCTGGTGATCTTCGCCGCCGGCGTCGGCAGCCCGTTCTTCACCACCGATTCCGGCGCCGCCCTGCGCGCGATCGAAATCGGCGCGGACCTGCTGCTGAAGGCCACCAAGGTGGACGGCGTGTACGACAAGGATCCGAACAAGTACAGCGATGCGGTCCGTTTTGACAGCCTCACCTACGACGAAGTGATCCGCCGCGGGCTGGAAGTGATGGATACGGCTGCCTTCGCCCTGGCCCGCGACAGCGACCTGCCGCTGCGCGTGTTCGACATGGGCCAGCCGGGCGAGCTGCTCAAGATCCTGCACGGCGACAATATCGGCACCCTGGTGCAGGGCCGCGACAACGCCTGAGCCTGAGCGCAGGCCCACGCCTGCGCCCTGAACGGCCCGGCGAAGCCCCTTCTTCGCCTATAATCGCCCGATTCCCAGTGACATCCAGGATTCGGGCGATGCTCAACGAAATCAAGCAGGACGCGCAGACGCGCATGGCAAAGAGCATCGATGCTCTGAAGCACACCCTCACCTCCATCCGCACCGGCCGTGCTTCTCCGGCCCTGCTGGATCGCATCACCGTCAAAGCCTACGGCACCGACACCCCGCTCAACCAGGTGGCGTCGATCAGTGTGTCCGAAGGCCACTCGCTGGTCATCACCCTGTTCGACAAGGGCATGATCAAGGACGTGGAGAAGGCGATCTACGCCTCCGACCTCGGCCTGACCCCGAACGTGGCCGGCACAGTCATCCGCCTGAACCTGCCGCCGCCGACCGAAGAGCGCCGCAAGGAGCTGGGCAAGCAGGTGCAGAAGGAAGGCGAAGGCGCCAAGATCGCCATCCGCAACATCCGCCAGGACGCCAACAAGGCAATCGCCAACCTGATCAAGGACAAGGCGATCAGCGAAGACGACAAGAAGCGTGGCGAAGACGACATCCAGAAGCTGACCGACAAGTCCATCAAGGACGTCGACAGTGTGGTTGCCGAGAAAGAAAAGGAACTGATGGCGGTCTGAGCCCTATGTCCCAGGCCCCGACCAGCAGTTCTGCCGCGCCGATGCCGCGCCACGTTGCCATCATCATGGATGGCAACGGGCGTTGGGCACAGAAGCGTCGTCGCCCGCGCGTGATCGGCCATCGTGCCGGCGCGCGCGCGGTCAACCGCACCATCGATTTCTGCCTCGACCACGGCATTGCCGCGTTGACCCTGTTCGCCTTTTCCAGTGAAAACTGGGGCCGGCCGAGCGATGAGGTCGATGCGCTGATGAAGCTGTTCCTCAATGCGCTCGACCGCGAAGTGGACGAGCTGCATCGCCGTGGCGTGCGCGTGCGTTTCATCGGCGAGCGTGAGCGCTTCGGCGCCGGGCTGGTCAGCCGCATGCAGCTTGCCGAGCAGCGCACCGCCGGCAACCGTGCGATGACCCTGAGCATCGCCGCCAGCTATGGCGGCCGCCAGGACATCGCCCGTGCCGCGCGCGAGCTGGCCGTCGAGGTCGCGGCCGGTCGCCTGCTGCCCGAGCAGATCGACGAAGCCATGCTCAGCAGCCGCGTGGCGCTGGCCGACCTGCCGCCGCCGGACCTGTTCATCCGCACCGGTGGCGACACCCGCATCAGCAATTTCCTGCTGTGGCAGCTGGCCTATACCGAACTGTGGTTCACCGACGTACTGTGGCCCGAGTTCGATGCCGCCGTCCTGCAGGAGGCGATCGACGCCTATGCCGCGCGTGAACGCCGTTTCGGCCTGACCAGCGCCCAGATTGCCGCCTTGGCCACCGAGACCTCTTCCCCATGACCAAGACCCGAGTCATCGCCGCGCTGATCATGGCGCCGGTCGCCATCCTCGCCATCCTCATGCTGCCGACCCAATGGTTGGCTGCCGCCGCAGCCGCCGTGTTCCTGATCGGCCTGTGGGAATGGCTGAAGCTGGCCGACGTCGAAGACACCCTCGCCCGTACCGTCCTGCTGGTGCTGAATCTGGTGCTGATGGTGTTGATCGTGTGGGCTGATGCGGGCTCGCTGGTGCTGTACCAGATTGCTGCGCTGGTCGGCATCGGGTGGTGGTTGCTGGCACTGCTGTGGCTGCGCTTCTTCAACTTCGGCGCCAGCCCGGGCAGCCCGGCGCGTGCGCTCAAGCTGCTGGCCGGCACGCTGGCGATCGTTCCAGCCTGGGCCTCGCTGGTGCTCATCCATGCCAGCGGTGACAACGGCCACCTGTGGCTGCTGACCGCGCTGGCCGTGGTCTGGGCCGCCGATTCGGGCGCCTACTTCGCCGGCCGCACCTTCGGCCGCACCAAGCTGGCCCCGCGCATCAGCCCCAACAAGACCTGGGAAGGCCTCGGTGGCGGCATGGTCGCCGGCCTGATCGTGGCGCTGGGCTTCGGCTGGCTGGCCGGCATCGACAGCGGTCATCTGGTCGGTCTGGTCATCACCGCCGTGGTGACCGTATTCGCCTCGGTGCTGGGTGATCTCTACGAAAGCCTGATCAAGCGCCATGCCGGTGCCAAGGACTCGGGCCACATCATCCCCGGCCATGGCGGCGTGCTGGATCGCATTGACGGCGTACTCGCCGCCCTGCCGGTGTTCGCACTCGGCAAGGAAATCTTCGGGTTCTAACCATGTCCAGCGCTTCCGCCCCCCGCCAGGTCGCCGTCTTTGGCGCCACCGGTTCCATCGGCGCATCCGCGCTGGATGTGATCGCGCGCCATCCGGACCGCTACCGGGTCACCGTGCTGGCCGCAGGCCGTCAGGTCGATGCGCTGGTCGCTTTGTGCGCCGTGCATCGTCCGGCCCATGCAGTGATCGCCGACGCGTCGCTGTACGCCGCCCTGCGCGATGGCCTGCGTGACGCCGGCCTGGCCACCCAGGCCCACGCAGGCGCCGCAGCGCTGGATGCGCTGGCTGCCAGCGATCTCTGCGACACCCTCGTCGCGGCCATCGTCGGCGCTGCCGGGCTGTCCTCGACGCTGGCGGCCGCCACTGCGGGCAAGCGCATCCTGCTGGCCAACAAGGAATCGCTGGTGCTCGCCGGCGAACTGCTGATGCGCCAGGCCACTGCCGCCGGTGCCGAGATCATCCCGATCGACAGTGAGCACAGCGCGATCTTCCAGTGCCTGCGCTCGCGCGATGCCAGCCTGGAGGGCGCCGGCGTACGCCGGATCATCCTGACCGCCTCGGGCGGTCCGTTCCGTGGCCGCAGCCGCGAGCAGCTTGCCGAGGTCACCCCGGCCCAGGCCGTGGCCCATCCGAAGTGGTCCATGGGCCCGAAGATCTCGGTGGATTCGGCGACGTTGATGAATAAAGGGCTTGAAGTCATCGAAGCCCATCATCTGTTCGGCGTGCCCGGCGAGCGGATTGACGTGCTGGTCCACCCGCAGAGCCTGGTGCATTCGCTGGTCGAGTTCGTCGACGGCTCGACCCTGGCCCAGATGGGCCTGCCGGACATGCGCACCACCCTGGCCGTGGGCCTGGGCTGGCCGCAGCGGATCGACTCGGGGGTCGGCGGGCTGGATCTGCTCACCCAGGGTCGGCTGGATTTCGAAGCGCCGGATACCGAAGCCTTCCCCTGCCTGACGCTTGCCTGGCAGGCCATGGCCGCCGGCGGCACCGCCCCGGCGATCCTCAATGCGGCCAATGAAGTGGCTGTTTCAGCGTTTCTTCAGGGGCGGGCAGCTTTCCTTGCCATTCCCGCGCTGGTCGCTAACGCTCTGTCAACACTGTCGACCGAGTCCGCCGATACACTGGAGGGCCTGCTGACCGCCGATCAGCGCGCCCGCCAGATCACCCAAGCCGCCATCGACCACGCCTGAATGCCCGACACGTCCCCTTACAGCGCTGATCACCATGGGTGATTTCATCGGATCCGTCTGGTGGATGATCGTCAGCCTTGGCGTGCTGGTGACTTTCCACGAATTCGGTCATTACTGGGTGGCCCGCCGTTGCGGGGTCAAGGTGCTGCGCTTCTCTGTTGGTTTCGGCAAGCCGCTGTGGTCGCGCCGCAACCGCGATGGCACCGAGTTCGCGATCGCCGCCATCCCGCTCGGCGGCTACGTGAAGATGCTGGACGAGCGCGAGGTGGAGGTGCACCCGGCCGAGCGCGGCCAGGCGTTCAACCACAAGACGGTCTGGCAGCGGATCGCCGTGGTTGCCGCTGGTCCGGCCGCCAACCTGATCCTGTGCATCGCCCTGCTGTGGGCGATGTTCGTGATCGGCAAACAGGATTATTCGGCCACCATCGGCCGCACCACCGGCATGGCCCAGACGTCGGGGCTGCAGGCCGGCGACCGCGTGGTGAAGGTCGACGGCCGCAGCGTGGCGACCGCCGGTGAGGCCAGTATGGCGCTGACCACGGCGGCCATGGACCGCCAGGACGCCAAGGTCGAGGTCCTGGATGGGCTGGATCAGCCCCGCACCCGCACCGTGCCGCTGTCGCAACTGCCGGCTGGCTTCGACGAGCGCCGCGTGCCGCAGTTGGCCGGACTGAGCTGGCAGTTCTGGCTGCAGCCGGCCCTGGTGGACAAGGTATTGCCCGATGGCGCCGCCCAGGGCGTGCTGGTGCCGGGCGACCTGATCGTGGCCGTGGACGGCCAGCGCATCGAGGGCGCCGATCAGGTGCCGGCCCAGATCGCCGCATTGGGCCAGCGTGGCGGCCCCGGGATGATCGACGTCCTGCGCGGCGGCGAACGCCTGGCGCTGGAAATTACCCCCCGCCAGGGCGTGGATGGCCGCGGCCAGCCGACCTGGCAGATCGGTATCGGCTTCCCGGAGACGCATGCCCCGGCGTATGACGCCGAACTCAAGTTCGGGCCATTTGCGGCAGTCCCGGTCGCCCTGCGTGAAACCGCCCGCATGGCCGGCGATTCGCTGGGCATGATGCGACGCATCGTCACCGGCAATGCCTCGCTGCAGAACATTTCCGGGCCGGTCACGATCGCCCGGGTCGCCAATGTCTCGGCCAAGCGCGGCCTGGACTGGTTCCTGTATTTCCTGGCTTTGCTGTCCCTGAGCCTGTGCATCATCAACCTGTTGCCCATCCCCATCTTGGACGGCGGGCACCTGCTGTATTACCTTATCGAGTTGGTCAAGGGCAGCCCGCTGAGCGAGCGTGCCATGGCCGCCGGACAGTATGTCGGCCTGGCCCTGCTGGCCGGACTGATGGGATTGGCGTTCTACAACGACATCCTCGGTCTGGTCCCGCGATGAACTTTTATCCTTTTGTCGTCGTCTTATGCGCCGGCATCCCGCAATGTTGAAATCGACTCCAACCGGACGTGACATGACGCGACTCCCCAATCGCCGCCTGCTGGCCCTCGCACTCGTTGCCGGTTTCGGCGCGCCCGCCCTGGCGCAGGCAGCCGAGCCCTTCACCGTCAGCGACATCCGCGTGGATGGTCTGCAGCGCATCACCTCCGGTACCGTGTTCACCTACCTGCCGGTGGAACGTGGCGACACCATCACCGACAACAAGGTCGGTGAAACCATCCGTGCGCTGTACAAGACCGGCTTCTTCGAAGACGTTCAGCTCGAGCGCCAGGGCGACATCCTCGTCGTCACGGTCAAGGAACGCCCGGCGATCAACAAGTTGACCGTCACCGGCAACAAGGACATCAAGAGCGATCAGCTCCTCAAGGGCCTGAGCGACATCGGCCTGACCGAGGGTGGCACCTTCGATCGCCTGAGCCTGGACCGCGTGACGCAGGAACTGCGCCGCCAGTACAACGACCGTGGCAAGTACAACGTGGACATCACCCCGACGGTGAGCCCGCTGGACCGCAACCGCGTGGACATCGCCATCGCGATCAAGGAAGGCAAGGCCGCCAAGATCCAGCACGTCAACCTGGTCGGTACCGAGAAGTTCGCCTCCGAAGACATCCTGGAAACCTGGGAATCGAAGGAGCACAACTGGGCGTCGTGGTATCGCCGCGATGACCAGTACTCCAAGGAAAAACTGTCCGGCGATCTGGAAAAGCTGAACTCCTGGTACCTGGACCGCGGCTACGTGGATTTCAGCATCGATTCCACCCAGGTCTCGATCAGCCCCGACAAGCGCGACATGTTCATCACCGCCGGCGTGACCGAGGGTGAGCAGTACAAGATCTCCGAGATCAAGGTCACCGGCGACACCATCCTCCCGCAGGAAGATGTCGAGCGCATGGTGATCCAGAAGTCCGGCGATACGTTCTCGCGTGCCCTGCTGGAATTCAGCTCGGACCAGATCACCAATTCGCTGTCCAACATCGGTTACGCCTTCGCCAAGGTGAACCCGATTCCGACCAGCAACCGTGCCGACCGCACGGTGGCCATCAACATGCAGGTCGTTCCCGGCCCGCGCGTGTCGGTGCGCCGCATCACCTTCAAGGGCAACACCCGCACCTCCGACGAAGTGCTGCGTCGTGAAATGCGCCAGTTCGAGAACAGCTGGTACTCGCAGGCCGCGATCGACCGTTCCAAGATCCGTCTGCAGCGCCTGGGCTACTTCGAATCGGTCGACGTGGAAACGCCGCCGGTCACTGGCAGCAACGACCTGGTCGACGTGGTCTACAACGTCAAGGAAACCACCTCCGGCAGCTTCGTGTTCGGCCTGGGCTATTCGCAGTCCTACGGCATGACCACCTCGGTGCAGCTGTCGCAGAGCAACTTCCTGGGCGGCGGCAACCGCGTGTCTGGCGATGCCTCGCGCAGCAGCTGCCGGCAGCGTTACGGCTTCAGCTACACCAACCCGTACTTCACCGATGACGGCGTCTCGCTGGGCTACAACCTGTCCTGGCGCGAACTGGATTACTCCGACTTCAACACCGCGCAGTACAACAGCACCAACGGTGCCGCACAGGTGGTGTTCGGCGTGCCGATCACCGAGAACGACACCGTCTCGCTGATGGTGGGCATCGACAGCAACCAGATCACCACCTACCAGGGCTCGACCCCGCAGGCGATCATCGATTACATCAACGCCGTCGGCCAGCGCACGTTCCACTCCTGGCGCAGCGAGCTGGGCTGGGCCCGCGATACCCGTAACGACTACTTCATGCCGACCCGCGGTACCTACCAGCGCGTCGGCCTGGAAACCACGCTGCCGGGTTCGACCGTCGAGTACTACAAGCTGAACTACCAGTTCTCCAAGTACTGGCCGATCATCCCGCAGCTGGTCATCAACACCCGCGCCGAAATCGGCTACGGCGACAGCTACGGCAAGGACGTGACGCGCGATCTCTGCTACACCGCGCCCTCGACCGCCAATCCGAATCCGACCCAGACCATCGACTGCAACCCGGCCTCGTCGGATTACATCAAGACCGTCACCGCCACGGGCTTGCCGTTCTACGAGAACTTCTACGCCGGTGGTACCAACTCGGTGCGTGGTTTCGAAGACAACACCCTGGGCCCGCGTTCGGAACCGACCCTGAGCTACAACCGCGGCCAGCCGCTGGGTGGCTCGCTCAAGACCGTCGGTTCGGTCGAAGCCTACTTCCCGCGCCTGTTCGACAGCCCGTCGGCCCGTATCTCGGCCTTCGTGGACTTCGGCAACGTGTACACCGGCGTGAGCAACTTCAAGGCCAACGAACTGCGCGTGTCCACCGGTGTGGCCCTGTTGTGGCGCGCCCCGGTCGGCCCGATCTCGATCAGCTACGCCTTCCCGCTCAAGAAGGAAGATGGCGACGAAGTCGAGCGTCTGCAATTCACCTTTGGCGGTCAGTTCTGACCGCCTAAGGTGAATTGCCCAAGGTTTGCGCAGCAAACCTTGGGGCCCAACGATTCCTCCTATCCCCCGCGCCGTCGGCGCGGCCCCCTTAACAGAAGGGGGCCTCTCCACCAGACGCGGTACGCATTCGCCGGGCTTTGCCCGGCGTTTTCGTTTTGGGGCTGGGAGCGATCATGGGTCCATGCCGGCTTGGGTTCGAACCAATTGTTGGTCGGTGCCGCTTTGGGTAGGTGCCGACCGTTGGTCGGCACGAACCTCCGACATCATCGAGAGCCGGCCAGCGGCCGGCACTACCCAGCCGCGCGCGCGTTGAACCGTCGGGGGTCGTGGCGGGTAGCCCTGGCCAGGACCGTTGGGCCGCATGGATGCGGCCCACGAGCCCCCAGGGATGGGTTTACGGCGCGTCCTGGCCAGGGCTGCCCGCCATGACCCCGCGCGACATCAACCAAAGCGCCGAGCCGCAACAAACCGACCAAGCCGCAAACCCCCGCCCCGCATGACCGTTTCGGCAGCACACGGTAAACTCCCCCGGTGAACACTCCTACCTATACCGCCCAGCAACTCGCCGAGCAGTTTGGCCTGCAGGTCCATGGTGATGGCAGCACCGCCATCCATGGCGTGGCTACGCTCGCCCATGCCGGCCCCGGCCAGCTCACCTTCCTGGCCAATCCGCGCTACCGCGCGCAGCTGGCCGACAGTCAGGCGGCCATCGTCGTACTGCGCGCCGAGGATGCCGAGGCCGCGCCGGGCGCCGCCCTGGTCGCCAAGGACCCGTACACCACCTTCGCCAAGATCGCCGCCCTGTTCGACATCGCACCGCCGCGCGCCCCGGGCATCCACCCCAGCGCCTGCATCGATCCGGACGCCCAGGTCGCCGCCAGCGCCCACATCGGCCCGTTCGTCACCATCGGCGCCCGCAGCGTCGTCGGCGAGAACTGCATCGTCGGCCCCGGCAGCATCATCGGCGAAGACTGCACCCTGGATACCGGCTGCGAACTGATTGCCCGCGTGACCCTGGTCACCCGCGTCAAGCTCGGCAAGCGCGTGCGCATCCATCCCGGTGCCGTGCTCGGTGCTGACGGCTTCGGCCTGGCCATGGATGCCGGCCACTGGATCAAGGTGCCCCAGCTCGGCGGCGTGCGCATCGGCGACGACTGCGAAATCGGCGCCAACACCTGCGTTGATCGCGGCGCCCTGGAAGACACCGTCCTCGAGAACGATGTGCGCCTGGACAACCTCGTGCAGGTCGCCCACAACGTCCAGATCGGCGCCCACTCGGCCATCGCCGGCTGCACCGGCATCGCCGGCAGCGCCAAGATCGGCCGCTACTGCTTGCTGGGCGGCGCCGTCGGCGTCGTCGGTCACCTCGAAATCTGCGACAAGGTCGTCATCACCGGCAAATCGGTGGTGCGCAACTCCATTCATGAGCCGGGCGAGTATTCCTCCGGCACCCCACTGACCGACAACCGCACGTGGCGTAAAAATGCCGCGCGCTTCAAGCAGCTCGATGCGCTCGCCCGGCGCATCCTGTCTGTGAGCAAGGAGAAGGAATGAGCAACAACCAGAATCTGCCGGACATCAACCAGATCCAGCAGTTGATCCCGCACCGCTATCCGTTCCTGCTGGTGGACAAGGTGATCTCGCTCGATTTCGAGAACCGGAAGATCGTTGCCACCAAGAACGTCAGCATCAACGAGCCGTTCTTCCAGGGCCACTTCCCGGGCCAGCCGATCATGCCCGGCGTGCTGATCATCGAAGCCATGGCGCAGGCCGGTGGCGTACTGACCCAGCTCACCCTGGGCCGCGATGCGCAGTCCAAGCTGTTCTACATGGTCAAGGTCGACAAGGCACGCTTCAGCAAGCAGGTCGTGCCCGGCGACGTGCTGGAAATGCACGTGGAGATCAAGCGCGTGATCCGCAACATGGCGGTGTACGACTGCGTGGCCAAGGTCGATGGCGAAGTCGTCGCCTGCGCCGAAGTGCTGTGCGCCGGCACCCGCGAATGATCCAGGCAGGAGATCTGCAATGAGTGACAACGCCCCTCTCATCCACCCCACCGCGGTCATCGACCCGTCGGCGTCGCTGGCTGCGGATGTGCGCGTGGGTGCGTTCTGCCTGATCGGCGCGGACGTGGAGATCGGTGCCGGTACCGAGATCGGTCCGCACTGCTCGATCCATGGCCCGACCCGGATCGGCCGCAACAACCGTTTCATCGGCCACGCCGCGATCGGTGGCGAGCCACAGGACAAGAAGTACAAGGCCGAACGCACGGAACTGGTGATCGGTGATGACAACGTCATCCGCGAATTCGTCACCATCAACCGCGGCACCGCCGGTGGCGGCGGCATCACCACGGTCGGCAACGACAACTGGATGCTGGCCTACACCCACGTGGCGCATGACTGCCACGTCGGCAACCACTGCGTGTTCTCCAACAACACCACGCTGGCCGGCCACGTCACCGTGGGCGACTACGTGATCATCAGCGGCTTCGCCGGTGCCCACCAGTTCTGTCGTATCGGTGCCCACGCCTTCCTCGGCATGGGCGCGTTGACCAATGGCGACGTTCCGCCGTTCACCATGGTCGGCAGCGACAGCCTGGGCCGCCCGCGCGGCATCAACAGCGAAGGCCTCAAGCGCCGCGGCTTCGATGCCGAGCGCATCGCCAGCATCAAACGCGCTTACCGCACGCTGTACGTGGCCGGCCTGCCGCTGGCCGAAGCCAAGGTGCAGCTGGCCGAGCAAGCCAGCCACAGCGCCGACGTGAAGGATCTGCTGGACTTCATCGAAAGCGCCGAGAGGCCTCTGCTGCGATGACGGGTCCAGGCGGGCACACCCCGGGCATGACGACCGCCGAGATCATTCCGCTCGCTGGGATGGCGACCAGCGTCGAACAGACGCTGGCGCTGCGCACCTCCGACCGGCCGGTGCGCATCGCGCTGGTGGCCGGCGAAGCCTCGGGCGACCTGCTCGGTGCCGGCCTGATCCGCGAACTGCGCCTGCGCTTCCCGAATGCCGAATTCGCCGGCATCGGCGGCGATGCCATGCGCAGCGCCGGCTGCCAGACCTGGTTCGATGCCAGCGAGCTGGCGGTGATGGGCCTGACCGAAATCCTGCGCCACCTGCCGCGCCTGCTCAAACTGCGCCGCGAGTTCCGCGCGCGTGCGCTGGAGTGGCAGCCGGACGTGTTCATCGGCATCGACGCGCCCGACTTCAACCTCGGCGTCGAGCGCTGGCTGAAAGAACGTGACGTCCGCACCGTCCATTACGTCAGCCCCTCGGTCTGGGCCTGGCGCGAAAAACGTGCCGAGAAGATCGGGGCCAGCGCCGACCTGGTGCTGTGCCTGTTCCCGATGGAACCACCGATCTATGCCAAGCACGGCATCGACGCCCGCTTCGTCGGGCACCCGATGGCCGATGACATCCCCCTGCACAACGACCGCGAACAGGCGCGTGCCGAGCTCGGCCTGCCCTCCAACGCGAAGGTGCTGGCGGTGCTGCCCGGCAGTCGTCTGGGTGAAATCAGCAAGCTCGGCGAACCGTTCTTCGAAGCGGCCTGGCAGGTCTCCGAACGTATCCCCGGCCTGCACGTCGTAGTCCCGGCTGCCAACGCCGCCTGTCGCCAGTTGATCAGCGAGCAACTCTCCGCCTCGGCGCTGCCGGTTGCGCATTCGCACCTGCTTGACGGCAACGCCCGCACCGCGATGATTGCCGCCGATGTCGTCGTGCTCGCCTCCGGCACCGCCACGCTGGAAACCATGCTGGTCAAACGCCCGATGGTGGTCGGCTACCGCGTGGCCGAACTCACCTACCGCATCGTCAAAGCGCTGGGCCTGCTCAAGGTCGACCGTTTCGCCCTGCCCAACATCCTCGCCGGCAAGGACCTCGCTCCGGAACTGATGCAGCACGACTGCACCCCGGACAAACTGGCCGCCGCCATTCTGCAGTGGTTCGACCACCCCCAGCGCGTGATCGACCTGCAGGACACGTACGAGCGCCTGCACCTGCAACTGCGCCGTGACGCCTCCGCACGCGCCGCCGATGCCGTCACCGATCTGCTCGAACGCACCGCGGGCAGCCGTCGCGCCGCATGAGCCGCCGCCACGCCGCCGCCGCGTCACTGGCCCTGTTCGACGGTGCCGCCCTGGCCACCGTCGCGCCGCGCTACGTGGCCGGCGTGGATGAGGCTGGACGCGGCCCACTGGCCGGCCCGGTCGCCGTCGCCGCCGTGGTGTTCTGCCCCGACCGACCGCGCCTGAACGGCCTGGACGACTCCAAGCAGCTCACCGCCGCCCGCCGCGACCAGCTCTACGACAGGATCCTCGACCGCGCCCTGGCCTGGCACGTAGTGATGGTGGATGTCAGCGACATCGACGCCCTCAACATCTACCAGGCCACCATGCTCGGCATGCGCCGCGCGGTCGAAGGCGTCGCCCACGTCGCCCAGTTCGCCCGCATCGACGGCAACGTCGTCCCCAAAGGCCTGCCCTGCCCGGCCCAGGCCCTGATCGGCGGCGACGCCCTCGACCGCGCCATCATGGCCGCCTCGATCCTCGCCAAAGTCAGCCGCGACCGCTTCATGCAGACCCTGCACGACGCCCACCCCGAATACGGCTTCGACCAGCACAAAGGCTACGGCACCCCCGCCCACCTCGCCGCCCTGCGCAACCACGGCCCCTGCCCCCAGCACCGCCGCAGCTTCGCCCCCGTCCGCGCCTGCCTGGGACTTGAGCGCAACAGCCTCCCCGCCTGAGCGCGGCACGTGCCCGGCACGGCACCAACGAACACACAGCGACTGCCGCCGCTACGTATCAGCCAAGGCTACCAAGCACGGCGCTTCCTCGCCCCCGTGTACCAGATCGCTCTCGGAGGCTGACGGTTGCCTGCCTCTGCGCACCGGCCATCTATCGAAGGATCGGCCGTTGCCAACCCCAACGCACCGGCCATCTGTCGAAGGGCCGCTGTCGCCTGCCCCAACGCACAGGCCATGTGTCAGAGGGGTGGCGGGGGTAGAGGCGCGGGACCGTTAGGCAGCATGGATGCTGCCTACGAGCTTACACGGACGTATTCACAGCGCGTCCCGCGACTCTGCCCCCGCCGCCCCAGCCCGCAGCACCACAGAGCCCACCGCTCCTGCACTTGCTTCACCAACGCCAAACCCCGCAACCGCTGCAACCGCCGAAGCAAACCTGAACCCCAGCGCCAACCCGCGCCCCCGCAACACCCCTGTCAAGCCTTGTTAGCGACCACCGCCACCGCTACCCTGACCGGGCATCACATTGGTTCGGCATGTCCACTTCCCGTTTCGTACATCTCCACGTCCACACCGAATTTTCGCTGGCGGATTCGACCATCCGTGTCCCGGCGAAGCCGGATCAGGCTGACCCGAAAAAAGCCAAGCAGGCCAACCTGCTCAGCCGCGCGGTCGAACTGAAACTGCCCGCACTGGCAGTGACGGATCTCAACAACCTGTTCGCGTTGGTCAAGTTCTACAAAGCCGCCGAAACCGTGGGCATCAAGCCCATCGCCGGCGCGGACATCATGATCGCCGAAGAAGGCATGACGCCCTGGCGCATGACCCTGCTCTGCCGCGACCGCGAAGGGTACCTGAGCCTCTCCCGGCTGCTGACCCGCGCCTGGATGGAAGGCCACCGCCCCGAAGGCGGCGTCGCCGTGCACCCGGACTGGCTCAAAGCCGGCTGCCACAACCTGTTCGCACTGGCCGGCCGCGACAGCCTCGCCGGCCGCCTCGCCGGCGACGGCCGCCATGACCTGGCCGAGCAACAGCTCGCCGACTGGCAGCGCGTGTTCGGTGATGGCCTCCACCTGGAGCTGACCCGCACTGGCCGCGACGGCGAAGAAGCCTTCAATCAGTTCGCCCTGCAGGCCGCCGGCCAGCGCGGCCTGCCGGTGATCGCCAGCAACGACGTGCGCTTCCTGCAGCCGGAAGACTTCAACGCCCACGAAGCGCGCGTGTGCATCTCCTCCGGCCGCGTGCTGGACGACCCCAAACGCCCGCGCGACTACAGCGACCAGCAGTACCTGAAGTCCGCCGAGGACATGTGCGCGCTGTTTGCCGACATCCCCGATGCGATCGACAACACGCTCGCGCTGGCCGAACGCTGCAACGTCGAGATGCGCCTGGGCACCTACTTCCTGCCCAACTATCCGGTGCCCGAGGACGAAACCCTCGACAGCTGGATCTGCAGCGAATCGCGCAAGGGCCTGGAAGCCCGCCTCGAAAAGAATCCGCTGGCACCGGGCAAGACCCGCGCCGACTACTTCGAGCGACTCGAATTCGAACTGGCCACCATCATCAAGATGGGCTTCCCCGGCTACTTCCTGATCGTGGCCGACTTCATCCAGTGGGGAAAGAACCAGGGCATTCCGATCGGCCCCGGCCGCGGTTCCGGTGCCGGCTCGCTGGTGGCCTGGGCGCTGCAGATCACCGATCTGGATCCGATTCCGTACAACCTGCTGTTCGAGCGGTTCCTCAACCCAGAACGCGTGTCGATGCCCGACTTCGACATCGACTTCTGCATGGACCGCCGCGACGAAGTCATCGACTACGTCGCGCGTAAATACGGACGCGACCGCGTCAGCCAGATCATCACCTACGGCACCATGGCGGCCAAGGCGGTAGTGCGCGATTCCGGCCGCGTGCTGGGCTTCCCGTACGGCCTGGTCGACGGCGTCTCCAAGCTGATCCCCAACATCCTGGGCATCTCGCTCAAGGATGCGATGGGCGAAGGCAAGGATTCGGAAATGGCGTCGCCGGAGTTGATCCAGCGCTACCAGAACGAAGACGACGTCCGCGACCTGATCGATCTGGCGCGCCAGCTCGAAGACCTTACCCGCAACGCCGGCAAGCATGCCGGTGGCGTGGTGATCGCGCCCGAGCCGCTGGCCGAATTCTGCCCGCTGTTCGCTGAACATGACGAAGGCGGCCGCGGCCGCAACCCGGTCACCCAGTTCGACAAGAACGACGTCGAAGAAATCGGCCTGGTGAAGTTTGACTTCCTTGGCCTGCGCACGCTGACGATCATCGACTGGGCCGTCAAGGCGATCAACAAGCGCCACGAGCGCGCCGGCATTCCGCCGGTGGACATCACCGCGCTGCCGCTGGATGACGTGCCCACCTACAAGGACATCTTCGCCAACGGCAATACCGGTGCGGTGTTCCAGTTCGAATCCTCGGGCATGCGCCGCCTGCTGAAAGACGCGCGCCCTGACCGCTTCGAAGATCTCATCGCGCTGGTGTCGCTGTACCGCCCCGGCCCGATGGACCTGATTCCTTCCTTCAACGCGCGTAAACACGGGCAGGAAGAAATCATCTATCCCGATCCGCGCACCGAAGCGATCCTGAAAGACACCTACGGCATCATGGTGTACCATGAGCATGTGATGCATATGGCTC
>Ga0160442_100203_pt1 | contig 48435 bp, 41 predicted proteins | sample HID1971M_E1MG_FD_108252 | JGI IMG/M metagenome (GOLD analysis project Ga0160442, IMG submission 108252) | Enriched millipede-associated microbial communities from UW Madison campus, WI, USA - HID1971M_E1 MG | ecosystem: Host-associated > Arthropoda: Insects > Digestive system > Unclassified ... | reverse complement strand
CTCGGGGTAGCGGATGTGGCTCATGAGGTCGCCCGAGATCTCCGACATCGGCTCGACCGTCGTCGGGAACACGTCCGACCACGACTTGAGGATCGGGTCCTCGGTGTCCCAGGCGTACAGGGTCACGGAGCCGTCGTAGGCGTCGACGGTCGCCTTCACCGAGTTGCGGATGTAGTTGACCTCCGGCGGCATCTCCACCGGCACGCCCTGGGCGGCGAGGGTCAGCGAGTCCGCCGTCGCCTCCTGCATCGGTCGGCTGGTCGAGTACGGGTAGGCGTCCGACGTGGTGTAGCCGTCGATGATCCACTTGACCCGGCCGTCGACGACCGCCGGATACATGCCCTGGTCGAGCGTCAGCCACGGCGCGACCTTCTGCACACGGGTCATCGGGTCACGGTCGTAGAGGATCTGCGACTCCTCGGTCACGCGGTCGGAGAAGAGCATCTCCTGCGCGCCGAACTTCAGGGCGTACAGCAGCTTGCTGCCGAACGACCCGACCGACGGACCGGCGGTCACCTCGTCGGTGGGGAACGTGGTGTTGACCTGCTGGCCGCCCTGCTCGTCGTCCGCCTGGTAGTCGAGCTCCCACGGCTCCACGTCCTCCGGCGCGCCCACGATGGAGTACTCCGTCGTGGACGGGCTGAAGTAGATCCGGGGCTCGTAGCCCTTGTCGGTGAGCGCGCCCTGCGTGGGGATGCCGCCCTCGTAGAAGGCCGGCTGCCCGTCGGGGCCGGGCTGGTTGCCGTACGCGGCGACGACGCCGTAGCCGTGGGTGAACACCGTGTGGTCGTTCACCCAGTTGCGCTGGCCGTCGCCGAGGCCGCCGAGGTTCAGCTCGCGCACCGCGATCACGGTGTCGCGGGACTCGCCGTCGATCTCGTACCGGTCCACCGACAGGTTGTCGGCGAAGTTGTAGTACTGCTTGTTCTGCTGCAGCTGGCGGAACGACGGGCTGACGATCTGCGGGTCGAGCAGGCGCACCGACGCCGTGGTGTCGGCATCCTCGCGCAGCGCGCCCTGCTCCGCCTCCGTGGTGGCGTCGTACGGCTGCGTCTCGATGTCGTCCAGTCCGTACGCCCCGTGCGTGGCGTCGATGTTGCGCTGGATGTAGTCGGCCTCGAGCTCCTGGGCGTTGGGGTTCACCTGGAAGCGCTGCACGACGGCCGGGTAGATGCCGCCGATCGCGATCGCCGACACGACCATGAGGCCCACGCCGATGGCCGGCAGGCGCCACGTCCCGCGGACCGCCGCCACCACGAACAGCAGCGCCACGAGCACCGCGACGCCCGTGAGGATCTCCTTCGACGGGATGACGGCGTGCACGTCCGAGTACGACGCGCCGTTGTAGGTCGCCGCGGTGCTGCCGCCGTTCGTCGCCGTCAGCAGCGAGTACCGGTCGAGCCAGTAGTTCGCGCCGATCACGAGCATGAGCGCGGAGGCCAGCACGGCGAGGTGCACGCGGGACGCACGGGTGGTGCGCGGGGTGCCCGCCGGCACGGGTCCGAGGCGCAGCCCGCCATACAGGTAGTGCGTGACCAGCGCGGCGATGCCGGCGATGATCACGACCGCCATGAGGAAGCTCACCAGGAACCGCAGCGCGGGCAGCGAGAAGACGTAGAACCCGAGGTCGATGCCGAACTGCGGGTCCTTCTCGCCGAACGACGACGGGTTGATCGCCAGGAGCACGCTGCGCCACTGCGCGGACGCCGCGACGCCGGCGAAGAACCCGACGACGACCGGACCCGCGATGGTCACGACGCGCCGCAGGGGCTCGATGGCCTCCCGGTACTGGTCCAGGGTCGCCTGCTCGGGCGTCGACGGCGCGTAGACCGGGCGCACCCGGTACCCGACGGCGAACGACGAGAACACGGCGGCCGCCATCACGAGGAAGCCGACGACGAACAGGATGCCGCGGGTGATCCACTCCGTCCAGATCACGTTGCCGAAGCCGAGTGCGTCGAACCACATGATCTCGGTCCAGAACTGCGCGAGGAGCAGCAGCGCGATGACGACCGCGGCGATCACGACCAGCGTGATCGCCAGTGGGCTGCGGCGACGCTTGGCGGGCGGGCCGCCTGGTCGTCGACGGGGTGGGGCAGCGAAGGACACGGTGCGGGCACCTCACTCGTGCTCGGGACGGACGGACGTTCTGGTGGAACGTCCCTGTCATCCCTCAGGTTCCCACGCTTCGCCCGCGGGTGGGTGACCGGTCCTTCACCGGCCGGTCACGAGCACGTCGGCAGGCCCGTGCCCTCCCCCGCCCCGATCGCCTCGATCGCCGTCCGCGCGTCCTCGAGGGTGGCCACCCGGACCACCTGCAGCCCGTCGGGGACGTGCCCGACGACCTCGTCGCAGTTGTCCGCCGGGGCGAGGAACCAGTCGGCGCCGGCGTCGACCGCGCCGAAGAGCTTCTGCTGGATGCCCCCGATCGGTCCGACGAGCCCGTCGACGCTCATCGTGCCGGTGCCCGCCACGTGCGCGCCGTCCAGCTCGTCCTCGGACGTCATCTTCGTGATGATCGCCAGCGCGAACATGGTGCCGGCGCTCGGCCCGCCGATGTCGCCCGGCCGGATGGTCACGTCGACCGGGTAGTCGTACGTCGGGTCGAGGAGCACGCCGAGCGCCGCCCGCCCGTCCCCCTCCGACGTCGTCACCGTGAGGTCCGTCGCCTGGCCGTCCCGCTCGACGCCCAGCGTGACGTCGGCGCCCGCCGCCACGTCGTCGAGTGCGGCGAGCAGGTCCTGGTGGGTCGTGACCTCCTGCCCGTCGATGCTGCGCACCACGTCCCCCGGCTCGACGACGCCGTCGGCACCGGAGTCGGGCACGGTGCCCGCGACCGTGAGGGTGGCGGGCACCTCGTACCCCAGCTCCGTCAGCGCGGCCACGGTCGCGGCCGACTCCGAGCCCGCCATCTGCGCCTGGCCGACCTCCTGCTGCTGCTCCCGCGTGGTCTGCTGCGGGAAGATCGACTCGACCGGCTGCACCGAGCGCTCGCGCGAGCCCCAGCCCCACAGCACGTCTCCCAGCAGGACGTCGCCGCCGGGCCCGCCGTAGACCGACACGGTGGTGAGGCGCAGCTCGCCCGTGACGTCGTAGGTCTTCGCGCCCTCGATCTCGACGACCGGCTTCGCGGTGGCGCTCTTGCCACCGCTCGACGTCTCGCCCGCACCGCCCTGCACGTCCGCGCCCTGCAGCCCGAGCGTGTCCTCCGTCGGTCCCGGGGCGCGGATCGCGTAGGGCGTGGGGAGCACGAGGAGCACGGCGGCGAGGAGCGCCGTCACCAGCAGCGAGATGCCGAGCGTCACGCTGCGTCGCGACGCGCGCGCGGCCGGGAGCGTGTCCTCGTCGGGCGACGACGGGTCGTCGGGCGCGAGGATGTCGCGGTCGAAGGTCACCGGCACATCATCGCCGACGTTCCTGGACGCTGCGCCCGCTCGTCGGCCCGGTCGTGGGCCCGGTCGTCGACCCGGTCATCGACCCGGTCGAGTCAGGGGTCTCCGGGATATCTGCGCCCAGAGCGAACCGCCGGAACCTCACGACCCGGACGGACGTCGTCGGTGGTTACGGTGAACCAGTCGGAAGACGGCCGCCGTCGCCCGACGTCCCTCCACCGCACAGCCGAGGAGCCCCGCGCATGAGCAACCTTCCCGACGACCCCGAGGGTGCCGAGGAGCGCGAGCGCATGCTGCGCTCGATGCTGGAGGGGTTCTTCGGCGACCGCACCGACGAGGTCCTCGCCCAGATGCGCGCGCAGGGCATCGACCCGGCCGCGCTCGCGGGCATGCCCGGCGCCGGCACGCCCGACCCGGCGACCATGCAGCACGTCCTGGCCCAGGTGCAGCGCCTGCTGTCCGCGTCCGGGGACGGCCCGGTGAACACCGACGTCGCGCACGACATCGCCCGGCAGGTCGCCGTCGCCGAGGGGGACCCGTCGCTCACGGGCGGCCAGGCGAAGGCCGCGACCGACGCGCTCGGGGTGGCGGAGCTGTGGCTCGACGCCGTCACCGACCTGCCGCCCGCCGGCGGGCGGCAGCACGCGTGGAGCCGCTCGGAGTGGGTCGAGGCCACCCTGCCCGCCTGGAACCGGCTCGTGGCTCCGGTCGCGACGTCCGTCGCCGACGCCCTCGCCACCGTGCTGCGCGACCAGCTCCCCGAGGACCTCGGTGACGACGCGCTGGGCATGCCGGGGCTCGCGGGCCTGCCCGCCGGCGCCCTGGGCGGCGGGGCCTTCGATCCCGCCCAGATGATGCGCCGCCTCGGGTCGGCCGTGTTCGGCATGCAGGTGGGGCAGGCCGCCGGCACCCTGTCGCGGGAGGTGTTCGGCGCCACCGACGTCGGCGTCCCGCTGCTGTCCGAGCCCGCCACCGTGCTGCTGCCGACCAACGTCACCGCGTTCGCCGACGGGCTCGACGCGCCGCTGGAGGAGGTGCGCCACTTCCTCGCGCTGCGCGAGGCCGCGCACGCCCGGCTGTTCACGCACGTCCCCTGGCTCGCAGCGCACCTGCACGGCCTCGTCGAGCAGTACGCGCGCGGCATCACCATCGACCTGGACGTGCTCGAGCAACAGGTGCGCGACATCGACCCCAGCGACCCCGAGGCGCTGCGCGGCGCGCTGACCGGCGGCGTCTTCGGGCTGCAGCACACCCCCGAGCAGGAGGCCACGCTGCTGCGCCTCGAGAACGCGCTGGCGCTCGTCGAGGGCTGGGTCACGGAGGTCGCCGCCACCGCCGCGCTCCCCCACCTCCCGCACACCTACCCGCTGCGCGAGATGATCCGGCGCCGCCGCGCGGCCGGCGGTCCCGCGGAGCACACCTTCGCCACGCTGGTCGGGCTCGAGCTGCGCCCGCGCCGCTCCCGCGACGCCACCGCGCTCTTCGCGCACGTCCTCGCCGAGGGCGGCCCGCAGGCACGCGACGCCGTCTGGGAGCACCCGGACCTGCTGCCCGGCACCGCCGACCTCGACGACCCCTCCGGCTACTTCACGCGCCGCCAGGAGCAGGCGGAGGAGCAGTCCGACGTCGACGCGGCGCTGGCGCAGATCCTGGACGCCGCGGACCGCTCGGAGAAGGACGACGGCACCGAGGACGGGGACACGCCCTCGTCCTGACCGGTCCGGCCCGCTCAGCCGGCGGCCGGCTTGTCGTCGGCGAGCGCGGGCGACGATCCGCCGTCGTCCTGGACGAACGAGACGCCCTCGAGGAACCCGCGTGCCCGCTCCGTGCGCGGATAGGCGTCGAGGAGCTGCCAGAAGGCGGGACCATGACCCGCGTGCAGCAGGTGCGCCAGCTCGTGCAGCAGCACGTAGTCGAGCACCCACTCGGGCATGCCCTGCACGCGCGTGGAGATCCTGATCGAGCCGTCGACCAGCGTGCACGACCCCCAGCGCCGGCCCTGGTGGGGCGACCAGGACACGCTCGTCGGGTGGGCGCGGCCGTCCAGGTAGCGCTCGGAGAGCTCCTTGGCCCGTTCGATCAGCTGGGCGTCGGACGGGCGGCGACGGCGCTCCTTGTCCTCGAGCCGCGCGAGCATCTTCGCCACCCACTCACGCTCCTGGGCCCGTGAGAAGCGCGCGGGAATGGCCACGACGGTGCGCTCGCCGTCGCGGTACGCGCTCACCGTGGCGGTCCGCCGTCGGCTGCGCCGGACCTCCACCGACGTCATCATTGTGTCGTGGGCCACGGCACGACGGTACCGGGGAATCGTGAACTTTGTGTGTCAGAACACACGAACCGGACGCCACCGAGGCTCCGGCAGGGGACCTGTGGACGACGCCCGACCGGTCCCTGACGTGCGTGTCAGGGTGGCCGCATGGCAGACGCCGACAGACCGACCGCCGCGCCAGGCTCGCTCCTCACGCTGCGCGCGGCGACACCCGTCCTCGACCACGGCGACGGCGAGGTCCAGCTCGGCACGGACCCGCGCTGGAGCCTCGTCCTGTCCGGGCTGGACGACCACGAGGCCCGGTGGCTGCGCGACGCCGGGGCGCGGCGGCACCGCTCCCTGGACCGCGGCGCCCGGCACTGGGGTGTGAGCCCCGAGCGCCAGGAGCAGATCCTGCGCGCGCTGGCCGACGGCGGGTTCCTCGTCCGCACCACCACGGACCGGCCGCCCGAGGCCGCCGACGCCGCGCGCGCCTGGACGCCGGACGTCACCGTGCTGGGCGCCCTGCGCCCCGACGGCGCCGGCGCGGCCACTCTCGCCCGCCGCGGCACCCGCGTCGTCGGGGTGCGGGGCCTCGGCCGGACCGGCACCGCCCTCGCCGGCCTCCTCGCGGGCGCCGGCGTCGGCACCCTCGTGCTCGACGACCGCGACCCCGTCCAGGTGGGCGACCTCGGGCTCGGCGGCCACGCCCCCGGCGACGTCGGCCGCGCGCGGGAGCAGTCCGCCGCCGCGCGGCTCGCGTCCGCGTACCCGCGGCTGCGGGTCGGCAGCGCGCTGGCGGTCACGGAGGCGGGCGAGCCCCGCTTGCCGGACGCCGTCGTGGTGGTGGAGGCGCACGCCGCCCGCCCGGAACGCTACGAGCGCCTGCTCGGCGCGGGGGTACCCCACCTGCCGGTGGTGGTGCGGGAGGCCGACGTCGTCGTCGGCCCGCTCGTGCTGCCGGGCCGCTCGCCGTGCGTGGGGTGCTGCGACCGACACGCCGCCGACGCGGACCGGGGTTGGCCGTTCGTCGCGGCGGACCTCGCGCTCCGCGCCGACGACGACGTCGCCCACGAGACCATGCTGGCGGCGACGGCCGCGGCGCTCGCGGCCGGGCAGGTGCTCGCGCTGCTCGACGGCGCGGCACCCGCGACCGTGGGGCGGCGCCTGGAGGTCGCGCTGCCCGAGGGGGTGCCGCGTGTGCGGGACGTCGCGCCGCACCCGGAGTGCGGGTGCACCCGCATCCCCGTATGAGGACAGGCCCCCGGCGAGACCGCGGAGAGCCGGCCGCACGTGGTGCGGGCACGCTCCCCGGGGTCTCGCCGGAGGCCTGTCATGGTTGTTCCTGCCTGTTCAGCACGCCGGGCGACCCGGGCGCACTGCGCGGTCATGCTGCGACGGTCTCCGACTTCCGGGGCCGGCCGCGACCGCGCTTGCGGGCCACGACCTTGCCGTCGACGAAGACCTCACCACCCCAGACGCCCCAGGGCTCCTGCCGCTCGAGGGCACCGGCGAGGCAGCCTGCCTGCAGCGGGCAGCCACGGCACAGCGCCTTGGCCTCCTCGACCTGGGCGGTGTGCTCGGCGAACCAGAGCTCCGGGTCGTTGGTACGGCACGGCAGCAGCGCCGCGAACTGGCGGTCGAGCTCAGCCACTTCGGCCGGGCTCTGGGTGAGGGGTTGATGCGGGGTCCAGGGGCCGTTTCCGCCCTGGGGGATCGTGTCGAGCAGCCGCTCGTCCAACAGCTGTGCGAGACGCACGAGTTCCTCCGTCAGGTCCTGGGTGTTGATGTGAACGTCGGTGTTCAGGACCTGCGGGTGGACCTCTGGAGTCAGAGGTCCGGCTCGAACGACCTGGTGAGGTCTTCTTCCCTGAGCGGAAAGACGAAGGCCGCGGGTCCCGGGGGGACTCCGCGGCCTGGATCCGGTTCTAGACCGGATGTCTCCAGGAGGCGGAGTCGGGTGCGATGTGGAGATCGGCGTTGCCTGCTCCGTGCTTGCGCGCGCGGAACGGACGGACGGCGTCAAGCTCGCCACGGGCAGACGTGTACCCGGGCGCGCCAGCAGACGCGTTCGCCATCACGATCTGAGTCATCGTGTCCATCTTGTGCACCCACCTCCTCACTGCTCTCGGACCTCTGCCTCTCGGCAGACGCCACTCCGTCTGGGACTCTCCGAGCATAGACGGCCTCGCCCAGGCCGCCACATCTTTTTGCGACTTTTCTTCGACGAGTTTTTTCGGGCACCCGATCAGGCTCCCGAGGACGTCGCCGCCTCCAGCGGCCCGATGACCTTCAGGTCGCCCAGGCACCCCTCCACCGCGGCCGCCACGCCCGCGTCGTCGAGCCCGTCCGGGACGGCCCGGACCTGCAGCCCGCCGTCGCCACGGCCCACCTCGAACCCGTCGCCGACGAGGCAGTCCACCTGGACCTGCTGCAGGTCCTGCACCTCCGCCTTGGTGATCAACCCGTCCTCGAGGATCTCGGTGCCGCGGTCGGTCGTGACCCGCTCGAGAGCCTCGGTGAAGCCCTCGGGCAGCTCGTGCGCGGCGTGGCCGCCACCCTCGGAGCTCCCGTGAGAGCCCGCGTGGCCACCGTGCCCGCCGCCGCGCGGACCGTTGCCGTCGCCCGGGTCGGTACCGCCGGCCGAACAGGCCGCCAGCAGGACGGCGAGGACGGCGCCGGCGCCCGTCGTCAGTGCCGTGCGCGCACGGCGGCCGTCTGGAGCGGCGAGGTGGGAACGGCGGGCCAGGACCATGGGAGGACACCTCTCGTCAGGGGCGGTCCCCGACAATCTGGCACCCCGCGACCGGGCCCACAAGACCTTTCGTCAGGTTGACTCACAAATACGGGAGATGCCGTACGTGCTCAGTCGACCTGCTCGGCCACGATGGCGAGGATCGTCGGCCCGTACCGGTCGATCTTCGCGGGGCCCACGCCGTTCACGCGCGCGAGCTGTGCCACCGACGTCGGCTTGAGCTCCGCGATGGCGGCCAGCGTGGCGTCCCCCAGCACCGTGAACGCCGGCTTGTCCGTCTCGCGGGCCACCGACAGCCGCCACTCGCGCAGCGCGTCGAACAGAGCGACGTCGTGCTCCCCGGTGAGCTGCTGACGCGCCTGGCCGCGCACGGCGCGCCCGCGTCCCCGCCGGTCCGCCGGGTCGTCCGGCCACAGCCCGTCGAGGAAGCGGGTGCGCTTGCGTGTGGCCCGCCCGCCCGGGTTGCGGGACCGCGCGAACGACAGCTCGAGGTGCTCGCGGGCACGGGTGATCCCCACGTAGAGGAGGCGGCGCTCCTCCGCGACCGCCTCGTCCGTCTCCGCCAGCGAGATCGGCATGAGTCCCTCGCTCACGCCCGCGAGGAAGACGGCGTCCCACTCGAGGCCCTTGGCTGCGTGCAGGGAGGCCAACGTGACGCCCTCGACGGTGGGCGCGTGCTGCGCCGAGGCCCGCTCCTCCAGCTCCCCGACGAGGGTCGCCATCGTGGCCGGCGCGTCCTCGGGCGCGGCGGCGGCGACGTCGTCGGCGAGCCCGACGAGCGCCTGCATCGCCTCCCAGCGCTCGCGCGCGGCGCCGCGGGCCGCGGGCGGCTTCTCCGTCCACCCCGCGGAGGTCAGCACGTCCCGTACCTGCTCGGGCATCGGCTGCTCCGGGTCGGCAGACCGGGCCGCGCCGCGCAGCAGGACGATCGCGTCGCGCACCTCCTTGCGCTGGAAGAACCGCTCGCCACCGCGGACGAGGTAGCTGATCCCGGCGTCCGCGAGCGCCGACTCGAACGCCGCCGACTGCGCGTTGGTGCGGTAGAGCACGGCGATCTCGCTGGGACGCACGCCCGACGCGATCAGCCGACCGGCGCGGGCGGCGATGCCCGTGGCCTCCGCGTCGTCGTCGTCGTAGGCCGTGAAGCTCGCGGGCGGGCCCGCCGGACGCTGCGCCACCAGCTCCAGCGCCCCGGGGACCCGGCCGCGGCGCAGCACCTGGTTCGCGAGGTGCACGACCTGCGGCGTGGAGCGGTAGTCGCGCACCAGCCGGACCACCTGGGCGTCGGAGTAGGTCCGGGTGAAGTCGAGCAGGTAGTGCGGCGTCGCGCCCGTGAAGGAGTAGATGGTCTGCGAGGGGTCGCCCACCACGCACAGCTCCTTGCGGTCGCCGAGCCACTGGTCGAGCAGGAACTGCTGCAGCGGCGAGACGTCCTGGTACTCGTCGACGACGAAGTGGCGGTACTGCGAGCGCACCTCGTCGGCCACCAGCCGGTGGGAGTTCAGCATGTCGGCGAGCATGAGCAGGACGTCCTCGAAGTCGATGACGCCGCGCTCGGTCTTGACGTCCTCGTACGCCGTGATGAGGCGTGCGACCGTCTGGTGGTCGTAGCCCGACGGCGCGGGCCGGTCGTCGACCAGGGCCGCCTTCACGTAGTCCTCCGCCGTGACGAGCGACACCTTGGCCCACTCGACCTCGGACGACAGGTCGCGCACGGCGACCCGGTCGACGCTCACGCCGACGCGGCGCGCGGCCTCGGCCACGGCGGGGGCCTTGTGCTCGAGGATGCGCGGCGGGGCGCCCCCCACGACGCGCGGCCAGAAGTACCCGAGCTGGCGCAGCGCCGCCGCGTGGAAGGTGCGCGCCTGGACGCCCACCACGCCGAGGTCGCGCAGCCGGGTGCGCATCTCCCCCGCCGCGCGGGCGGTGAAGGTCACCGCGAGCACCGACGTCGGCTTGTAGGTACCGGTGCGCACGCCGTAGGCGATGCGGTGCGTGATCGCCCGCGTCTTGCCCGTGCCCGCGCCCGCCAGCACGCACACCGGCCCCGTGAGGGCCAGCGCCACGTCGCGCTGCTCGGGGTCCAGGGCGTCGAGGATCGCGTCGGGATGAAGCGGGGCGCTCGGGGAGTTGGTGGTGGTCGGCATCGTCTGCGATTCTCGCAGCCGTCGCCGACACCCCGCTCCCGTCGTCCCCAGCCGCCATCACAGGAGGACCCCGATGACCGTCGTCACGCCGCAGCTCCCCGCACCGGGCACCGTCACCATGTACTCGACCGCGTGGTGCGGATACTGCCGCCGGCTGCGCACCCAGCTCGACTCCGAGGGCATCGGGTACACGGTGATCGACATCGAGGAGCAGCCGGGGACGGCGGAGTTCGTGGAGCAGGTCAACGGCGGCAACCAGACCGTCCCGACCGTCGTCTTCCCCGACGGCACCGCCGCGACGAACCCGTCGCTGCTCGACGTGAAGTCCCGCCTGACCACCGCCTGACGCGACCCGTCAGCCGGGCAGCTCCCGCCCGTACCACTCCTCGACGAGGGCGCGGGCGATCGACGGCCGGCCCGGCAGGCCGACCTCGCCGGCGCGCACGCCCGCGGCCAGCTCGTCGCGGGTGAACCAGCGCGCCGCGGTCACCTCCGCGCCGTCCACCTCGACGTCGGTCGCCACGGCCCGTGCCCGGAACCCGAGCATGAGCGACGCGGGGAACGGCCACGGCTGGCTGCCGCGGTAGACGACGTCGCCGGGCGCCTCGCCGATCACGACCGACGTCTCCTCGGCGACCTCCCGGCGCACCGCCTGCTCCAGCCCCTCCCCCGGCTCCACGTAGCCGGCGAGGGTCGAGTACCGGCCCTCCGGCCAGTGCGCGGCGTGCCCCAGCAGCAGCCGGTCGGCGTCGTCGACGACCGCCATGATCACCGCCGGGTCGGTGCGCGGGTAGACCTCGACGTCCTGCGTCACGCAGCGGCGCACCCAGCCCGCCTGCTCGACGACGGTCGGCTCACCGCACCGCGGGCAGCGTTCGTGCGACGCGTGCCACGCAGCCAGGGCCACCGCCTCGGCGGCGAGCGCGTCGCCGCGCCGCCCGCCCACCTCGCGCAGCCCGGCCCACGCGTGCTCGCGCGCCAGCCGCGAGGCGGGCGCCGCCGGGGAGACGCCCTCGATGCCCACCGCGTCGGCGTCCGCCTCGTCGGGCAGCACGAGACCCAGCAGCCCCGCGCCGTCCTGCTCGCCGAGGAACAGCCAGCGGTGCCCGGGCACGTGCGCGTCGGGCCGCTCGGTCCGCTCGGGCTCGGCCGGGAGCCCGTCGACCGCCGCGACGTCGACGAGGAGCAGGTCGCCCGCGGCGTCGACGGCGACGCGGCCGCGCAGCACCAGCACGACCCGGGTGGTGGGGTCGCCCAGCAGCCGGGCCAGCAGACCCGGCTCGCTGCGGCGCTCGGCCGCTCGGTCGTGGGTGGCGTGCGTGTAGGAGAGGTCGGGGAGCGCGAAGGGGACCGTCACGCCTCGACCGTACCCGCGGCGGCGGACCCCGGAGGCCGGGCGGGACGACGGCGGACACGCGCGCCGCGGTGCTCCCGGGCGGGCCCCGGCACCGTCTACGGTGGGCGGGTGCCACGCAGTCCGCTCGCCCTCGCCGCCCTCGCGACGGCCGCCGTCCCGGGCCTGGACGCCCGCTCGGTCCGCCCCGAGGAGCTCCCGGGCGACTACGACGTCGCCGTCGTCACGGCCGACGACGGCGTCGACTGGCTCGTGCGCGCGCCCCGCACCACCATGGCCGGCGCCGCCCTCGAGGCCGAGACCGAGCTGCTCGAGGCGCTGCATCTGTACGTCGACGCCGGCGTGCTGCCGTTCACCGTGCCGCAGGTGGCCGGCTTCGCCCTGCTGCCCGAGGGCGGGCGCGCCGTCGTGCACCGGCACGTGACCGGCACGGCCCTTGACCTCGAGGCCCTGCGCCCCGGCCCCGGCCTCGCCGCCGACCTCGGCCGCACCCTCGCCGCGGTGCACGAGCTGCCCGCGTCCGTCGTGGAGTCGTGCGGGCTGCCGTCGTACACCGCCGCCGAGTACCGTGAGCGCCGACTGGTCGAGCTCGACGAGGCCGCCGCGACCGGCAAGGTGCCGCCCACGCTGCTGCGCCGCTGGGAGGCCGCCCTCGAGGACGTGGCCCTGTGGCGGTTCCAGCCCGTCGTCGTGCACGGGGACCTCGCCACCGACCAGATGCTCGTCACCGGCGGGCGGGTCACCGCGATCAGCGGCTGGTCCGACGCCCGCGTGGCCGACCCGGCCGACGACCTCGCCTGGCTGCTCGTCGCCGCCCCGCCGGACGCGGTGGACTCGATCATGGAGGCCTACCAGCTGCGCCGCACCGAGCTGCACGACGCGCGGCTCGTGGACCGTGCTCTGCTGGTGGGCGAGCTGGCCCTGGCCCGGTGGCTGCTGCACGGCGTCCGCCGCGGTCTGGGCGACGTCGTCGCCGACGCCGAGGCGATGCTGGCCGACCTCGACGAGGCCACCGGCGAGGACGCCCCCGCCTGACCGGCCTCACAGGGCTGCACCCCCTCCTGCGAGGTCGCGGAAACCGCGGGCTCATCGCATCGGGACGGGCCGAAACACGACCTCAACGTCGTGGCGACGTGGCGACAACCTGTGCCGACGAGACTCGGCGGCAGCACGGTCCGCCACTCCCGCCGAAGGGTCCGCCATGTCGTACGTGATGCCGCAGGACTTCGTCTCGCAGATGATCGCCACGGGCGAGAAGAAGCTGTTCATGTCCACCCGGGACACCCTCATCCGCTCGTTCATGGGCGGGGCCATCCTCGCGCTGGCTGCCGCGATGGCCGTGACCATCTCGACGAACACCGGGAACCCGCTGCTCGGGGCCGCGTTCTTCCCGATCGGCTTCATCATGCTCTACCTGATGGGCTTCGACCTGCTCACCGGGGTCTTCACGCTGGTGCCGTTCGCGGTCATCGCCCGCCGCCCGGGCGCCACCTGGGCCGGCATGTGGCGGAACTGGGGCCTGGTGTTCTGCGGCAACTTCGCGGGCGCGTTCACCGTCGCCGTGCTCATGGCGATCACGTTCACCTACGGCTTCTCCACGCCGCCCAACGAGATCGGGCAGGCCATCGGGCACATCGGGGAGGGCCGCACCGTCGGGTACGCCGACCACGGCGCCGCCGGCATGCTCACGCTGTTCGTGCGCGGCGTGCTGTGCAACTGGATGGTCTCCACGGGCGTCGTCGCGTTCCTCATGTCGAAGGACACGATCAGCAAGGCCGTCGTGATGTGGATGCCGGTGTTCCTGTTCTTCTACATGGGCTTCGAGCACTCCGTGGTGAACATGTTCCTGTTCCCCTCGGGCCTGCTGCTCGGCGGCGACTTCACCGTCATGGACTACCTGGTCTGGAACGAGATCCCGACCGTGCTCGGCAACCTCGTCGGCGGCCTGACGTTCGTGGGCCTGCCCCTGTACCTCACGCACTACAAGACCCGGCCGGAGCGCCGTCGGTCCGCGCCCGCGGCCCCGGTCGAGGAGCGCGTGGCCACGCCGGTCGGCTGACAGACCGTTCCCCAGCCCGCCCGTCACCCCGAACGAAGGACACCCGTGGACCCGATCATGACCAAGGCCGCCGCGGCCGAGCAGGTCGTCACCGCCCGCCTCCGCTCCGGCCTCACCTGGCAGGACATCGCCGACAAGGTCGGCGCCCCGGTCGTCTGGACGACGGCCGCCCTGCTCGGCAACCACCCGATGACGGCGGACCAGGCGTCCGCGGCGTGCACGCTGCTCGGCCTGGGCGAGGACGTCGCCGAGGCGCTGCGGCTGCAGCCCTACCGCGTGCGTGACGAAGCCGTGCTCACCGACCCGACGATCTACCGGTTCACCGAGGCGCTGGCCGTGTACGGCCCGGCGCTCAAGGAGCTCATCCACGAGGAGTTCGGCGACGGGATCATGTCGGCGATCAACTTCCAGGTGGACATCGCCCGCCGTCCGCACCCGGACGGCGACCGTGTCGTCGTGACCCTCGACGGGAAGTTCCTCGACTACCGCTGGTGAGCGACCGCTGGTGGCTACTGCTGGAGGGGCTCGCCGCGGACCAGCGCCTCCAGCTCGGCCTCGTCGAGCAGGCGGCGGGGGCGCACGGTGGTGCCGCTCGCGACGTAGACGAACGCGGCGGACACCTTGTCGAGCGGCAGCCCGGTGTACCGGGACCACGCGAGCCGGTAGACGGCGAGCTGCACCTCGCGGGCTGAGCGGGCGCCCGCGTCGCGCGGCTCGTGCCCGGTCTTCCAGTCCACGACGACGACAGCCGGCGCCTCGCCCTCGGCGGATGGCGGGGCGTCGTCGTCGGGAAAGACCGCGTCGATCCGGCTGCGCAGCATGACGCCCCCCACCGGCGTCTCGACGTCGACCTCGATCGCGAGCGGGGTGCGTGACGCCCACACGGACTCCGTGAAGCGCTGCCGCAGCGTCTCCAGGTCGACGTCCGGCGCGATCTCGCCGTCCTCCGCGCCCGGCAGGTCGTCGACGTCGACCAGCGAGGACGACGTGAAGAACCGCTCCACCCACTCGTGGAAGTGCGTGCCGCGGCGGGCGTGCACGGTGGGCTCCTGCGGCACCGGGCGGCGCAGCTGGAGTGCGAAGCCGTCTCGGTCGCCGGCGAGCCGGACCAGGCCCGACGCCGACACGTGCGCCGGCAGCTCCACCTCGCGCGACCCCCGCTCGCGTCGCTCCGTGAGCAGCGTGCGGGCCAGCAGCACCAGGTCGCGCCCCGCCGCGTCGCGCAGCACGCCGGTCGCGGCTCCCCCGCCCTCCGGCCTCGCGGGGTCGACGCGCGCCGCCTCGACCCGGGCCGCCGACGCCCGCAGGACGTCGCGCGGCGTCGGGTCCTCGGCGTCGCCGGTCGCGGTCGCCGCGCCCGGCTCGGCCTCGGCCCCGTCCGCCGGGGCGGCGTCCGCGGCATGCTCCGGCGCGGGCCACGGCGCGGCGTGCTCCACCGCGTCGCGAGGGTTGCCCGCCGCCGGGTCGGGCTGGTCGGCCCAGCGGCCCGCGTCGACCACCCCGGACTCGACGAGCTCCGCGAGGAACGGCGAGACGCGCCGCGGCGTGCTGCCGGTACCCCACCAGTGCGCCGTGAGGAACAGCTCCCGGCGGGCACGCGTGAACGCGACGTAGGCGAGCCGCCGCTCCTCGGCGAGCCGGTGCGCGCCGCTGTCCGCGCGGAACTGGTCGCGCCGGGCGGCGAGGTCCTTGGTGTCGGCGGCGGCCGCCCAGGTGAACTCGGGCAGGTCGGGCGCGTCGCCGCGCAGGTGGTACGGCAGGGCGGAGACCTCGGTCAGCCAGCCGCTGTCCAGACGGCCCTGCGACGACTCCGCCTGGCTCGGGAACACCCCGTCCACCAGCCCGGGCACCGCCACCACGTCCCACTCCAGCCCCTTGGCGGCGTGCGCGGTGATGACCTGCACGGCGTCGGGGTCGGGCTCGCGGACGGGCATGTCGAGCCCGCGCTCCTGGTCGCCCGCGACGCCGAGCCACGCGAGGAACGCGCCCAGCGTCGCGACGTCGGCCGACTGCGCGAAGCTCGCGGCGACGTCACGGAACGCGTCGAGGTGCTCACGCCCGCGCAGGCTCACGCCGGCGGCAGCCCCGCCGCCCCCGAGGCCGGTCGCCGGGGTGAGCGTGTCCGCGAGCACCTGCGCCGTGGCGACCTCGACGTCCAGGCCGAGCGCACGCTCGGCCGCCACCACCAGCTCCGGCAGCGAGAGGTACGTGAGCCCGCGCAGCTCGCGCAGCAGCCGGGCCAGCGCCGCCAGCCGGCCGTGGCCCGCGGCGGACAGGACGCGACCGTCGCGGGCGGGGCGGCCCGGGGCGGGCAGGTCGTCGAGCGCGTCGACGATCGAGCGGTGGTCCACGACGTCGCCCTCGACGACGGGGACGTCGCCGTCGTCGTCCCCGGGCGCCGCGGCGTGGTCGCCCGGCCGGGCGCCGTCCGCGCGCGCCAGGTCCGACGCCCAGGAGCCGAGGGCGTGCAGGTCGGACGCCCCGAGGTTGACCCGCGGCCCGGTGAGCAGCCGCAGCAGCGAGTCCCCGCGCGACGGGTCGTGCACGGCCTCGAGCAGCGCGACGACGTCCACCACCTCCGGCGTGGACAGCAACCCGCCCAGCCCCACGACCTCCACGGGCAGGCCGCGGCGCCGCAGCGCCACCTCGACCGCCGCGAACTGCGACCGTGCCCGGCACAGGACGGCGGCCGTCACGCGGTCGGACCCGTCCCGCCGGGTCGCACGGCGCCAGCGCGCCGCGACGAACTCCGCGGCCGCCTCCGCCTCCTCCTCGCTCGTGGCGGCGACGTGCGCGCGCACCGCGCCCGCGCCCGCGCCGGGCCGCAGGTCGAGCGGCGGGACGTCCACGCCCGTGCCGGTGTGCCGCGCGCGCTCGCGCAACGGCCCCGCGGCGACGTTCGCGGCCGCCAGCACGGCCGCGTCGTTGCGCCACGACGTGCTCAGGTAGCGCACGGCGGCCGGCGCGCCGGCGCGCGTCCGGAACCGCTCGCCGAAGCGGGCCAGCCCGGACGCGGAGGCGCCCCGCCAGCCGTAGATCGACTGGTGCGGGTCGCCCACCGCGGTCACGGCGTGCCCGCCGCCGAAGAGCCCGGCCAAGAGCTCCACCTGCGCGTACGACGTGTCCTGGTACTCGTCGAGCAGCACCACGGGGAAGCGGGAGCGCTCCGTCGCCCCGACCGCCGGCACCGACCGCGCAAGCTCCGCCGCGAACGCGATCTGGTCGCCGAAGTCGAGCGAGTCCGCGACGCGCTTGCGCCGCCGGTACTCCGCGACGAGGTCGAGCAGGCGGGCCCGCTCCGCCACCGAGTCGATCAGCGCCTGGATCTCCTTCGTCCGCTTCTTCTGCCGCTGGCCGAGCGGCAGCGCGTCCAGCCGGGCGACGACGTCGGCCAGCGCGTCGCGCGCCTCGTCCACGGGAAGCAGGTGCTCGCCGAGCTCGCCCGACAGCGCGAGGACCGCGCCGGTGACCGTGCTCACCGCCCTGTCGGTGCCGAGGTCGTCGGCCCACGACTCGACGACCTGCGCCGCGAGCTGCCACTGGTTCGCCTCGCCCAGCAGCCGGGAGCCGGGCTCGATGCCCAGCCGCAGCCCGTGGTCGGCCACCAGGGACGCCGCGTACGCGTTGTAGGTCGCGACCGTGGGCCTTGCGAGCAGGTCCAGGCCCGACGTCGCGCGCCCCTGCGCGCGGGCGAGCTGCGCGAGGCGGGACTGCACGCGCTGGGTGAGCTCGGCCGCCGCCTTGCGCGTGAAGGTCAGCCCGAGCACCTCCTCGGGCGCGACGAGCTCGTTCGCGATGAGCCACACCACGCGCGCCGCCATCGTCTCCGTCTTGCCCGACCCGGCCCCCGCGACGACGAGCACGGGCTCCAGCGGCGCCTCGATGACGGCGACCTGCTCGTCCGTGGGCGCCGGCCGCCCGAGCAGCTCGGCGATGTCTCGGGCCGACAGCCGCGGCTCCGCGGGCACGGGGCGCGCGGTCCTGCCGTGGCCGGCGTCCGCCGCCGCGCCGTCGGGCAGCGCCGGGTCGTCGAACAGCGCGGCGTCGTCGAACAGCACGGCGTCCGGGGAGGCCGCGCCGACGCCTCGCCCGTCGGCCCCGAGGCCGGCGAGCTCCGGGAACCCGAGGTCGGCCTCGCGGCCGGGCTCGCCGAGCGCGGCCCACGTCTCGTCCGCGAACGCCCCGGCGAGATCGTCGCGTCCGTCGTGGGGCTCGGGGCCGTCGCCCCGCGGCTCGGGTGCGGCCGCACCGGTGGTGCCGTCGCCGGTCACTCGATCACGTTCCTTCCTTCGGGCTGCACGGGGCACGACCGGCGCACGGGGCACATGGGGCACAGGTCGTTCTCGTGCGCGGTGAAGCGGCCCGCCGCCATCGTGTCGGCCGCGCTCTCCACCAGCGCCCGCGCCCAGCTCGACCCGTCCTCGCCGACCTGCAGCGCGGGCTGGTCGCGCAGCGTCGGCGCCACGGTCGGCGTCCCGACGTACACGAGCCGCGCGCCCGCGCTGGGCGTGCCCGGCGGCAGGTCGAGCGCGCCCTCGGACACCGCGAGCTGGTACGCGCCGAGCTGCGGGTGCTCGGTGGCCTTCGCGCGGGCGGGCGCGCTGCGGCCGGTCTTGAGGTCGGCCACGGTCACGCCCTCGTCGCCCGCGTCCTCGACCCGGTCGATCTTGCCGCGCAGGCGCGCCCGCCCCACCGTCAGCTCGAACTCCGGCTCCACGAGGACCGGGGCGCCGGCCTCGACGTAATAGGCGGCGAGGCGCTCGATCATCTGCTCGGCGCGGTTCCGCAGCTGACGCGACGGCCAGCCGTCGGGGAGCGCGAGCTCGGGCCAGCGACGGTCGAGCTCGGCGCGCAGGTCGGTGAGCGAGGCCCTCGGCAGGTCCTCCGCGATCGCGTGGACCAGCGTGCCGAGCGTCTGGTGCGTGGCGTCGGGTGCGGTGGCCCCCGCCGACTCGAACGCCCACCTCAGGGCGCACGTGCTCACCGTCTCCACCTTGGACGGCGAGACGGTCACGACGTCGTCCGGCCCCCACAGCGGCGCCTCGCTGGACGTCGTGGCCACGCCGTACCAGGTGCGCGGGTCCGCCTCGGCGGTCCCTGCGTCGGCCAGGTCGGCCAGCAGCGCGGCGGCGACGCCGACCGGGCCGCCGTCGTCCCCGCGCCCGGCCGCACGGACGAGCGTCGCGCGCGCCTCGGCGACCACGCCGCGCAGGTCGAGCGGCGGGCCGACGGTCACCCGCCGCGGGTCGGGCCCCTCGGCTCCGCCGCGGTCCCCGTCGGGCGGCTCCACGAGGTCGAGGAACACGGACGGCGCGTCCTCGGCGTCCTCCACGGCGGTCACGACCAGCCGGCGCCGTGCCCGTGAGGTGGCGACCGCGAACGCCCGCAGCTCGTCCGCCAGCACCTGGCGGCGGGCCTCCGGGCCCATGCCGTGCGCGTCGTCGGAGCGCCCGGCGAGCAGCTCCACCAGCGCCTGCGACCCCAGCAGCGAGTCGCGCAGCCGCAGGTCCGGCCACACGCCGTCCTGCACGCCCACCACGACGACCACGTCCCACTCGCGCCCCGCCGCGCCGGCCGGGGTGAGCGCCTCGACCGCGTGCGCGCCGACCGCGGACGCCGCCAGCGAGTCGGCGGGCAGGTCCTGCGACGCGAGGTAGTCGACGAACGCCGCGACGGGAGCGCCGGGCATGCGGTCCACGTAGGTCTCGGCCGCGCGGAACAAGGCCAGGACGGCGTCCAGGTCGCGGTCCGCGCGCGCCCCGGCGGGTCCGCCCGCCAGCGCCTGGTCGCGCCACCGGTCGGCGAGCCCGGTGGCCGCCCACACCGCCCACAGCACGGTCTGCGCGGTGGCGCCCGTCTCCCCGGCCGCCGCCCGGCCCGCGGCCAGCACGCGCGCGACGGCGACGGGCCCGCGCCGCACCGGCGCCGGCAGGGTCTCCGCGCGCGCCGGATCGTCCAGCACCTCGACCAGCAGCGCGTCCGACGACCGTCCGCCGCCGCCCGACAGCTCCTCCGCCCGCAGCGCGCGCCGGAGGCGGCGCAGGGCCACCGCGTCGAGCCCGCCCACCGGGGAGGTGAGCAGCAGCGCCGCCGTCTCCGCGTCGAGGGCGGAGCCCACGCCGGGCTCCCCGAGCTCGTCCGCGATCAGCCGGTCGACTCCCCCGCCCGCCGCGCACACGCGCAGCGCCGCCAGGAGGGGCGACGCGGCCGGTTCGTCGCGCAGCGGCAGGTCCGAGCCGAGCAGCGCCACCGGGACCGACGCGGCGACCAGGTCCCTCCGGAGCGAGGCCAGCCGGTCGCCGCTGCGTGCCACGACCGCCATCCGCTCCCACGGCGTGCCGTGCAGCAGGTGCTCCGCGCGCAGCTCGCGCGCCACGAACGCGGCTTCCTGGGCGGGGCCCGCGAGCACCGCGACCTGCGCACCGGACGGCGACGCCTCTCGGGCCGCGGCCTCCGCCTCGTCGGTCGCGGCCGTGCGGGGTCCCGCCGTGCCGCGCTCCGCCGTGCCGTCCCCCGGCGCCGCGGCACGCACACCGTCGTCCGAGGTCCCCGTCCCGGCGTCCGACCCGTCGCCCGGGCCCGGCCGCGGGCCGGCGCCGCGGTGCAGCGCACCGGAGACGGTCGCGATGCGCGACGTCACGGCCCGCGTGACCGCACGCAGCCCCTCCGGCTGGCGCCACGCCGTGCCCAGCACGACGGTGCGCGCGTCGAACGCCCCCACGACGCCGGCGCGCGCGGGCGCCGCGGCCCGCCCGACCAGCCCCGGGGACGCGCCGCGGAAGCCCTGCACCGCGGAGTCCGGGTCCGCCAGCAGCACGAGGCGCGCGCCGGCGTCGTGCAGCACGTGCAGCAGCCGCGCCGTGGCGACGGTCGCCTCCTGGTAGTCGTCCACGACGACGAGGTCCCAGGCCGGCCGCGGCACGTCCGGCAGCTCGTCGTCCCAGCCCGCGAGGGCGTGCGCCGCCTCGTCGATCACGCCGGCCGGGTCGTACCGGGCGCCCGCGTCCGGGGTGCCGAGGCGCAGCGTCGTGACGTCCAGGTACTCCTCGTAGAGCTGCGCGGCGAGCACCCACTCCGGCCGGTCGTGCCGTCGCCCCAGCTCGTCGAGGTCCACCGGGCCGAGCCCGCGCTCCGCGGCACGCATGAGCAGGTCGCGCAGCTCCTGCCGCAGCCCGCGCAGGCCGAGCGACTCCTCCGGCAGCCCCGGCGGCAGCTCGAGGTCGGTCCCTTCCCCGGACAGATGGCCCGCGAGCAGCTCGGCCAGCACCAGGTCCTGCTCCGGACCGGAGACCAGCGTGGGCGCCGCGTCGCCGTGCGCCGCCGCCCGCGACCGCAGCACCGCGAACGCCGCCGACGCGGGCGTGCGCACCGTCGGGGCCCCGACCGTGCGGTCCGCGCGCGCGGTCACCTCGTCCCGCAGCCGCGCCGCCGACCGGCGCGACGCCGCGAGCACCAGCACGCGCGACGGGTCGACGCCCCGTGCACCCTCGTCGCCGCGCATCGCCCGCACCGCCACCGTCGTCGCGACCGTCGTCCGACCCGTGCCCGGCGCGCCGACCACCAGCGTGACGTCGCCGCCGAGGGCCGTCTCCACGGCCGCCTCCTGCGTCGCGTCGAGCACGACGTCGGCGCTCGCGACGTCGGTACGCGCCGGCGCCACGAGGCGGGGGGCGGTGGGGGGCGCTGACGTCACGAGACCGATTCGACCATGCCCCACCGACAGCCCCACCGACAGCCCCACCCACAGCCCCGGTCCCGCGCACGCGGCGCGCCGGTTTCACCCTCCGCTGACAAACGCGTCCTGGGCCCGTCCCGGCGCGCGGGCGTGGCTAGGATCGAGCGGACGTCCGGGATGACCGGGAACGACAGACGGCCGGGACACGGCCGACAGACGCGCGCCGGGACGACCGGCGCGGCTCGCGAAGGAGACAACGTGGAGATCACGATCGGTGTGCAGAACCTGGCCCGCGAGCTGGTCGTCGAGACCGACCAGTCGGCAGAGGACGTGACCGCCGCGGTGCGCGGCGCGATCGCCGACGGGGGGCTCCTGGAGCTCACCGACTCGCGGGGACGCACCATCCTCGTGCCGACCGCCACGATCGGCTACGTCGAGGTGGGCGCCACCGAGCAGGCCAGGGTGGGCTTCGGCGCCCTCTGACCCTCGGCGCGACGCAGCGTCAGGCGGCGAGGCCCAGGCGGTCCATCCGGCGCGTGTGCTCCGCGGTGAGCCGCGAGACGAGCCACGCCTGCGCGGACGCGCCGCCGTCGTCGGCGGCCTCTTGCGCGCGGGCTGCCAGTGCGGCCAGCGGCGGGTGCGCCGCGAGGAGCACGGGTACGAGGCCCAGCGCCTCGCCGACGACGCGCCGACCCCACAGCGCCAGGCGGGCGGCGAGCACGCCGTCCGCCGCCGCGGCCCCCGCCAGCACGGCGGTCGCGGGGTCGTCGGTGCGAGGCTCGCCCACGGCGGCCACGAAGCCCGCCGCGCCGCCGGGCAGCCCGGCAGCGAGCTCGCGGCACAGGTCCCGCGCGACGCCGAGCCCCACGACGCTCTTGAGCAGGCCCTCCGCCCAGCCGGACGGTGTCGTGCGCGCGTCGAAGTCGGCGAGCACACCGTCGAAGGGCGCCATCGCCGCGGCCGCGTCGTCGGCCACGGGAGCAGCGGTGAGGCCGAGCAGCCGCTCCTGGCGGCCGAGCGACTCCCCCGCCGCCGTCGCCAGGGTCTGGCGCGCGGGGAGGTCCGGCGCGTCCACCGACCGGGCCGCGAGCAGCCCGAACGCCGCCAGCTCCGTGTAGGCCGCGAGCCCCACCAGGGTCGTCAGGGCGGGGTCCGGGGTGCTCGGCAACTGGCTCACGCGCCCAGGATAGGGGCGCGGGGTCGTGGCGCAGCCGGGTCCCGGCCGCGTCCCACCCGGGTCGGCGCCCCTGTCGCGTACCATGGGGGAGTACTTCGGTTGCCCGGTCGTCACGCATTGACTCGACCGCAGCGGCCCGGCGGGATCCCCCGCGAGGCCTGAGCGACGTTCTTCCGCGATCGGCTGCCGACCACCTCGGCGCTCCTTGCGACCCGACGAGTGTGACCTGAACGGTGCGGCCCGTCGACGGACCCGGCCCGTTCGGGAGCCCCTCGGTTCGCGCACGCCGACGAGCAGACGAAGGTACCCGTGACCACGACCGAACCCGCCGCCACCGCGGCACCCACGACCGGCCCCGCCGGCGAGCCCGACTACTCCTCCCCCGCCGCCATCCAGGCGCAGGACGTGTCCTTCGCGGACTTCGGGGTGCGCCCCGAGATCGTCGAGGCCCTGCGCGAGGCCGGCATCACCCACCCCTTCCCCATCCAGGCGATGACGCTGCCGGTGGCGCTGCAGGGGCACGACATCATCGGCCAGGCCAAGACCGGCACGGGCAAGACCCTCGGCTTCGGCGTCCCGCTGCTGCACCGCGTCGTCGCGCCGGGCGAGCCCGGCTTCGACGAGCTGCCCGCCCCGGGCAAGCCCCAGGCGCTCGTCGTCGCGCCGACGCGCGAGCTCGCGGTCCAGGTCGCGAACGACCTGACCAAGGCCTCCAAGGGCCGCACCGTGCGCATCGCCCAGATCTACGGCGGGCGCGCCTACGAGCCGCAGATCGAGATGCTGAACAGCGGCGTCGAGGTCGTCGTCGGCACGCCGGGCCGCATGGTCGACCTGCTCAACCAGGGCCACCTCAACCTCACCCGTGCCGCCACGGTCGTGCTGGACGAGGCCGACGAGATGCTCGACCTCGGCTTCCTGCCCGACGTCGAGAAGATCCTTGCCCGCACGCCCGCGGTGCGGCACACCATGCTGTTCAGCGCGACGATGCCCGGCCCCGTCGTCTCGATGGCCCGCCGCTACATGTCGCAGCCCACGCACATCCGCGCGGCCGAGCCGGACGACGACGGCGCGACGGTGAAGAACACCCGCCAGGTGGTCTACCGCGCCCACGCGCTCGACAAGGTCGAGGTGCTCGCCCGTCTGCTGCAGGCGGAGGGCCGCGGCCGCACCATCGTGTTCGCCCGGACCAAGCGCACGGCGGCGAAGGTCTCCGACGAGCTGCGCGACCGCGGCTTCGCGGCCGGCGCCATCCACGGCGACCTCGGCCAGGGCGCGCGCGAGCAGGCCCTGCGCGCGTTCCGGCACGGCCACATCGACGTCCTCGTCGCGACGGACGTCGCGGCGCGCGGCATCGACGTCGACGACGTGACCCACGTCGTCAACTACCAGTGCCCGGAGGACGAGCGCACCTACCTGCACCGCATCGGCCGCACCGGCCGCGCCGGCAAGCAGGGCACCGCCGTGACGTTCGTCGACTGGGACGACATCCCCCGCTGGCAGCTCATCGACCGCACGCTGAACCTCGGGTTCCCCGAGCCGGTCGAGACGTACTCGAGCTCGCCGCACCTCTTCTCCGACCTGGGCATCCCCGAGGGCACCAAGGGCCGCCTGCCGAAGAGCAAGCAGCAGCTGGGTGGCCTGGAGGCCGAGGAGCTCGAGGACCTCGGCGAGACGGGCAAGCGCACCAGCTCCGCCGGCGGTCAGCGCGACGGCCACCGCGGTGGGCGCGACGGCGGCCGAGACGGTCGTCGCGACGGCGGCTCGCGCGGCGGCCGCGGCGGCTCGCACTCGGGTCAGGGCTCGCGCGCCGGCCAGGGCTCGGCGGGCGGCGCAGGCGAGCGCGCCGAGGGCGCGGCGACGGGTGCGGGCGAGCAGCGCGACGGTGAGCAGCCTCGTCGCCGCAGCCGCAACCGCCGTCGGACCCGCGGCGGTCGCCCGGTCGAGGGCGGCTCGTCGGAGGGCTGACCCTCCCGGCACGCATCGAGCGTGCTGACTTGTTCCTCAAACGGACGGTTTGAGGAACAAGTCAGCACGCTCGATGCATGTCCGGGGCGCGTCGTACGGTGCGGGGATGCGTCTGACGTTCTCCGCCCCGCTGTGGCAGTGGCAGGTCCGCACGGACTCGTGGTGGTTCGTCACGGTGCCGCCGGAGGAGTCCGACACCCTCGCCGAGCTGCCCCTGCCGCCGCGCGGGTTCGGGTCGATCAAGGTCACCGTGACCGTCGGCGCCACGACGTGGTCGACGTCGGTGTTCCCCAGCGACGAGCAGCAGGGTTACGTGCTGCCGATGAAGAAGGCGGTGCGCGTGGCCGAGGGCCTCGAGCCCGGCGCGACCGTGCGGGTCACGCTCGAGCCCGTCGGCCTCTGAGCAGGGACCGGCTCAGCGGACGATCTCGTCGCGCCCGGCGAACCAGGCCGCGACGCCCTGGACCAGCGAGGCCACGACGAGCAGCAGCAGCGGCACGGTCCAGGAGCCGGTGGCGTCGTGCGCGACGCCGAGACCGAGCGGGCCGCAGGCCGCGAGCACGTAGCCTGCGCTCTGCGCCATGCCCGACAGCTCGGACGTGCGCGCGGCGTCCTCGGTGCGCAGCGCCATGAGGGTCAGCGCCAGGCTGATGCCGCCGCCCTGGCCGAGACCGAGCGGCACCACCCACAGCACGGCGGCGTCCGGCGCCAGGATCAGCCCCACGAGCCCCGTCGTGATCAGCGCGACGATGACGACGCCGATCCCCCGCTGCCGGCGCATGCGGCCCGCCAGCACCGGCGTGACGAACGAGCCGAGGATGCCGAGCAGGTTGGTCAGGGCCAGCAGCCAGCCGCCCACCGCGACGCTCCGGCCGGAGGCGACGAAGATCTCCGGCAGCCACGCGTTCACGGCGTAGAACGACAGCGACTGCGTGCCCATGAGCACGGTGACCGCCCAGGCCAGCGGGCTGCGCCACACGGAGCGGGCGGCGTCGGCGGGCGTCGCGCCCAGGGGCCGGAGCACCCCGACGGGACCGGCCGAGCGCAGCGCGCGCGGCGCCCACACGACCGCCCCGAGCACGGCGAGCAGCCCCCACGACGCGAGCGTGGCGCGCCAGTCCATCCCGGTCGCCGTGGCGATCGGCACCGTGAGGCCCGCGGCGAGCGCGGCGCCGCCCGACAGCGCCATCGAGTACAGACCGGTCATCAGGCCGACCCGGTCGGCGAAGTCGCGCTTGATCAGGGCGGGCAGCAGCACGTTGCCGAGCCCGATCGCGGAGCCGACGGCGAGCGTGCCCACCAGCAGCGGACCGGTCCCGGGCACGAGCCGCAGGGCGAAGCCGAGGCACAGCAGCACGAGGCTGCCGAACAGGGCGCGCTCCAGGCCGACCCGGCGCGCCAGCCCGGGCGCCACGGGGGCAAGGATCCCGAAGCAGAGGACGGGCAGCGTCGTGAGGACGCCGCCGGCGGTGGAGCTCAGGCCCTCCTCGGCGAGGATCTCGCCGAGCAACGGCGAGACGGCGACGACGCCGGGGCGCAGGTTGAGCGCGGCGAGGACGATGGCGACGACGGCCCCCGCCCCGAGCGGGCGACGGAGGCTCACGCGTCCACCTCCGTCGTCGTGCCCGGCGTCAGCCCCGTCATGGCGGCCTCGGCCTGGGCCACCAGGTGGGCTCGGACGGCCGCCATCGTGGCCTCGACGGCACGCTCGGCGGCGTCGGGGTCCCTGGCGGCGACGGCGTCGACGACCTCACGGTGGCCGGGCACGTCGCGGTGGTGGCGGCCGTGGGCGTCGGTGGCGAGGGTGCGGACGAGGACGTGGTCGATGCCGTCGTACAGCTCGGCGAGCAGGGAGTTGCCCGCGGAGCGCACCAGCTCGGCGTGGAACGCGACGTCAGCGGCCCGGAAGTCGTCCTCGCCGCCGTCACGGGCGGCGGCCTCCTGGGCGTCCAGGGCGGCACGCAGCGCGGCGAGGGCGACGTCGCCGTCGGGCCGGCCGGCGGCGCGCGGTGCCGCGGCGATCCGGGCGGCCCCGCGCTCGAGCACCGCCCGCACCTCGAGCACCTGCAGCGCGTCGGCGGTGCGCGCCCGGCGCCCGATGGCGGCGTCGAGACCGCTGGCCGCGCGCACGTAGGTGCCGTCTCCGCGTCGCGGCTCGAGGATGCCCGCGTGCTCGAGGGCGCGCACGGCCTCGCGGACGGTGTTGCGCCCGACGCCGAGCTGGGCGACGAGCTCCGGCTCGGCGGGGATGCGCGAGCCGACGGGCCACTCCCCCCGCTCGACGAGGTCGGTCAGGTGCTCGACGACGAGCTCGGAGACCTTCCGGGGCGGGGAGATCGGGGACGCGGACGGCTCAGGCACCGAAAGACCCTAACATCCCATGTTTGACTCGAGCCTCGGACGCCGGCCGCCCGCGCCGCCGTCCGGACGCGGCGCGGCGGCTACTGCGCCATCTTGACGAACTCGGTGACCGCCGTCGCGATCTGCTGCACCGCGATCGCGGCGAGCAGCAGGCCGGCGATCCGCGTCACCAGCGTGACGCCCGACTCCCGCAGCACCCGGTGGATGACGTTCGCGAACCGCATCGACAGGTAGAGGCACACGTGCACCAGCACGATCGCCACCGCGATGGCGACCAGCTGTGGCGCGCCGCCGTCGTCCGACACGCGGGTCTGCTGGACGAAGACCATCGTCGCGACGATCGCGCCCGGCCCCGCCAGCAGCGGCGTCCCCAGCGGGACGAGCGCCACGTTGACGCCCCGGTTCCCGGACGGCGAGGGCTCCTCCATCTTGCCCGTGAGCAGCTCCATCGCGATGAGGAGCAGCAGCAGCCCGCCGGAGGCCTGGAGCGCCGGCAGCGTGATGCCCATGTAGTGGAGCACCTGCTGGCCGAACAGCGCGAAGACCACGATGACGCCGAACGCGACGAGGATCGCCTGGCGCGCGGCGCGGTTGCGCTGCTTGGCCCCCATCGCCGACGTCAGCCCCAGGAACACGGGCACCGTGCCCGGCGGGTCCATGATGACGAACAGGGTGACGAACACCTCGGTGAACAGCGCGGTGTCGAGCACCGCGCTCACGGGCGGATCACGTCCAGCCGACCTCTTTCGACGATCTGTGCGAGCACCTCGGGAGCGGTCGTGTGCTCCCCGATGCGGTTGAGCTTTCCCGTGCCGTGGTAGTCGCTGGAGCCCGTGACGAGCAGCCCCAGCTCCCCCGTCAGGCCGCGCAGGCGCGCGCGGGTGGCGACCTCGTGATCGCGGTGGTCCACCTCGAGCCCGGCCAGGCCGGCGGCGGCGAGCGACGCGATCGTCTCCTCGCTCACCGTGCGGCCGCGCGCACCGGCGCCGGGGTGCGCCATCACGGGCACCCCTCCCGCACCCAGCACCGCCCGCACCGCGACGTCCGTGTCGGGGGCGTAGTGCGGCACGTAGTAGCGCGCGCCCGGGTGCAGCATCGTCGCGAACGCCTCGTCCCGCGACGCCACGACGCCCGCCGCGACCAGCGCGTCCGCGAGGTGCGGGCGGCCCACCGTCGCGTCGTCGCCCGTCTGCGCGACGACGTCGTCCCACGTCAGCGGGAAGTCCTCGGCCAGCCGCTCGGTCATGCGCCGGGCCCGCGTGAGACGGTCGTCGCGGGTGCGGTCGCACTCGGCGCGCAGGACGGCGTCGTCCGGGTCGTGCAGGTAGGACAGCAGGTGCACGCTGATGCTGCCGCCCTCGGTCGTGACGCGCGTGGAGATCTCGGTGCCCCGCACCAGCGCGACGCCGGTCGTCGCGACGGCGTCGGCGGCCTCGGCCCAGCCCGCGGTGGTGTCGTGGTCGGTGAGGGCGACGACGTCCAGCCCGGCCCCGGCCGCCGCCTCGAGCACGCCGCGCGGGGAGTCCGTGCCGTCGGATGCCCGCGAGTGCGTGTGGAGGTCGATCCGGGGCGGCGTCACGATCACCGATTCTAGGGAGCACTGCGTGCCCGCACGCGCGATCCGGGCCTGCGGCGGTGCGACGTCCGACACTCCCGCCGCCCGCGCCCGTGAAGATCTCGGCACAACCTCTCCACCCGGCCCGCCGCCGTCGCCCCCGACACGCCCCGACCGGCAGGGCACCATCGTTCGCGATGAACTCCCCCAGCGCCGACGTCGCCCTGCCGCCCGCCCTGCCCGCCGCCCTGCCCGCCGCCCTGCCCGCCGACCTCGCGACAGGCCCCGCACCGCAGCGGGCCGGGATCGTCTTCGTGCACGGCATGCGCACGTCGTCGGCCATCTGGGAACGGCAGGTCGAGCACGTGCACGACGCCGGGCACGACGCCGTCGCCGTCGACCTGCCGGCCCACGGCGCGCTCCACCGGGAGCGGTTCTCCATGCCGCGTGCGTTCGACGTGCTCGACGAGGCGGCCGGGTCGTTCGGCGCCGGCCGGCCGGTCGTCGTCGTGGGGCTCTCGCTCGGCGGGTACACGTCCCTCGCCTGGGCGGCGCACCACGCCGCCGCCGGCACCGCGCCGCACCTGTCCGGCGTCGTCGCCGCGGGCTGCAGCTCCGACCCCAAGGGCAAGCCCGTGGCGCTGTTCCGCGACGTCGCGCACCTCGCCGTCACCGGCACGACGGCGGTGCGCCGCGGCCTGCGCGACGCCACCCTCGCCTGGCGCTCGGCCCTCACCGGCGGCCGGTCGCGCGCGGGCGGGCTCGAGGTCGCGGCGCTCCTGGGCGACGCCGTCCCGCGGCCGGGCTGGGACATCGTCACGGACGCGCTCACGCACCTCGCCGGCCGCTCGTCGGTGGCCAGCACGCGGGCCCTGCGCGTTCCCGTGTGGTTCGTCAACGGCGCGCGCGACCGGATGCGGCTCGAGGAGTCGCGGCACGTGGCGGCCGCCGAGCGAGGCGCGCTCGTCGTCGTCCCGGACGCCGGCCACGACGTCAACTCCGACGCCCCCGACGCCTTCAACCACGTGCTCACGCGGGCGCTGCACGACTTCGCGCGCGCCTGACGGGCGCCGTCGCCGACGGCCGTCCCGGGCCCTCCCCGCGGGTGGGACACTGGGAAGCATGACCGACACCACCCCCGTCGACGAGACCGCGCCCGCCGCCCCCGCGAGCACCGAGGACCGCGGCAGCAACCGTTCCCAGCGCCCCGTCTCGGAGGCGTTCAAGTCGTTCATCACCTCGCAGTGGGGCGAGCGCGCCGACCTCGGCGTCGAGCCCGGCGAGGCCGTGCCGTACACGGCCGAGCGCCGCGCCAAGCTGTCCGCCCGTTTCCCCGGCGCGCGGCTCGTGGTCCCCGCCGGCCCGCTCAAGGTGCGCTCCAACGACACCGACTACCGGTTCCGCCCGCACTCCGCGTTCGCGCACCTCACCGGGCTCGGCACGGACCACGAGCCCGACGCCGTGCTCGTGCTGCACCCGGTCGCCGACGGCGAGGGCGACCCCGACGGCAACGGCAACGGCACCCACCACCACGCCGTGCTGTACGTGCGCCCCCTCGCGGCGCGCGACACCGAGGAGTTCTACGCCGACTCCCGCTACGGCGAGTTCTGGGTGGGCGCGCGACCGTCGCTCGACGACGTCACGACGCTCACCGGCGTCGAGGCCCGCCATGTCGACGAGCTGCGCGACGCCCTCGCGAAGGACGTCGGCGCCGACGGTGTGCGCGTGCTGGTCGTGACGGGCGCCGACGAAGGCGTCGAGACGCTCGTCGAGGCCATCCGCGAGGAGGCCGGGGTCGAGGCCGAGGCGGACGACGAGTCCCTCGTCGAGGCGACGTCCGAGATCCGCCTCGTGAAGGACGCCCTCGAGCTGGAGCACCTGCGCGAGGCCGTGGCCCGCACCATCGAGGGCTTCGAGCAGGTCGTGCCGGCCCTGCCCAAGGCAGTCGCGCACCGCCGCGGCGAGCGCGTCATCGAGACGACGTTCGACGCGCACGCCCGCCTCGAGGGCAACACCGTGGGCTACGAGACCATCGCCGCCGCCGGCGAGCACGCCACCACGCTGCACTGGATCACCAACGACGGCGTGGTCCGCTCCGGCGAGCTGGTGCTGCTCGACGCCGGCGTCGAGGTCGACTCCCTGTACACCGCGGACGTCACCCGCACCCTGCCGGTGGACGGCGTCTTCACCGACGTGCAGCGCCGCATCTACACGGCGGTGCTCGACGCCGCCGACGCCGCGTTCGCCGTCGCGAAGCCCGGCACGAAGTTCCGCGACCTCCACGCCGCCGCGATGGAGGTCATCGCCGCCCGCCTCGAGGAGTGGGGCCTGCTGCCCGACGGCGTCACGGCCGAGGTGTCCCTCTCCACCGAAGGCCAGCAGCACCGCCGCTGGATGGTGCACGGCACCAGCCACCACCTCGGCCTGGACGTGCACGACTGCGCCCAGGCGCGCCGCGAGCTCTACCTGGACGGCGTGCTCGAGCCCGGCATGGTGTTCACCATCGAGCCGGGGCTGTACTTCAAGGCCGACGACCTCGCCGTGCCCGAGGAGTACCGCGGCATCGGCGTGCGCATCGAGGACGACGTGCTCGTCACCGCCGACGGCAACGAGAACCTCTCCGCCGCCCTCCCCCGCCGCCCCGAGGACGTCGAGGCCTGGATGGCGCGCCTGCGCGGCTGACGACCCCTGAGATCGGTCATCCGGTGCGAGCTCGGTCAGCATGTCGACCGACCTCGCACCGGATGACCGATCTCGTTCTCGGGAGCCGGAGGCTGCCCCCAGGGACACCTCGTCCACAGGCCTGCACCAGGCGCGGACGACGGACCTGGGCGCTGGGAGGCTCGCCGGCATGCCCGAGCACGACGAGATCCTCCTGGCCCGCGAGCTGGACCGCCCCGCGTTAGCACGCGCCCTCGTGCGCGGCGAGGTCGAGCGCCTGCGGTACGGCGCCTACCGCGTGCCACCCGGCGACGGACCGGAGCGCGTCGGCGAGCGCTCCCGCGCGCTCGCGACCGCGGCCGCGGTGCACCGACAGCTCCGCGCGCCGCACGTGCTCAGCCACGAGACAGCCGCCCTGTGCTGGGGCCTCACCCTGTGGCGGACTCCCGCGCGCACGCATGTGATCCAGCACTACCGCGCCTCGGCGCACGCCTCGCGCGACGTCGCCCGGCACGTCGTACCGCTCCCCGCCAGCCATCGCACGACCAGGGTCGGCCTGCCACTGACGACCCTGGCGCGGACCGTCGTCGACTGCGCGTCGACCATGCACCCCTCGGAGGCGCTCGTCATCGCCGACGCCGCGCTGCGCCACGGCCTCGATCTCCGAGAGGCGCGCGCCGTCCTCGACTCGACCCGCAGCAGACGGGGCCGGGCCAGGGCGCGATGGGTGCTGGACCATGCCGACCCCGGCGCCGACTCGGCCTGGGAGACGTGGCTCCGTTACGTCTGCCTCCGCGCCGGGATGCCGCGACCGGTGACGCAGCTGCCGGTCGACACCGCGCGAGGACGCTTCCGCTGCGACCTCGGCTGGCCGGAGTGGCACGTGCTGGTGGAGTTCGACGGCCGGGTGAAGTACCGGGACGGCGCGCTCCGGGACGGGCACGACGGAACGACGGAGCTCCTGCGGGAGAAGGCCCGGTACGAGGCGATCCGCGAGGCCGGGCACGACCCGGTCCGGGTGCTCGCGACAGGCGGTCGCGGGGTGACGCAGGTCGTGGCGCGTATCGCCGCGCGCTTCCCGCCGGAGCTCCAACGGTCCTTCCGGACCAACCCGATGCTGCCCCCGCCACCGTGAGTTCGGTCATCCGTTGCGAGATCGGTCGAGAACCGGACCGATCTCGCAACGGATGACCGAACTCACCAGAGAGATCAGGGCTGAGGCGGGCGGTACGGGTCGTCGTGGTCCGGCGCCTTCGGCTCCGTGCCCTCCGACGGTGCCGGTGCCTCAGGGTTCTCGGGTGCGGGAGTCTGGGGCGCAGGGTGCTGGGGCGCAGGGTGCTGGGGCGCAGGTGCCGGGGTGTTCTCCGGATGCGCGGGGGCCTGCTCGTCGGCGGGCCGCATCGCCCCGTACCGCGGGGCGCCGCTGGGGGTGGTCCAGCGCGGGTCGGGACTGCGCGGGGCGGCCGGTGCCGCGGGCGCCGCCGGTGCTGTCGGGTCGCCCACCACGGGCGCGCCGACCGGCGGCGGCGCGACGGCCGGACCCCGACGCGCCTTGCCCAGACCGCCCGGGGATTGCATCAGCATGGACCGCGCCTCACCGGCCTGCTCCGCGGCACAGAGGATCGCGTAGGTGGACGCGACGATCTGCGACGACGACGTGAAGTCACGACGCCCGCCGGTGAGCGCGTACGACAGCACGGAGAAGAGCAGACCGAAGCCCGCGCCGAGGCCGATGCCGACCAGCAGCACGCCGCCCATGCCGGCACCGCCGAACAGGCTCAGCAGGAGCCCGACGAAGAACCCGAACCAGGCGCCCGACAGCGCGCCGGCGAGCGCGACCCGGCCGTAGGAGAGCCGCCCGGTGACCCGCTCGACCATCCGCAGGTCGGTGCCGACGATGGTGACGTGCTCGACGGCGAACTTGTGGTCCGACAGGTAGTCGACGGCCTGCTGGGCCTCGAGGTACGTGTCGTACGCGGCGACCTCGTCGCCCGCCGGGAGGGTCGGGACGCGGGGCACGGCGTTCGGGCGGCTGAAGCTCATTCGCCCAGTCTGGCCCAGTCGTGGCCCCTGCACCACCACACCCCCCGCGCCGCACGCCCGCTACCAGGACCGACGGGGCCGCCCCGCGTAGGCTGACCGACGTGAGCGTGGCATCCAGAGTCTTCGTGGCACGGCTCGCCGGCACCCAGGTCTTCGACCCGATCGGGGACGAGGTCGGGCGGGTGCGCGACGCCGTCGTGCTGATCCGCGCCAAGGGCGCGCCCCGCGCGGTCGGCCTCGTCGTGGAGGTGCCGGGGCGACGGCGGGTGTTCCTTCCGCTGACCCGGGTCACGGCCATCGACGCCGGGCAGGTGCTCTCGACCGGCCTGCTCAACATGCGGCGGTTCGAGCAGCGCGCCATGGAGTCGCTGGTGCTGGGCGAGCTGCTGGACCGCACGGTGCGCCTCACCGACGGCTCCGGCGAGGCCACGGTCGAGGACCTGTCGATCACCCGCCAGCGCACGGGCGACTGGTTGGTGGACCAGCTCTTCGTGCGCCGCAAGCAGGCCGCCCGCGGCCTGTCGCTGCGCCGGCGCGGCGAGACGCTCGTGGTTCCGGTGACCGCCGTCACCGGGCTGGCCGGTTCGTCGCAGGAGCAGGGCGCCACCAAGCTGCTGGAGGCGTACGAGGACCTGCGCCCGGCGGACCTCGCGGACGTGCTGCACGAGCTCGGCGACACCCGGCGCCTCGAGGTGGCGAGCGCGCTGGACGACGAGCGCCTGGCCGACGTGCTCGAGGAGCTGCCGGAGGACGACCAGGTCGCCATCGTGTCCCGGCTGGACTCCGGCCGCGCGGCCGACGTCCTCGAGGCGATGCAGCCGGACGACGCCGCCGACCTGCTGAACGAGCTGCCCGACGACCAGGCGGCCCGCCTCCTGGAGCTGATGGAGCCGGAGGAGGCGAAGGACGTGCGCCGCCTGCTGTCCTACGACGAGGACACGGCGGGCGGCCTGATGACCACCGAGCCGGTGATCCTCGGCCCGGAGACGACGATCGCGACCGCGCTGGCGCAGATCCGCAAGCAGGACCTGCCGCCGGCGCTGGCGTCGATGGTGTTCGTGGCGCGGCCCCCGCTGGAGACGCCCACGGGCCGCTTCCTCGGCGTCGCGCACTTCCAGCGGCTCCTGCGCGAGCCCCCGCACGCGTCGGTGGGGTCGGTGCTCGACACGGACACGGAGTGGCTCACGCCGGACGCCCCGGTGGGCCGGGTGACCCGTCTGCTGGCGGCCTACGACCTGCTCGCGCTGCCCGTCCTCGACAGCGAGAAGCGGCTGCTCGGCGCGGTCTCCGTGGACGACGTGCTCGACCACATCCTCCCGGACGACTGGCGCGAGCACATCGACGAGAACCTGGAGGAGGTGCCGCGTGGCTGACCGCCTCGACCAGCCGAAGGAGGCCCGCCGCAGCTTCATCCGGCGCCCCCAGATGGACCAGGACGCGGTCGGCAAGGCGACGGAGGGCATCGCACGCTTCCTCGGCACGCCGCGGTTCCTCATCTACCTCACGGTGTTCTGCGCGGTGTGGCTCGTGTGGAACGCGTGGGGGCCGGAGTCGCTGCGGTTCGACTCGGCGTCGAACGGCTTCACGGCGCTGACGCTGATGCTGTCGCTGCAGGCGAGCTACGCCGCGCCGCTCATCCTGCTCGCGCAGAACCGGCAGGACGACCGCGACCGCGTCACCGCCGAGCAGGACCGGCAGCGCGCGGAGCGCAACCTCGCCGACACGGAGTACCTGGCCCGCGAGATGGCGGCGCTGCGGATCGCGCTGGGCGAGGTCGCGACGCGCGACTTCGTCCGCTCCGAGATCCGGAACCTGCTCGAGGAGCTGGAAGAGAAGGACGCCGGGCGCAGCCGGGACGGCTCGCCCTGAGCCCGGTGCGGCCCTGTCGGGTCACTGCATGGCGTCGACGGCGGCGGCGCGCAGGGTCGCCACGGCGGCCGGGTCCCCGCTGACGCGCAGCCGTTCGGCACCGCCACGGCCCCACAGCCACAGGTCGAGGTCCGCGGCGCCGCCGGCGACGACGGCGTCGGGCTCGCCGCCGGGCGGGACCAGCCGCCCGCCGGGCACGTCGTACTCCCGGCCAGACTCCGGCCCGGTACCCCGCACCCGGCCGAGCTCCACGTCCCAGCGGTGCGGCGCCTCGCCGGGGTCGTCGACGACGACGGCGACCGTGCCGCCCGCCGGGGCGAACGTCGTCCAGGCCGGGTGCCCGCCGAGCAGGACGTCGAGCACCTCGTCCACGCCGTCCGCCGCGATCTCGGGGTCGATCGGCGTGACCCCACGGCCCGCCGTCTGCTCGGCGTCGACGCGGTGGACGAGCGCCTCGTGCTGCTGGCGCCGCGTCACCCACCCGACCGTGCGGCCGTCGGGGTGCCAGGACCAGCACGGCTCGCGCGGGTCGCGACCCGCGAGCGCGGCGACGAGGTGCGCCGTGGCGTCGTGCACCAGCGCGGCGAGGGCGGCGGCGTCGGCAGGCCGCCCGAGCGGGACGACGTCGCCGCCCGGCAGGCCGGCACCCGGTTCGCGGCCCACCACGGACGCCCAGAAGGACTGCACCGACGCGACGTGGAAGCCCAGGTCGTCGGCGGTCCACCCCGGGCAGGCCGGCACCTCGGCGTCCGCGGGCGCGGCGTGCACGGCCGCCACGAGCAGAACAGAGTCCCGAGCCAGGGAGGCCAGCGCGTCCATGCAGGTCAACGTAGCCCCGGGCACGCCGGACCGCGCGACGCCGTGCCGTCCGCGCGGCCCGGTATCGTCCGGCTCGCGGGGGCTCGGACGACGACCGGAGGAGGCGACCGCGTGGCACGACAGGTGGTGCTGGTCAACGGGCTGCCCGGGTCCGGCAAGACGACGCTGGCACGCCCGCTCGCCACGCGCCTCGGTGCGCCGTGGCTGGGCAAGGACGCCGTCAAGGAGGCCCTGGCCGACGCCGTCGGGCAGGGCGAACCGCCCCTGGTCGGGACCTCCGCCGTGGGAGCGGCGGCGATGGAGGCGGTCTGGCGCCTCGCCGCGGCACCGCTGCCGCGCGTCGTCGTGGAGTCGTGGTGGTTCCGGCCCCGCGACCTGGACCACGCGCTGCGCGGGCTCGCGACCGCGGGTGCGGACGCCGTCGTCGAGGTGTGGTGCGACGTGCCGCCCGACGTCGCGCGCGGGCGCTTCGAGGCCCGCACGGGCCGCCACCCGGTGCACGCCGACGACCGGGACATGACTGCCGAGTGGGCGGCCTGGACCGCCGGGGCCGCGCCGCTCGCGCTCGGCCCGGTGGTGCGGCAGGACACGACCGGGACGGTGGACGTCGGCGCGCTGGCCCTCCGGGTCGCGGCGGCGCTGTCCGGCCGTGACCCACGACGCACCGGTGCCGCCGCGCGCCGCACCTAGGATCGAGGCATGACCACCGGCTCCCCCGACGGCCCCGCACCGCTGACCGACCGCGTCCGCACCGCCCTGACGTCGGTGGTCGACCCGGAGATCCGCCGCCCCATCACGGACCTGGGCATGGTGCGCTCGGTGGACGTGCACGACGGCGGCCGCGTCACGGTGGGCGTGGACCTCACGGTGGCCGGGTGCCCCATGAAGGGCACGCTGGTGCGCGACGTCACCGCCGCCGTCGAGGCGATCGACGACGTGACGGGGGTGGACGTGCAGCTCGGCGTCATGACCCCGGAGCAGCGGCAGGCGCTGCGCTCGCAGCTGCGCGGCGGCGCGGGCGATCCCGTGATCCCCTTCGCCCAGCCCGGCTCCCTCACCAAGGTGTACGCGATCGCGTCCGGCAAGGGCGGCGTGGGCAAGTCGAGCGTCACGGCGAACCTCGCGGCCGCGATGGCGGCCGACGGGCTGAACGTCGGCGTCGTGGACGCGGACATCTACGGCTTCTCCATCCCCCGCATGCTCGGCGTCGACCGGCAGCCCACCCGCGTCGACTCGATGCTGCTGCCCCCGATCGAGCACGGCGTGAAGGTCGTGTCGATCGGCATGTTCGTGCCCGAGGGGCAGCCGGTCGTGTGGCGCGGGCCGATGCTGCACCGTGCGCTGGAGCAGTTCCTCGCGGACGTGTTCTGGGGCGACCTCGACGTGCTGCTGCTCGACCTGCCGCCCGGCACCGGGGACATCGCCATCTCCGTGGCGCAGCTGCTGCCCGGCAGCGAGATCGTCGTCGTGACGACGCCGCAGGCCGCGGCCGCCGAGGTCGCGGAGCGTGCCGGGTCGATCGCCACGCAGACCTCGCAGGGCGTCGTCGGCGTGGTGGAGAACATGTCGTGGCTGGAGCAGCCGGACGGATCGCGGCTGGAGGTGTTCGGTTCCGGCGGGGGCCGGCGCGTCGCGGACCGGCTGGGCGCCACGCTCGGCACTCAGGTGCCGCTGCTGGGGCAGGTGCCGCTCGACGTCGCGGTCCGGGCCGCGGGCGACGACGGCACCCCCGTGGTGCTCAGCGACCCCGACTCCGCCGGCGCGCGCGTGCTGCGCGACGTCGCCCGCGCGCTGGCCGGCCGGTCGCGCGGGCTCGCGGGCCTGCGGCTGAACCTCAGCCCCGTCACCGGCTGACCCGCGATACCCTCCCCCGGGCGCCGCGCCGGCGCCCCCGCACGCCGCAATCCTGCCCGCGAAGGAGCTGTCCCGCCATGAGCACGCCCGAGTGGCTCGAGTCCTGGTCCGACGACGAGGGGGCGCGACGCGTCCGGGACCTGTTCGCCCAGGTCTTCGGCGACGGCGGCGGTGCGCCCGACGGCGTCTGGTCCGCCCCCGGCCGGGTCAACCTCATCGGGGAGCACACCGACTACAACGGCGGCCTCGCGCTGCCGACCGCGCTGCCGCACCGCACGTACGTCGCGCTGCGGCACCGCGACGACGACCTCGTGCGCCTGGGGTCCGCGCAGGCCCCGGGCGAGGTCTGGTCGGCTCGCCTGGCCGACGTCGCGCCGGGCGCGGTGACGGGCTGGGGCGCGTACGTCGCGGGCGTCGCATGGGCGCTCGCGCAGGAGGGACACGTGGCGCGCGGCTTCGACGCCGTCGTCGACTCGTGCGTGCCGTTCGGCGCCGGGCTGTCGTCCTCGGCCGCGCTGGAGTGCGCCGTCGCGGTCGCGCTCGACGAGACGGCCGGCCTCGGGCTCACCGCCGACGACGCGGGCCGCGCCGCCCTCGTCACGGCCTGCGTGCGCGCGGAGAACGAGATCGCCGGCGCCCCGACGGGCGGCATGGACCAGGCCGCGTCGCTGCGCTGCAGCGCCGGGCACGCCCTGCTCGTCGACTCACGACCGGGGCTGTCCGCGCTCGAGTCCGGCACCCCGGTGCCGTTCGACCTGGCGGCCGCAGGTCTCACCCTCCTCGTCGTCGACACCCGGGCGGAGCATGCCCTCGTCGACGGCCAGTACGCCGAACGGCGGGCGACCTGCGAGCGCGCGGCCGCGCTGCTCGGCGTCGAGACGCTGCGCGACATCGACCCGGCCCGCCTGGACGAGACGCTGGCCGCCCTCGCTCCGCACGACCCCGACGGTGTGCTGCGCCGGCGCGTGCGCCACGTGGTCACCGAGATCGACCGCACCGCCCGCTTCCGGGACCTCGTCGCGGACGGGCGCGTGGCGGAGGTCGGGCCGCTGATGGTCGCTTCCCACACCTCGCTGCGGGACGACTACGAGGTCTCGGCCCGCGAGCTGGACCTCGTCGTCGAGGCGGCGCTGGCCGCCGGCGCGCTCGGCGCCCGCATGACGGGCGGCGGGTTCGGCGGCTCGGCCATCGCGCTGGTGCGCGCGGACGCCGTCGACACCGTCGCCGCGGCCGTGCAGGACGCGTTCGACGCCGCCGGGCTGCGGTCGCCAGGCTTCCTTCTCGCGCCGCCGTCGGCGCCCGCGGGCCGGACCGCCTGACCGCGCGACCTGCGGCGTCTGCTCCCGGATGCCGGTGATGCGGGCACCTGCCTACGGTGCGGGGGCGCGGTGGCACGACGTCGCCGGGCTCGATCGTTCGAGGAGGAGCGATGGCAGCACGCACCACGATGCGCCGCGTCGGCGCGGCGGCGCTCACGGCACTGGTCGCCGCGGGGACGGCCGTCGGCGCGACGGCCGGCCGTGACGACGACCGCGGGCACGACGCACGGCACGACAGGGACCGGGCACGGAACGTCATCGTGCTCCAGGGCGACGGCATGGGCCTGGCGGCCCGGGAGCTGATCCGCCTCGCGACCGTGGGCAAGGACGGCCACCTCGTCATGGACTCGCTCGACGAGGCCGGCTGGACCGCGACCGACTCCGCGGATCCCGAGGACGCGGTGACCGACTCGGCCGCCGGGGCGACCGCCTTCGCCACGGGCGTCCGGACGTTCAACGGTGCCGTCGGTGTCGACGCCGACGGCAACCCCGTCCCCACCCTGCTCGAGGACGCGAAGCGCGCCGGCAAGGCCACCGGCCTCGTCTCGACGGCGCAGGTCACCGACGCCAGCCCGGCCGCGTTCGGCGCGCACGTCACCGACCGGTACGACCAGAGCGAGATCGCGCGGCAGTACCTCGAGGAGTCCCGGCCCGACGTCCTGCTGGGCGGCGGCGAGGACTTCTGGTACCCGGAGGGCGAGCCCGGGGCATGGCCGGACAACCCCGCCGAGGACCCCGAGGAGCAGAGCAAGGGCACGGAGGGCAACCTCGTCGAGCGCGCCCAGGAGCTCGGGTACACCTACGTGAGCGACGCCGACGGCCTCGCCGGCGCGGACGGCCGCAAGCTGCTCGGGCTGTTCGCGAACGAGGAGATGTTCCAGCAGGCGAACGAGGGCGAGGGCGACGTCTACTCCCCGGAGGTGCCGCTGGTCGACATGGCCGCCAAGGCGCTCGACGTGCTCCAGCGTGACCGGGACGGCTTCTTCCTCTTCCTCGAGGAGGAGGCGATCGACGAGTTCGCGCACCAGAGCAACGCGACGCGCACCATCGAGGCGGGCCGGTCGCTCGACGAGACCGTCGCGCTCGCCCTCGACTTCCAGAAGAAGCACCGGGACACGCTGGTGCTCGTCGTCGGCGACCACGCCACGGGCGGTCTCGCGATCGAGAACGTCGACCCCGAGGACGAGTCGGGCGAGGGCGCCACGGCGGAGGACGGCCCCTTCCCCGTCCCGGGCACGGACCTCGAGTTCACCGTCGACTGGACCACCGGCGGGCACACCGGCGAGGCGACCCCGATCACGGCGCAGGGGCCGGGCGCGGAGCGGCTGTCCGGGCCGCAGCTCAACACCGACGTGCACGACGCCGTACAGCGGGCGATGTTCCCCCGCGGCCACCGCTGACGACGCGTCGTGGGCGCGAGATCGGCGTCGTCCGGCCTGCGGACGACGCCGATCTCGCGCCCACGGCGTGCCGGCGGGCGGCTACAGGTCGTAGGTGGCGACGACGGCGGCGTGGTCGGACCAGCGCTCCTCGTAGGTGGGGGCTCGGTCGACCTCGACCTTGACGGCGCGCGGCGCCAGCGCGGCGTTGGCGAGCTGGTAGTCGATGCGCCAGCCGCGGTCGTTGACGTACGACTGGCCGCGCCACGACCACCAGGTGTACGGCCCGGGGCCCTCGCCGCCGTGGGCGCGGCCGAGGTCCGCCCAGCCGAGCTCGTCGAGCCAGCGGTCCACGTACGCCCGCTCCTCGGGCAGGAATCCGGCGTTCTTGAGGTTGCCCCTCCAGTTCGCGATGTCCTCGTTCCGGTGGGCGATGTTGAGGTCGCCGGCGACGACCGCGGGGTGCTCGGCCGCGGCGAGCTCGGCCAGACGGGCGGTGACCTTGTCGAGGTGCGCGTACTTGGCCGCCATCGTGTGCTCCTTGCCCGGGGTGTTCGTCCCCGAGTGCAGGTAGGCGGAGACGACGGTGAGCAGGCCGCCGTCCGGCAGCTCGACGTCGGCCTCCACCCAGCGGCCCGTGTCCACGGGCGGCTCGGGCTCGCCGTCCGGGCCGTGGGCGGCGAGGCCCGTCCGGACGGCGTGCAGCGGCCGGCGGGACGCGACGGCCACACCCGCCCGACCCTTGAGGTCGCTGGGCAGATGCGCGACGTGCCAGCCGTCGAGGTACTCGTGGACGAGCTCGTCGGGGGCCCGCACCTCCTGCAGCAGCAGCACGTCGGGCGTGCGGGCGGCGATCCAGGCGTCCATGTTGCGGCGGAAGGCGGCACGGATGCCGTTGACGTTGGCGGTGGCGACGGTCAGCACGCCGGACATCCCATCACATGCCGACGACACCGCCGGGGCCTCGGCGGTCCCGCGCAGGCGTCGGGTGCGTCACTCCCCGCGGTGCGCGGCCTCCAGCGCGGCGACGTCGATCTTGTGCATCTGCAGCATCGCGTTCATCACCCGCAGGTTCGCCTCGGTGGTGTAGTCGCCGGACAGCTCCTCGAGCTGCCTCGGGATCACCTGCCACGAGATGCCGAACCTGTCCTTGCACCAGCCGCACGGCCCGGGCTCGCCGCCGTCGGACGTGAGCGCCTCCCAGTACCGGTCCACCTCGTCCTGCGAGTCCACCCGCAGGTAGAAGCTGAACGCCTCGTTCAGGTGGAACTCCGGGCCGGCGTTCAGGCCCGTCACAGGAAGCCCCGCTACCGTGAACTCGACGACGAACGGTTCGCCGGCCTCCGCCCCCGGCACCCCCTCGGGCGACGTGAGCACGGAGTCCACCGACGACCCCGGGATGTGCTCGGCGTAGAAGGCCGCGGCCTCGTGCGCGCGGTTGTTGCCGAACCAGAGGTGCGTGCGTGCGGTCACCATGGCCGCTCCTTCCGACGGGCACCGTCCCCTCGCGGCCGGTGCGAGCACCCTTCCGACCGACGGGCGAACCCGAACTCATCGGTGTCGGTGCGCCGCACCGACGCCCCGCTCGACGAAGGTAGAGAGATGCCGCTTCCCGTCAGCCCCGAGGTCCTGATCGTGCTGGGCACCCGCCCGGAGGCGATCAAGCTGTTCCCCCTGATCCAGCGCCTGCAGGACCATCCCCGCCTGCGCCCGGTCGTCGTCACGACCGGCCAGCACAAGGAGCTCGTCGACTACGTGCTGCAGGAGGCCGGCTGCGAGGTGGCCGGCGACCTCGGCGTCGGGCGGCCGGGGCTGACGCTGAACCAGCTCTCCTCCTCCGTCATCGCCGGCCTGGACGAGTTCGTGACCGGCCGGTACGGCCCGCCGCCCGAGCGGATCAGCGGACGCGTCCGCGAGGACCACTACCCCGCCGGGTGCATCGTGCACGGCGACACCTCCAGCGCGGCGGCGGCCGCGGTCGCCGCGTTCCACCTGCGCATCCCGGTGCTCCATGTCGAGGCCGGCCTGCGCACCGGGACCACGCTCACGCCGTTCCCGGAGGAGCTCAACCGCCAGCTCGTCGCGCGCATCGCCTCGTTCCACGCCGCCCCGACCCGGGCCAACGTGCAGAACCTCGTGCGCGAGGGCGTCGACATCGGCCGCACCTTCGTCACCGGCAACACCGGCATCGACGCGCTGCGGTGGGCGGCCGCCCGCGAGGTGCCGTACGGGCGGCCCGAGCTCGCATGGCTGGAGGACGACGCGACGTCGCCGGTCGTCACGGTCACCGCGCACCGCCGCGAGAACTGGGGCGCGGGGATCGCGAGCATCGCCCGGTCCGTGCACCGGCTGGCCGACGCCCACCCCGACGTCCGGTTCGTCGTGCCCGTGCATCCGAACCCCCGGGTCGCGCAGACCGTGCACGACGAGCTCGGCGCCGTCGACGCCGTGACCCTCACGGCGCCCATGGAGTACCACACCTTCGCCCGCCTGCTGGCGCGGTCGACCCTGGTGATCACCGACTCCGGCGGCATCCAGGAGGAGGCGCCGGCGCTCGGCGTGCCGGTCCTGGTGGCACGCACCACCACGGAGCGCACGGAGGGCGTCGAGGCGGGCACCCTCGAGCTGGTGGGCACGGACGCCGACACGATCGTCGACGCCGCCACCCGCGTCCTGACCGACCCCGCCGCCCACGCCGCGTTCTCCCGGCAGCCCAACCCGTACGGTGACGGGCACGCCGCCGAGCGCATCGTCGACGCCGTGGAGCACCTCGTCTTCAACTCCCCGGTGCCGCACACCTCCGGCCCGGGCTTCGTCCGTGCCCAGGTGCTCGAATGGGCAGGCTTCCGCCGGACGGACGCGATCGAGGGGCCGACCTTCGTGCGCGAGCCGACGCCCGTGGACCACGTGCCGCAGGACCTCGACGGCGTGGTCATCGCACCGAAGTCCACCGTCGACCCGTACGACAAGGGGACCGAGTGAGCGCCGTCGCGACGGCCGCGGCGACGGCCGCCACCGCGCCGTGGTGGGACCCCTACCGCGGCATGCCCGTCGGCGTGCAGGTGCTCATGTGGTTCCTGCTCGCCCTCACGGTGGTCACCGTCGGGGTGATCGTGTGGCTGGTCGTGCGCGCCTGGTTCGAGCGACGCCGGCAGCGCAAGGCGGTCGAGAGCGCCCACGAGGAGGAGTACCTGTGGGTCTTCGTCGTCCCGGCGCTCAACGAGGAGGTGACCATCGCCGACAGCGTGAGCCGCCTGGTGGCCGTCGAGGCCACCCACAAGGCGATCGTCGTCATCGACGACGGCTCGGACGACCGCACGCCGGAGGTCCTCGCCGAGCTCCGGGCCCGGGTGCCCGAGCTGCAGGTGCTGCGCCGCGAGCTGCCGAACGCCCGCGTGGGCAAGTCCGCCGGCCTCGACGACGCCTGGGAGTTCGTCCACGCGGAGGTGCTCTCGGGCCGGTACGCCGACTGGCCCACGACGCGCGTGATCGTCGGCGTCGTGGACGCCGACGGCCGCATCCCGCCCGACGCGCCGCGCGCCCTGGCCGGCGCGTTCACGGACGAGAACGTGGGCGGCGTGCAGGCGCTGGTGCGCATCTACAACCGCCGGCACTACCTCACCTGGGGCCAGGACGTGGAGTTCGGGGTGATGGCGTACGTCTACCAGCTGGGCCGCTCCGCCTGGGGCACCGCCAACATGGGCGGCAACGGGCAGTACGTGCGGCTCGCCGCGCTGGACGACGTCGTCGTCACGGAGAAGCTGCCGCCGGGCATCGAGCGCGGCCCGTGGCGTGACCGCCTCACGGAGGACCAGGACATCGGCGTGCGCCTGGTCCGCGCCGGGTGGCGCGGCCGGCAGACCGTGCTCACCAGCGTGGACCAGCAGGGCGTGACCCGGCTGCGGCGCCTGTTCAAGCAGCGCGTGCGCTGGGCCCAGGGCAACTGGCAGGCGTTCTCGCTGCTGCGCGGCGCGCTGCGCACGCCGGTGTCGGTCGGCGCCAGGCTCGACCATGTCGCCTACCTGCTCATGCCCCTGCTGCAGCTGCTCATGGGGCTCGGCCTCGTGCTGTCGCTGGCGTTCTGGCTGTTCGGCGACGTGCCCTTCTACTCGGGGTGGTGGCCGTCGCTGGTGTTCTTCGCGACCCTCACCCTGGTCCCGAGCTTCCTCACCCTGCTCATGACGACGGAGCCAGGCCGGCACCCGTTCCTGCGTGCCGTGTTCGGCCTGATCCCGTACATGCTCTACACGTGGCTGCTCTGGCCGGTCGTCACAGTGGCGCTGGTGCGCGAGCTGGCCGGGCGGCGCAGCTGGACGAAGACCGACCGCGAGCCGCTCGACGCCAACCTGCCCGACGACGTCGAGCAGGAGGCGGGGTCGCCCGCCGTCTGAACGTCACGGGGCCGAGGATCACGACGCCGCGAGGCGCGCCTTCTCGTGCTCGACGTCGAACGTCGCGGCGGGCCACTGCGGGTCGATGTCCTCGAGGGCGTCCAGCAGCAGCGCCTGCACGGCGAGGCGGGCGTACCACTTGGCGTTCGCGGGGACGACGTACCAGGGCGCCTGGTCGGTGGAGGTGCGCTCGAAGACGGTCTGGAAGGCGTCCATGTAGCGGGGCCACAGGAGGCGCTCGTCGACGTCGCCCGGGTTGTACTTCCAGTGCTTGTCGGGGCGCTCCAGCCGCTCCCCGAGCCGCGCCTTCTGCTCCTCCGGCGAGATGTGCAGCATGACCTTGACGATCCGCGTGCCGCGCGCGACGAGCTCGGACTCGAACGCGTTGATCGCGCCGTAGCGTCGCTCGATCTCCTCCGGCGGGGCGAGCTCGCGCACCCTCCCGATGAGCACGTCCTCGTAGTGCGAGCGGTCGAAGACCCCGATGTACCCGGCCTCGGGGACCTCCTTCTCGACGCGCCACAGGAAGTCGTGCGCCAGCTCCTGCGGCGTCGGCTTCTTGAACGCCACGAGGTGCACGCCCTGCGGGTCCGTGGCGCCGATGACGTGCCGCACGATGCCGCCCTTGCCCGCGGAGTCCATCGCCTGCAGCACGAGCAGCACGGCCGGCGCCGACGGGTCCTCGCGGCTCTGGGCGTACAGGCGCTCCTGGAGCTCGTCGAGCTCCTGCTCGCCGGCGAGCAGGTCGGCCGCGCCGTCCTTCTTCTTCCCGCCGTACCCCGGCTTCGCGTCCGGGTCGACGTCCGCGAGGCGAAACCCCTCGGCCACCCTCAGCAGCTCGCCCGGCTCGCCCGACCACCCACGCTGGCTTCTCGCGACCATGCGCACATCATGCCCCCTGTGCCGAGATAGAGAACCCGGACCCGCGAGATAGAGAGGCCCGGAAGCGACGCGCAAGCTTGCGTGTCGCTTCCGGGCCTCTCTATCTCGCGGGTCCGGGTTCTCTATCTCGGCGCCTGGCGCTCGGCGGCCTCCACCGCGTTGCGGAACAGCATGGCGATCGTGGTCGGCCCCACGCCGCCGACGCGCGGCGTGATCGCCCCGGCGACCTCCGCGCACGACTCGTCCACGTCCGGCAGCAGCTTGCGGCCCTCGTACCGGACACCGCCCCCGACCACCGTGACGCCCGGCGTCAGGTGCTCCGGCTGCAGGATGCCCGGGACGCCTGCGGCAGCGATCACGATGTCGGCCCGCTTGGTGTACTCCGGCCAGTCCGGCACCCCGGTGTGGACCACCGTGACGGCCGCGTTCGCCGTCGGGCGCTTCTGCGAGAGCAGCAGGGCCAGGGGCCGCCCGAGCGTCGTGCCGCGGCCGAGGATGCAGACCTCACGACCGGCGACCGGGATCTCGTAGTGCGCGAGCAGGGTCTCGATCCCTGCCGGCGTCGCCGGCACCGGACCCGGCATGCCCAGCGCGAGGCGGCCCATGTTCACGGGGTGCAGGCCGTCGACGTCCTTGTCCGGGTCCAGCGCGAGCATGGCCGCGTCGAAGTCGATCTGCGGGGGCGTCGGGTTCTGGATGAGGACGGAGTCGACGTCGTCGGCGTCGTTCATCTCGCGGACCGCCGCCAGGACGTCCGCCTGGGTGGCGTCCTGCGGGAGGTGGATGTGCGGCGAGGTGAACCCGAGCTCGGTCGCCTTGTCCATCTTCATCCGGATGTAGCCGGCGCTCGCCGAGTCGTCCCCGACGAGGATCGTGCCGAGGCCGGGGCGGTGCCCCGCGGCGACCAGCGCGTCGATCCGCGGGGCGAGGTCCGCGAAGACCGCGTCCGCGACCGGCCCGCCGGGCAGCAGGCGGGCCGTCACTGCTGCAGCCCGGGGTAGAGCGGGAAGTCCGCGGTGAGCTTCGCGACGCGGGCCGAGAGGCCGTCGACGTCGGCCGAGGCGCCGTCGCGCAGCGCGACCGCGATGATGTCGGCGACCTCGGTGAACTCGGCGTCGCCGAACCCGCGGGTGGCGAGCGCCGGCGTGCCGATGCGCAGGCCCGAGGTGACGCGCGGCGGGCGCGGGTCGAACGGCACGGCGTTGCGGTTCACGGTGATGCCCGCGTCGTGCAGAAGGTCTTCGGCCTGCTGGCCGTCGAGCGACGAGTTCCGCAGGTCCACGAGCACGAGGTGCACGTCGGTGCCGCCCGTGAGGACGGAGACGCCCTGCTCTGCGACGTCCGCCTGCGACAGGCGCTCGGCGATGATCTGGGCGCCGCGCAGCGTGCGCTCCTGGCGGTCCTTGAACTCGTCGGTGCCCGCCACCTTGAACGCCACGGCCTTGGCCGCGATCACGTGCATGAGCGGGCCGCCCTGCTGGCCCGGGAACACGGCCGAGTTGATCTTCTTGGCGTGCTCCTCCTTGCTCAGGATGAAGCCGGAGCGGGGGCCGCCGATGGTCTTGTGCACCGTGGAGGACACGACGTCGGCGTGCGGCACGGGGCTCGGGTGCAGGCCCGCGGCCACGAGGCCCGCGAAGTGCGCCATGTCGACCCACAGCTTGGCGCCGACCTCGTCCGCGACCTCGCGGAACGCCGCGAAGTCGAGGTGGCGGGGGTAGGCGGACCAGCCGGCGATGATGACGTCGGGGCGGTGCTCGAGGGCGCGCTTGCGCACCTCGTCCATCTCGATCCGGTACGACTGCGGGTCCACGCCGTAGGCGCCGACGTCGTAGAGCTTGCCGGAGAAGTTGATCTTCATGCCGTGCGTGAGGTGGCCGCCGTGGGCCAGCTCGAGGCCGAGGATCTTGTCGCCCGCGTTGATGAGGGCGTGCAGCACGGCCGCGTTGGCCTGCGCGCCGGAGTGCGGCTGCACGTTGGCGGCCTCGGCGCCGAACAGGTCCTTGGCGCGGGCGATCGCGAGGTTCTCCGCGATGTCGACCTGCTCGCAGCCGCCGTAGTAGCGGCGGCCCGGGTAGCCCTCGGCGTACTTGTTGGTCAGGACGCTGCCCTGCGCCTGCAGGACGGCGCGCGGCACGAAGTTCTCGCTCGCGATCATCTCGAGGGTGTCGCGCTGGCGGTTCAGCTCGCCCTCGAGGACGGCGGCGATCTCGGGGTCGAGCTCCGCGAGGGGCGCGTTGAACGTAGGGTCGGGAGTGCTCATCGGCGTTCTCCAGCTGTGTCGGACGGACGTGTCGGACGACGACCGGGCCCAGGCGAACGACCCGTCGTCTGCACAGCGCGTCGCTCCCCGGTGGTGATCCACCTGTACGCCAGTCGCGACCCTCGCGATCCTAGCCGATCGCCCCGCCCCGGTCCCCCGCCGACCACGACGCCCCGCCCGTCCGTACTACTTCGCGCCCTTCGGGTACTACCTCGCGGGGTTCGGGTACTACCTCGCGGGGTTCGGGTACTACCTCGCGGGGTTCGG
>Ga0160442_100201_pt1 | contig 49163 bp, 42 predicted proteins | sample HID1971M_E1MG_FD_108252 | JGI IMG/M metagenome (GOLD analysis project Ga0160442, IMG submission 108252) | Enriched millipede-associated microbial communities from UW Madison campus, WI, USA - HID1971M_E1 MG | ecosystem: Host-associated > Arthropoda: Insects > Digestive system > Unclassified ... | reverse complement strand
CCGATGGTCAATTTCATCATCGGTCACTTCGGCATCCAGACTGGTGGCAACTACTCGTTCGAAGCGTTCTGGATGGCCATGGACACGCCGAACGTGTACTGCGAATCCGGGTGGTGCTTCCAGTCGCGGATCGTCGAGTTCGCCAAGGACCTGCCGCGCAACAAGATCGTGTTCGGCACCGACTCGCCGCCGAACGAACCGGGCATGTGGCTGCGCGAACTGGAGGTGTTGTGTTCACCGGCACCACAAGGGCTGGGCATCGACGAGGATCACCTTGAGGACTACCTGGGCAACAACATCGCCCGGTTGTGCGGCATCGAACCGACGCAGCCGCCCAAGGACCTGGCCGAGGCGGACATTCGTCTGACCACGACCTACCTCTAGCGCCACCCTTGTAGGAGCTGGCTTGCCAGCGAAGAAGCCCGTGAGTCGTGTGCTGCTTTAACGGACGCCTTCGCCGGCAAGCCGGCTCCTACAAAAAAACCGCACCGTTTTCTACGAGGTGAAACCATGACCCTCTCGACGCTCGGCGATTCCCAGGATTTTCACGATTTTCTTGACGCCTATCGCCGGCAATACCCGGACGATGTGCTCACCATCGCGCAATCCCTTAGCGCCGATCAGGACGTCACCGCCCTGGTCGACGCCCTGGCCACCCAGGGCCGCGACCCGCTGTTGATCTGCGAAAAAGTCGGCAACTTCGGCGCGCCGGTGGCCACCAACCTGTTCGCCTCCCGGACCCGCATCGCCCGGATGTTCGGCGTGCCCCCGGCGCAATTGCACGAGACCTTCCAGAAACGCGCCAACAACCCCATCGCCCCGCGCTACGTGGAAACCGGCCCGGTGCTGGATGAAATCTTCGAAGGCGAAGCCGTGGACCTCGCACTGCTGCCGATGCTCAAGCATTTCGCCAGCGACCGCGGCCCCTACATCACCAACGCGATCATCATTGCCGAAGACCCGGTCACCGGCATCGCCAACATGAGCTATCACCGCTCGATGCGCCACGCCCGGCAGACCCTCGCCACCAGCCTGCACTCGCGCGGTCACCTGTGGCGCATGCTGCAAACCGCTCGCGAGCGCGGCGAGGAATTGCACGTGGCCATGGTGGTTGGCGCGCATCCGCTGTTCATGCTCGCCGCGGCGGCACGCCTGCCCTTCGGCAGCGACGAACGCGCGGTGGCCGGCGGTCTGTTTGGCGAGCCGCTGCAACTGGTCAAGACGCCCCGCTATGGCATCGGCGTGCCGGCCTTCGCCGAGTTTGTGCTGGAAGGCGCCATCGACCCGACGGCCTACGCCGAAGAAGGCCCGTTCGGTGAATTCAGCGGCTATTCCTCGGACCGCTCGACCAACAATGTGCTGCGGGTCGACACCCTGATGAGGCGCAAGGACGCCTGGCTGGTGGACGTGGTCGGCGGTCGCTACGCCGAACACCTGACCCTGGCGCGGCTTCCCCGGGAAGCGGAAATGAGCGAGAAACTCAAGGCGCGTTTCCCGGCCGTCACCGCCGTGCACTACCCCAATTCCGGCACCCACTTTCATTGCTACGTGGCCCTGGAGCAGAGCCGCGACGGCGAAGCGCGGCAGATCATGCTCGCCCTGCTCGGCTGGGACCCGTACCTGAAAACCGTGATCGCGGTGGACAGCGACATCGACATCAGCGACGACAGCCAGGTGCTGTGGGCGCTGGCCACGCACTTCCAGCCGCACCAGGACATCTTCGTCATCGATGGCTTGCCCGGCAGCCCGCTGGACCCGTCGTCCTCGGTCAACGGCACCACCTCACGCATGGGCCTGGACGCCACGCGCGGTTCGGGATTCGACGGGATCAAGGCGCAGCTGGACCAGGACGTGGTCGAGCGTGCCCTTGATCTGCTCAAGAGCTTTGAGTCATGAACCGCCAGCGCCTGGTGGTCGGCATCAGCGGGGCGTCGGGTTTCATCTACGGCGTGCGCCTGCTGCAACTGCTCGCCGAACTCGACATCGAAAGCCACCTGGTCATCAGCCGCGCCGCACTGCTGACCATGGCCCACGAAACCGACTACAAACTGGCCGACGTCACCGCGCTGGCCAGCCATTACCACCGCGCCGATGACGTGGCCGCCGGGATCGCCAGCGGTTCGTTCCGCTGCCTGGGCATGGTGGTCGCGCCCTGTTCCATGCGCACCCTGGCAGAGATCGCCACCGGCACCTCATCGGGCCTGATCGGCCGCGCCGCCGACGTCACCCTCAAGGAGCGTCGCACCCTGGTGCTGATGGCCCGGGAAACCCCGCTGACCCTCGCCCACCTGCGCAACATGACGGCGGTCACCGAAATGGGCGGCATCATCGCCCCGCCTGTTCCGGCCTTCTACGCCCGCCCGCAGGACCTGGCGCAAATGGTCGACCACAGCCTCGGCCGCGTCCTCGACCTGTTCGGCCTCGACGCCGGTACGGCAACGCGCTGGCGAGAACCATCAGTCACACAAATCCCCTGTGGGAGCCAGCCTGCTGGCGATGGCGATAGATCAGTCGCCATCGTCGCTGAATGACCCACCGCCATCGCCAGCAGGCTAGCTCCCACATTTGATCGCATTTCGGCAAAACACAGGTAAGGAGCTCTACATGAACACCCCCTTCAACGCCCCAACCCCCAACACCAAGATCCCGGTGACTATCCTCACCGGCTTCCTCGGTGCCGGCAAAACCACCCTGCTCAACTACATCCTCAAGGAAAACCACGGGCGCAAGATCGCCGTGATCGAGAACGAGTTCGGCGAAGTCGGCATCGACGGCGACCTGGTGCTCAGCTCGGAAACCGAAGAAATCTACGAGATGGTCAACGGCTGCGTGTGCTGTACCGCCGAGGTCCGCGAAGACCTGGTGCGCATCGTCCGTGAGCTGGTGGCGCGGCCGGTGCGGCTCGATCACATCCTGATCGAGACCAGTGGCCTGGCCGACCCGTACCCGGTGGCCCAGAGCTTCTTCATCAACGACCCGATTGCCGATGAGGTGGAACTGGACGCCATCGTCACCATGGTCGATGCCAAGCACATCGCCCAGCACCTGGAAGACCTGCAACTCGATGGCGTGGACAACCAGGCCGTGGACCAGATCGTCTGCGCCGACCGCATCGTCATCAACAAGGTCGACCTGGTCAGCGAGGCCGAAGTGGAGGCCCTGAGCAAGAAAATCCGCGGGCTCAATGCCACGGCGGAGCTGGTGACCTCAAGCTATGCCGAAATCGACCTGTCGAAAATCCTTGGCATCGGCGCCTTCGAGTCCACGCAAAAACTCATGGAGATCGGCGCCGAGCACGATCGCCACGCCAATGAACATCACCATGCCCATGACGAACCCGACCATGAGCACGACCCGAGCGTGACGTCGGTCGGCATCGCCGTGGATGGCGCGGTGAACCTGGGCGACTTCCATCGCTGGATCACCAGGCTGCGCACCGAACAGGCCGACAACCTGTACCGCATGAAGGGTGTACTGGCGGTGGCCGATCAGGACCAACGCTACGTGCTGCAGGGAGTGCACAGCCTCGTCGAGTTCCGCGCGTCCACTTCATGGGGCACCGAACCCCGCTCAAGCAAGATTGTGTTCATCGGCCGCGACCTGGACCGCGCGGCCTTGAACCAAGGCTTCGCCGCCTGCCTGGCAGGCTGAACAAGGCATCGGAGCCGGTGGATGGCGGTTCCGGGCACATGAATGATTGATGCCCATCTTTCAGGACGACACAAACCTTGTAGGAGCTGGCTTGCCAGCGAAAGCGGTGCGTCTGTTGGCATGGATGTCGACTGATACGCCGCCTTCGCTGGCAAGCCAGCTCCTACAGGGGATGAGGCGCACTGAAAGGGCATCAGAACGAATACCCCTCTGTACCGAATAACAACAGCTAGAGGTGATTCCCCATGTCGTCAGCCAATACCCCCGCAACATCCACCGTCCATCCCGTCGACCGGATTCTGCCGGTCCGGCAAATGCTCACCCTCGGCCTGCAACACATGGCCGTCTCGTACATCGGCGCCATCGCCGTGCCGTTGATTGTCGCCAGCGCCCTGAAAATGTCTCACGCCGACACGGTAGTGCTGATCAGCACCACGTTGTTCTGCTCAGGCATCGCCACCCTGCTGCAAACCGTCGGCTTCTGGAAATTCGGTGTGCGCCTGCCGATCCTCCAGGGCGTGGCATTCAGCAGCGTGGGGCCGGTGATCGCCATCGGCACCAATCCGGAGGTCGGTTTCGCCGGGGTCTGCGGGGCCGTAATAGGCGCAGGGATTTTCACCATGTTGATGGCGCCATTCGTGGGTCGATTACGCCGGTTTTTTCCGCCGGTGGTTACTGGCTGCATCGTCACCGTGATCGGCCTGCAGCTGTTTCCCATCGCCTATGAGTGGGTCGGCGGTGGTCGCCATGCCAGCGACTTCGGCGCACCGGCGTACCTGGCAGTCGCCGCCGTGGTGTTGCTGAGCATCCTGCTGGTCAACCGCTACGGCAGCCCGATGCTGCGCAACATGGCGGTGCTGGTGGGCATGCTGGTGGGCGCGGCGCTGGCTTATGGGCTGGGCATGGGCAGTTTTCACAGCGTGCAGGAGTCGCCGTGGCTCACCGTGCCCTACCCGTTCTACTTCGGCCTGCCGACCTTCAGCCTGATCCCCATTGCCACCATGGTGGTGGTGATGATCGTGCAGATGGTCGAGTCCATGGGGCTGTTCGTGGCCATCGGTGACATCGTCGAAAAACCGGTCGAAGACAAGCAGGTGATCAACGGCCTGCGCGCCAATGGCCTGGCGAGCACCATCGCCGGCATGTTCGCGGCGTTTCCGTTCATTGCCTTCATGGAAAACGTCGGGCTGGTGATCCTCACCGGCGTGCGCAGTCGTTGGGTCGTCGCCGTCAGCGGCTTGCTGATGTGCTCGGTGGCGCTGGTGCCCAAGGCCGGGGCGATCATCGCCTCGATGCCGACTGCGGCTCTCGGCGGTGCCGGGGTCGCCATGTTCGGCGTGGTCGCCGCGGCAGGGATCCAGACCCTGGCCAAGGTCGACTACGAGCGCAATCGCTACAACGTGCTGATCGTCGGATTCACCCTCGCCGCCGCCCTGGTGCCGGTGCTGGCGCCGGCGCTGTTCAAGCAATTGCCCGAGTGGTCGCAGCCGTTCCTGCACAGCAGCGTGGTCATCGCCTGCCTGGTGTCGGTGCTGCTCAACGCCACCCTCAACGGTGTCAGCGTGCCTGATGCCGCCGCCAGCAAATCCGCCACCCACAGCCTCTGACCGGAGCCGACCATGACTCAACTGCAAAACATCCTGATCAAGAACCCGGCGGCAGTGATGACCGGCCTGCGTGGCCCACGGGCCAGGGCCGGCGCCGTGGACATCCGCATCGTCAACGGGCGTATCGCCGAGATGGCCGCAGGCCTTGAAGCGCAACCCGGTGAGCGGGTGATCGACGCGCGCCATTCGGTGGTGTATCCGGGCTGGATCAACACCCACCATCACCTGTTCCAGAACCTGCTCAAGGCCGTACCCGAAGGCCTGAACCAAGACCTGCAAGGCTGGCTGGCCAGCGTGCCCTACCCGCGCCTCAACCGCTTCACCCCACAACTGGCGCGGATCGCCGCGCAGCTGGGCATGGCTGAATTGCTGCTGTCGGGCGTGACCACCTGCGCCGATCACCATTACCTCTACCATGCCAACGGCACCACCGAGACCGGTGACCTGCTGTTCGACATGGCCGAAGCATTCGGCCTGCGTTTCGTCCTTTGCCGGGGCGGCGCGCTGGAGTCGGCCAGTGCCCATCCGGGGTTCTCGAAAACCGCGTTGCAGCCGGAAACCCTCGACCAGATGGTCGGTGACATCGAACGGCTCAAATCGCGCTATCACCAGGACACCCCGGACGCCCTGCGCCGGGTGGTGGTCGCGCCGACCACGCCGACTTTTTCGCTGCCGCCGACGCTGCTGCGGGAACTGGCCCACACCGCCCGTGGCCTCGGCTTGCGCCTGCACACGCACCTGTCGGAAACGCAGAACTATGTGAATTTCTGCCGCGAGAAATACAACTGCCTGCCGGTGGAATTCGTCGCCGAACACGAATGGCTCGGCCCGGACGTGTGGTTCGCCCACGCGGTGCACCTGCAACCCGGTGAAATCCGCATGCTCGCACAAACCGGCACCGGCATTTCCCACTGCCCGGTGAGCAATGCGCGCCTGGGCAGCGGCGTGGCGCCAGTGCCGCAGATGTTCGAGGCCGGGGTGCCAATTTCCCTTGGCGTGGATGGCGTGGCGTCCAACGAGTCCGGGAGCATGGTCGGCGAAGCCAACACTGCGTGGCTGATTCACCGGGCGGAGCAAGGCGCCTCGGCGACCACCGCCGAAGATGTCATCCACTGGGGCACGGCCGGCGGCGCGCAGGTGCTGGGGCTGGGGGCGGTCGGCACGCTTGAGATCGGTCAGGCGGCGGACCTGGTGGTCTACGGTCTCGACCACCCGCGCTTCTTCGGTTTCCACGACATCGCCGTGGCGCCGGTGGTGGCCGGTGAGCCGATTGCGGTGAAGTACAGCCTGGTCGGCGGCCGGGTGGTGGTCGATGACGGCGTGATCCCGGGGCTGGATGTGCAGCGGATGCGGGCCGAGGCGTGGGAGGGAGTGCGGCAGTTGATGAAGGTAGACAACTGACCTACCACCCCAAATCCCCTGTAGGAGCTGGCTTGCCAGCGAAAGCGGTGTATCAGTTAGCAGAGATGTTGCCTGACACACCGCTATCGCTGGCAAGCCAGCCCCTACAGGGTATCTCCGTCATTTTCGGGAGCGATGCCATGTCCGGCCTCAACGAACTCTTGCAAGCCATCGACACCGCCGCCCAGGCCGGCGAAGAAACCATCCTCGCCACCGTGGTCAAGGTCGAAGGCTCTGCCTACCGCCGTCCGGGTGCGCGGATGCTCATTCCCTTGCACGGTCGCACCGTCGGCACCGTCAGCGGTGGTTGCCTGGAGCAGGACCTGGCTAAAAAAGCCTGGTGGCTGACCGACTCCGGCGAACCGCTGGTGCGCCGCTACAGCACCGGCGCCACCGAGGACGAAGACGATGAGCAAAGCGCCCTGACCTTTGGCCTGGGTTGCAACGGCACGGTATTCGTCTTGCTCGAGCGCCTGCGCGCAAAATCCCCTGCACCGGCCATCGAACTGCTGCGCCGGGTGCGCGACCGTCAGCAACCGGCCGCCATGGCCACGGTGATCGGCACCTCTCGTTATGCCAGTGTCCGGGTCGGTGACCGCTTGCTGTCCGACACCGAGGGAAGCCTGCGCAACCTGCAACTGACCCATGGGATTCGTCGTGACCTGCACAAGACACTGACGCAGAAAAAGTCCTCGACACGGCTCTACAGCGACGCCCGTGGTGAGGTCGAGGTGTTTTTCGAGTACATCGCCCCGCCGCCGCGCCTGGTGATTTTCGGCGCCGGTCACGACGCACAGCCGCTGGTGCGCATGGCCAAACTATTGGACTGGCACGTTAGCGTCGTCGACAGCCGCAGCCACTTCGCCCGCGCCGAACGTTTCCCGCAAGCCGACGCCGTCGTCTTCGCCAGTCTCGACAACCCGTTCGACCTGTCCCCGCTGATCGATGGCGCCTTTGTGGCGGTGATGACCCACAGCTACCGCCAGGACCGGCACTGGCTTGGGCTGGCCCTGCAAGCCTCGCCCGCCTACCTCGGCCAGCTCGGCCCCAGGGAGCGCACCGAACGCCTGCTGGCCGAAATCGACCTGGGCACCTCAGCGCTGCACTACCCGATGGGTCTCGACCTGGGTGGCGATGCGCCGCAGAGCGTGGCGCTGGCGATACTCGCCGAGATGACGGCGGTGATGAACCAGCGCCAGGGCGGGATGCTCAGGCATCGGAGCAAACCGATTCATCAGGTGGATCTGGTGGTCAGTGAAAAGCTTGAGCAGGCGGCAAGCGTTTGATGATCAGGAAATCGCAGCCTGCAGCTGCTGCTGCAGGCTCGATCCTTTGCGTTTCAAGCAGCCTTCGCCCCCTCGGCCACCGCTGCCGAAGCCGCCAGCATCGCCCGCAACAACACCGCACACCCAGCCGCCAGGTCATCCGGGTTGGCATTCTCGATCTCGTTGTGGCTGATGCCGCCTTCGCACGGCACGAAGATCATTCCGGCTGGTCCCAGCTCGGCCAGGAAGATCGCGTCGTGCCCTGCGCCGCTGACGATATCCATGTGCGAAAGGCCCAGCCCTTGCGCCGCACCGCGTACCGCCTCAACGCAGCCCTTGTCGAAATACAGCGGCGGGAAGTCGGCGGTGGGGGTCAGTTCATAGGTCAGGCCGTGTTCTTCGCAGGTGGTTGCTATGACCTCGCGCACTTCGGCGATCATCGAGTCCAGTCGCGCCGGTTCGAGGTGGCGGAAGTCCAGGGTCATGCGCACTTCGCCGGGGATGACGTTGCGCGAGCCGGGATAGGCTTGCAGGCAACCGACAGTGCCGCAAGCGTGGGGCTGGTGACCGAGGGCAGCGCGATTGACCGCACCGACGATCACCGCGGCGCCGACCAGGGCGTCCTTGCGCAGGTGCATGGGCGTCGGGCCGGCGTGGGCTTCGACGCCGCGCAGTTTCAGGTCGAACCATTTCTGGCCGAGGGCGCCCATGACGACGCCGATGGTCTTGCGTTCATCCTCGAGAATCGGCCCTTGCTCGATATGCGCTTCGAAATAGGCGCCCACGGCGTGGCCACTGACTTGGCGGGTTCCCGCGTAGCCAATGGCATTGAGCGCTTCGCCCACCGTCACGCCCTCGGCATCGACCTTGGCCAGGGTTTCTTCCAGGGTGAATTTTTCCGCGAACACGCCGGAACCCATCATGCACGGGGCAAAACGCGAGCCCTCTTCGTTGGTCCACACCACCACTTCCAGCGGCGCTTCGGTCTCGATGCCCAGGTCATTGAGGGTACGCAGCACTTCGACGCCGGCCAGCACGCCGAAGCAGCCATCGAACTTTCCGCCGGTGGGCTGGGTGTCGATGTGGCTGCCGGTCATCACCGGTGGCAGGTCCGGATTGCGTCCGGGACGGCGGGCGAAGATATTGCCGACGGCGTCGATGCTGACAGTGCAGCCGGCCTCCTCACACCACTTGACGAAAGTGTCCCGGGCCTGGCGATCGAGGTCGGTCAGGGCCAGGCGACACACACCGCCCTTGACCGTGGCGCCGAGCTTGGCCAGTTCCATGAGCGACTGCCACAGACGGTCGCGGTTGATGTGCTGATGGGTGGACTGCAGAACGTCTACGGCCGCGTTCATGGGGATCTCCTCAGGCTGTTCTTATGAGTTTTTCAGGCAATTCTGCGGTGTGTTTGAGGCCGCCTTCGCTGGCAAGCCAGCTCCTACAAGGGATCGCGATCACCTGTAGGAGCTGGCTTGCCAGCGAAGAGGCCCTCCCTTACACCGCAGATTTCACGACAGACGGGCTGGGCCGCATCACGCACAACCCGTAATAAATCAACCCGCCAAGGGCCGAGCCGGTGAACCAGCCATAGCTGTAGAACCAGCTGAACACATCGCTGCCCAAAGACAGCAGCGTCAATACCACCGGCACGCCGAACGCGAGAAAACCGTTCCAGTTCCACGCCGGGTACACGTCGTCGCGGTAGAGGCCGGCCAGGTCCAGCTGCTGTTTCTTGATCAGGAAATAGTCCACCACCATGATCCCGGCAATCGGCCCCAACAGGCTGGAATAGCCGAGCAACCAGTTGGAATACACCGTTTCCAGGCTGACATCCGAAACAATCAGGCCAAGCTTTTTCAGCAGTTCATGGGCCATCAATGCCAACCCCACGAACCCCGTGAGCATCACCGCTTTGGTCCGGTTGATCGCCTTGGGGGCGATGTTCTGGAAGTCGTTGGTGGGTGAAACGATGTTGGCCGCGGTGTTGGTCGACAGCGTCGCGATGATGATCAGCGCCATGGCCAGCGCCACCCAGGCCGGGCTCTGGATATGGCCGATCAGGGTCACCGGGTCGGACACCGTCACGCCCACCAGCTTCACCGAGGCAGCGGTCATCACCACGCCCAGGGAGGCAAACAGGAACATCGTCAGTGGCAGGCCGATGATCTGCCCGACGATCTGGTCTTTCTGGCTTTTCGCGTAGCGGCTGAAGTCGGGGATGTTCAGCGACAGCGTGGCCCAGAACCCGACCATCGCGGTCAGCCCGGCCGCGAAATAGCTGGCCACACCCGCGCCTTCTGGACGCTTGGGCGCGATTGCCAGCAGCTCGGTCATCGACACATTGGGCATGGCCCACACCAGCAGCCCTACTCCCACCAGCACCAACAGCGGTGCCGAGAGGGTTTCCAGCCATTTGATCGACTCGGCGCCGCGAATCACCACCCACAGGTTCAGTGCCCAGAACACCATGAAGCCGATGACTTCGCCTGTGCCGCCCAGGGACTTCCAGCCCTCGAACACCGAGCCCAGGAACAGGTGGATCGCCAGGCCGCCGAACATCGTCTGGATGCCGAACCAGCCACAGGCCACCAGGGCGCGGATCAGGCATGGGATGTTGGACCCGAAGATACCGAAGGACGAGCGCAGCAACACCGGAAACGGAATGCCGTACTTGGTGCCGGGAAAGGCGTTGAGCGTCAGCGGGATCAACACAATGATGTTGGCAAACAGGATGGCCAGCAGCGCTTCACCGACGCTCAGGCCGAAATACGCCGTCAGCACCCCACCCAGCGTATAGGTCGGCACGCAAATCGCCATGCCGACCCATAACGCCGTGATGTGCCATTTGTTCCAGGTGCGTTCGCGCACCTTGGTCGGTGCAATGTCGTGGTTGTAACGGGGACTGTCGAGGACATCGCTGCCGGCTTCCAGCTCGAACAAGCCGTCGCGCTCGGTCACTTGCGATCTGATCTGTTGCATGGCCGCTCCACTGTTCTTTGAGTTATTTTTTGCTCATCGAGGGCTGGCGGCATCAATAAACGTGCCGGGTGCCCCGCTTGCGCATCGGGCAGTTCCATAAACACTCTGCAACTCACTGATGTTTATCAGTTTTATTGGGTCACCTCGGTGACTTGACAGGCCACTCAGGCCGAATGCCCGCCAAGTTGTCCGAACAGTCAGGACTCAAACTGGTGCATCGATATTTTTTTCAAAGTCGCGCATCAACCATAGACCATCCTCAAACGGCTGATTTCACATAAGAAATCTTGACCATATTTGGATCCTGTCAAGTGCGTCAAAATGGTGAGAGGGCGCACCATTTTGCTGTTTTATGTTTTTATTTGTTATTTATCAAACAGTTAAAACAGTCATAAGCTTATAAAAAATAATCTTGCTCATTCCTATAACTAAGACTAGCTTTTATTCCTGACAGCGTTGACAGGATTAAGCCGGTTGCCGCTCACGTCTATAAAACATCTAGAACCGGCATCAGCCGGTCATTGCCTGCGAGGAACTCGGAATGTCTCTGTTGATCCGTGGCGCTACCGTTGTTACCCATGATGAAAGTTATCGCGCCGATGTGTATTGCGCAGACGGCGTGATCAAGGCCATCGGCGAAGACCTCGACGTTCCCGCAGGTGCCGAGATACTCGACGGCAGCGGCCAATACCTGATGCCTGGCGGCATCGACCCGCACACCCACATGCAACTGCCCTTCATGGGCACCGTGGCCAGCGAAGACTTTTTCAGCGGCACGGCGGCGGGTCTTGCCGGCGGCACCACGTCGATCATCGATTTCGTGATTCCCAATCCGCAGCAGTCATTGATGGAGGCCTTCCATCAGTGGCGCGGATGGGCCGAGAAGTCGGCGTCCGACTACGGCTTCCACGTCGCCATCACCTGGTGGAGCGAGCAGGTTCGCGAAGAAATGGAGGAGTTGGTGATTCATCACGGGGTCAACAGCTTCAAGCATTTCATGGCCTACAAGAACGCCATCATGGCGGCCGACGACACCCTGGTGGCGAGTTTCGAGCGCTGCCTGGAACTGGGCGCGGTGCCGACCGTGCATGCGGAAAACGGCGAGCTGGTGTATCACCTGCAACGCAAGCTCATGGCCCAGGGCATGACCGGGCCGGAAGCGCATCCGTTGTCGCGCCCCTCGCAGGTGGAAGGCGAAGCGGCGAGCCGGGCCATCCGCATTGCCGAAACCCTCGGCGCGCCGTTGTATCTGGTCCACGTCTCGACCAAGGAAGCCCTCGACGAAATCACCTACGCCCGCGCCAAGGGCCAACCGGTCTACGGCGAAGTGCTGGCCGGGCATCTGCTGCTGGACGACAGCGTCTATCAGCACCCGGACTGGCAGACCGCCGCAGGGTACGTGATGAGCCCACCGTTCCGTCCACGCGGCCATCAGGAGGCCCTGTGGCACGGTTTGCAGGCGGGTAACCTGCACACCACCGCCACCGATCACTGCTGCTTCTGCGCCGAGCAGAAAGCCGCCGGCAAGGACGACTTCAGCAAGATCCCCAACGGCACTGCCGGCATCGAAGACCGCATGGCGGTGTTGTGGGAGGAAGGCGTGAACACCGGGCGTTTTTCGATGCAGCAATTCGTCGCGCTAACCTCCACCAACACCGCGAAGATCTTCAACCTCTATCCGCGCAAAGGCGCGATCCGCGTCGGCTCCGATGCCGACCTGGTGCTGTGGGACCCGCAAGGTTCGCGCACGATTTCCGCCAAGACCCATCACCAGCAGGTCGACTTCAATATCTTCGAAGGCAAGACCGTGCGCGGTGTACCCAGCCACACCATCAGCCAGGGGCGCGTGGTCTGGGCCGACGGCGACCTGCGCGCCGAGCGCGGTGCCGGGCGGTACATCGAACGGCCGGCTTATCCGGCGGTGTTCGATTTGCTGAGCAAGCGGGCTGAGTTGAATCAGCCCGTTGCGGTGAAACGCTGAGAGCGGCCTGCGGCCTTTCGCGAGCAAGCTCGCTCCTACAGTTTGAAATGCATTCCCCTGTAGGAGCTGGCTTGCCAGCGAAGAGGCCGGCCCAGTCAACACAAAAACAATGCCCGACAGAGGCAGCACCTCAATTACCGTGAGGCCAACACCGTGATCAAGACCCTGACCCACCTCCCGCATCCCCATGAGAACGCGGCCGCCCTCGCCGGCCATTTCACCGACCTGGCGCCGCCACTCAACGATCGCCAGGCGCATCTGGAAGCCTCGCGCTGCCTGTATTGCTACGACGCGCCCTGCGTGAATGCCTGCCCGAGCGAAATCGATATTCCCTCGTTCATCCGCAACATTCACCAGGACAACGTCCAGGGGGCGGCGCAGAAAATTCTTTCCGCCAACATCCTCGGTGGCAGTTGCGCCCGGGTCTGTCCGACCGAGATCCTTTGCCAGCAGGCCTGTGTGCGCAACAACGCCCATGAATGCGCGCCGGTGCTGATCGGCCTGCTGCAACGTTACGCCGTGGACAACGCGCACTTCAGCGAACACCCGTTCGCCCGCAGTGCCGCCACCGGCAAGCGCATTGCCGTGGTCGGTGCCGGCCCCGCCGGGTTGTCCTGCGCCCACCGCAGCGCGATGCACGGCCACGACGTGGTGGTTTTCGAGGCCCGGGAAAAGGCCGGCGGCCTGAATGAATACGGGATCGCCAAATACAAACTGGTGGACGATTACGCACAGAAGGAACTGGATTTCCTCCTGGAAATCGGCGGCATCGAAATCCGCCACGGGTACAAACTCGGGGATAACCTCAGCCTCAGCGACCTGCATCAACAATTCGACGCCGTGTTCCTCGGCATTGGCCTGGCGGCCAGCAAACAGCTGGGCCTGCCGCATGAAGACGCGCCCGGCCTGGTGGCGGCCACCGACTATATCCGCGAACTGCGCCAGGCCGATGACTTGAGCCAGCTGCCGCTGGCCGACCACTGCATCGTGCTCGGTGCCGGCAACACGGCTATCGACATGGCGGTGCAGATGGCCCGGCTCGGCGCCCGCGACGTCAACCTGGTCTACCGCCGTGGCGCCGAGGACATGGGAGCGACTCACCATGAACAGGACATCGCCAAGGCCAATCAGGTACGCCTGCTGACCTGGGCCCAACCGGAAGAAGTCCTGCTCGACGACCAGGGCCAGGTGCGCGGCATGCGCTTCGCTCGCACACACCTGGTTGAAGGTCGCCTGCAAACCACCGGCGAAACCTTTGAACAGGCCGCGGATGCCATCTTCAAAGCCATCGGCCAAAGCTTCGATTCCAGCGCCCTCGCCGATCCTTTAGCCCGAGAACTCAAGCGTCAGGGCGATCGCATAGAGGTGGACGAACACCTGCGCACCAGCATCCCCGGGGTGTATGCCGGCGGCGACTGCACCAGCCTCGACCAGGACCTCACCGTGCAGGCAGTACAGCACGGCAAACGCGCCGCCGAGGCGATCAACGCGCAACTGATGCTCAACGTGGAGGCTGCATAAATGGCCGATCTGTCGATTGTCTTCGCCGGCATCAAGTCACCCAACCCGTTCTGGCTGGCCTCCGCGCCGCCGACCGACAAGGCCTACAACGTGGTCCGCGCCTTCGAGGCCGGCTGGGGCGGCGTGGTCTGGAAAACCCTCGGGGAAGACCCGGCGGCGGTCAACGTGTCATCGCGCTATTCGGCGCACTTCGGGGCTAACAGAGAGGTCCTCGGTTTCAACAACATCGAACTGATCACCGATCGCTCGCTGGAGATCAACCTGCGGGAAATCACCCAGGTCAAGAAGGACTGGCCGGACCGCGCGCTGATCGTGTCGCTGATGGTGCCCTGCGTCGAAGAGTCCTGGAAACACATACTGCCCCTGGTGGAAGCCACCGGTGCCGACGGCATCGAACTCAACTTCGGTTGCCCCCACGGAATGCCGGAGCGCGGCATGGGCGCGGCGGTCGGCCAGGTGCCGGAATACGTCGAGCAGGTCACCCGCTGGTGCAAGACGTATTGCTCGCTGCCGGTGATCGTCAAGCTGACGCCGAACATCACTGACATCCGCGTGGCGGCCCGCGCGGCGCACCGTGGCGGCGCGGATGCGGTGTCGTTGATCAATACGATCAACTCCATCACCAGCGTCAACCTGGAGCGCATGGTCGCCAATCCCATCGTCGGCAGCCAGAGCACCCATGGCGGCTATTGCGGCTCGGCGGTCAAGCCGATCGCCTTGAACATGGTCGCCGAAATCGCCCGCGACCCGCAGACCCGTGGACTGCCAATCAGCGGCATTGGCGGCATCGGCAACTGGCGCGACGCCGCCGAGTTCATGGCCCTGGGCAGCGGTTCGGTGCAGGTGTGCACGGCGGCGATGCTGCACGGCTTTCGCATTGTCGAAGAAATGAAGGACGGCCTGTCACGCTGGATGGACAGTCAGGGCTACGCCAGCATCGCCGAGTTTTCCGGGCGTGCGGTGGGCAATACCACCGACTGGAAGTACCTGGATATCAACTATCAGGTGATCGCGAAGATCGACCAGGAGGCGTGCATTGGTTGTGGGCGCTGTCATATCGCTTGTGAGGACACTTCGCACCAGGCAGTGGCCAGCCTGAAAAAGGCCGATGGTACGCACGCGTATGAAGTGATCGATGAGGAATGCGTGGGTTGCAACCTGTGCCAGATCACCTGCCCGGTCGAGAACTGCATCGAGATGGTGCCGGTGGACACTGGCAAGCCGTTTCTGGACTGGAATCATGACCCGAGAAATCCCTATCACGTCAGTCCTTGAAATCTGCGGCCTCTGAACCGACGCCATCGCGAGCAAGCTCGCTCCCACAGTGGATTTGTGTCGTACATCAATCCTGAGTACACCAATGAACCCTGTGGGAGCGAGCTTGCTCGCGATAAAGCCGGTACAGCCACCACAAACCTCAAGCCTTCAATCCAATCTTCTGCGACTACACCCAGCGCTGATACCCCTGATCATCGCCGACACACCTCCCTGACTATCAGTTCTGCTAGTAGACGCCCCCCGAATTAACTACGAAACTGACACGCATTCATTTCGCCAGCGAGGTCTGCGTCATGTCAGCCCCAGCATTGAAGATTTGCGCCGTTATGTATACGACCCATTGGATCGACTTATTGGTGTGGGACTTTTGCAGACCGAGGGCACCCAGCGTTTCTATCAAGAGAACCACCTGGCTACCGAGCTGGGACAACAGATACAACGAACAATCTTCCGCCATCAAGCCCAACCATTGGCGCAGAGTCAAAGTGAAGCCGGTGTGACCGAAACCACGCTGCTCGCAACCGACCAGGCGCATTCACTGCTAAAAACGGTGTCGAGAGCTAGTCTGCAGCAATTTGCCTATACCGCCTACGGCCATCATCCGGCTGAAAGTGGTTTAAATCGTTTGCTAGGTTTTAACGGTGAGTGCTTTGACGATGTAACGGGTTGTTATCCACTGGGACAGGGTAATCGTTTCTATAGTCCCGTCTTGATGCGATTTATTAGCCCGGATGAGCTAAGCCCTTTTGCGGAGGGGGGGTTTAATTCATATGCGTATTGCGGAAATGATTCGATAAATTTTTCTGATCCGACAGGAAACGTCAAATTTCGCCAACTTATCAAGAGATATTTTGAATCTTTACCTTCTGCAAACGTCAAACTTAATCGCGGCTCGAAAAAAATTAAACACCAAGCTTTAACCGCAGAACGTTCGCCTGACGTGATTAAAAGCAGTCCAATACTAGTTGAACTACTAGGCAAAGCATCCAAGAACCTGCCCGACCCCAGCCATTCAATACTTACTCGCGGCCAAGCATTAGAGCTTCCAGTGACTCCCAATAATTTGAAAGTAGCCAAGCCGGCTGCCCGCAGTAGTCTTTGGAGAAGAAAACTACTAGACTCTTCAGACGATTTTAACAAGCGTTTTCCGAACGACCCTGATCATTACATGCGCCCCACTAAAGAACAGCAAGAAAATCTTTCAACCGTAGAAAAAGAGCTTAGTCAATCGGAGATTACACAAAAGAAAAGAAATGTTTTACTCGAGAAACGAAGACTCATGATCTACAGAATCAAAAGAGATACGCTGAATAAACTAAACAAAACCAGTACAAGTATCAGGCGTTGATCCCTTACGTACAGAGCCGATGAATTGCGGGTCACGGCTCCAACCCAATCCCCCGCAAAATCACACTGGTCACCGTCTGCACCGCCCGTTCAAACTGCGTGTCCGACAGCGGCTGGTGATCATTGAGAATATTCACCTGATGATCAAAGTCAGCGTAGTGCCGGGTCGAGGCCCGGATCATGTACAGCAGGCTTGAAGGCTCCACCGGCAGGATGCGGCCGTCGTCGACCCACTGGCGGATCTTCGCTTCCTTCATCTTGACCGTACAGGCTCGCGTCGAGCTTCTCGCCGAGGGTCGGCGCGCCGTGGATGATTTCGTTGACCCAGACTTTAGAGCCGTTCGTTGCAGTTTCATTTTCAAGATCAGAAGATCGCAGCCTCGTTTCACTCGGCAGCTCCTACAGGTGAAACGAGTCTGCGATCTTTTGATTCATCCGTTCCCCTTCGCATCAAATCTACCTATCAGTTCTGCTAGTAGACGCCCCCCGTATTATCTACGAAGCTGACAAGCATTCATTTCGCCAGCGAGGACCGCGCCATGTCGGCCCCAGCATTGAAGATTTTGCGCCGTTATATATACGACCCATTGGATCGAATTATTGGTGCAGGGCTTTTGCAGACCGCCAGCACCCAGCGCTTCTACCAGGAAGACCACCTGACTACTGAGCTGGGACAGCAAACGCAACGCACAATCCTGCGTCATCAAGCCCAACCATTGGCGCAGAGTCAAAATGAAGCTGGTGTGAGCCAAACCACGTTGCTGGCAACCGACCAGGCGCATTCGCTGATGAAAACGGTGTCACGGATTAATCCACAGCAATTTGCCTATTGCGCCTACGGGCATCATCCTGTGAAAAGTGGTTTAAGTGCCTTGATCGGGTTTAACGGGGAATGTCCTGACGCTACAACGGGTCACTACCCACTAGGACAGGGCAATCGCTTTTTTAATCCTGTTCTGATGCGTTTTAACAGCCCGGATGAGCTCAGCCCTTTTAGTGAGGGCGGCATTAATCCTTATGCGTATTGTGGATGGGACCCGATCAACTTCGGAGACCCTACCGGAAATTCTCGCCTCGCGCACTTCAAAGCTCTATTGAGGAAAGCATCGCAAACCGCAGATGTTAACCGCGCTTCGGTTACCACAGCCACTTCTAGTGCCCGAGCAAATGCACCAACACCCACTGCCATCGGCCACGCCACCTCGCTAAGTTCTGGCAGTTCACAAACAAAGTACCGGATACTGCCTCAGGAAGCGTCAACACCTAGCAGTTCGGCGCAACCATTTCCGCACCAACTAGGTCCTTTTAAATTGGACTCAAAAACAAAAAAAATATCAAAAAAAACATCAAAAAAAAATATCCAATACAAGGACAAACTCTACAACAACGCAAAAAAGTACGAAGAACTCAAAGAATCGTCGAATCTTCAGGCAATGTATACTGGATCACAAAAAACACACTGGGAAGACTTAACAAGTCAAATAGCATCTGAGCCGGATCCAAAAAAGAAATGGCCACTAAGACGAAAGAGAAACCGGCTGGAGGTGAAGATCAGAAGCGTTACCATCGAAGAACTTGAAAGAACCAATAAATCAATCAGAAATTAACACTGTACAAAAGTATTAATCTCAGGGCTCCAACCCAATCCCCCGCAAAATCACACTGGTCACCGTCTGCACCGCCCGTTCAAACTGCATGTCCGACAGCGGCTGGTGATCATTGAGAATATTCACCTGATGATCAAAGTCGGCGTAGTGCTGGGTCGAGGCCCAGATCATGTACAGCAGGCTTGAAGGCTCCACTGGCAGGATGCGGCCGTCGTCGACCCACTGGCGGATCTTCGCTTCCTTCATCTTGGCCCAGTCGTACAGGCTCGCGTCGAGCTTCTCGCCAAGGGTCGGTGCGCCGTGGATGATTTCGTTGGCCCAGACTTTCGAGCCGTAGGGGCGGCTGCGCGAGTGGTTCATCTTGGCGCGGATATAGCTGCTGAGCACCACGCGCGGGTCGTCGAACATCTCGAAGCACAGCGCATCCTGCTTCCACACTTCCAGCAGGTCGAACAGCACGGCGCTGTACAGTTCGGTCTTGGTGCTGAAGTAGTAATGCAGGTTGGAACGCGGCAGTTGCACTTCGGCGGCGATATCGGCCATGGCGGTGCTGCCGAAGCCTTTTTCGGCGAAGACCTTCTCGGCCCCCAGCAGAATTTTCTCGACGTTACTGCGACGGATCTCGATCTTGTGATTGCCCATGAGGGCTCCCTGACAACAACATTGAACAAGACTAGCACCGCTCTACGGCGCGGCGACAGAGGACAACCAAACTTCGTATAACCGCTCTGGCGCGGCTAGACTGACCACCACTTGAAACCTGCCGCCGAGGGACCCGACATGCGTTTAAAGAACACCCTGACCACCACCGCTCTGCTCGGCGCGCTCCTGTGCGCCACATCCGTATGGGCTCACGCCCACCTGCAAAGCCAGACACCTGCTGCCGACAGCACCGTGAAGCCTCCCGCGGAACTGAGCCTGGTGTTTTCCGAAGGCGTCGAGGCCGACTTCTGCAAAGTCACGATCAGCCGCGACGGCGACGAGATCCTGGTCAAAAGCCTGGTCACCCAGGGTCCTGATAAAAAGACCCTGATTGTCACGCCGGCGGTCCCCTTCACCGCTGGAGACTACAAGGTCGAGTGGCATGTGGTGTCGGCCGATACCCACAAAAGCGAAGGCGCCTACGCGTTCAAGGTCGGCCAGTAATACATGGCGGATGCGATGGTGCTGTGCCGCTTCGTGCATTTTTGCGTGGTGCTGATGTTGTTCGGGGCGTGGGTGTTCCGGCCGCTGCTGTTGGGTCGCCTCACAACGCTGGATCAGCCACTGTTGCGCCTCAGTCAGTGGCTGGCGGTCGTGGCGCTTGCCAGCGGTGTCGGCTGGTTACTGCTGGTCACCGCGAGCATGGCGGGCACCTGGGCGGCGGCGTTCGAACCGGCGATTTTGCTGCGGGTGCTTGGCCGTACTTTTTTCGGTGAGGTCTGGGGCTGGCACCTGCTGCTCAACGCTTTGCTGGTGATCCTGCTGCTGACGCCATGGCGCTCCAGCCTCCCTTTGGCGCGGTAGCTGCCGTCTCTTTGCTGGGCACCTTGGCACCCATGATTTCCGGCTGACAAACCCTGTCCCCTGTGGGAGCCAGCCTGCTGGCGATGGCGGAGTATCAGCCTGCATCAATGTTGAATGTGAGATGGCTATCGCCAGCAGGCTGGCTCACACAGGTTTTACCATGCCTTAAAGTCATCGTATAACTTCCGATTGACAACCCCTTAAAATCCCGCAAATATCTGCGCCAATGTTGTACGACGACGTATGACAAAAATAAAAACAAAAAGCAGCAAGGGAGCGTCACAGTGAGCAAGCTCGTCCGCGATTCGTCCGCCCGTACCCCACGCCCGTCCTTTACCCGTTTGCAGACGCTGAGCCTGATCGGTTGCAGCAGCCTGACCCTCGCCCTGCCCATCGCCTGCCAGGCCGAAGGCTTCACCGATGACGCCAAAGCCACGCTGAACCTGCGCAACGCCTACATCAATCGCAACTACACCAACCCGGCCTACCCCCAGGGCAAGGCTGAAGAGTGGACACAGAACTTCATCCTCGATGCCAAGTCCGGCTACACCCAGGGCCCGGTCGGCTTCGGTGTGGATGTGCTGGGCCTGTACTCGCAGAAGCTCGACGGCGGCAAAGGCACCGGGGGTACGCAGTTGCTGCCGATCCACGGTGACGGGCGCCCGGCCGACAACTTCGGGCGCCTGGGCGTGGCGCTCAAAGGCAAGATTTCGAAAACAGAACTGAAGGTCGGCGAATGGATGCCGGTGCTGCCGATCCTGCGTTCCGACGACGGTCGCTCGCTGCCGCAAACCTTCCGCGGCGGCCAGGTGACCTCCACCGAGATCAGCGGCCTGACGCTCTACGGAGGGCAGTTCCGCCAGAACAGCCCGCGCAACGATGCGAGCATGGAAGACATGTTCATGAACGGCAAATCGGCCGCCTTCACCTCGGACCGATTCAACTTCGGCGGCGGCGAATACGCCTTCAACGACAAACGCACCCAGGTCGGCGTCTGGTATGCCGAACTCAGCGACATCTATCAGCAGCAGTATTTCAACCTCAGCCACAGCCAGCCCATCGGCGACTGGACCCTGGGCGCCAACCTCGGCTACTTCATCGGCAAGGAAGACGGCAGCGCCCTGGCCGGCGACCTCGACAACAAGACCGCGTTTGCCCTGCTCTCGGCCAAGTACGGCGGCAACACCTTCTACGTCGGCCTGCAAAAACTCAGCGGCGACGACGTGTGGATGCGGGTCAACGGCACCAGTGGCGGGACCCTGGCCAACGACAGCTACAACTCCAGCTATGACAACGCCAAAGAGAAGTCCTGGCAGGTGCGTCACGACTACAACTTCGTCGCCCTCGGCATTCCCGGCCTGACCCTGATGAACCGCTACATCAGCGGCGACAACGTGCACACCGGCACCATCACCGACGGCAAGGAATGGGGCCGTGAATCGGAACTGGCCTACACCGTGCAGAGCGGTGCGCTGAAAAACCTCAACGTGAAATGGCGCAACGCGAGTATCCGCAAGGATTTCAGCACCAACGAATTTGATGAGAACCGGATTTTCATCAGCTATCCGATTTCGTTGTTGTAATTCCCGAAGATCGACCTCGTACCTGTAGGAGCCGGCTTGCCGGCGAAGGCGATCTCGCGGACGCCTTCGCTGGCAAGCCAGCTCCTACAGGTGCGAGTGCGATCACGGATCAATCACAGGGATCGAGATTTTGATCGCGACAACCCTCCGTCAAATTCCACCAAAGTCGCGTTGACAAAAACCGGAAAGCCTAACGATACTTCCACTTAGTCGTACGACAACCTACAACGACCCAATAATAACAACTGCTTGTCCAGGAATTCCCATGACAACCACTGCAACCGCCCAAACGCCCTTCAATCGCCTGCTGCTGACCGGTGCCGCCGGTGGCCTGGGCAAAGTACTGCGCGAGAGCCTGCGCCCGTACGCCAATGTCATTCGCCTGTCGGACATCGCCGACATCGCCCCTGCCATTGATGATCGCGAAGAAGTCGTGCCCTGCGACCTCGCCGACAAAAACGCCGTGGATCAACTGGTCGAAGGCGTGGACGCGATCCTGCATTTTGGCGGCGTGTCGGTTGAGCGCTCGTTCGAAGAAATCCTTGGGGCCAATATCTGCGGCGTGTTCCACATCTACGAAGCGGCCCGCCGCCACGGCGTCAAGCGCGTGATCTTCGCCAGTTCCAACCATGTGATCGGCTTCTACAAGCAGGACGAAGTCATCGACGCCCACTCCCCTCGCCGCCCCGACAGCTACTACGGTTTGTCCAAGTCCTACGGCGAAGACATGGCCACCTTCTACTTCGATCGCTACGGCATCGAGACGGTCAGCGTGCGCATCGGCTCTTCGTTCCCCGAACCGCAGAACCGCCGGATGATGAGCACCTGGCTGAGCTTCAGCGACCTTACCCAGCTGCTGGAACGTGCGCTCTACACCCCGAACGTCGGCCACACCGTGGTCTATGGCGCGTCCGACAACAAGGACGTCTGGTGGGACAACCGTTACGCCAGCGCGCTGGGTTACAAGCCCAAGGACACCTCCGAAGTGTTCCGTGAAAAAGTCGAAGCCCAGCCGCTGCCGGCCGCTGATGACCCTGCGCGGATCTACCAGGGCGGTGCCTTTTGCGCGGCCGGCCCGTTCGGCGACTGATCGTCCTGATCCCCCCACAACCAAGGGAATGAGTTGCCATGAAAGCCGAATTGATTGTCGATGCGCGCAACACGGTAGGTGAAAGCCCGGTCTGGGTGCCTGAGGAAAACGCCCTGTACTGGGTCGATATTCCCGCCGGCGGCCTGCAGCGCTGGAGCGCGCTGACCGGTCATGTGCACGCCTGGAAAACTCCGCAAATGCTCGCCTGCATCGCCCGCCATCCCGACGGTGGCTGGGTCGCAGGCATGGAGAGCGGGTTCTTCCATCTGCATGCGCATGCCGACGGCAGCCTCGACAGCGAACCCCTGGCCCAGGTCGATCACGCCCGCCCGGACATGCGTCTCAACGATGGTCGCTGTGACCGCCAGGGCCGCTTCTGGGCCGGCAGCATGGTGCTGGACATGGGCGCCAATGCCGCCGTGGGCTCGCTCTATCGCTACAGCGCCGGCGAGCAAGGACCGCTGCCGGCGCAATTGAACGGCCTTATCGTGCCCAACGGCCTGGCCTTCAGCCCGGACGGCCGGACCATGTACCTGTCCGACTCCCATCCGCTGGTGCAGCAGATCTGGGCCTTCGATTACGACATCGACAGCGCCACCCCTACCAACCGCCGCCTGTTCGTCGACATGAACCAGCACGCCGGTCGCCCTGATGGCGCGGCGGTCGATGCCGAAGGTTGCTACTGGATCTGCGGCAACGATGCCGGGCTGATTCACCGCTTCACCCCCGACGGTCGACTGGACCGCTCCCTGGCCGTCCCGGTGAAAAAACCGAGCATGTGCGCCTTCGGTGGCACTCGCCTGGACACCTTGTTCGTGACCTCGATCCGCCCGGGAGACGACCAGGACGAACAGTCCCTGGCCGGGGGTGTGTTCGCCCTCGATCCCGGCGTCAAGGGTCTGCCGGAGCCGCACTTCAAGCAATAAACGCAAACGTTTCACCGCTGTGCCTTGAATAAAAAAAACAACAAGACTGGAGACACCCCCATGGACTTCAAACGCACCTTACTCGCCGCAGCACTCCCCCTCGCCTTCACCCTCAGCAGCGCCACCCATGCGCTGGAAATCAAATTTGCCGACATTCACCCTGCGGGCTATCCCACCGTGGTCGCCGAAGAACAGCTGGGCAAGACGCTGGTGGCCGACAGCGACGGCAAGCTGACCTTCAAGATGTTCGCCGGCGGTGTACTCGGCTCGGAAAAGGAAGTGGTCGAACAGGCCCAGGTCGGCGCCATCCAGATGGCCCGGGTCAGCCTCGGCATCGTCGGCCCGGTGGTACCGGACGTTAACGTGTTCAACATGCCGTTCGTGTTCCGTGACCAGGCGCACATGCGCAAGGTCATCGATGGCGAAGTGGGCGACGAGATCCTCGCCAAAATCACCGATTCCGAATTCGGTCTGGTGGCCTTGGCCTGGATGGATGGCGGCACGCGCAACATCTACACCAAGAAACCGGTGCGCAACCTGGAAGATCTCAAGGGCATGAAGATCCGCGTGCAAGGCAACCCGATGTTCATCGAGACCATCAACGCCATGGGCGGCAACGGCATCGCCATGGACACCGGCGAAATCTTCAGCGCCCTGCAGACCGGCGTGATCGATGGCGCGGAGAACAACCCGCCGACCCTGCTCGAACACAATCACTACCAGAACGCCAAGTTCTACAGCCTGACCGGGCACCTGATCCTGCCTGAACCTATCGTGATGTCGAAAATCACCTGGGAAAAACTAACCCCCGAGCAACAGGCGTTGGTGAAGAAAACCGCCAAAGCCGCGCAGGCACAGGAACGTACCCTGTGGGATGCAAAATCGGCCAGCAGCGAAGAAAAACTCAAGGCAGCCGGCGTCGAGTTCATCACCGTCGACAAGAAACCTTTCTATGAGGCGACCGCCTCGATTCGCGAGAAATACGGCGCACCTTACGTCGACCTGATCAAGCGCATCGAAGCCGTTCAGTAACCCTCCCTGCACTCAAGAAAGGCCCGGCGCCACTGACGTGGGTATCTGTCAGTGCGCGCCCGGTTACGGTGGAACCCGATGAAGAATCTGCTGCTACGTTTCAATGACAAGCTCTACATGACCTGTATCTGGGTCGCCGGGCTCTCCGTGCTGGCCATTTCGCTGATCATTCCCTGGGGCGTGTTTGCCCGTTATGTGCTCGGCACCGGCTCCAGTTGGCCCGAACCTACTGCAATCCTGCTGATGATGGTCTTCACCTTCATCGGCGCAGCGGCCAGCTATCGTTCCGGCTCGCACATGGCAGTGGCGATGCTCACTGATCGGATGTCGCCGCAACTGCGCCAGGCCATGAGCGTGTTTGCACAATTACTGATGGCGACCATCAGCCTGTTCATGGCGATCTGGGGCACCAAGCTTTGCTTGTCGACCTGGAACCAGTTCATGAGCGCCCTGCCGACCCTGCGAGTGGGCATCACCTACATGCCGATTCCCGTGGGCGGCGTGCTGACGCTGATTTTTGTTCTGGAAAAACTCTTGCTCGGCGATCAGAGCAACCGTCGGGTCGTGCGTTTCGACCTCGTTGAAGAAAACGAAGGGGCTGCCTGAATGGACGCTTTTATTCTGTTGGGCAGTTTTATCGCGTTGATCCTGATCGGCATGCCGGTCGCCTACGCACTGGGGCTCTCGGCGCTGATCGGCGCGTTCTGGATCGACATTCCGTTCCAGGCGCTGATGATCCAGGTCGCCGGTGGCGTGAACAAGTTTTCCCTGCTGGCGATTCCGTTCTTCGTGCTGGCCGGTGCGATCATGGCCGAGGGCGGAATGTCCAGGCGTCTGGTGGCGTTTGCCGGGGTGCTGGTCGGGTTCGTGCGCGGTGGCCTGTCGCTGGTCAATATCATGGCTTCGACTTTCTTCGGCGCGATCTCCGGCTCTTCGGTAGCGGACACCGCCTCGGTCGGTTCGGTGCTGATCCCGGAAATGGAGCGCCGCGGCTATCCCCGTGAGTTCGCCACCGCCGTGACCGTCAGCGGTTCGGTGCAGGCCCTGCTGACCCCGCCGAGCCACAACTCGGTGCTCTACTCGCTGGCCGCTGGCGGTACGGTGTCGATTGCCTCGCTGTTCATGGCCGGCGTGGTACCGGGCCTGTTGATGAGCGCGTGCCTGATGGTGCTGTGCCTGATCTTCGCCAAGAAGCGTGATTACCCCAAGGGTGAAGTCATCCCGATGCGCGAAGCGCTGAAGATCTGCGGCGAAGCGTTGTGGGGCCTGATGGCGATGGTCATCATCCTCGGCGGCATTCTCTCGGGGATTTTCACCGCGACCGAGTCCGCGGCCATTGCCGTACTCTGGTCGTTCTTCGTGACCATGTTCATCTACCGCGACTACAAATGGAGCGAGCTGCCGAAACTGATGCACCGCACGGTGCGCACCATCTCGATCGTGATGATCCTGATCGGCTTCGCCGCCAGCTTCGGCTACATCATGACCCTGATGCAGATCCCGGCGAAGATCACCACGATGTTCCTGACCCTGTCGGACAACCGTTACGTGATCCTGATGTGCATCAACGTCATGCTGCTGTTGCTCGGCACCGTGATGGACATGGCGCCGCTGATCCTGATCCTCACGCCGATCCTGATGCCGGTGATTCTCGGCATTGGCGTGGACCCGGTGCAGTTCGGCATGATCATGCTGGTGAACCTGGGGATTGGTTTGATAACACCGCCGGTGGGCGCGGTGCTCTTTGTGGGGTCGGCCGTGGGTAAAGTCAGCATCGAATCTACCGTCAAGGCCCTGCTGCCGTTCTACGGCGTGCTGTTCCTGGTGCTGATGGCCGTGACCTACATTCCTGCGCTGTCGCTGTGGTTGCCGCATCTGGTGTTGTAACCCGACTGATCTTGCAACGCTTTGACTGTAGGAGCCGGTTTGCCGGCGAAGGCGTACTCAAGGACGCCTTCGCCGGCAAGCCGGCTCCTACATAGGGTAATCCGTGCATCTCTTTCCCTTGCTGGTGAACATGAAACCCACACTGCTCGAACTCGAAGACTCCTTCACCCGCCTCACCCTCGCCCCCGAACTCGGCGGCAGCATCGTCAACTGGACCGTGCGCAGCACTGGCCAGCCCTTGTTGCGACACGCCGATGAGCAGGCCTTGAACACCGGTCTTCCCGGCAAACTGGGCTGCTTCCCTTTGGTGCCGTGGTCCAACCGCATCGCCGAAGGCGGCTTCGATTGCCCGCACGGCTGGCTGGCCCTGACGCCCAACAGCCCCGATCCGTTACCGATTCACGGCAGCGCCTGGCAGCAACGCTGGCAGGTGGTTTCCTCAACCGCTGACGAAGTGGTGCTGCAACTCGATAGCACCGAGCCCTTTGCCTATTGCGCCCGTCAACGCTTCCATCTGAGCGAAGGCAAGCTGAGCATCGAATTGAGCGTCACCCATCTGGCCGAACAGGCAGCCTGGCATGGCCTCGGGCTGCACCCCTACCTGCCGCGCAACGCCAACACTCTATTGCAGGCCACCGCCCGACAGGTCTGGTTGTGCGATGAGAGAAAACTGCCGACGCAACTGAGTGCGTTACCTGCCGAATGGGATTTCCAGCAGCCCAGGGCCCTGCCCCACACACTGGTCGACAACGGTTTCTGCCAATGGGATGGCCACTGCCTGATCCAACAACCCGACCTCGGTTACGAGCTGGACTGTCAGGCCAGTGGTAGCGATTACTATTTGCTCTATTGCCCGCCAGGCCTGGCGTTTTTCTGCATCGAACCGGTCAGCCACCCGGTCAACGCCCATCACTTGCCCGGTCGCCCGGGGTTGCGATTGCTGGAGCAGGGGCAATCCACTGAACTGGCCTTCACGCTGCAGTACCGCCCCTTGTAGGAGCCCGGCTTACCGGCGAAGGCGTCCTGAAGTGCGCCTTCGCCGGCAAGCCGGCTCCTACAATATTTCAGAGGCCCGCCCGGAACAGCATGTAGGCTGAAACCACCAGGCAGATACTCGCAAACCCAACCTGCAACGCCCGCGCCGGCACGCGCGCGCAAAGCCTGCGGCCGACGATCATGCCGACGATGCTGGAAACGATGAAGGCCACGCCCAGGCCGTCGATGCGCACCCCGGCATGCAATGCGCCGATCACGCCGATGGCCGAAATCAGGCTGATGACCATCAGGGACGTGGCGATGATGCCGCGCATCTGCACGTCGGTCAGCTGCTTGAACGCCGGCACGATCAGAAAGCCGCCGCCCACGCCCAGCAATCCCGAGACCACACCGGTCACCGCACCCAGGGCCGCAAGGGTCGCGGTGCATTTGGCAGTCCAGGAGAAGCGCCCGGTCTGCTGGTCGAGCATGCAGTTCTTCTGGCCCCAGTTGGCATGGCCGTGGTCGCTCGGGCCTTCATCCTTGCGCTCGCGGCGCAACATCCGCGCGGCCACCATCACCATCAGCAGGCTGAACAGGATCATCAGGATTTTTTCCGGCAGCTGATGGGCGAAATAGATGCCCAGCGGCGAAAAAATCGCCCCCAGCAGGGCAATCAACAGCGCCGCGCGATAGCGCACCAGGCCATGGCGCAAGCCATCGATGGCACCGACCGCCGCCGCGCTGCCCACCGCAAACAACGCGACTGGCGCGGCCGCGGTCATGCTCCATCCCAGCCCCAGCACCAGCGCCGGCACCGCCAGAATGCCGCCCCCTGCCCCGGTCAAACCGAGCACCAGGCCCATGACCACCCCAAAAAAACTCGCCAGCAACATATAACGCTCATAATCCATGACAGAGGCCGGGAACGCCCGGTATCGATAGAATGACAGGATAGAGTCCGTCCGGATTTTTCGTTAGCAGAATTGTCGCAGGGCTGGTCAGCGCAGGGAAAATGAAACTACCCTCATGACTTACCTCTAAAGAAACAATCCACATGCCTGCCCTGATTGAAGCCTTTTTCGACGATGCCTCGTCCACCTACAGCTACGTGATCTACGAAGATAACGGCGGGCAGTGTGCGATCGTCGACCCGGTGCTCGACTACACCCCGGCTGCCGGACGCACCGGCACCCAACAGGCCGACCGGATCATCGCGTTCGTGCGCGAGCACCGCCTGCAGGTGCAATGGCTGCTGGAAACCCACGCCCACGCCGATCACCTGTCCGCCGCGCCCTACCTGCGGCGGGAACTGGGCGGCAAGATCGCCATAGGCCAGTCGATCTGCAAGGTACAGGGCGTGTTCAAGACCCTGTTCAACCTTGAGCCGGAGTTTTGCATCGACGGCTCACAGTTCGATCACCTGTTCGCCCCGGACGAGTCATTTTGCATCGGCAACCTCAAGGCCACCGCCCTGCATGTGCCGGGCCATACCCCGGCGGACATGGCCTACCTGATCGGCAACGACCTGATCCTGGTCGGCGATACCCTGTTCATGCCGGACGTCGGCACCGCCCGCTGTGACTTTCCCGGCGGCGACGCCCACCAGATGTTCGCCTCGATCCACAAGCTGCTGGCCTTCCCCGCCAGCGTGCGCCTCTACGTCTGCCACGACTACCCGCCCGAGGGCCGTGAACCGCACTGCATGACCACCGTGGGCGAGCAACGCAAAAGCAACATCCACGTGCGCGACGGCATCGACGAAGCCGCCTTCGTCGACATGCGCACCCGCCGCGATGCCGGGTTGGGCATGCCGACGCTGCTGCTGCCGGCGATCCAGGTGAATGTGCGGGCGGGGAATCTGCCGCCGGCGGAAGACAATGGCGTGACTTACCTGAAGATTCCCCTGAATAAATTCTGACCTGTGGGAGCGAGCTTGCTCGCGAAAAACCTGAGAACACCGCGGGGTGTCAGGCTCCCCACGTCATCGTTGACCTCCATCGCGAGCAATCGAGCGTCGACCGGCTGCTCCTACAGGAGCTTCAATTATTCAAGGTCAAGCCATTGGCAGGCAACGGTAGCGCCGTCTTGTACCGCACCTGCTTGAGCGCAAAGCTCGACCGGATGTTCGCCACCCCCGGCACCTTGGTCAGGAAGTCCATCATGAAGCGCTCCAGCGACTGAATGGTCGGCACCAGCACCCGGATCAAGTAATCCGGATCGCCAGCCATCAGGTAACACTCCATCACTTCCGGGCGATCGGAGATGGCCTCTTCGAAATGCTGCAACGCCTCCTCCACCTGTTTTTCCAGGCTGACATGGATGAACACATTGACGTGCAGTCCTAGCAAGTCGGCATCCAGCAGGGTCACCTGCTCACGAATCAGCCCCAGTTCCTCCATCGCCTTGACCCGGTTGAAACACGGCGTCGGCGACAGGTTGACCGAGCGTGCCAGGTCGGCGTTGGTGATGCGTGCGTTCTCCTGAAGGCTGTTGAGAATGCCGATATCGGTACGGTCCAGTTTGCGCATGAGACAAAAACACCTGTTTTTTATGTTTATGCAGATTTTTTATCTGCAAATGATCTTGAGCGCAATGAAACAGAGAGAAATATTCTTCTTGGCCGGGCCTATGATTGTTGTAGGACAAGATTTCTTCCACAGAACGAAATCTGTCAGCTCACTACAAGAAATTCACAAGATCGAGCGTAGAAGCCATGACCCAAGCGTACGAACCGCTTCGCCTGCACGTTCCCGAACCCTCGGGCCGTCCCGGCTGTAAAACCGACTTCTCCTACCTGCACCTGACCGACGCCGGCACGGTGCGCAAACCCCCTGTTGACGTTGAACCGGCTGACACGGCTGACCTGGCCCGTGGCCTGATTCGCGTGCTCGACGACCAGGGCAACGCCTTGGGGCCGTGGGCCGACGGCGTGCCGGTGGAGATCCTGCGCAAGGGCATGCGCGCCATGCTCAAGACACGCATCTACGACAACCGCATGGTGGTCGCCCAGCGTCAGAAAAAAATGTCGTTCTACATGCAGAGCCTTGGCGAAGAAGCCATCGGCAGCGCCCAGGCCCTGGCCCTGAACATCGACGACATGTGCTTCCCGACCTACCGCCAGCAAAGCATCCTCATGGCCCGCGACGTGCCGCTGGTGGACCTGATCTGCCAACTGCTGTCCAACGAGCGCGATCCGCTCAAAGGCCGTCAGTTGCCGATCATGTACTCGGTGAAAGAGGCCGGTTTCTTTACCATTTCCGGCAACCTCGCCACCCAGTTCGTCCAGGCTGTGGGCTGGGGCATGGCCTCTGCGATCAAGGGCGACACCAAGATTGCCTCGGCCTGGATCGGCGACGGCGCCACCGCCGAGTCGGACTTCCACACCGCCCTGACCTTCGCCCACGTGTACCGCGCGCCGGTGATCCTCAACGTGGTCAACAACCAGTGGGCCATCTCCACCTTCCAGGCCATCGCCGGTGGTGAAGCCACCACGTTCGCCGGTCGTGGCGTCGGTTGCGGCATCGCCTCGCTGCGAGTCGATGGCAACGATTTCTACGCGGTATACGCCGCTTCCGCCTGGGCCGCCGAACGTGCGCGCCGCAACCTCGGCCCGACCATGATCGAATGGGTCACCTACCGCGCCGGCCCGCACTCCACCTCGGACGATCCTTCGAAATACCGTCCTGCCGACGACTGGAGCCACTTCCCGTTGGGCGACCCGATCGCGCGCCTCAAGCAGCACCTGATCAAGGTCGGCCAGTGGTCCGAAGAGGAACACGCCGCCGTCAGCGCCGAACTGGAAGCCGAAGTGATCGCCGCACAGAAAGAAGCCGAGAAATTCGGCACCCTCGCCGGCGGCCAGATTCCAAGCGCCGCGACCATGTTCGAGGACGTCTATAAAGAGATGCCGGAGCACTTGAAGCGCCAGCGTCAGGAGTTGGGGATCTGACATGAACGATCACAACAACAATATCGAGCTGGAAACCGCCATGACCACAACCACCATGACCATGATCCAGGCCCTGCGCTCGGCCATGGATGTGATGCTTGAACGTGACGACAACGTCGTGGTCTTCGGCCAGGACGTCGGCTACTTCGGCGGCGTGTTCCGTTGCACCGAAGGCCTGCAGACCAAATACGGCACCTCCCGCGTGTTCGACGCGCCGATCTCCGAAAGCGGCATCGTCGGCGTGGCCGTGGGCATGGGTGCCTATGGCCTGCGTCCGGTGGCCGAGATCCAGTTCGCCGACTATGTGTACCCGGCGTCCGACCAGATCATCTCCGAAGCCGCGCGCCTGCGTTATCGCTCGGCCGGCGAATTCACCGCACCGATGACCCTGCGCATGCCGTGCGGCGGTGGCATCTATGGTGGCCAGACCCACAGCCAGAGCATCGAGGCGATGTTCACCCAGGTTTGCGGCCTGCGCACCGTCATGCCGTCCAACCCCTACGACGCCAAGGGCCTGCTGATCGCCTCCATCGAAAACGATGACCCGGTGATTTTCCTCGAGCCCAAGCGCCTGTACAACGGCCCGTTCGACGGCCACCACGACCGCCCGGTGACCCCGTGGTCGAAACACCCGGCCGCACAAGTACCGGACGGCTACTACACAGTGCCGCTGGACGTCGCCGCCATCACCCGTCCGGGCAAGGACGTGACCATCCTGACCTACGGCACCACCGTGTACGTCTCGCAAGTCGCCGCTGAAGAAACCGGCATCGACGCCGAAGTGATCGACCTGCGCAGCCTGTGGCCGCTGGACCTGGAGACCATCGTCAAGTCGGTGAAGAAAACCGGCCGCTGCGTCGTGGTTCACGAAGCCACCCGTACCTGCGGTTTCGGCGCCGAACTGGTGTCGCTGGTGCAGGAGCACTGCTTCCACCACCTGGAAGCGCCAATCGAACGCGTCACCGGCTGGGACACCCCCTACCCGCACGCGCAAGAGTGGGCGTATTTCCCTGGCCCGTCCCGAGTGGGCGCGGCTTTGAAACGGGTCATGGAGGTCTGAATGGGCACGCACGTCATTAAAATGCCGGACATTGGCGAAGGCATTGCAGAAGTTGAATTGTCGGTATGGCACGTCAAGGTCGGCGACATGGTCGTCGAGGATCAGGTGCTGGCCGATGTCATGACCGACAAGGCGATGGTGGATATTCCTTCGCCGGTGCATGGCAAGGTCATCGCCCTGGGCGGCCAGCCCGGTGAAGTGATGGCGGTCGGCAGTGTGCTGATCAGCATTGAAGTCGAAGGCGCGGGCAACGTTAAGGAATCGGCGCAACCGGCTCCGGTTAAAGAAGCGCCAGTTGCTGCGCCGAAAGTCGAAACCGTGGTGGAAACCAAACCGGTCGCTGCCCCAGCGCCGAAAGCTGCCGTCTGCCAGGGCCCGATGGTGGCCCGCGAAGCCGATGAGCGTCCGCTGGCCTCTCCCGCCGTGCGCAAGCATGCGCTGGACCTCGGTATCCAGTTGCGTCTGGTCCGTGGCACTGGCCCTGCCGGTCGGGTGCTGCACGAAGACCTCGATGCCTATCTGGCCCAGGGTCAGTCCAATGCGTCGACCGTCAGCAGCGCTTACAGCCAGCGCACTGACGAAGAACAGATCCCGGTGATCGGCATGCGCCGCAAGATCGCCCAGCGCATGCAGGACGCCACCCAGCGTGCCGCACACTTCAGTTATGTCGAGGAAATTGACGTGACTGCCGTGGAAGAACTGCGCGCGCACCTCAACGAAAAACACGGGGCCAGCCGCGGCAAGCTGACCTTGCTGCCGTTCCTGGTCCGCGCCCTGGTCGTCGCCCTGCGGGATTTCCCGCAGATCAACGCCCGCTACGACGACGAAGCCCAGGTCATCACCCGCCTCGGCGCGGTGCATGTCGGCATTGCCACCCAGGCGGATATCGGCTTGATGGTGCCAGTGGTGCGTCACGCCGAAGCCCGCAGCCTGTGGGACAGCGCCCAGGAAATCTCCCGTCTGGCCACGGCCGCCCGTAACGGCAAGGCCAGCCGCGATGAACTCTCCGGCTCGTCCATCACCCTGACCAGCCTCGGCGCGTTGGGTGGCATCGTCAGCACTCCGGTGCTGAACCTGCCGGAAGTGGCGATCGTCGGCGTGAACAAGATCGTCGAACGGCCGATGGTGATCAAAGGCCAGATCGTGATCCGCAAGATGATGAACCTCTCCAGCTCCTTCGATCACCGGGTGGTCGACGGCATGGACGCGGCGCAATTCATCCAGGCCGTGCGTGGCCTGCTCGAACAACCCGCCACCTTGTTTGTGGACTGATTTTTGTTGGAGAGCATCATGCAAACTCTGAACACCACGCTGCTGATCATCGGCGGCGGCCCTGGCGGTTATGTGACGGCGATCCGTGCTGGCCAGCTGGGCATTCCAACCATTCTGGTGGAAGGCCAATCCCTGGGCGGCACCTGCCTGAACATCGGCTGCATTCCGTCCAAGGCGCTGATTCACGTCGCTGAACAGTTCCACCAGACGCAGAACCATAGCCAGCATTCGGCCCTGGGCATCAGCGTTGCGGCGCCGACCCTCGACATCACCAAGAGCGTCGAGTGGAAGGACGGCATCGTCGACCGCCTGACCACCGGCGTCGCAGCCCTGCTGAAAAAGAACAAGGTCCAGGTCATTCAAGGCTGGGCCAAGGTTGTCGACGGCAAAACCGTCGACGTCGGCGAAACGCGCATTCAGTGCGAGCACCTGGTGCTCGCCACCGGATCGAAAAGCGTGAACTTGCCGATGCTGCCGATTGGCGGGCCGATCATATCCTCTACCGAAGCCTTGGCACCGTCGTCCGTGCCCAAACGCCTGGTCGTGGTGGGTGGCGGCTACATCGGCCTGGAGCTGGGCATTGCCTATCGCAAGCTCGGCGCCGACGTCAGCGTGGTCGAAGCCCAGGAGCGCATCCTGCCGGCCTACGACGCCGAACTGACCCAACCCGTGCACGACGAACTGAAAAAGCTCGGCGTGAAGCTTTACTTGAAGCACAGCGTGCAAGCCTTTGATTCACAAGCCAATACCCTGCAAGTTCTTGACCCGAATGGCGACACCCTGAACCTGGAAACCGATCAGGTGCTGGTGGCCGTCGGTCGCAAACCCAACACCCAGGGCTGGAACCTCGAAGCGCTGAACCTGGACATGAACGGCGCGTCGATCAAGATCGACAGCCGCTGCCAGACCAGCATGCGCAACGTGTATGCCATCGGCGACCTCAGTGGCGAACCGATGCTCGCCCACCGGGCCATGGCCCAGGGCGAGATGGTGGCTGAGCTGATCAGCGGCAAGCACCGCGAATTCAACCCCACCGCCATCGCCGCCGTGTGCTTTACCGACCCGGAACTGGTGGTGGTCGGCCAGACCCCGGACGACGCCAAGGCCGCTGGCCTGGACTGCATCGTCTCGAACTTCCCGTTCGCCGCCAATGGCCGGGCGATGACACTGGAGTCCAAAAGCGGCTTCGTGCGCGTGGTCGCTCGTCGGGATAATCATGTGATTGTCGGCTGGCAGGCAGTGGGTGTCGGCGTCTCCGAATTGTCCACGGCGTTCGCGCAAAGCCTGGAAATGGGCGCGCGGCTGGAAGACATTGGTGGCACCATCCATGCGCATCCGACCTTGGGCGAAGCTGTTCAGGAAGCGGCGTTGCGTGCCTTGGGGCATGCGCTGCACCTGTGATTCGGAAAAATTGATGGCGGCAGGGATGGCCCCATCGCCAGCAGGCTGGCTCCCACATTTGCAATGCGTTCCCCTGTGGGAGCCAGCCTGCTGGCGATTTCTTGAGGCCAACCCGATTTATCTGCCTGTCATCCGATAGTCCGGGCTGCGAAATGGGCCCGGAATGAAGTATTGTTGTCCCCATCCAGAAAACGTCAGAAACATTGAACCGTTTCGGCGGTTGTTAAGTGATAGAGGGTGTCATGGGTAACGAAAGCATCAATTGGGACAAGCTGGGTTTTGACTACATCAAGACCGACAAGCGCTATCTGTCGAACTGGCGTAATGGCGAGTGGGACAAGGGCACCCTGACAGAAGACAATGTGCTGCACATCAGCGAAGGCTCCACGGCCCTTCACTATGGCCAGCAATGCTTCGAAGGCCTGAAGGCCTATCGTTGCAAGGACGGTTCGATCAACCTGTTCCGCCCAGACCAGAACGCCGCACGCATGCAACGCAGCTGCGCGCGCCTGCTGATGCCGCAAGTGTCCACCGAGCAGTTCATCGAAGCGTGCAAGGAAGTGGTCCGCGCCAACGAGCGTTTCATCCCGCCTTACGGCACCGGCGGCGCGCTGTACCTGCGTCCGTTCGTGATCGGCGTGGGTGACAACATCGGCGTGCGTACCGCCCCCGAGTTCATCTTCTCGATCTTCTGCATCCCGGTCGGCGCCTACTTCAAGGGCGGCCTCACCCCGCACAACTTCCTGATCTCCAGCTACGACCGCGCCGCGCCACAAGGCACCGGTGCGGCCAAGGTCGGTGGCAACTACGCCGCCAGCCTGATGCCAGGTTCCCAGGCCAAGAAAGCCCACTTCGCCGACGCCATCTACCTGGATCCGATGACCCACACCAAGATCGAGGAAGTCGGTTCGGCCAACTTCTTCGGGATCACCCACGACAACAAGTTCGTGACCCCGAACTCGCCGTCGGTGCTGCCGGGCATCACCCGCCTGTCGCTGATCGAGCTGGCCAAGTCGCGCCTGGGCCTGGAAGTGATCGAAGGTGACGTGTTCATCGACAAGCTGTCGGACTTCAAGGAAGCCGGCGCTTGCGGTACGGCTGCCGTGATCACGCCGATCGGCGGCATCAGCTACAGCGACCACCTGCACGTGTTCCACAGCGAAACCGAAGTCGGCCCGATCACCCAGAAGCTCTACAAAGAGCTGACCGGCGTGCAAACCGGCGACGTCGAAGCGCCAGCCGGCTGGATCGTCAAGGTCTGACCTGACGCCCCCCCTGCCATAAAAAACGCCGCCCTCGAATTCGAAGGCGGCGTTTTTTTATGCCTCATCCATCATCCCGCGTCAGCACTTCCAGCAACTCGATTTCGAAAATCAGGTTCGAATTAGGCGTGATCCTGCCCATCGTGCGCTCGCCGTAGGCCAGGTGCGCCGGGACCAGCAGTTTGCGCTTGCCACCGACCTGCATGCCCATCAGGCCCTGGTCCCAGCCCTTGATCACCCGCCCGGTGCCGATCACGCACTGGAACGGCTTGCCTCGACTGTAGGAAGAGTCGAATTCGCTACCGTCTTCCAGCCAGCCACGGTATTGGGTGGTGATCAGCGCGCCTTTGACGGCGGCCTTGCCGTCACCCGGCTCAAGATCAATGATTTGCAGTTCGTCGTTCATGTTCTTAACTCATCTACAGTGCCCTGGACTTGCGGGCGCGGACGCAGGTTTTCGCAGAATCCGCCGCGGATGGCAACCGGCGGAACCGCAAGAGCCCGTTCCGCTCAGAATAAGTATCGATTTCGCGCTCAGAAAGGATGCTCTGATGAACGATCTGCGCAGTTTCATTCCGCCGTACATTCTGCATCGTATCGTCGCGCACGGCTCTGAACGCCAGCGTTCCAGCGCCATGAGCACGCTGGCCCACGTGCGCACCCTGTGGCACCCGCCTGGCCCACCGGTGCGCACTGCTTCTGCCGCGATCCTGCCAGCCCCCGGCAAACCTGGCCAGGCACAGCGCAGCGTGCATGATGCCCAGGGCAAGATGCTCTTGCCCGGCATGCCGGTACGCCTTGAAGGCCAGGCAGCGAGCGGCGATCCGGCGGTCGATGAAGCTTACGACGCCTTGGGAGCCAGCTACGATTTCTTCTGGAAGGTGCTGGGCCGTGACTCCATCGACAACAAGGGTTTTGCTCTTATCGGCAGCGTGCATTATGGCCAGGACTACGAAAACGCCTTCTGGAACGGCTCGCAGATGGTCTTCGGCGACGGCGATGGCGAGATCTTCGAGCGTTTCACCCGCTCCCTGGACGTGGTCGCGCACGAACTGACCCACGGCGTGGTCGAGAGCGAAGCGGGCCTGGTGTATGCCGACCAGTCCGGGGCATTGAACGAATCGCTGTCGGACGTGTTTGGCGTCCTGACCAAGCAATATCTACTGCAGCAGACCGCCGAGCAGGCGGACTGGCTGATCGGCGCGGATTTGCTGACACCGCGCATCAAGGGCATCGGTTTGCGCTCGATGGCCCACCCGGGCACCGCCTACGACGACCCGCTGCTGGGCAAGGACCCGCAACCGGATCACATGCGCAAATTCGTCATCACCCAGGAGGACAATGGCGGCGTGCACATCAATTCAGGCATACCCAACCGGGCGTTTTACCTCGCCGCCAAGGGTTTGGGCGGCTTCGCCTGGGAAAAGGCCGGGCTGATCTGGTATGACGCCCTGTGCGACAAGCGCTTGGGCCGCGAGACGTCGTTCAGCGCCTTTGCAGAACTGACCGTGGAGCATGCGCGGCGGCGCTTCACGGCCAGGGAAGCCCTGGCGGTGCAGCATGGCTGGTCGCAGGTGGGTGTCGATTCGACACAGGAGGAACCATGAAAACCCTGCCAACACTGGACGACCGGGCGGTTGTGCGCCTCTCTCGCCAGGGCGGCTTTGCCGCGATCCAGGCCACGACTCGGCCCCGGGAGATTGCATTCGCGCGATGCAGTATCGATCAACGCACTCGTATCTGTAGCTTGCTTGAAGGTTGCGTGCCGCTGGCCAGCCCGGTCGCAGGCGGGGGCGACCAGCGTTTCTACCAGATCGAACTGCGCTACCGCGAAGGCGATCAGGATGACCAAATGGTGATGAAGGTCCCGGAAGACCAGGCTCCTGCTGAGCTGGTACGGCTCTGGAACCTGGGCGAATTGTTGTAGCGGCGCGGCATTGCCCGCGCAAAACTTCCCTCCTGCGATAGCGTTGACCCAAGACCAGCCTTTATCCTTGTCGACCGCCGTACCGAGTTGATGGAGTTTTTCTCATGCCCCATGAAGGCAGTCTGTTGCAAGCCGCAGTCGTATTCCTGCTCGCGGCCGTACTCACCGTTCCCCTGGCCAAGCGCTTGCAACTGGGCGCGGTGCTGGGTTATCTGTTTGCCGGGGTGATCATCGGCCCCTCGGGCCTGGGCCTGATCGGCAATACGGAAAGCGTTGCGCACATCTCGGAACTTGGCGTGGTGTTGCTGCTGTTCATCATCGGTCTTGAGTTGTCGCCACGCCGCTTGTGGGTGATGCGCAAGGCGGTGTTCGGCGTCGGCTTGGCGCAGGTGCTGCTGACCGGAGCGCTGCTGGGCGCGTTGGCCCTGTATGTCTTCGGGCAACCCCTGAACACCTCGATCGTGCTGGGCCTCGGGCTGGCCCTGTCGTCCACCGCCTTCGGCCTGCAGAGCCTGGCCGAACGCAAGGAACTGACCAGCCCCCACGGGCGCCTGGCGTTCGCGATCCTGCTGTTCCAGGACATCGCCGCGATTCCGCTGATTGCCATGGTGCCGCTGCTGGCGGGCAGCGCTGAAAACGTCAGCGCGGCCGACGATGTGAACCAGGGCCTGCGCGTGTTGATCAGCATCGCCATCGTGGTAGTCGGCGGACGCTACCTGCTGCGTCCGGTGTTCCGCGTGGTGGCCAAGAGCGGCTTGCCGGAAGTGTCCACCGCGACTGCGTTGCTGGTGGTGATGGGCACCGCCTGGCTGATGGACCTGGCCGGTATTTCCATGGCCCTCGGTGCCTTCCTGGCCGGCCTGCTGCTGGCGGACTCCGAGTATCGCCACGAACTGGAAGCGCAGATCGAACCCTTCAAGGGCCTGCTGCTGGGGCTTTTCTTCATGAGTGTCGGCATGGGCGCCAACCTCAGCCTGCTGCTGAGCGAGCCTATCGTGGTGCTGGGGCTGACCCTGCTGCTGATCGCCGTCAAGCTGCCGTTGCTGTTCATCGTGGGCAAGCTGGCTGGCGGTTTGAACCGGATCAGCGCCATTCGCCTGGGCATCGTGCTGGCCGCCGGTGGTGAGTTTGCCTTCGTGGTGTTCAAGATCGGCCGTGACCATGGCTTGTTCGATCCGCGCCTGTACGACTTGCTGGTGCTGGCGATCACCCTGTCGATGGCGATGACGCCACTGTTGCTGCTACTGTGCGCCCGCCTGGCCAGCCCCAAGGTACAACCGGTGGCAGTGCCGGAGCAATTTCGCGAAATCGATGCCGATGAACCCCGGGTGGTGATCGCCGGCATGGGCCGCATGGGGCAGATCGTCGCGCGTATCCTGCGGGCGCAGAACATCAAGTTCGTGGCGCTCGACACCTCGGTTGAAACCATCGAACTGTCGCGCAGCTTCGGCGGCGTGCCGGTGTACTACGGCGACCCGATGCGCCCTGAGATCCTCAACGCGGCCAAGGTCGGCGATGCCGAGTTCTTCATCATCGCCACCGACGACCCGGACACCAACATCAAGACCGCTGAGCTCGTGCACAAGCTCTATCCGCACATCAAGATCATTGCCCGCGCGCGCAACCGCCAGCATGTGCATCGCCTGGTGGACCTGGGTGCCCACGCGGTGCGCGAGACCTTCTATTCCAGCCTGGAAATGAGCCGGCAGACCTTGATCGGCCTGGGGCTGACCCCCGAGCAGGCCGATGCACGGATCAAACGGTTCAAGCATCACGACGAGCAGGTGCTCGAAGCCCAGCATGCGATCTACGACGACGCGGTGAAGGTCAAGCAGACGGCGCAGGAAGCGCGGGCGGAATTGGCACGCTTGTTCGAGTCGGACCAGCTGGAAGAGCAGGCGAAGAACGGTTGAGATGAACCTGGCCTCTACGCGATAAACCACAATCACAGGGATCACACCATGGCTGGCGATACCGCCTCCCCCGCGCTCAAGGAAATCTTCAACGCCGAACGCCTGCGGCACATCGCCGCCGAGATGACGGCGGTGTATCCCGGCTTCGATGCCAAAGAATTCCTCAAACTGGCCACCGACGGCCTGGCCGAGCTGTCAGTGATGCAGCGCATGGCCCGCGTCAGCGAAAGCCTGCACGCGGTACTGCCAGCCGGTTATGAAGCGTCGCTGGGGCTCTTGCGCGCCCTCGCCCCGCGCCTCAACAGCGGCTTTGTCAGCATGTGCCTGCCGCAGTACGTGGCGACCTATGGCGCGGACCGGTTCGAACTGTCGATGGAGGCGCTCAAGTACTTCACCGCGTTCGGCTCCTCGGAATTCGCCATCCGCCATTTCCTGCGCGCCGATCTGCAGCGCTCGCTGCAGCTGATGCATGACTGGTCGCTGGACGCCAACGAACATGTCCGGCGCCTCGCCAGCGAAGGTAGCCGGCCACGCCTGCCGTGGTCGTTTCGCCTGGAGCAGATCCAGGCCGACCCGCGCCTGGCCGCCGGCATCCTCGATAATCTAAAGGCCGACCCCAGCCTATACGTGCGCAAATCGGTGGCCAACCACCTCAACGACATCACCAAGGACCATCCCGAGTGGGTGCTGGAGCTGATCGAGGGCTGGTCGCTGGACAACCCGCACACCGCGTGGATCGCCAGGCACGCCCTGCGCAGCCTGATCAAACAGGGCAACCTGCGTGCGCTGGCAATCATAGGTGCCGGCGGCAAGCCTGAAGTGCAGATCATCGACGTGCAGGTCAATCCGCCGGTAATTGGCCTCGGAGAAAAGATCACCCTGTCCTTTGCGGTCAAGTCCACGGTCCACACCAGCCAGCGTCTGGTGATCGACTACGCCATCGATTACGTCAAGGCCAACGGCAGCACCTCGGCCAAGGTCTTCAAGCTCAAGGCCCTGACGCTGCCGGGTAACGCCACACACGCCATCGCCCGTGGCCAGCACATCAAGGAACTCACCACCCGAAGGCATTACGCAGGCAGGCATGCGGTGCATGTGCTGGTGAACGGGGAGCGGCTGGCCAGTACGGCGTTTGAAATACTGGGCTGAGATGCGCTACTGAACCCTGCGCTGCTCTTTCGGACGCCCCCTCAAAGCTACACCCGGTCTACTGTGGGAGCTGGCCTGCCGGCGATGGCGCCCGAAAGATCAACGCAATGTTCAAGACCGCCATCGCCGGCAGGCCAGCTCCCACAATGGATCGAGTCCAGCCCGCAAGTGACAGGATCTTCACCCGCCGTGAGGGGGATTGGGCCCCAGCAACAATTCCTGCTCCCGCTCGCACAACTCCACCACGTAATCCCACATCACCCGCAGCCGCACCGATTTGTGCAGCTCGCGGCGGGTGCTGATCCAGTAGCTGCGCAGAATGCTCTCCTGGGGGAACAACGGCACCAGCGCGGAATCGGCGCTGGCCATGTAGCACGGCAGCACGGCGATGCCCAGGCCCGCGCGCGCCGCCTGTTGCTGGGCGATGACGCTGGTGCTGTGGAAGACCACCCGGGGGTTGCGGCAGAAGCTGTTGAGGAACATCAGCTCCTGGCTGAACAGCAAGTCGTCGACGTAGCCGATCCAGGCATGCCGCCCCAGGTCTTCGCGATTGCGCAGCGGCGGCGAACGATCGAGGTATTCCTGGCTGGCGTAGAGCGCCAGGCGATAGTCGGCCAGTTTGCGCGTGACCAGCATGTCGGCGGCCGGGCGCTCCAGGTGGATGCTGATTTCCGCCTCGCGGTTGAGGATGCTGACGAAACGCGGCACTGCCACCAGCTCCACTTCCAGCCCCGGGTAACGCTCGAACAGGCCGTTCATGCGGCTGGCGAGGAACATGATGCCCAGCCCTTCCGTCACCCCCACGCGGATCTTGCCCAGCGGCGCCGTGGACTGGGTAATTTCTTCCTGCGCCAGCAGCGCGACGTTCTCCATGGCCTCGGCGTGCTTGAGCAAGGCTTCGCCGGCCGGGGTCAGCTCGTAACCCTGGGCATGCTGCACGAACAGTGCCGTGCCAAGGCTCTTTTCAATGGCCTCGATGTGCCGCGCCACGGTGGCATGGGTGGTGTTCAAGCGGCGCGCGGCGGTGAGCAAACGCCCGCTACGCTGGAGCTCGAGAAAGAAGCGCAGGTCATTCCAGTCGAACATCGTCCATCCTTAGGTCAGCGTTGTTTAAAAACGCACAGCAGCTGGGTAAAAACTAACATTCTTTAAACGAAAGCTAACAACTAGGATGAACTCCAACAAGAACAACAAGCGAGGTCAGGGATGCACGCTTCCCTTGATGAATACGACTACATCGTGGTCGGGGCCGGTCCCGCCGGTTGTCTGCTGGCCAATCGCCTGTCGGCCAACCCGCAACACCGCGTCTTGCTGCTCGAAGCCGGCGGTCGCGACAACTATGCGTGGATCCACATCCCGGTGGGCTACCTGTTCTGCATCGGCAACCCACGCACCGACTGGTGCTTCAAGACCGAGGCGCAACCCGGCCTGCAGGGCCGCACCCTGAGTTACCCACGCGGCAAGGTCCTCGGTGGCTGCTCGTCGATCAACGGCATGATCTACATGCGCGGCCAGGCCGGCGACTACGATGGCTGGGCGGCCGGGGGCAACCCCGGCTGGCGCTGGCAAGACGTGCTGCCGTTGTTCAAGAAAAGCGAAAACCATTTTGCCGGCGAATCAGATTTTCACGGCGCCAGCGGCGACTGGCGGGTGGAACGCCAGCGCCTGTCCTGGCCGATCCTCGATGCCTTCCAGAGCGCCGCCGAGCAGAGCGGCATTGCCCGAATCGACGACTTCAACCAGGGCGACAACGAAGGCTGTGGCTACTTCCAGGTCAACCAGAAAGCCGGCATCCGCTGGAATGCCGCCAAGGCGTTCCTCAAGCCGATTCGCCAGCGCCCCAACCTGACGGTGCTGACTGGCGTCGAGGTCGATCGCGTGTTGTTGGAAAACGCTCGCGCGTCGGCGGTCAGCGCCCGTTGGCAAGGTCAGGCGAAAACCTTCAAGGCGCGCAAGGAAATCATCCTGTGCGCAGGTTCCGTCGGCTCACCGAGCATCCTGCAACGTTCCGGCATCGGTCCGCGCCCGCTGTTGCAGCGCCTGGGCATCGGCGTCGCGCATGAACTGCCCGGCGTTGGCGGCAACCTGCAGGATCACCTGCAACTGCGCCTGATCTACAAACTGGAAAACGCCCGCACCCTGAACCAGATCGCGGGCAGCCTGTGGGGCAAGATGGGCATGGGCCTGCGCTACCTGTATGACCGCAGCGGCCCGTTGTCCATGGCGCCGAGTCAACTGGGGGCCTTCGCCCGTTCCGGGCCGGAGCAGACTTCGGCCAATCTGGAGTACCACGTGCAACCGCTGTCGCTGGAGCGTTTCGGTGAACCGCTGCATGCCTTCCCGGCGTTTACCGCCTCGGTCTGCGACCTGCGCCCGCAAAGCCGGGGCCGGGTGGAGATCCAGTCAGCCAACCCGCAGCAAGCGCCGCTGATCCAGCCCAATTATCTCAGCCATCCCGAGGACTTGCGCGTCGCCGCCGACGCCATTCGCCTGACCCGGCGCATCGTCGCCGCGCCGGCCCTGAAGGCGTTCAAGCCGGTCGAGTACCTGCCCGGCGACAGCCTGCAAACCGAAGAACAGCTGCATGAAGCCGCCGCGCGGATCGGCACCACCATCTTCCATCCCGTCGGCACCTGCCGCATGGGCAATGACGCGGACGCGGTGGTCGATGCCGAACTGCGAGTGCACGGCATCCCCGGCCTGCGCATCGCCGACGCCTCGATCATGCCGCGCATCACCTCGGGCAACACCTGTTCGCCTACGCTGATGATCGCGGAGAAAGCCGCACAACTGATCCTTAACCCCGCCACAAGGAGCATCACCGAGACAGAGGAACTGGTCACAAACGCCTGAACGCACTCACACGGACATGTAGGAGCCGGCTTGCTGGCGATTACGGTGGATCAGTCAACGTCAATGTCGCCTGATTCGCCGCCATCGCCGGCAGGCCGGCTCCCACAGGGAACGCGTACACCCGCATCGACAGTAGCGGCACCCGCCCACAAGGCCGGCGCCGACAGTGGAACAACAAAAACAATCACTGTGAGGGATACCGATATGTCAGAACACGTTCAACCCCTGGAAGCCGTGCGCAGCGCGGGCACCAGCCAGGAAACCCAGAAAGTCATCTTCGCCTCGTCGCTCGGGACGGTCTTCGAGTGGTATGACTTCTTCCTCTACGGCGCCCTCGCGGCGGTGATCAGCAAGCAGTTCTTCGCCGGGGTCAACGACACCACGGCGTTCATCTTCGCCCTGATGGCGTTTGCCGCCGGTTTCATCGTCAGGCCGTTCGGTGCCCTGGTGTTCGGCCGGTTGGGGGACATGATCGGGCGCAAGTACACCTTCCTCGCCACCATCGTGCTCATGGGCCTGGCCACCTTCTGCGTCGGCTTGCTGCCCACCTACGCGAGCATCGGCATCGCCGCGCCGATCATCCTCGTGGTGCTGCGCATGCTCCAGGGCCTGGCACTGGGGGGTGAGTACGGCGGTGCCGCGACCTACGTGGCAGAACACGCGCCAATGGGCAAACGCGGATTCCACACCAGCTGGATCCAGTCCACCGCCACCCTGGGCCTGTTGCTGTCGCTGCTGGTGGTACTCGGCTGCCGGTACTTCACGGGCGATCAGTTCGAAGTCTGGGGCTGGCGCATTCCGTTCCTGTTCTCGATCATCCTGCTGGGCATCTCGACCTGGATTCGCCTGAGCCTGCACGAGTCGCCTGCGTTCGTGAAAATGAAAGAGGAAGGCAAGCTCTGCAAGTCGCCGATCCGCGATTCCTTCGGTAAGTGGGAAAACCTCAAGGTGGTCCTGATCGCCCTGTTCAGCATCAACGCCGGGCAAGCGGTGACCTTTTACGCGGCGCAGTTCTATGTGCTGTTCTTCCTCACCCAATTCCTGAAAATGGACCCCGCCGTGGCCAACGGGCTGCTGATCGTCAGTGTGACCATCGGCGCGCCCTTCTTCATTTTCTTCGGCTGGCTGTCGGACAAGGTCGGGCGCAAACCGGTGCTGATGCTCGGCCTGCTGCTCGCCACGGCGTTGTACTTCCCGATCTTCAAGACCCTGGCCCACTACGCCAACCCGGCTATCGACCAGGCCAGCCGCCAGGCCCCGATCGCCGTGCTGGCAGACCCGGCCACCTGCACCTTCCAGTTCGACCCGGTAGGCAAGGCGAAATTCGACAGCCCCTGCGACAAGGTCAAGACCTTCCTGGTCAAGCAGGGCCTGCCGTATCAAAGCGAAGCGGCCCCGGCCGGCAGTGGCGTGCAGGTCAGTGTCGGTGACGTGAAGATCGACGGTTTCGACGAAGCGGCCCTGCGTGGCGCGGTGACCCTGGCCGGTTACCCGCAACAGGCCGACATGCAGCAGATCAACAAGCCGATGATCGTGGCGCTGATCGTCGCCCTGATCATCATCTCCGCCATGTGCTACGGCCCGCTGGCGGCGCTGATGGTCGAACTGTTCCCGACCCGCATCCGCTACACCTCGATGTCCCTTCCCTACCACATCGGCAACGGCTGGTTTGGCGGGTTCCTGCCGACGGTGTCGTTTGCCCTGGTGGTCTATACCGGCGATATCTTCTACGGGCTGTGGTATCCGGTGGTGATCACCGGGGTGAGCCTGGTGGTGGGGCTGCTGTGCCTGCGTGAGACGCGTAACGTCGACCTGGATAAAAACTGATGTAAACCCTCAATGAGCCTTCGCCTGCAGGAACCAACTGCCGGCGAAGGCGAACCTATAGCCGCTGCGGCCGCACCCGATCCACTGTAGGAGCTGGCTTGCCAGCGAAGACGCCCTCACATCCGCACAATCTCCCACGGCTACACCCGATCCCACTGTAGGAGCTGGCTTGCCAGCGAAGGGGCCCGAAAGACCAGCGAAAGGTTCAAGACCGCCTTCCCCGGCTTGCCCGCGAACTCACTCATCAATATCAATCAACTCAAACGTCACCTGATCCGGATAGAACGCCACATACTCCTGGATCTGCCTGACCGACACCTTGGGGTTCTCATAGCTCCACACCGCATTGGCGCCCTCATGTCCCGGCACCTGCAAACTGAAATAACTGGCATCGCCCTTGTACGGGCAATAGCTGGTGTGGTCGGTACGGGCGTAATACTTTTCGTCGATGTCCTCACGCGGCACGTAGTACACCGGAGGGTAATTGGCTTCCAGCAGCACCAGCGCACGAGCGGACGCTGCCACTTGAAAGCCGTGGAATTTCACCAACAGGCAGCCGGGCTGCTCGGCGATGGTGATGACAGGGCTGGGACCGGAGCTTTTCATGGAATGCGCACCTCTCACGGTGATGGACCTGTAACAGCAGGGCTGCACAACGCCCCGGAAATCTCGGTTTATCAGGTATAACCCAAGTTGCGGACCTGCGACGACTGCGCAGCCGAACGGATTCATCCGGTTGGGTAACCACGTGCAACGCTTTTGCTGTACATCCATACAGATAAAGATTGCTCTCGCGCCCGACTCCCGCCATCCTGTGCTCCTCCCGGACACTGATCGACGATGGTGGTTATGCGGCTGTACCTCTGTGAAAAACCTTCCCAGGCCAAAGACATTGCGGCCGTGCTCGGCGCGCGGCGGCGCGGTGACGGCTGCTGGCTGGGAACGGACGTCACGGTAACCTGGTGCATCGGCCACCTGCTGGAAACTGCGCCCCCGGATGCCTATGACGCGCGCTACAAGCGCTGGGTGCTGGCCGACCTGCCGATCATTCCCGACAAATGGAAAATGACCGTCAAGCCGCGCACCGCCAGCCAGTACAAGGCGGTCAAGCGCCTGCTCGGCGAAGCGTCCGAGCTGGTGATTGCCACGGACGCCGACCGCGAGGGCGAAATGATCGCCCGGGAACTGGTGGAGCACTGCCGCTATCGCGGGCCGATCCAGCGGTTGTGGCTCTCCGCGCTGGACGATGCCTCGATCCGCAAGGCCCTCGCCGCACTCAGGCCCGGTGCGCAGACCTTCAGCCTTTATCATTCGGCACTGGGACGCTCCCGGGCCGACTGGCTGATCGGCATGAACATGAGCCGGCTGTTCACCTTGCTGGGACGCCAATCCGGTTATCAGGGCGTGCTGCCGGTCGGCCGGGTGCAGACGCCTACCTTGCGCCTGGTGGTGGATCGCGACCGCAGCATTGCCGACTTCGTGCCCGTGCCCTACTGGGCTGTCGAGGTGCAGTTGCTGCACGACGGCAGCACCTTCACCGCCCAATGGCGGGCCGCCTCCGACGTGTGCGACGACCAGGACCGCTGCCTCAACCAGGCCCTGGCGCAACAGGCGGCAGAGGCCATGCGCGCCGCCGCCAGCGCCAGGGTGGTCAAGCTGCGCACCGAGCGGATGCGCGAAGTGGCGCCGCTGCCCTTCGATCTCGGCACCTTGCAGGAAGTCTGCTCGAAAAAGCTCGGCCTCGGAGCCCAGGAAACCCTCGACATCGCCCAGGCGCTCTACGAAACCCACAAGGTCATCACCTACCCGCGCAGCGACTGCGGCTACCTGCCCCTCAGCCAGCACAGCGAAGCACCGGGCATCCTCGCAGCGCTGCGCCAGGCCGATCCGGCACTGAACGCCTTGCACGACTACCTGGAACCCCAGCGTCGTTCACGGGCCTGGAACGATGCCAAGGTCAGCGCGCACCACGGCATCATCCCCACCGCCGCGGCGAAAAACCTCGATCGCCTGGTGGGCAAGCAGCGCGCGGTCTACACCTTGATCCGCGCCCGTTACCTGGCGCAGTTCCTGCCCAACCACGAGTTCGACCGCACCCAGGCCGACTTCGATTGCGCCGGCGAGGCCTTGCGTGCCGTGGGCAAGCAAATCGTCGAACCGGGCTGGAAACGCGCCCTGCCCGAAGCCCTCGCACCGGCCAAGGGCCGCGAGGCCCCCGCCCCGCAAACCCTGCCCAGCCTGCGGGAAGGACTCGATTGCGCGGTGGCCGACGTGCTACTCAAGGACCTCTGGACGCAACCGCCCAAGCCGTTCACCGAGGGCGACCTGATCAAGGCCATGAAAAACGTCGCCAAACTGGTGGAAGATCCCTTGCTCAAGCAAAAGCTCAAGGACACCACCGGCATCGGCACCGAAGCGACCCGCGCCTCGATCATCCAGGGCCTGCTCGACCGTGGCTACCTGATCAAGAACGGCAAGGCGCTGGCGGCGACCCCGGCCGCGTTCAGCCTGATCGACGCGGTCCCGCGCGCCATTGCCGACCCCGGCACCACGGCCATCTGGGAGCAAGCCCTGGACATGGTGCAGAGCGGCGAAATGAGCCTGGACGAGTTCGTCACCAAGCAGGCGGCCTGGATGAGCAAACAAGTCAGCCGCTGCGCCGGCCTGAGCCTGACCATCAGCGGTCCTGCCAGCCCTGCGGGGCGCGGTGCGACGCCGTGGAAAAACAAGCGCAAGCCGGCCAAGCGCAAACCGGCGGGCACCCCCAAACGCAAGGCAAAAGCGCCCTTGTAATTGGATGGACTCGCCCCAGCCGAGGCGTCAATGCGCCACGGTGGCAGTCTAAACAGCCAACGGCAGCGAGGGCGAGTCCATGAAAAAGCATAGTTCGATTGATCAATCCCTGTCT
>Ga0160442_100196_pt1 | contig 51403 bp, 41 predicted proteins | sample HID1971M_E1MG_FD_108252 | JGI IMG/M metagenome (GOLD analysis project Ga0160442, IMG submission 108252) | Enriched millipede-associated microbial communities from UW Madison campus, WI, USA - HID1971M_E1 MG | ecosystem: Host-associated > Arthropoda: Insects > Digestive system > Unclassified ... | reverse complement strand
CGGCTCCGTGGTCTCCGGGTCGTACCGGACCAGCCCGTCGTACACGACGTCGAGCACCGAGATGTTGTCGTTGACGTTCGAGTCCATCGGCAGCAGCGTCTCGACGTCCTGCGCGAGCGCGAGCCGCAGCGTCGCGTCCGGGTCGCTCCCCCCGCCGCCCTCCGTGCTGTCGCCGCCGTCGTCGTTACCGCCGCCGCCCGAACAGCTCGCCAGCACCAGCGTCACCGCTGTCGCCGCGGCCGCTAGCGCAGCCCTTCGCCCCATCGTCACCGGCTTCTCCCCACGTCCTGGTCGCTCAAGGCGCCGTTGCCATGCCGTGTTCACGTCGTCGTGCACGTCGCCGCCGGCCGCGAGCACGCGGCCGCGATGGCGTTGCCGTGGAACATATCGCCATCATGGCCTTCCGTGGTGAAAATCACTGTTAAGGATCAGTAACGATCGACCGCGTGTCGCACCACCGGCCCCGGCTCGTCGCGGCGGCGGGCCAGGCTCAGCGCCCTCGCGCCCTCGCGCCCTCGCGCCCTCGCGCCCTCGCGCCCTCGCGCCCTCGCGCCCTCGCGCCCTCGCAGCGGCAGTTTCGCCCCGCCGCGGCAGTTCGAACTGCCTCCGCGAAACGAAACTGCCGCGCCGACGCTGCCCCCAGAGCCGAGTCTGTCCACAGCCGCGCGTCGGATGTCGCCGCGAAGCGTGCGCACCGCGCACACTCCCGGCCATGAGCGATGACGATCGCACCCTCCTGATCGCACGGCATCACGACCCCGTCGAGCTGCGGCGCGCGACCGCCGCGCACGAGATCGAGCGTGTACGCCGGGGCGCCTACCGCGCGCCACGGCCTGGCACGCACGACCCGCACGACCACGCGCGCGACCACCTGGCCGCCGTCCACCAGCAGCTCGACGCAGACCACGTGTTCAGTCACGAGTCCGCGGCGCTCGTCTGGGGCGTCCCCCTGTGGGAGGCGCCGACGACGACGCACGTGCTGCAGCGGTCGGGCGCCAGCTCGCGGTCGGCCCGCGACGTCGTGCGACGGCGGGGACTGCCGGAGCGCTGGGCGGAGCGCGAGGGACTGCCGATCACCGACCTGACCCGGACCGTGGTCGACTGCGTGACGACGATGCACCCGCTGGGCGGCCTCGTCGTCGCGGACTGGGCGCTGGCGCACGGGCTCGACCGCGCTGCCACGGCACGACTCCTCGGTACACGGCGGCGCGGTGCGGGCAGGGGACGCCTGCTGCTCGACCTCGCCGACGGCCGCGCCGACCCGCCCTGGGAGACCTGGCTGCGCTACGTCGCGCTGCGGGCCGGACTGCCACGAGCCCGGACGCAGCTCCAGGTCGACACCCACGCCGGTCGTTTCTTCGTCGACCTCGCCTGGCCCGAGCACCGCGTGCTCGCCGAGTTCGACGGTCGGGTCAAGTATCGGGACGGGGCCTTCGGCCAGGGCTACGACGCCGAGCAGGCACTGTTCGACGAGAAGGTGCGCGAGGACGCCATCACCGAGCACCTCGGCATCCGCCCGGTGCGGTTCGTCGCCCGGGACGCCCGGAACCCCGACCAGGTCGCGCAGCGCCTGCTCGCCCGGTTCCCGCCCGATGTCCGCCGCGCGGCGCGGATCAACCCCCTGCTGCCGCTCCCGACCCGCCCCACACGCGCTCGCGGCGGCAGTTCGCGTTCGCCGCGGCAGTTCGAACTGCCGTCGTGAGCACGAACTGCCGCTGCGAGGGCTCAGAGCGTCACCGGCTCTCCCAGGGCATGGAGACTCCCGCATCGTCGAGGTAGGCCTCAGCCGTGCCGAGGGTCTCCTGCTCGACGGCGTGCCGTTCCTGGAGATAGTCCCGAGCCCGCAGGATGTAGGCGGCCTCCTCCCGAGCGCCGACGTCGGCCAGTCGCTGCACCGTCCCGAGCTCGTCCTTGCAACCCAGGTCGATCGAGGCGATGCGGAGCTGCTCCTCCAACGGCACCCCGTCCACGCCGTCCGGGACCATCCCTGCCTCATGGCTCGTGGGCGCCGAGGCACCGTGACCGATCAGGCACTCGCGCCACTCGTCACGGATGCGCTGCCCCTCCATGGTGTACATCACCGACGTGATACCAGTCGGGCCGTCGCCGAAGTCCGCGGTGTCGTAGGTGAGCCCCGCCTCTCGAGCGGCGCGGTAGCAGTCCCGCGAGGCCTTCGCGGGGACGACCTCGGTGTCCCACTCCGCGCCGACGTGGTCGAGATCGGGTGCCGTCAGGCTCGCGTAGCCGTGCTCCTCGGCGTCTTCCATCCGCCACAACCCGTACTCGGCGTCACGCCCGGGTTCCAGCGGGTAGGGGCCGTCGAAGGTCGCCTCGTAGCCGGCGTCCTGGAGGCAACCGACGACATAGTGGTCCACCGCCGTCCGCGAGATCGCATGCTCGCGGCTGTCCCAGCTCCACGCGTCCATCGGTGTCGTGATCGTCCCGGTCACCGGGTCGAGGGTCGCCCGGGGCGCCGCGTCCGCGTCGGACGACGTCGAGGGCGACGCGCTCGGATGCACGTCGAGCGTCGGGCCCGCCGGCGCCACCTCGGACGCCCAGGGCTGCGTCTCCACCGCCCAGGCAGCCGCCACGGCCACGACGGCGACGGACGCGACCCCGCTGACGAGCGCGCGACGCGTCCGCCGCTTCCGGGCGGCGGGGACGACGCCGTCGGTCCGGACGTCGATGCGCGGCGCCACCTCGTGCACGTGGGCGCGCAGTGCGAGCGCGAACTGCTCGTCGTCGTGCGTCATCGGGCACCTCCCCGCTCGGTTCGTGCAGGTCCGTCGGCGGCCTCGAGGACGGAGCGCAGCTGCGCCAGCCCGCGCGACGCGGTGGACTTCACCGTCCCGACGGAGACGCCGAGGTCGGCGGCCACCTCGCGCTCGGTGAGGCCGACCAGGTGCCGCAGCACGACGATCCGCCGCTGCCGCGTGCTGAGCGTCGCCAGGGCGCGGACGAGACGGTCACGGTCGGCGTGATGGTCGGCGTGCCGGTCGGCGGCGGGCCGGGATCCCGCACCCTCGGGCAGCTCGGCAGGGGCGGTGAGCACCTCGCGACGGCGCTTGCGCCACAGGTCGATCCGCAGGTTGGCCAGCACGCGGCGGGCGTACGCGAGCGGGTCCCCCTGCCGCGCCGTCGCCCACTTGAGGTAGGTACGGGTCAGCGCCTGCTGCACCAGCTCGTCGGCGAGGTGCGCGTCGCCGCACAGCAGCCACGCCGTCCGGGCCAGTGCGGGCGCGGCGTCGCGCATGAAGGAGGTGAACTCCTCCTCGGACGTCACCCCCGTGCGCAGCAGCCGGAACCCCGCGTCGTCGGGCGGGTCCGCCTCGGCCCGGGCCGTCATCGTCACGGTCATGTGTTGTACACGAGCGACCGGTCACGCAGGTTGAGTCACAACTTGGTCACGGCCCCGGCGGGTCGCCAGCGCGGCCACCTCGAGCTGCGGCCACAGCCAGGTCGACGACAGCGGCTGTCACGTCGTCGAGCACCCGCGCCGTGCGCGCCGGGTCGCCGTCGATCTCGAGGGAGTGGTCACCGCCGTCCACCCCGAGCACGCGCGCCCCGGACGCCGCCGCGAGTGCGGAGTCCCAGAGCTTGTCGGCGGTGCCGCCGGCGAGCAACGCCGGCACGCCAGAGGCGCCCAGGTCCGCCGCGGCGGCACGAACCTCCGGCGCCCGGTCGGTGGTGAGCAGCGGCGTCAGCCACGCCCCGGCCAGCCCCAGCTCGACGGCGACGGGCAGCGCCAGCGTGCCGAGCGACTTCGCCAGCACCAGGTGCACGGCGCCCGGCGCGGCGGCCACGCCGTGCCGCAGCGCGTCGGTGTACACGCGCCGCGCGACGTCGAAGTCCGGGCGCCCGTCCCACACGACGGTCCGCGTCGTCCAGCCGGCAGCACGCAGCGCGGTGGCCGGCCGCGCCAGCACCGGCCCCCGGGCCGTGTACCCGACACCGGGCAGCACGGTCAGCACGAGCCCGGGCTCGCCGTCGTGCACCACCAGTCGATGACCGCTCACGGCTCGAGCCTGCCACGACCGCGACTCACCGCCGCCGGACGACGACAAGAGCCGGGTCCGGGAGTCCACCGCACAAGAGGTGTCGGCCGAACCTCAGACCCGCGCGACGACGCGATCGAGAGCCTCGACCGCAGCATCCAGCACGGACTCGTCCACGGTCAGCGCCGGCCGGAACCGCACGGACCGCTCCCCGCACCCGAGGATCATGAAACCCTCGTCGTGCAGCCCTGCGAGGACGGCGTCGCGCACCGCCCGCGAGGGCAGCGACACGGCGCACATGAGCCCGCGGCCGCGGGGGTCGCTGACGACGCCGGGGTGCGCGGCGGCCAGACCTTCGAGCCGTGCCAGCAGCCCGGCGCCGACGCGCGCCGCCCGCTCGATCAGTCCCTCGGCCTCGATCACCTCGAGGATGCGGCGCGAGCGCACCATGTCGGCGAGGTTGCCGCCCCAGGTGGAGTTGATGCGGGAGGAGACGTGGAAGACGTTGTCGTCGATCTCGTCGACGCGCCCGCCGGCCATGACGCCGCACACCTGGGCCTTCTTGCCGAAGGCGACGACGTCCGGCTGGACGCCGAGCTGCTGGTAGGCCCAGGCGGTGCCCGTCATGCCGACGCCGGTCTGCACCTCGTCCAGGACGAACAGGGCGTCGTGCTCGTGGCACAGGGCCTGCATGGCCTGGAGGAACTCGGCGCGCAGGTGGTGGTCGCCGCCCTCGCCCTGGATCGGCTCGGCGACGAAGCAGGCGATGTCGTGCGGGTGCGCCTCGAACGCGGCGCGCGCCTCGGCGAGCGCCCGGGCCTCGAGCGACCCGACGTCGCGGAGCGCCCCGTCGGCGTCGTGCCCGGGGTAGGGCGAGGTGATGCGGGGCCAGTCGAACTTCGGGAAGCGGGCGACCTTGCCGGGCTCGGTGTTGGTGAGCGACATGGTGTAGCCGGAGCGGCCGTGGAACGCGTGCTGCAGGTGCAGCACCTTCGTGCCCAGCTCGGGCGGGCGGGCGTGCGCCTCGTTGTGCCGCGACTTCCAGTCGAAGGCGACCTTGAGCGCGTTCTCGACGGCGAGGGCGCCGCCGTCGACGAAGAAGAGGTGCGGCAGGGCGGGGTCGCCGAGCACGCGGGCGAAGGCGTCGACGAAGCGGGCGAGCTCGACGGTGTAGACGTCGGAGTTGGAGGGCTTGTTGATCGCCGCGCGGGTGAGCTCCTCGCGGAACAGCGGGTCGCGAAACAGGGCGGGGTGGTTCATGCCCAGGGGGTTGGACGCGAAGAAGGTGAACAGGTCGGTCCACTCGCGGCCGTCGCGGGCGTCGACGAGGGTCGAGCCGTGCGAGCGGTCGAGGTCGAGCACGAGGTCGAAGCCGTCGACGAGCAGGTGCTCGCGCAGCGACTCGAGGACGGCGGTGGCCTCGATCGAGCCACCGACGCTGGGGGCCGTGCGCTGAGAGATTGTCTCGGTCATACCCTGAAGGTAGAGGAGAACTTCCTGCCGAACCAGAGTATCGCCGTAAGAAATCTCGTCAGTGCGCCAGCGGCCGCCCCTCGAAGTACGTCCGGAGCACCACGGTGGAGCGCGTCGACACGCTCGCCTCCCGCCGGATCTCGCCGAGCAGGTCCTCGAGGGCCGACGGCGAGGGGACCCGCACCAGCAGCAGGTAGTTCGCGTTGCCCGCGACGGACCAGCACGCCTCGATGCCCGGCACGTCGCGCAGCCGCTCGGGGGCGTCGTCGGCCTGCGACTGGTCCAGCGGCGTGATCTCCACGTACGCCGCGATCGGCAGCCCCACCGCCTCGGGGTCGACGACGGCGCGGTAGCCGGTGATCACCCGGCGCGCCTCCAGCTTGCGCACCCGCGCCTGCACGGCGGACTGCGACAGCCCCGTCACGCCGGCGAGCGCCGCCAGGGTCGCACGCCCGTCCTCGCGGAGCGCGCGCACGAGCGCCCGGTCGACGTCGTCCAGCACGTTGTCGGTCATGCGTCGCTCATCCCGCCACCTCGGCGGACTCCAACCAGGCCATCTCGAGCTCCTCCTTCTCGGCGCCGAGCTCCCGGAGGCGCTCGTCGAGGGCCGCCACCGCGGTGTAGTCCGTCGGGTCGGCGGCGATCTGCTCGTGCAGAGTGTTCTCCTCGTCCGCGATCCGAGCCAACCTCCGCTCAATCCGTGAGATTTCCTTCTTGGCGGCCCGCACCTCCGCCGCGGAGGCCCCCGGCGGCGTCGCCGCAGGTCGCGCCCCGGAACCGGCGCCCCCGGCCACGGCGGGCGGGGCGCTCGGGGACCCGGCGGCCGACGACGTGCCCGAGGTACCCGCCCGCCGCAGCTGGAGGTACTGCTCCACCCCGCCCGGCAGGTCCCGCAGCGCGCCGTCGCCGAGCAGCGCCCACTGCCGGTCGCACACCCGCTCCAGCAGGTACCGGTCGTGCGAGACGACGATCAGCGTGCCGGGCCACCCGTCGAGCAGGTCCTCGACGGCGGCGAGGGTGTCGGTGTCCAGGTCGTTCGTGGGCTCGTCGAGCAGCAGCACGTTCGGCTCCGAGACGAGCAGCCGCAGCAGCTGGAGGCGGCGGCGCTCGCCGCCGGACAGGTCGCGCACGATCGTGTGCGCCCGCTCGCGGGTGAAGCCGAGGCGCTCGGTGAGCTGCCCGGCGGTGAGCTCCTTGCCGTCGACGACGACCGTGCGCTTCTCGCGGTCCACGACCTGCACGGCGGTGAGGTGGCCGACGTCGTCGAGCTCGCCGACGTCCTGCGTCAGCTCCGCGACGTGCACCGTCTTGCCGCGCCGCACCCGGCCCGAGTCGGGCTCGCGCCGGCCGGCCAGCAGGGACAGCAGCGTGGTCTTGCCCGCGCCGTTGACCCCGACCACGCCGTACCGGTCGCCGGGGCCGAGGCGCCACGTGACGTCGTCGAGCAGCACGCGCCGCCCGGCGGCGTCGCGGGGGCCCGCCTCGTGCCCGTCGCGCGCCGGCACCGTGACGGTGACGTCCTCGAGGTCGAGCACGTCCTTGCCGAGGCGGCGGGTGGCCATCTGCGTGAGCTCGAGGGTGTCGCGCGGCGGCGGCTCGTCGTCGATCAGCGCGGCCGCGGCGTCGAGCCGGAACTTGGGCTTGGACGTGCGGGCGGGCGCGCCGCGCTTGAGCCACGCCAGCTCCTTGCGCAGCAGGTTGTTGCGCTTCTCCGCGGCCGTGGCGGCCTGCCGAGCACGTTCGGCGCGCGCCAGGATGTACGCCGCGTACCCGCCGTCGTACCCGTCCACGCCGCCGGAGTCGTCGCCGCGCACCTCCCACGTGCGGGAGCAGACGGCGTCGAGGAACCAGCGGTCGTGCGTGACGACCACGAGCGCGCCCGTGCCGCCGGGCCGGCCGTAGCGGGCGACGAGGTGCTCGGCCAGCCAGGCGACGCCCTCGACGTCGAGGTGGTTGGTGGGCTCGTCGAGGAGCAGCACGTCGGGGTCCTCGACGAGCAGCGCCGCGAGCGCCACGCGGCGGCGCTGGCCGCCCGACAGGGTCGACGCCGGCTGGTCCAGGTCGAGGTCCGCCAGCAGCCCGGCGTGCACGGACCGGATGCGCGCGTCGGACGCCCACTCGTGCGTCGCGTCGTCGCCGTGCACGAGGTCGCGGATCGTCGCCGCGTCGTCGTCCACGTCGCGCTGGACGAGCATGCCGAGGCGCGAGCCGCCCACCCGCGTGACGCGCCCGGCGTCGGGCGCCTGGGTGCCGGCCAGCAGGCGCAGCAGGGTCGACTTGCCCGCCCCGTTGGGGCCGACGACGCCGACGCGGTCGCCGTCGTCGAGCCCGAGCGAGACGTCCTTGAGGAGGGTGCGGGTGCCGATGGTCAGCGCGATGCCGTCTGCGCCGAGGAGATGTGCCACCCGACGAGGGTAGTCGCCCTTCGAGCACGCGATCCGTCGCGGTGTCACGACGGATGCCGCGACGGATCGCGTGCTCGAAGGCGCGGTGGGCGCCGGAGCCGGTCAGCGCCGCACGCGCAGCGTGACCACCTGGAACGGCGTGAGGTCGAGCAGCACGGCGTCGCCGTCGCGCGGGGGCGTGCCCGCCGCGCCGGCGAGCGGGCGCTCGAGCAGGTCGGTCACGTCGACTCCCGAGTGGTCGAACGCCGGCGTGACGCGGGCGTGCGCCCGGCCGCCGCGGCTCTCGTACAGCCGCACGACGACGTCGCCGCTGCCGTCCTCGGCGAGCTTGACCGCCTCGACCACCACCGCGTCGTGGTCGACGACGACCAGCGGATCGACGCCGTGGTCGCCCGTGACGACGCGCTCGGGCAGGTTGAGCGCGTAGCCCGCGTGGACGGCGTCGCCGATGCCGGCACCGACGACGAGCTCGCAGGTCAGCTCGTGCTCGCCCTGGTCCGCGTCGGGGTCGGGGAACTTCGGCGCGCGCAGCAGCGAGAGCCGCACGGTGGTGCCCCGGGCGCCCTGCGCGTCGGTCGCGTCGGCGGTGCGGGTCCGCGTGATGTCGTGGCCATAGGTCGAGTCGTTCGCGACGGCGACGCCGAACCCGGGCTCCCCCACGTGCACCCACCGGTGCGCGACGGTCTCGAACCGCGCGTGGTCCCACGACGTGTTGACGTGCGTGGGCCGGTGCACGTGCCCGAACTGGATCTCCGAGGTCACGCGCTCGGCGCGCACGTCGAGCGGGAACGCGAGCTTGAGCAGCTTCTGCCGCTCGTGCCAGTCGACACGGGTCGTGATGCGCAGCCCGCGCCCGGCGACGGGGAGGGCGAGGTCCTGCTCGACGTGCGAGGAGCCGAACTCCCGCAGCACGCGCACCACCGGCCCGGACGCGCCCTCGGCCACCTCGGTCTTCACCGCCGCGACGAGGTCGGTCGTGCTGCGCCGGTAGTGCTCGTCGATGTCCCACGCCTCCCACTCGTTGGGGACGTCGCGGTGCAGCTGCAGCAGGTTCGCCCGCGCGCCCGGCAGGACCGCCTCGCGGCCGCTCGCGCGGTCGACGGCGGAGACGACGTGCCCGTCCGGGTCGACGACGACGCGCACCAGGCCGTTCTCCAGCACCCAGCCCGCGCCGTCCGGCCCGGGCACGGGGGCCACGGTGGCGTCGCCGCGCGGCGCGTCGAGGGCCGTGGCACCGAGCGCCGCGACGCCGTCGCGCGCGAACGGCCCGGCGTTGACGGCCACCGGGCGGTCGCCCTCCCCGACCAGCGCCCGCAGCGCCTCGGCGACGATCTCCTCGAGCTCGCGGGCCACCTCGGCGTAGTTCCGCTCCGCCTCGCGGTGCACCCACGCGATCGACGACCCCGGCAGGATGTCGTGGAACTGCTGCAGCAGCACGGTGCGCCACAGCCGCTGCAGCCGCTCGGCCGGGTACGCGGCGCCGACCCGCACGGCCGCGGTCGCGGCCCACAGCTCGGCCTCGCGCAGCAGGTGCTCGCTGCGGCGGTTGCCGCGCTTGGTGCGGGCCTGCGAGGTGTACGTGCCCCGGTGGTACTCGAGGTACATCTCCCCCGTCCACGTGGCCGGGTCCTCGTACTCCGCCCGGGCGGCGTCGAAGAAGGCCTGCGAGTCGGACAGCTCCACCTTCGGCGACCCCTCGAGGTCGCGCGTGCGCCGGGCCGCCGCCACCATCTCGCGGGTGGGCCCGCCGCCGCCGTCGCCGAAGCCGAACGGGACCAGCGAGGTGTTGGCGCGGCCCTTCTCGGCGTACTGCCGCTCGGCCCGGTCCAGCTCCTCGGCCGACAGGTCGGAGTTGTACGTGTCGACGGGCGGGAAGTGGGTGAAGACGCGCGACCCGTCGATGCCCTCCCACCAGAAGGTGTGGTGCGGCATCCGGTTGGTGTCGTTCCACGAGATCTTCTGCGTGAGGAAGTTGTCGCTGCCCGCCAGGCGGGCGAGCTGCGGCAGGGCCGCCGTGTACCCGAAGGAGTCGGGCAGCCACACCTCCTTCGGCTCCACGCCCAGCTCGTCGATGAAGTACCGCTTGCCGGCCACGAGCTGGCGGGCGAGCGCCTCGCCGCCGGGCATGTTCGTGTCCGACTCGACCCACATGCCGCCCACGGGCACGAACCGGCCCTCGCGCACGCGCTCGCGGATCCGCTCGAACAGCTCCGGGTAGTGCTCCTGCACCCACGAGTACTGCTGCGCCGACGAGCAGGCGAACCGCACGTCCGGGTCCTCGTCCATCAGCGACAGCACGTTGGAGAACGTGCGCGCGCACTTGCGCACGGTCTCGCGCGTGGGCCACAGCCACGCGGAGTCGATGTGCGCGTGCCCGACGGCGTGCACCCGGTGGGCCGACGCCGTGGCCGGGGCTGCCAGGGCCGGCGCGAGCGCCGCACGACCCGCGGCGGCGGTGCCGGCCACGTCGTCGGGGTCGACGGCGTCGAGCATGTCCTCCAGCGCGCGCAGCACCTCGGCCGCGCGGGGGCTCGTGCCGGGCAGCACCCGCACCAGGCCGTGCAGGGCGCGCACGTCCTGCAGCAGCTCCCACGCCGTCTCGTCGACGAGGGCGACGTGCATGGTCCGCAACGCGTAGATCGGGTCCGGCCCCGAGGTCTCCCAGGCGCCCATCGGCGTGGGGCGCGTCCACGCGCCGCCCGGGACGTCGGGGTTGGCGGCGGCCTCGACGTAGACGTCGACGCGGCCGGCGTCGTCGAGCGCCTGCCCGGCGACGAGCGGCACGTGCTGGTTGCGCGGCTCGACGGCCTTGACGATGCGGCCGTCGGGGGTCCAGGCGGTGCCCTCGGCCTGGAAGCCCGGGCCGGCACCGGTGAACCCGAGGTCGACGACGAGCTCGACGCGTGTGCCCCCGGGCGCCGCGTCGCCGGACCACCCGGCCGGGACCTCGCCGGTCACGTGGAACCACGTCGTGTCCCACGGGCGCCCCCACGGGGTGCCGAGCGCGAACGGCGCGTAGGTCGCGGCGACCGCCTCGGCGAAGGGCACCGGCTCCCCGCCGACGGTCCACGCCTCGACGTCGAGCGGCCGGGTCTCGCGCAGGACGGCGGGCTCCAGCCAGTCGCGGGTGAACCGCTCGAGGCGCGCGGTGGTGCGGGCGGTGGTGTCGTGCATGGATCAGGCTCCTGGTGACGAGGACGTGGTTCAGGTGGAACGGTGGAGGGCCCGTCAGCCCTTGACGGCGCCGGCGAGCGCGAACGAGCCGCCGGACAGCCGCGAGACGAGCACGTACAGGGCGACGGCGGGCAGGGCGTAGAGCATCGAGTAGGCCGCGAGCTGGCCGTAGGCGACCGAGCCGTACTGGCCGAAGAAGGCGAAGATGCTCACGGCCGCCGGCTGCTTCTCCGGCGTGAGCAGCAGCACGAAGGGGACGAAGAAGTTCCCCCACGCCTGGATGAACACGAAGATGAAGACGACGGCGATGCCGGGCCTCATGAGCGGCAGCACGATGGTGCGCAGCGTGGTCATGGCCGACGCGCCGTCGGTCCAGGCCGCCTCCTCGAGCGAGATCGGCACGGAGTCCATGAAGTTCTTCGTCATCCAGATCGCCATCGGCAGCGACGTGGCGGCCATGAAGAACGTGGTGCCGGCCAGCGAGTCGAGCAGGTTGAGCCGCACGAACAGCGAGTAGACGGGCACCATCATGGCCGTGATCGGCAGGCAGGTGCCGAACAGCACGGCGTACAGGAACGGCTTGTTGAACCGCATCCTGTAGCGCGACAGCGGGTACGCCGCGAGCACCGACGCGACCACGGTGACGAGGCCGGTGCCGGCGGACAGCAGGAACGCGTTCGCCAGCGGCACCCACGTCTGCTCGGGCGTCATGACGGCCGCGAAGTTCTCGAGCGTGAACGTCTCCGGCAGCCCGACGGCGAGCGTCGCGCTCGGGTCCAGCGACGCCAGCACGATCCAGCCGAGGGGCAGCAGGAAGCACAGCCCGACGACGACGAGCACGACGTTCGACAGGACGCGGGCGACGCGCGGCCCGGGGGCGGCGACCGACGGCGTCGCCCTGCGCCGCGCGGGGGGCGCGCCGGCGACGCCGGGCACGGGAGAAGGGACGGACGCGGGGGCGGCGGTCTGGGCCATCAGTCGACCTCCGGCTTCAGGCTGCGGATGTACACGACGGAGAACACGGCGCCGATCACCAGCATCACGGTCGCGATCGCCGTGCCGTAGCCGACCTGGGCGAACTTGAACGCCTCCTGGTAGGCGAGGATCGGCAGCGTGGAGCTGTCGGTGCCGGGGCCGCCGCCGGTCATCACGTAGATGAGCGTGAACACGGACAGCGTCTGCAGCGTCGTGAGCATGAGGTTGGTCGAGATGCTGCGGCGGATGGTCGGGAGCGTGACCCACACCAGGCGCTGCACCCCGTTGGCCCCGTCGACCGTCGCGGCCTCCGTGATCTCCGGCGGCACCTCCGCGATGGCGGCCGAGTAGACCATCATCGAGAACGCCGTACCGCGCCAGACGTTCGCGAGGATGACGGCGAGCATCGGGTGCTGGAACAGCCAGTCGGGGCCGGCGATCCCGACGCCCGCCAGCAGAGAGTTCAGCGTGCCGTCGGCATGGAAGAACGCGTAGGCGGCGAACGCGGCCACGATCTCGGGCAGCACCCACGCCGTCACGACCAGGGTCGAGACGACGCTCCGCACGGGCCCCCGCGCGGAGCGCATGAGCATCGCCAGGCCGAGCCCGGCCACGTTCTGCCCGATCACCGCGGACGCGATGACGAACAGCACCGTGAGCCACAGGGCCTTCGGGAAGTCGGGGTCGCCGAGCAGCGCGACGTAGTTGTCCAGGCCGACCCATTCGGGGGCCAGGGCGTTCGGGCCGGTCAGGGCCGCGTTGGTGAACGACCCGTAGAACGACCACACCACGGGGCCGAGCATGAACAGCGCGAGCAGGGCGACGGCGGGGAGCATCGGGACGAGGCGGCCGACGGTGCGGCGCACGGGCGCGCGCCGCACCGGCGACGGCCCCGCCCCCGGCCCGCCGACCGGGGCAGGGGCGAGGGTGGCGGTCACGTCGTCAGCCGTTCGTCGTGTGCTCTTCGCCGACCTGGGCGATCACGGCCTCGTCGTAGACGGCGGCCGCCTCCTCGGGTGACTGCTGGCCGGTCATCACCGACTCCATGGCGACCTGGATCGCGTTGGAGATCTGGGCGTAGTCGGAGGTGGCGGGGCGGAAGTTCGTCACCTCGACGAGGTCGGAGAAGAACGGCACCGTCGGGTTCGCCTCGGAGTACGACGGCTCCTCGGCGACGTCGGTGCGCACCGCGATCTGGCTGTTGTCGATCGCGAACCGCAGCGAGTTCTCCTTGTCGAGCGCGTGGGTCAGCACGTCGAACGCCACGTCGGGGTTCTTCGACCCGGAGCCGATCGCCATCGTCCAGCCGCCCGACATGCTCACGGCACCGGGGGCCTGGCCCTCCTGGGTGGGCATCGGGGCGGTGCCCATGACGTCGGTCCACTCGGGCCAGGGCGCCGTGCCCTCCTCGAGCCAGGTGCCGGGCATCCACGAACCGTCCAGCGAGATGCCGAGCTTGCCCTGGGGGAGCCACTCGGCCGAGACGGTGTTGCCGACGTTCGGGTCGAGCGCCTGCTGCGGGGTGGGGGCCAGGCCCTCGGTGTAGATGGTCCTGATGAAGTCGAGCGAGTCGACGAACTCCTGCGACCCGACGACCCACGTCGAGGAGTCGGTGTCGTAGAGCGTGCCGCCCGTGCCGTACAGCAGCATCTCGAAGCCCTGCATGGTGGAGCCCTCGCCCATCGGCTTGCCCGAGTAGACGTTGAGCGGGATGACGTCCGGGTCCGCCTTCTTGATCGCCCGGGCGGCCTCGAGCAGCTCGTCCCAGGTCTTCGGCGCCCAGTCCTCCGGCAGACCGGCCTTGGCGAGCACCTCCTTGTTGAACCACAGCCCGCGCGTGTCCGTGCCCATCGGGACGCCGTAGGTCTTGCCGTCGTCGCCCAGCCCGGCCTGCTTGGCCTGGTCGACGAACTGGCCCCAGTCGTCCCACTCGGCGAGGTAGTCGTCCATCGGCAGCAGGTAGCCCGCCTCGACGTCCGACTTGATCATGAACGTGTCCTCGTACATGAGGTCGGGCGCCGTCCCGGGCGCGCGGTTCATGAGCGCGAGCTTCGTGAAGTAGTCGTTCTGGCTGGCCTCGATCGGCACGAGCTCGATCGTGACGTCCGGGTTCTCCTTCTCGTACTCGGCCTTGACGTCCTTGAACAGCTCGTCGGCCTGCGTGAAGTTCCCGAACTTCTGGTACGCGATCTTGATGGTCGCGTCTCCGCCGGCGCCCTCACCGTCCCCCGAGCCGCAGGCTCCGAGGGTGAGGACGAGCGCCGTGACCGCGGTGCCCGCGGCAAGGGTTCGTGCCAGTCGCATGCTGCTCCTTTGCCCACATGAGTGGCCCGACGACGCCGGGCCGGCTGACGCGAATAACTCAAGCGAATTGAGTTATTCGTGTCAAGCGCCGCGCCCGGCGATTCGAGGTCGACCCTCGCGGTGGACGGCGGGCGCTACGGGCGGGCGAGGGCCCGCGCCGCTCCCCCGCCGACGAGCCCGGAGGGGCGCGGCGTGAACAGCCCGTCGAGCACCAGGCTCGCCGCCCCCACCGCGCCGACGTGGTCGCCGACGGCGGAGCCCAGCACCTCGACGGCGTGCACCTCGCGCAGCGTCGCCTGCAGGGTGAGCTCCCGCCGCACGACGGGCAGGTAGTGGGGGGCCAGACGCGCCCACGCCGGGCCGCCGAAGACGACGACCCCCGCGTCCACGAGATCGGCCACCACCGTGATGCCCCGCGCCACGCGTCGCGCGGACGTCGCGAGGATCTCCGTGGCGACCGCGTCGCCGTCGGCGGCGGCCCGGCACAGCGTCGTGAGCGCCGCGTCGAGCTCCGTCGGCGTCGACGCCGGGGTGCCCGGGGGGAGCACGCCGCCCGCGACGGCCTCGGCCACCAGCGTCGCGGGGGCGGCGGAGATGCCGATGCACCCGCGGTTGCCGCAGCCGCACAGCGGGCCGTCGTTGTCGACCACCAGGTGGCCGACCTCGCCGGCGTTGCTCGACGACCCGGCGAGCAGCTCGCCGTCGTGCGCCACCGCCACCGCCACGCCGAAGCCGGTGTAGAAGAAGAGGGAGGTGCCGCGCAGCATCCGGTTGCCGCGCCACAGCTCCGCCACCATCGCCGCGGAGACGTCCTTGTCGAGCACGACGTCGAAACCCGTCGCGGCGGCCAGGAGGTCGCGCACCGGCACCTCGTCCCAGCCGGCCAGCAGGGGCGGGCGGATCACCGTGCCCGCCGTCAGGTCCACGGGCCCCGGGGCGGCCACGCCCAGCCCGAGGACGGCGGACCGGTCGACGCCGGCGCGCTCGAGCATCGCTGCGGCCGCGGCGGCGACGCCGTCGGCCACCGCCTCCGGCCCGACCGGAGTCCGGTCGACGACCTTCTGCACGGTGCGCCCGTCGAGGTCGACCAGCACCGACGTCACGACGACCGGATCGATGTGCACGCCGAGCGCATACGCGCCCTGGGCCTCCAGGTAGAGCATCTGGCGCGGCTTGCCCCGCCCCTCGGCCCGCCGCTCGCCCTCGACGACGTACCCGAGCGCGACGAGCCGCGCCACGATGTTCGACACCGCCTGGAGGGACAGCCCGGTGCTCGCCGCGAGCTCGCTGCGACTGGAGCCGTCCGGCGACCGGCGTACCTGGTCGAGCACGACCATCTGGTTGAAGTCGCCCACCCGCGGCAGGTTGGTCCCGCGTCGCACCGTGTCCTCACCTCGCCCGTCCGAGTGGTTGCAGCGTAGACGTCCGGGGAGGGAAGCGTTCTCCGCGGCACCGGCCGCCCCCGCTACAGTGCAGCCCGACACCGCACCGCTGCGGGAGGTCCCGCAGGAAGTCCCGGAGGAACCCGATGGCCCAGTTCGACCTGCCCGTGCCGGAGCTCGAGGCGTACGTGCCCGAGATCGACGAGCCCGCCGACTTCGACGCGTTCTGGTCGCAGACCCTCGTCGAGTCCCGCGCGCACGACGACGCCCCGACGCTGGAGCGGGCGGACACCGGCCTCACGGAGCTCGCGGTGGACGACGTGACGTTCCCCGGCTTCGACGGGCAGCCGGTCAAGGCGTGGCTGACCCGCCCGGCGCGCCACGACGCGGCGGTCGACGGCCCGCTGCCCGCCGTCGTCGAGTTCGTCGGCTACGGCGGCGGGCGCGGGCTGGCGCACGACCACCTGGGCCTCGCCGCCGCGGGCTACGCGCACCTCGTCATGGACACCCGCGGCCAGGGCTCCGGCTGGGGCCACGGCGGCGACACCCCGGACCCGGTGGGCAGCGGCCCCGCCTCCCCCGGCTTCATGACGCGCGGCGTCCTCGACCCGCACGAGCACTACTACCGGCGCGTCTTCACCGACGGCGTGCGGGCGGTCGACGCGGTGCGCCGCGTCGAGGGGATCGACCCCGCCCGCGTCGCCGTCGCCGGCACCAGCCAGGGCGGCGGCATCGCGATCGCCGTCGCGGGCCTGGTGCCCGACGTCGCCGCGGCCGTGCCGAACGTGCCGTTCCTGTGCCACTACCGGCGCGCCGTGCAGATCTCCGACGCGTTCCCTTACGGCGAGATCACGCAGTACCTGTCCGTGCACCGCGAGCACGAGGACGCCGTCTGGCGCACGTTCTCCTACCTGGACGGCGTCTCGTTCGCCCGCCGCGCCCGCGCGGCCGCGCTGTTCTCGACGGCTCTGCGCGACGACGTGTGCCCGCCGTCCACGGTCTACGCCGCGTACAACCAGTGGGGCGCGCTGGGCGAGACGGCCCCGGACACGGCGATCGACGTCTACCCCCACAACCGTCACGAGGGCGGCCAGGGCTATCGCTTCGCCCCGACCCTGTCCTGGCTGGCCAAGCACCTCTGACACCCGCCGAGGCGTCAGGGCAGCAGGCGGGCGCCGTGCGCGGGGCCGGAGGTGCACCACACGGAGTCGGCGACTCCCTCGGCGGTCCAGGACGCGGCGATGGCGAGCGCGTGCTGGCGCGACCGGGCGAGCGCGGCGACCGTGGGTCCGGACCCGGAGACGACGGCGCCCAGCGACCCCGCCTCGGTCGCGACGCCGAGCACGCGCTCCAGCTCCGGCCGCAGGGAGAGCGCCGCGGGCTGGAGGTCGTTGTGCAGGGCCCGCCCCAGCGCGTGCGCGTCGCCGGCCCGCAGCGCCTGCATGAGTTCCGTGTCCTCCGCGAGGCCGGGGTCGTCGGCGGCCGCGTCCGGGGCGGTGAGCTCGTCGAAACGGCCGTAGACGGCGGGCGTCGACAGGCCCTCGGCCTGTGCGGCGAACACCCAGTGGAACTCCCCGCGGGCCATGGCCGGGGTCAGCAGGTGGCCACGCCCCGTCCCGACGGCGGTGTGCCCCAGCAGGGCAAAGGGGACGTCGGAGCCGAGGTCCGCGGCGAGCGCGGCCAGGTCCTCACGGCTCAGGCCGGTCTGCCACAGCGCGTCGCAGGCGACGAGCGTGGCCGCGGCGTCGGCGGACCCGCCCGCCATGCCCCCGGCGACGGGCACACCCTTGGCCAGGTGCAGCGCGACGTCCGGCGCGACGCCGACCTGGGACGCGAGCGCCTCGGCCGCACGCCAGGCGAGGTTCGTCCCGTCGACGGGCACGAGGTCGGCCTGGGGGCCGTCCACGGTGATCGTCACGCCGGCGCCCTCGGGCACCTGCGTCGCGGTCACCTCCTCGTACAGGGCCACGGCCTGGAAGATCGTCGACAGCGGGTGGTAGCCGTCGTCCTGCACCGCGCCGACGCGCAGCGAGAGGTTGACCTTGCCGGGCGCGCGGACACGGACCGACGGCGACGGGGCGGCGGCGAGGTGCGTCACGCGTCCACCGTGCCCGCCGCGACCGGAAGCTGCTCGGCGATCCGCGCGAAGTCCGCGACCTCGAGCCGCTCGCCCCGCAGCCCGGGGTCGACGCCCGCGGCCCGCAGCGCCTCCTCGGCGGCGGCGCCGGAGCCGAACGTGCCGGACAGGGCCGCGCGCAGCGTCTTGCGACGCTGGGCGAACGCGGCGTCGACGACGGCGAACACCTGCTCGCGCGTCGCGGTCGTGGCGGGGTGCTCGCGCTTCTCCAGGGCCACGAGCGCCGAGTCCACGTTGGGCTCGGGCCAGAACACGTGCCGGCTGACGTTCAGCGACCGGCGCGCCGCGGCGTACCAGGCGGCCTTGACCGACGGCACCCCGTAGGTGCGCGAGCCGGGCCCGGCCGCGAGCCGGTCGGCCACCTCGGCCTGCACCATGACGAGCACGCGTTCCAGGGAGGGGAATCGCTGGAGAAAGGTCAGCAGCACGGGCACGGCCACGTTGTACGGCAGGTTCGCGACGAGCGCGGTCGGCGGCTCGCCCGGCAGCTCCGTGACCTCCAGGGCGTCGGCGGGCACCACCTCGAAGTCCGCGTCGGGGGCGTGCTTGCGCACGGTCTCGGCGATCTGGCCCGCCAGCACCGGGTCGATCTCGACCGCGACGACGGACGCGCCGGCCTCGAGCAGGCCGAGGGTCAGCGACCCCAGCCCGGGGCCGATCTCGACGACCCGCTCCCCCGGCCGCAGCCCGGCCGCACGGACGATCTTGCGCACCGTGCCGCCGTCGTGCACGAAGTTCTGCCCGAGCTGCTTGGTGGGGCGGACGCCGAGGCGCCCTGCCAGCTCGCGGATCTCCGCAGGGCCGAGCAGGGCGCCAGGGGTGTTCGTCATGGGGGCGAGTCTATTCGTCGGCCCGCGGCCGACGACTCAGGACGGGCGGCTCAGTACCAGCCCACCGACTGCGAGTGGCCCCAGGCGCCGCACGGCGTGCCGTACACGTCCGCGATGTAGCCGAGGCCCCACTCGATCTGCGTGGCGGGGTTGGACTGCCAGTCGGAACCGGCCGACGCCATCTTGGAACCGGGCAGCGACTGCGGGATGCCGTACGCGCCGGACGACGGGTTGGCCGCCGAGGCGTTCCAGCCCGACTCCTTGGTCCAGAGCGACTCGAGGCAGCTCCACTGCTCGCCGGACCAGCCGCGCGCCGCGGCCATCTGCTGGCCGATCGACCGGGTGGAGCCGGAGTAGGTCGGCGTCGCCGGCTCGGGCTCCGGGCGCTCCTTGGTGCCCTTCACGAGCACGCGGGTCACGGGCTTCGAGGTGACCTCGTCCGACACCTTGGCCTTCTTCACGACCTTGCCGTCGATCGTCGTGACCTGGTGGACGATCGTGCGCTGGCCGTCCTTGCCCTTCTTCACGACCTTCGCGTCGAGGTCGGCGTACCGATCGCCGGACTTCTTGGTCGTCGTCTTGTGGTCGACGGCGCGGGTGGTCGTGACGTTCTTGGTCTCGACGCGCTGCACGACGACGGCCACCTGCGGCGCAGCGACCTCGGTCGCGGCGGTCTCGGCGGCGGGGGCCTCGGCGGCGACCTGCTCGGTCTGCGTGCCGTCCTTCGCGGCCTGCTTCTGGGCCTGCTTCTCGGCCTGCTTCTTCTCGTCCGCGACGGCGGCGGCGACGTGCTTCTTCACCTCGCCGTTGGCGGCGTCGGTGACGTGCACCCGGTCGCTCTTCCCGAGCTCCACGTCCGCCTCGGCCAGCACGGCCTCGACGTCCTCCGCGTCCTCGACGACGTCGGTCGTGCCGTCGTGCACCACGGCCACCGGGCCGTCCGTGTCGACGTCGACGGGCAGCGAGGCGCGCTCGCCGTCACGGGAGGCGACGATGCGCACGTCGCCACCGCGGGCGGTGAGGGTGTCGAGCGCCTCGTCGGCGTCGAGGGCGGTGACCCAGGTGTCGGTGTCCTTGCCGTCCACCTGGACGGTGAGCTCCTTGCCGGAGCGCACGACGACGTCGGAGCCGTCCTCGAGCGCGGCGTCGGCCGCCGGCGTCACGAGGTCGCGGTCGTCGACGACGACGCCCTGGGAGGCGAGCAGGTCGTCGACGGAGCCGGAGTAGGAGGTCACGGTCTTCACGTCGCCGTCCACGTCGAGCGTGACGGTCTTGCGGGCGTCCGCGTACGCGACGGCGCCTCCGGCGACGGCGACCGCGGCGACGGTCGCGGCGGCCAGGAACGGCCAGCGGCGGCGGGTGCGGGTCGTGGCGGGCGCGACGGTGTCGGCGTCCGGCACAGCGGGCACGGGCGAGGTCTGAGGGGAACGGGTCACGAGAGTCCAGTCGTCGTGCTGTCCGGGCACGGTGGTCGAGGGCGGACCCGGGCGGCCCGTCACGCACCGGGGCGGCGCGCTCGCGCCTCGCTCCCGGCCCCTGCGCCCGAGGGGCGCCGAGTTCCGACCCACCGATCCGGCGGTTCAGGGCCCGCGTCGCATACACCTAGACGACATGGTTCGCACGCGGGACACCCGACCGTAACCGATTCGTTATCGGAGATCTAATCCGTCAGCGGTGACGTGACGAGACCCACAGCCCGCCCGGCGCACGCAGGGCGCCGACGCACGACCGCCCGGGACGGCGGTGCCGTCCCGGGCGGTCGGTCGACGCGGCGGGCCCCAGGCCCGACGGGCGTCAGGTCAGAGCAGGCCGAGCTCGGCCGCGCACGCGGGCCACTGGCCCCAGCCCGACTGCGCCTGCAGCTTCTGCGCGAGGCGCGTCTGCTCGGCGGCCGAGTTCTCCGACGGGAGGCCGGAGCCGCCCATCGCGTGCCAGGTCTCCGCCGAGAACTGGTACAGCCCGTAGTAGCCGTTGCCCGTGTTCGTGGCGGGGTCGCCGCCCGACTCGCACTGGGCGAGGTCGGCCCACACGCCCGCGGGCGCCGAACCGGTCGCGGCGGAGGAGCCGCTCGAGGAGGACTCCGACGAGGACGAGCTCGACGAGGAGGAGCTCGACGAGGTCGTCTCCTCGGGCTCGGGCTCGGGCTCCGGCTCAGGGCGGTCCTTGGTGCCCTCGACGACGACCTCCGTGACCGGCTTGGTCGTCACCTTGTCCGAGAGCTTCTTCTTGGCGACGACGTCACCGTCGACGGTGGTCACGCGGTACGTGAGGGTGCGCTCGCCGTCCTTGCCCTCCTGGGCGACCTTGCTGCCCAGGTCGGCGTAACGGTCGGCGTCCTTCTCGGTGCGCGACTTGTGGTCCACCGCGACCTTCTTGGCGACCTTCTTCGTCTCGACGCGCTCGACGACGATGCGCACCGCCGGGTCGCCCTTCGCCTTCGGGGTCTCCCGCTCGACGAAGACGTGGTCGTCGTCGTCGACCGTGAGGGCGAGGCCCTGGAGGATCGCCTCCAGGCCGACGGAGCCGTCGTCGACCACGGTGGTGGTGCCGTCCGCCACGACGGCGACCGGCTGGTCGGCGTCGAGCTGCAGCGGCAGCGACGCGCGGTCGCCGGAGCGGGACGCGACGAGGGAGACGTCGGAACCGCGGGCGTCGAGGCCGCGCAGCGCCTCCTCGGCGTCCAGCGCGGTGACCCACACGTCGTCCTGCTCGCCGTCGACGTCCACCGTGAGCTCGTGCCCGGAGCGGACCACGACCTGCGAGCCGTCGCGCAGCGCGGCGTCCGCGGACGGGGTGACGGCGTCACGCTCGCCCACCTCGACGCCCTGGGCGTCCAGCAGGCCGGCGACGGAGCCGGAGAAGGTCTCGACGGTGCGCGTCTCGCCGTCGATGTCGAGGGTCACGCTCTTGCGCGCGCTCTCGTAGGCGGTGGCCGCACCGCCCGCGACGACGAGCGCACCGGCGGCGAGACCCGCGATGAGCGGGAGCCGGCGGCGGCGGCGCGTGGCGGTCGTCGCGGGGGCGGCTGCTGCGTCGGGCCCAGCCTCGGGCATCGACTCGGCCGAAGGATGGGGAGTCTCGTTCGAGGGGTTCACACAGGTCCAGTCGTCGTGCGGTCCGGTCACGACGGCGGGGTCCCCGGCTGGCTGTCGGGGTCGTGGTCGATCCGGTGGCTCCGAAGACCGTAACCGGATCGTGACCATCGGCCAAGCCTGGTTATGGTACGGATGCCCGCGTCTGTCCCCTGGTGTCCGATAAGTCAGGACGAGCGGCGTGGGCTGTCTCACACGGGTCGTGCGCCGTCCCCGTGCCTATGCCCCGCGGGCGAGGATCAGTACCAGCCGACCGACATGGAGTGGCTCCACGCCCCGCACGGGGTGCCGTAGCGCCCGGAGATGTAGCCCAGGCCCCACTCGATCTGCGTCGACGGGTTGGTGCGCCAGTCCGAGCCGGCCGTCGCCATCTTGGTGCCCGGCAGCGCCTGCGGGATGCCGTACGCCCCGCTGGACGGGTTCTCGGCGTTCCAGCGCCAGCCCGACTCCTTGTCCCACAGGTTCTCGAGGCAGGCGTACTGGTCGGAGCCCCAGCCACGCTCGGCGGCCATCGCCTTGCCGATCGCCTTCGCGGAACCCGGATCGGGGTTCGCCGTCGAGACCTCGAGCGTGCCCACCACGACGACCTCGTCCACCGGCTTGCGCGTCACCTCGCGGTCGACCACCGTGCGCTCCACCTCGGCGCCGTCCAGGGTCCGCACCTCGTAGGTCGTGACGCGCTCTCCCGGCACGCCGGCGGTGCGCACGACCTCGTAGCCCTTCGGCAGCTCGTCGGACTCGACGCGCTCCGTCTCGAACGGGATGACCTCGGTCTTCCGGTCGGCGTCCGTGTTCCCCCGGCTCACCATGACGACCATCCCGTCGACGGCGGCCGCGCCGAGCGGCACGGACGTGCGGTCGTGCTCCCCGAGGGTGATGCCGGCGGCCCGGAGCACGTCGCGCACCGTGGACTGCGCCGTGCGGATCGGCAGCACCAGGCCGTCCACGGCCACCTGCACGGTCTTCGTGGTCGACACCCGCACGGGGGTCCGGTCCAGCGCCGCGGTGCGCGACGCCGACGTCACGGCGTCCGACCCCCGGGGCCCGAGCGCCGCCAGCAGCTCGCCCACGGTGTGCGCCGTCGTCGGGAAGGTCGTGACCTCGCCGTCGATCTCGACCGTCACCTCGCGGCTCGAGCGGACCACCACCTCGCCGCCGTCCGCGGCCGGCGACGACGCCGCGGGCTGCACCAGGTCGTCCGGGCCCAGCGGGATGTGGTGGTAGCGCAGCACGTCGGCCACCGACGCGCCGTAGGAGCCGACGGTCGCGACGTGGCCGTCGTAGTCGATCGTCACCGTCTTGTGCACCTGGGTGACGGCGGCCGTGCCGCCCACCAGCGCGAGGACCACCGTGCCGTGCACCACGTGGCGCGCGGGCCCGGTCAGGGCGCCCCGGCGTGGGGTCGACGACGCCCGCGCCGACCCGTCCGACGCCTGCTTCGCCCTCGACCTCCGCACGAGCACCAGACCGTAACGGAACCGTGACCAGGGCGAAAGCCCCCGGGCGGTCACCGCCCGCTCACCAGGCGCCGTACACGCGCTCGGACGTCGCCGAGAGCGCCCGGCACACCTCGTCCAGCGGGCGCTCGAGGACGTCCGCCATCGCGCGCACGGTGTGCGCCGCGACGTACGGGGCGTTCGGCTGCCCGCGGTACGGGTGCGGCGGCAGGTACGGCGCGTCCGTCTCGACCAGCACCAGCTCGAGGGGCGCGGCGCGCAGCGCGGCACGCAGGTGGTCGTTCTTCGGGTACGTCATGGGGCCGGCGAACGAGAGGAACCAGCCGTGCTCCGCCGCGAGCGCAGCCATCTCCTCGTCGCCCGAGTAGCAGTGGAAGACGGTGCGCTCGGGCGCGCCGTCGGCCAGCAGGACGTCGATCACCTGCGCGTGCGCGTCCCGGTCGTGGATCTGCAGCGCCAGGCCGAGCTCCTTGGCGAGCGCCACGTGCGCGCGGAACGCCTCGCGCTGCACCGCCTCGCCCCGCGGCCCGGTGCGGAACAGGTCCATCCCCGTCTCCCCGATCGCGCGCACGCGCTCGTGCGCACGGGCGACCTCCGCCACGCGGGCCAGCGCGTCGTCGAGCGCGACGGCGTGGTGCGGCGCCGGGTCCGGCTCCAGCCCGTCCGGGCCCACCTCGCGGACACCGGCGTGCAGCACCGCCTCGTTGGGGTGGATCGCGACGGCCGCGAGCACGCCCGGGTGCCCCGCGGCCAGCAGGTCAGCCGTCCAGTCGATGCCCGGCAGGTCGCAACCCACCTGCACGACGCGGTCCACGCCCGCGGCGGCGGCGCGGGCGAGGTGCCCCGCGACGTTCGGCGACGGGACGTCGTCCGGCAGCACCCCGGCGATCGCGTCGAGGTGCGTGTGGTTGTCGGCGACCGGGACGGGCAGGGGCTCCGGGTCCGCCGGGAACCCGCGCTCGCGCTTGCGCGCCACCCTCAGGCCTTCTCGCGCAGCCGCTCGAGCTCCTCCTCGACGATCGAGTCGTCGAGCTTGGTGAACACGGGGGTGGGCTTCGCGATCTCGGTGCCCGGGGTCACAGGGCGCGACTCCCAGGACGGGAAGTCGTAGTCACCCGTGATGACCGGGTACCGGCGGGAGTCGTCGTCGAGGTCGGTCACCTCGTCGATGCGCGGCTGGGGCGCGAAGGTGCCGGTGCCACCCATGGTCTCGTGCACCTGCTGCGCCGAGTGCGGCAGGAACGGGCTGAGCAGGGTGTTGCAGTCGCTGACGGCCTGCGTGACCGTGTGCAGCACCGTCGAGAGGCGGTCCGGGTCGGTCTTGAGCTTCCAGGGCTCCGTCTCGGACACGTACCGGTTGACGTCGCCGACGACGCGCATGGCCTCCGCGACCGCCGCCCGCTGCCGGTTGGACTCGATGAGCCCGCCGACCGTGCCGAACGCCTCGGACGTCGCCTTGAGGACGCCGCGGTCGACGTCGGCCAGCTCGCCCGGCGTCGGGATCTGCCCGAAGTTCTTGTGCACCATGCTCGCCGTGCGGTTCACGAGGTTGCCCCAGCCCGCGACGAGCTCGTCGTTGGTGCGGCGCAGGAAGCTGTCCCACGTGAAGTCGACGTCCTGGCTCTCCGGCCCGGCGGCCGCCACGTAGTAGCGGAACGCGTCCGGCTGGTAGCGCGCCAGCATGTCGCGGACGTAGATGACGACGCCGCGCGAGCTCGAGAACTTCTGCCCCTCGACGTTGAGGAACTCGGAGCTGACCACCTCGGTGGGCAGCTGCAGCGTCCCGTACGGGCCGGGAGCGCCGCCCCTCGACCCCTTCCCGTCGTAGGCCAGCAGCTCGGCCGGCCAGATCTGGGAGTGGAACGTGATGTTGTCCTTGCCCATGAAGTAGAAGGAGCGGGCCGTCTCCTCGTTCCAGAACGCGCGCCACGCCTCCGGGTCGCCCGTGCGCCGCGCCCATTCGATCGACGCCGAGAGGTACCCGATGACGGCGTCGAACCACACGTACAGCCGCTTGGTCGGGTTCTCCTCCCAGCCCTCGAGCGGCACCGGGATGCCCCAGTCGATGTCGCGCGTCATGGCGCGCGGGCGGATGTCGTCGAGCAGGTTGAGGCTGAAGTTCAGCACGTTGGGGCGCCAGCCGCTGCGGGTCCGCAGCCAGTCGCCCAGCGCGTCCGCGAGCGCCGGCAGGTCGAGGAAGAAGTGGTTCGACTCGACGAACTTCGGCGTCTCGCCGTTGATGCGGCTGCGGGGGTTGATCAGGTCGATCGGGTCGAGCTGGTTGCCGCAGTTGTCGCACTGGTCGCCGCGCGCGCCGTCGTACCCGCAGATGGGGCAGGTGCCCTCGATGAACCGGTCGGGAAGGGTGCGGCCGGTGGACGGGGAGATCGCGCCCATCGTGGTCTTCTCGACCATGTAGCCGTTCTTGTGCACTGTGCGGAACATCTCCTGCACGACGGCGTAGTGGTTGCGCGTCGTCGTGCGGGTGAAGAGGTCGTACGACAGCCCGAGCGACGTGAGGTCTTCGACGATGACGCGGTTGTAACGGTCCGCGAGCTGCTGCGGCGTCACCCCCTCCTGCTCCGCCTGCACGAGGATCGGCGTCCCGTGCTCGTCCGTCCCGGAGACCATCAGCACGTCGTGACCCGCCATCCGCATGTGCCGGCTGAAGACGTCGGAGGGAACGCCGAAGCCGGCGACGTGGCCGATGTGCCGCGGGCCGTTGGCGTAGGGCCACGCCACGGCCGAGAGGATGTGGGTCATGCGGGCGATTCTAGGGCCCGGACGTCGACGCGTCCGAGCCGTCCGCACCCCGGCCGGGTCCGCCGCGTCAGCCGAGCGTGACCCGCACCAGGCGGTCGTCGCCGGCGCGCGGGGAGCCGCGGCCGTCGGTGTTGTTGGTCAGCACCCACAGGCCGTCGGCGTCCCCGCCGCCGGCCACCACGGGCACGACGGCACGCAGCCGCCCCAGCTCGCCGACGAGCAGCGCCTGCGGCTCCCCCAGCCCGCGCACGCTGCCGTCCGCGTCCACGGCGCCCTTGCTCGGGTCGGGCCCGTCCTCGTCGCCGGCCTCGTCGCCGTCCTCGTCCGCGCGGGACGCCGTCCCCTCGAACGGCACGCGCCACAGCCGCTCCCCGCGCAGGCCGGCGAGGTACACCGCGTCGTCGGTCACGGCCAGGCCGGACGGCGACGCCTCCGCCGTGGACCACCAGGCCACCGGGGCGACGGTGCCGTCGCCCGCCGGTGGCTGCCCTTCGAGACCCGGCCCCTCGACGTCGGGCCAGCCGTAGTTGCCGCCCGGCGCGATCTCGTTGAGCTCGTCCCACGTGCTCTGCCCGAACTCGCTGGCGAACATCCGGCCCGTCGCGTCCCAGCCGAGGCCCTGCACGTTCCGATGGCCGAACGTCCAGACCGGCGACGAGGGGTCGGGGTTGCCGGGTGCCGGGGCGCCGTCGGTCGTGACGCGCAGGATCTTGCCGGCGAGCGACCCCCGGTCCTGCGAGGCATCCCCGTCGCCCGCGTCCCCCGTGCCGACGTAGAGGAACCCGTCGGGCCCGAAGGCCAGGCGGCCGCCGTCGTGGTTGCCGGCGCGCGGGATGCCGTCGAGGACGGTCGTGAGCCCGCCGAGCACCGTCCCGTCCAGCGCTCCCCGCAGCACGGCGTTGTCGTCCGCGCCGGTGCGGTAGACGAGCACGTCGCCCAACGCCGGGTCGCGCGCGACGCCCAGCAGCCCACCCTCGCCGTCCGGCGTGGTCTGCGCGGCGAGCGCGTCCGCGCCGGGGCCCGTGACGTCCGTCGTCGTGCCGGCGTCGGGGTCCACGACCACCAGCCGCGCCTCGTCGCGCAGGCTGATCAGCAGCGTCCCGTCCGGCAGCGGTGCGAGGCCCCACGGCGCGTCCAGGCCGTCGACGACGGTCTCGACCGAGGCGCCCGGCGTGGCCGCAGGTGCCGCGGACGTCCCCGCGGGGGTGTCGCTCGCCCTCGGCTCCGGGGAGGACGAGCGCGCCGACGGGTCCGGACCGCCGTCGCCAGGGCCGCCGCAGGCAGCGAGCAGGAGCAGGAGCGCCATGACGGGGGCGGCGGCCGCGGAGCGGCGGGACGGGTGGCGCATGACCTCATCCTCCTGCGCGCGGTCGCCACCGTCGACACCGTGCCGGCGGCCTGGCATGCTCTCCCCAAGAACCGGTCAAGGAGGCATGCGATGTCGATCATGGAGTCGATCACCGAACGTCTGCGGCGCCTGTTCCGGCGTGACGACGGGGCACCGTCGGCCGGGCGGCCCGGCCTTCCGCCGCTCTCGGTGGCCGAGGAGCGTGGGCGACCCGCCGCCGGCACCATGGCCGTCCAGCCGCTGTACTGCCCCGGCTCCGCGTGCGGCGGCTACTGCTGACCTCCCGGCCTCCGCGCCGGTGCCCGGGGTGACCGTCATCGACACCCCCGGCTTCTCGACCTACCCTTGACAAAGGGTTTCCCGCCTGCGGGTCCGGCAAAGGAGTCGTCATGAAGATCAGGGCAAGACTCAGGGCCACCTTCCACCGCCGCGAGAAGTTGCCGCCGCTCGACGATGCCGAGCGGCGCCCGCCGTCCTGGGCCGCGGACCCGCGGCTCGAGCCAGACAAGATGGACATGCGCAACCGCCGCTCCGCGGACGCGTTCGGCATGGGCTACACGGACGGCGGCGGCTTCGACGGCGGTCGTGGCGGCGACAGCTTCTGAGCCGCCGCGCGCCGTGGCAGGCTGGCGCCATGAGTGATGCCGCGAGCGCCGCGCCGTCCGTGCGCGCCCTGATCGTCGTCGACGTCCAGCCCACGTTCTGCGAGGGCGGCGAGCTCGCCGTCGACGGCGGGAACCAGGTGGCGGAGGACGTCTCCGCCTACGTCTCCGCCCACCGCGACCGCTACGAGATCGTCGTGACCACGCAGGACTGGCACGTCGACCCGGGCGACCACTTCAGCGACCACCCCGACTTCGTCGACTCCTGGCCGCCGCACGGCATCGCCGGCACGCCGAACGCCGAGCTGCACCCCGCCCTCGCCGACCTGCACCCCGACGTCTCCGTGAGGAAGGGCCAGTACGCCCACGGCTACTCCGGCTTCGAGGGCACCGACGCCGACGGCCGCACGCTGGAGCAGGCCCTGCGCGACGCGCGCGTCGAGGCGGTCGACGTCGTCGGCCTCGTCGAGTCGCACTGTGTGAAGCGCACCGCCCTCGACGCCGTCGGCCTGGGCCTCGCGACGCGCGTGCTCACCGACCTCACCATCCCCGTCAGCCCCGAGCAGGGCGAGCAGGCCCGCGCCGAGCTCGCCGCCGCCGGCGTCGAGCTCACCCCTTCGACCGCGAGGTAGTTCGAAACTCGGCGAGGTAGTTCGAATCCCGGCGAGGTGGTTCACGTCCCGGCGAGGTTCGAACTACCTCGCGCCGTCGTGAACTACCTCGCCGAGTTTCGAACTACCTCGGCAGAATCCGGACTACTTCGCCGCCAGGGCGGCCGCGTAGAGGTCGCGCTTGGGCACCCCGGCCGCGGTGGCGACGTCGGCGACGGCGGCCTTGAGCCGCTCCCCCGCCCGGACGCGGGCCAGCACCTCGGGCACGAGGTCCTCGACGCTGGGAGCCGCGGCCGCGGGCGCGCCGCCCACGACGACGCAGATCTCGCCACGCAGGCCGTCACCGCGGGCCGCGCGGGCGTCCGCCGCGGCGACGACCTCCGCGAGCGGGCCGCGCAGCACCTCCTCGTACGTCTTGGTCAGCTCGCGGCAGACGGCGGCGGGCCGGTCCGTGCCGAACGCGTCGGCCATCGCGTGCAGGGTGTCGGTGATCCGGTGGGGCGCCTCGAAGAAGACCATCGTGCGGGGCTCCGCGGCGAGGGCGCCGAGCCAGCGCGACCGCTCCCCCGCCTTGCGCGGCACGAACCCCTCGAACGTGAACCGGTCGGTGGGCAGCCCGGACAGCGCGAGCGCGGTGAGCACGGCCGACGGGCCGGGGGCCGCGGTCACGCGCAGGTCCCGCTCCACGGCGCGGGCCACGACGCGGTAGCCGGGGTCGGACACGGCGGGCATGCCGGCGTCGGACACGACGAGCACCGTGCCGCCGTCCGCGACGACGTCGAGCAGCTCGTCGGCGCGCGCCTCCTCGTTGTGCTCGTGGTACGACGTCACGCGCCCGGCCACGGTCACCCCCAGGCGCGCGGCCAGGGCGTGCAGGCGGCGGGTGTCCTCCGCGGCGACGACGTCGGCCTCGGCGAGCAACCGGCGCAGCCGTGGCGACGCGTCCTCCGCGTTCCCGATGGGCGTCGCCGCGAGCACGACCGCGCCGGCCTCGGCGTGCGGGGCAGGACGGGAGTCGGGAGACGGTGCGGCGGAGGGCTCGGAGGTCATGGTGACCAGCGTCGCACGCCCCCTACGATGACCCGGTGACCGCCCCCGACGCCGACGCCACCACCACCGGCGATCCCGCGCCCGCGGGCACGCCGCCGAGCCACGCGCGCCACCGCGCGGCCGATGCCCCGGACGAGACGCCCGAGGCCGACGGCACGCCGGAGCCCTCGTCGCAGGGGGCCCCGCCGCCGGCGTTCCCCGGCACCCCGGCGCCGCCGCCGTCCCCGACGCCCGCCGACGGCGACGGCCGCACCACGCAGGCCAAGCTGCTGGAACGCCTGCTCGGCGCGCGGCGCGTCCGGCTCGACCTGCGCCGCAGGGACCGGTTCTGGGGTTGGTTCGGCACGATCGTCGTCACGCTCCTCGCGGCGGCGGCCCGGCTGTGGCAGCTGGGCCAGCCGCAAACGCTCGTGTTCGACGAGACGTACTACGTCAAGGACGCGTTCACGCTCGGGCGCCTCGGCTTCGAGGCGCAGTGGCCCGACGAGCCGAACCCGGCGTTCGAGGCCGGCGACGTCCTCACCTACCTCGACAAGGCTGCCTACGTCGTCCACCCGCCGATCGGCAAGTGGATGATCTGGCTCGGGATGGATGCCGGCGGCGGCGCCACCAGCTCGTTCGCATGGCGCCTGTCCAGCGCGATCGTCGGGATCCTCGCCGTGTTCCTGCTGGTGCGGATCGCCCGGCGGCTGTTCGCGTCGACCACGATGGGTGTGGTGGCGGGGCTGCTGCTCGCCGTCGACGGCGAGGCCATCGTGCACTCGCGCACGGCCCTGCTCGACCAGTTCCTCATGTTCTGGGTGCTGGTCGCGTTCGGCTGCCTGGTGATGGACCGCGAACAGGCCCGGCGGCGGCTCGCGGGCCGGGTCGCCGAGATCCTCGACGCCGGCGGCACGGTGGTCCGCTACGGCCCCCGCCTCGGCTTCCGCTGGTGGCGGCTGGCCGCGGGCGTCAGCCTCGGCCTGGCGTGCGGCACCAAGTGGTCGGGCCTGTGGTTCGTCGCCGTCTTCGGCATCCTCACCGTGCTGTGGGACCTCGCGGCCCGCCGCGCCGCCGGCGTCGGCCGCTGGTGGGAGGACTCCCTCGTCGTCGACGCCGTGCCCGCGTTCCTCACGATCGTGCCCACGGCGCTGGTCGTCTACGTCGCCTCCTGGTGGTCCTGGTTCGTGAACCAGGGTGCCTATCTGCGGCAGTGGGCGGCCGCGCATCCCGGCGAGGGCGTCACTTGGCTGCCCGACCCGCTGCGCAGCCTGCTCCACTACCACCAGCAGATGTGGGAGTTCCACACCGGGCTCTCCTCCGACCACCCGTACGCCTCCCACCCGCTGGGCTGGATCGTGCAGTGGCGTCCCACGTCGTTCTTCTGGGAGAAGGAGTCGCCCGGCCAGGGCACCTGCCCCGCCGACGCCGCGGAGGCGTGCGCCCGCGCCGTCACGTCGCTCGGGAACCCGCTGCTGTGGCTCTTGGGCGCGATCGCGATCGTCGTGACGATCTGGCTGGGGGTCCGGCTGCGCGACTGGCGCGCCCTCGCCGTCCTGAGCGGCACCGCCGCCGGCTGGCTGCCCTGGTTCGCCTACGCGCCGCCGTTCAGCGACCGGACGATCTTCACCTTCTACTCGATCGTCTTCACGCCGTTCGTCGTGCTGACGCTCGTCTACCCGATGGTCGTGGCCCTGGAGCGCACGGAGGGACGACGGCGCGAGCGTTCGCTCGTCGTGGCGACGATCGTCGCCGTCCTCGTCGTGATCGTCGCCGTGTCGGCGATCTTCTACCCGCTGTGGACGGGCATGCAGGTGCCGTACTCGTACTGGCAGAACGTCATGCGGCTGGAGTCCTGGGTCTGACCCAGCCCCTCCGTTGTGGGTGGGCTCGTGGCCCTGTTCTGGCCCGAAACTGGGCCACGCGCCCACCCACAACGACTCAGGGGGTGGGCCAGTCGACCTGCGGGGTCTCGTGGAAGGCCCAGCCTCCGGCGCGCCAGGCGGGGGCCTGCGCGGCGGTGCGGGCGCGGAAGGCGTCCCAGTCCTTGCGCTCGGACGCGGTCCAGGCGACCTCGGCGACCGCGCCGAGGCGCGGCAGCAGCATGGAGAACAGCTCGTCGCGGGTGGTGATCGTCTCGGTCCAGACGGCGGCCTCGACGCCCTCGACGGAGTCGGCGGACAGGCCGTCGATGACGGCGGTCGGCTCCCAGTCATAGGAGTCACGCAGCTCGACGTAGCCCGCCCAGTGCAGGCCCAGCTCGTGCTCGGGCGTGTACTTCATGTCGAGGTAGGCGTGGTTGCCGGGCGACATGATGAACCGCGCGCCCGCGTGCGCCGCCGCGACGAAGCGCGCGAACTCCTCCCCCTTGGGCTCCCAGTACTGCAGCAGCGTGCCGGGCTCCACGGGGCCGCGGGCGCCCTCCTGCCAGAAGATCGGCGTCTTGCCGTGCTCGCGCACGATCCGCGCCGCGAGCTCGACGAACTTCGCGAACTCCTCGACCTCCATCGTGTGCACCTCGTCGCCGCCCACGTGCACCCACTCGCCGCGCGTCATGCCGGCGACGTCGCCGATCACGTCGCGCAGGAACGGCTCGGTGGCCGGGTTGTCGAACCACAGGCGCGAGAAGCCGACCTCGATGCCCTCGTAGGGCTCCGTGGCCAGGCCGTCCTTCGTCAGCGCCCCGTACACCTGCGTGGCAGCGTTGATGTGCCCGGGCATGTCGAACTCCGGCACGATCGTCACGAACCGCGCCGCCGCGTACTCCTGCAACGCTCGGAAGTCGTCCACCGTGAGGAACCCGGCCGTGCCGCCGCCCACCTGGCTGTCGGACGCCTTCTCCAGCTCGGGGCGCGACGGCGTCTCGATCCGCCAGCCCTGGTCGTCGGTGAGGTGCAGGTGCAGCACCCGCAGCTTGAACGCGCCGACCAGGTCGACGACGGCGCGGATGTCCTCGGGGCCGAACCAGTGCCGCACGACGTCGAACGACAGCCCGCGCCAGCGGTACCGGGGGGCGTCGTGCACGACGACGGCGGGCACCTCGCGCGCGCCGCCCGCCGGGCCCGCGGCGGGGACGAGCTGGCGCAGCGTGCGCACGGCGTGCAGCAGTCCGACGGGCTCGGGGGCGGTGGCCTCCACGCCCGCCGTCGTGACGCGCAGCGTGTACCGCTCCGCGCTGTCGGAGCCCTCGGGCCCGGCGGCGGCGTCGAGCCGCAGCACGACCGGCGTGGCGCCGTCCGCCTCGGCGGACCCCGCGTCGACGACGCGCACGCCCACCGCCTCCAGCTGCTCGGCCACCACGACGGCGAGGGCGTCGTCGGGCACGACGAGCCGGGCGACGTCCAGGGCGAGCGGGGCGGCGTCCTGCCCGTCGACGACGGTGGGCCACGGGATCAGGGACAGCACGATGATCGTTCTCCAGGGGCGCGGGTCGACGGCACCCGGTCGGCGCCGACGGAGGATCGAAACGTTACGTTAGCGATCCTGCCGAATCGATCGAACCCCTGTCAACGACGCCGCTCGACGGCCCGGCCGCCCGTCAGGAGGCGGCGATCAGCACCGGCGCCGGATCGGTCGGCACGACCGACCCCGCGGCCCCGGCCGCCGGACCCGACCACCCGAGGTGCACGCCGTCGGGCAGGTCGGCGCTCACCTGGTTCCACACCCACTCCCCGGTCGTGGCGCCGCCGGTCAGGTCGGCGAGGACGAGGGTCTCCACCTGGGGCACCGAGCGCAGCAGCGCCCGGTCGGGCACCGACTCGGGTCGCGTCTGGTGCACGACCAGCAGGGCCGGCGGAAGACCCTCCCGCGACACCAGGTCGGCCAGGTACGCACTCACCCCGCCGAGCTCGGCCGCCGACATCTGGTGGGACGTCGTCGCCACGCCGTCGCCGACCCGGGTCTCGGGGTGCAGGGCGACCCCCACCCCGGGCGTGCGCAGCAGCGCCTCGGCCGCACGCACCTGTTCGACCACCGGTGCCGGGCCCGCACCGACGTCGAGCAGCACGTACACCCCGGCGTCCCGCGCCGCGTCGACCAGCGGACGCAGCGCGTCCACGTCCTCCTGCGTCACCCAGTCGCCGTCCTCGCCCGGGCTGCTCGCGGTGGCGCTGACCGGCAGCACGAGCGTCGGCACGACGGGACCGTCCGCAGCATCGTCCGGCGCGTCGTCGCTCGGCGCGTACGCGGCGGCCGCGGCCTGCGCCCGCGCGACGGCGGACGCGGGGTCGTCCCAGACCGTCGCGTCGACCGCGACGTACCGCGCCGGCAGCAGGTGCTGCGACCCGGTGGGCAGCAGCGCCGCCCGCTCCGCGGCCGCGACGCGCCAGGCGAAGGTGCCGGCATCGCCGAACGACCGCCCCAGCCCCACGACGGTGAGCGCCTGCGCCCGGTCCACGGTCTCGACGACGTGCCGGGACGCGAGGTCCCCGCCGGGCACCTCGGTCGTCACGGCCCCTGCCGCGCGCAGCGACGCGATCGCGGCCTCCTGCCCGTCCTGCGGGTCGACCAGCGCGAGCACCTCGCGCAGCAGCCGCGGCGCCCCCTCGGTCCCGCCGGACGCGGACGGGGACGCCCCCGCGCCTGCGCCGAGCAGGGAGTCGAGGCGGTCGACGAGATCCTCCAGGTCGTCGTCCTCGAGCGCCGGACCTGCGCCGTCGTCCGCGCCGTCGTCCGCGCCGTCGTCCCCGCCGACGACGTCGGGGCTGACGGTGATCGCCTGGACGCCCGCGGCGTCCGCGACCTGGCGTGCCGCCGCCCCCGGCTCCGTCTCGGCGTCCACGTCGGCAGCCTCCGAGGCGTCGGTACCGTCGGCCGCGTCCGTGGCGGCGTCCTCGGCCCGCTCGTCGCCCGTGACGACGACCGCGGCGCGCGCGCCGAGCCGCTCGAGCTCCTCGGCGACGCCCGCCCCTGCGCCGTCGGCCAGCAGGGCCGGGGCGTGCACGGCCACCGCCGTGGCGGCCAGGGCCTCCCGCGCCCCGGCGTCGTCCGCGTCGGCGAGGACCACGACCTCCGACCGCGCGAAGACCGTCTGGCTCGTCGTGAGGGCGAGCTCGGCCGGGTCGGCGGCGTCGAGGAGCACCGTGTGCGTGGACAGGTCGCGCACCGCGACCGCCGGGGCGCCCGTCGACGGGCTCGCCGCCTCGCCGGGCGGCGAGGCCGCACAGCCGGTGAGGGCGAGTGCACCGGTCAGGACGACGGGCAGGACGAATCGGACGTTCCGGAGGGGCACGCCCCTCATCTTTGCGCATCCACCGACCGCTGGTCGACGGCTTCCACGACCTCGTCACAACCGCAGAGGAGGACGCCGTCCGTTCCCGTCGTCCGGACGGGCCACCCCGTCGGACAAAGACTGTCGCACCCGCCCGGCACCATCGGGGCATGCCGAGCGACCTCCTCCTGCGCATCCACGGGCCCGAGTTCAAGGCCATGTCCGAGCGGGTGCTGCGCGCCACCGCGCTCACCTCCCGCCTCAACGTGCTGCCGTTCGACGACGAGGCGGGCAAGGCGGAGCTGTTCGCGCAGATCCTCGGTCGCCCGCTCCCGTCGAGGGTGACGATCTATCCGCCCTTCTACACGGACCACGGCCTGAACCTCGACCTCGCCGACCGGGTGTTCGTCAACCAGAACTGCACGTTCCTCGACTACGCCGGGATCCGGCTGGCCGAACGCGTGATGGTGGCGCCGAGGGTCACGTTCATCACCGTCGGCCACCCGGTCGACACCGACGACCGCAAGGTGTGGCTCACCGGCGGCCCGATCGACGTCGAGGAGAACGTGTGGATCGGCGCAGGGGCCACCGTCCTGCCGGGCGTCACCATCGGCCGGGACTCCGTGATCGCTGCCGGGTCCGTCGTCACCGACGACGTGCCGCCCCGCAGCCTCGTCACCGGCGGCAAGGCGACGGTACGCCGCAGCTGGTGAGGCTCGGCCCGGGGTGAAATGCGGCCCGGCGGTTGAGGCCCTCGTCGACCGTTCCTACGCTGCAGAGGTGTCCGAGGCGGGCCAGGACGTCGCCAGCACCTCGCGCCGCCGTCTGCGCCGCGAGGCGTGGGGCTTCGCCGTCGGGTCGCTGTGCTTCCTCGTCGGCGCGCTCCCGCCCTACGCCGACGCCATGGGCGCGGTCGCGACGGGCGCCACGTTCGTCGTCGGGTCGGTGTTCTTCACCGCTGCGGCATTCGTCCAGCTGAGCCTGAGCGGGCGGCGTCCGCCGCGGGCCGGCACGCACCCCGCCGACCGGTGGGACTGGTGGGCCGCTGCGGTCCAGCTCGTCGGCACGGTGTGCTTCAACGTGAGCACGGTCGCCGCACTGGTGGCATCCGTCGCCGACCCGGAAAGGCTCGGCGCAGGGTGGAAGCCCGACGCGTACGGTTCGGTCGCTTTCCTCGTCGCGTCGGCGTGCGCGATCGTCGCGACCCGCGACCGCGGGCACCTGTGGGACCGGGACGCCCGGACCTGGCACGGCACGTGGCTCAATGCGATCGGGTCGGTTGCGTTCGCCGCCTCGGCCGTCGGGGCGTACGTCCAGCCGTCCACGGGCACCTACCTCAGCGCGTGGTGGGACCAGGCCGGGACGCTCGTCGGGGCGCTCTGCTTCCTCGTCGCGGCGCTGCTGTCGCGCCGCGCGGCCTGACCCGGGACGGGCCACACAGGGCCCGGGAAACGACGAAGGCCGCCGCACCAGGTGCGGCGGCCTCCGGCCTTCGGTGGAGCTAGGGGGATTCGAACCCCCGACCTTCTCATTGCGAACGAGACGCGCTACCAACTGCGCCATAGCCCCGAGAGCGGTGCCAACATTAGCACCCCGTCACGGCAGGTCGCCAAATCGGCTCAGCCCGCCGCGCGACGCCGGGCGAGGATCTCGTCCAGCGGCAGTCCGAGGGTCTCGGTGCGCGGCCGCGGCTCGTCGACGGCCGTCAGGTCCGATGCCGCGTCGGCGGTCGACGACGTGGCGCCCAGGGTGCCGGGAGCGCGCTCGGCGACCGGAGCCCCGGCCGGCGTCGCGGTCGGCCCGAGCGTCGCGCGGATGCTCGCGGCCAGCGCCGCACCGCGCGCGGCCTCTCCCGCCGGAAGCGCGCGGCCGGCGTCCCGACCCGCACCGACGGCCGGGAGCGGCCGCGGCTCGCGCCGAGGCGCCGCCGGCTTCGTGACGTACGTCGGCAGGGGCACGGGCACGGGCTCCCACGGCTCGCTGCCGACGGGTGGCGGCCCGGCGGGCGCGCCGTCGCCGGCATTCCCGGGGTCCACGACGACGACCGGCTCGGGCGTCGCCGGCTCGTCGGCGCGGACGTCGAAGACGAGGCGCTCCGACGACGCGGCGGCGCGCCGGACCGGGGCCGGCTCGGGCTCCGCGCTCTCCTCGCCTCGGGCGTCGTCGGCGGGGACGGGCACGCGGGAGCTCGGGGAGGCCGGCTCCGTGCGCCGTGTCACCCGCGAGGGGGTCCTGGCCGCGGGCTGGGCGCCGGCCGCCGAGACGCGCGGGATCATCTGGGTGTGCGCGGCAGACGGGCGCACCGCGTGGCCGGTCACTCGCGGACGGTTGCGCGGCGCGTGCGGGCCGCCGTTGGCCAGGGCGCGCGCCTCGGTCGCCTGCCGCTGCGCCGCCTTGCGATCCGCGACCCAGCGCGCGTCGGCGCGGCGGGCCTGCAGCACCGCGACGCGGCCCAGCACCAGCACGACGAGCAGCAGCGCGGAGGGCGCGGCCCCGGCGTACCAACCGACCAGGCCGAGCCCGACGACGACCCAGCCGCCGATGGTGACGAGCAGCAGGAGGACGGTCAGGAGGAGCCGGCGCCGCGCCCGTGCGGCGCGCTGCTCGAGCAGGGCGAGACGCGACTCGCGGGGCCGGTCGGCCTGCCCCGTGGCGCGCGGGGCCGTCAGGGCACGCGACGCGCCCCCGTCGTCGTCCAGACCCATCGGTCGCTCCCCTCGTCCGCCCTCCGACGACCTGCCGGGCACCAGCAGCGGCGTCGCTCCACCGGTCGGGGTCGTCACCCCGCGCGTGCCGCCCGCACCCGCCACCGCCAGCACCCGGAGCCCACCGGAGAACCTGTCGTCCACCCGCGCGTCCAACAGCTGCTGGCGGTGCCGCAGCCGGTGCGGCACCCAGAAGCCCAGCCACAGGACGAACAGCGCGAGCACCGCGAGTCCTGCCGCCGACGTTTCCACGTCACGACGGTAGGGGACGCGACGACGCCGCGGACGCACGCCGTCGCGGCGTGTCCGTGGTCCGCCCCGACGGCCGGGCACCGCGAAGGTGGTGCGGAGGTGGTGCGGCGTCAGCCGTCGTCGCCGTCGCGCACCTGCTGCCAGCGGGCCAGGAGGCCTTCCGGCACGTCCTCGGTGGTGAGGGCGAAGCTGCGGTGGTCGCGCCACCGGCCCTGGATGTGCAGGTAGCGCTCGCGCACGCCCTCGTCGCGGAACCCGAGCTTCTCCACCACCCGCAGGCTCGGGGCGTTCTCGGGGCGGATGTTGATCTCGATGCGGTGCAGCCCCAGCACGGCGAGGCAGTAGTCGCCCGCCATGGCGACCGACGTCGGGATGACGCCGCGGCCCGCGACGTCGCGCGACACCCAGTACCCGATGCTGGCGGAGCACAGGGAGCCGTAGACGATCTGGGACACGGTGAGCTGCCCCACCAGGGCGCCGTCGAGCTCGACGGCGAACGGCAGCGTCGTGCCCGCGCGCGCCTGCGCGGACAGCGCCCGCAGGTAGTCGCCGAACGTCGACGCGGCGGGCCGCTCCCCCGGTGAGGTCGCCTCCCACGGCTCGAGCCAGCTCGCGTTCGCCGACCGCAGGCGCAACCACTCGGGGCCGTCCTTGCGGCGCAGCGGTCGCAGCACGACCGCGCCCGAGGGCCCGTCCTCGCGCAGCGTCACCGGCCACGGCCGGGACACGGCCCATCCCCGGGCGAGCTTGTGCGTCATGCCACCTCGTTCCGTCCCGACGCTCCACCCGTGCCCGCGGGCCGGAGCCGTTCTCGGCGTCTCCGGCGCGCGCCGGGAACTCCCCGGACGGGACCCTGCCACAATGGCCCCATGCACGGCGACCGCAACGGATCGAGAGCACACCAGCCGTACCCCGTCGTCGCCGGGATGGAGCCCGCGGACGTCAAGGAGGAGCTCCGTCGGGCCATCCGCGCCCACCGCGCCGAGCGCTCCCCGCGCCTCCGGGACGAGGCCGCGCACGCCTTCGCGGAGGTCCTCGCCACGGTGCCCGCCGTCCGCGACGCCGCGGTCGTCGCCACGTACGTCTCGCGCCCCACCGAGCCGGGCACGCACGTCCTGCTGGAGCGGCTCGCCGCGCGCGGCGCCCGGGTGCTCCTGCCCGTGCTCGGCGCGGGGCTGGCCCGCGACTGGGCCGAGTACGCGGGCCCCGACGACCTGCTCGAGCGCGCGCCCGGCCGTCCGCCCGAGCCGAGCGGGCCCGCCCTCGGCGCCGAGGCCATCACGCAGGCCGACGTCGTCGTGGCGCCGGCCCTCGCCGTCGACGACCGCGGCGTCCGCCTCGGCCAGGGCGGCGGCTGGTACGACCGGCTGCTGAAGATCCGCCGACCGGGCGTGCCCGTCGTCGCGCTCGTCTTCCCCGAGGAGCTCTACGACTCCGCCACCCACCCGCTGCCCGCCGAGGAGCACGACGTGCCCGTGCACGCCGTCGTCACCCCGGACGGCTGGCGGGAGCTTCCTGACCTCGCGAGGTAGTGCGAAGTCAGGGGACGAGCGTCGCGCGCGTCTCCGCCGACTCCTCGACCGCCCCGCGGGAGAACGGCCACGCGAACGTCTTCCCCGCGGCCCACTCGTCGAGCTGGTCGTCGTAGTGCGACGACGCCGGGTGGCCGGACACCCCCGTGACGGTCACCCACGTCGACGCGTCCAGGTCGGCCAGGTCCACCACCATCCGCATGGACGGGCCGGTCGTCACGGCGAAGCTGCCGGTGCCGGCGTCCCACCCCGTGGCGTTGACGATGGACGAGCCGCCGGGCATCCGCACCGGGTCGGGGTTGACGAGGTCGCGCACCGGTCCGGGCACGCCCTCACCGCCGATCACCGGGTGCTCGAGCTGCAGCGTGTGCAGCGTGCCCCAGTCCCAGTCGGTCGGCTCCTTCGACAGCTCGACCGTGAGGTCGCGGCGCGCGCTGGTCAGGGCTCGCGTGAGGATCTCGTCGCGTGACTCGACGACGTTCGCCGTCGTGCGGTCGTCCCAGAACGCGTCCTCGGAACGGTCCAGCATCGACGTCACCACCAGGAGCCACTGCGACCCCCCGTCGGGGCGCATGCTCGGGGGCAGGTCGTCCCAGAACGCCTCCTGCAGGAGGTTGCGCCACACCGCGGCGAAGTAGGCGGCCGCCGGGGAGTCCGCGTCCATCCGGTAGTCCCAGTCCGCGAGCAGGTCCTGCCCGGCGGCGACGTACGAGTCGTCGAGGTCGATGTCGAGCAGCGTGGGCACCAGGGCCTCCGCGAACGCCGACCAGTCGTCGTTCTGGATGCGGTTCATGTCCTCGGCCGTGAACGGCCGGCCGGCGGCGATCTGCTGGGCGAGCAGGGTGCGGATGCGCTCCGACCGGTAGCCGTAGTCCCAGTCGTCCGCGAGGTACGGGCTCGACCCGTCGCGCAGCACGGCCTGGTTGGCCGCGACGACGAAGCCCTCCTCCGGGTCGAGCGCGCGCGGCATGTCGTCGGCGTCCACCCACCCCTGCCAGTCGTACCGCGGGTCCCAGCCGGGGCGCGGCCAGGTGCCGTCGGACGGCACGGGGCCCTTCACCTCGGAGCGGACCGGGATGCGGCCCGGCGCCTGGTACCCGATGTGCCCGTCCGTCGTGGCGAACACGATGCTCTGGGCCGGCACCTCGAACAGCGCGGCCGCCGCGCGCACGTCGTCGGCGTCCTGCGCCGTGTCGAACGCGAAGACGGCGTCGGCCGTGCGGCCGGGCTGCAGCGCCGTCCACTGCAGGGCGACGGCGTACTCGCCGAACTCCGTGCCCTCCGAGGTGGGCGAGCCCACGACGTCCCCGACGTCGAGCACGTCCGAGACGATCGGGCCGTGCTCGGTGCTCCGGACCGTGATGTCGACCGGGGTGCCGCCCGCGACCCGGATGGTCTCCTGGCGCGTGTCGAGCTGCTCCCACTGCTCCCCGGCGGCGTCCTTCAGCCACGTGTCGCCGCGCACCCGCTCGATGAAGAAGTCGGTGACGTCGGCTCCCATGTTGGTCAGGCCCCACGCGAGGTCGCCGTTGTGCCCGATGACGACGCCCGGGAAGCCCGCGAAGGAGAAGCCGGCGACGTCGAACGGGCACTCGGCGGAGACCTCGTTGCAGTGCAGGCCCACCTGGGACCAGATCCCGGGCGCGGACAGCGCGAGGTGCGGGTCGTTCGCGAGCATCGGCTCGCCCGACTCCGTGTGCTCCCCCGACACGACCCACGAGTTGGAGCCCGCCGCGTCGCCGCGGCCCACCAGCACCGGCACCGCGTCCAGCGCGCTGCGCGTCGACTCGACGGCGGCGCCCAGCGCGGCGGTGGCCGCGCCGCCCCCGCCCGTCGCGCGGCCCGTGAGGGCTGACGTCAGCTCGGCGTCGGACCCGGTGTCGGACCCGGTGTCGTCCGACGTCTCGTCGCTCGACGTCCGCGCGGCGGGGCGCTCGTTGGCCAGGTCACGGTTGCGCAGCACCGGCCGGTTGCCGCTCTCCCCGTACGCCGGGAACAGCTCGTCGACCAGGTCCGTCTCCCCGAGCGTGCTGTACGCCAGGGCGCGGTCGAGCTCGCTGTCGTAGTTGCCGCGCAGGTCCCAGGCCATGGCCTTGAGCCAGGCGAGCGAGTCGACGGGGTCCCACGGCTCCGGCTCGGCCACGTCCACGCGCGCGCCGAGCACCGTGTACTCGACGCCGAGCTCCTCCGGGTCACGGCTCTCGAGGTACGCGTTCACGCCCTGCGCGTAGGCCTGCAGGTAGTCGCGCGACTCGTCCGAGATGAGGTGCCACTCCTGCTCGGCCACCTGACGCCACCCGAACGTGCGGATCACCTTGTCCGCCTCGATCGCCGCCGGGACGTCGCCGACCAGCTCGGCGAGGCGCCCGGACGTCACGTGACGGCGGTAGTCCATCTCGAAGAAGCGGTCCTGCGCCTGCAGGTACCCCTGGGCGCGGAACAGGTCCTCCGGGTTGTCCGCGTAGACCTGCGGCACGTCCTGGGCGTCGCGGCGCACCTCGACGGCGGAGCTGAGACCGGGCACCTGCTGCGAGCCCTCGTGGTCCGGCAGCGGCCGGCGCAGCGTCACGACGGTGAAGACCGTGCCGGCCACGAGGGCCAGCACCACGACGACGGCGACGCCGACGACGGCGCTGCGGAGCCGCGAGCGCCGGCGGGGTGCCTCCTCGGTCTCCGTCACGTCCTGGGAGGGGTCGGGGTCGGACGGGTTTCCGGGCTCTGTAGGGGTGACGGTCGCTGACACGCAGGCGAGACTACCGTCCGGCGTATGATTGGCACTCGCATCACCCGAGTGCCAGCATCGCGCCCTCCCCGGGCCGGTGCCGGCGTCCGCCCCGAGGAGATCACGTGCCCACCTATGCGTACCGGTGTGCCGACTGCGGCCACGCCTTCGACGTCCACCAGTCGTTCACGGACGACTCGCTGACCGTCTGCCCCGAGTGCGGCGGGACGCTGCGCAAGCAGTACGGCACCGTGGGTGTGACGTTCAAGGGGTCGGGCTTCTACCGCACCGACTCGCGGTCCGGGTCGGGCAAGGGCTCCGGCTCCTCCTCGAGCTCCTCGTCGTCGAGCGGCTCGTCCGGCTCCTCCGGCGGCTCGTCCGGCAGTTCTTCCGGCAAGGAGTCATCGCGCAGCTCGTCGAGCTCGTCGAGCACCTCGTCGTCCGGGTCGTCCAGCACCTCCAAGGCTGCGTCCTCCTGATCGTCCGGCGGCACCCGGTCGACGACACCGCCGCGGCGGTCCCGACCGCGGACGCTGCCCCCAGGCCGGCGCCGTCCACAGGGATGCGCACCGCTCTGACGTACGGGGACCGGGCGACCTAGCGTCGCCCGCATGCCGTTGCTCGACACGCTTCCCCGACCTGCCTCCCGCCGCGCCCCGGAACCACGGGCCGGGTACGCACGTCCGCCGGAGCCCGGCGACCCGGTCGGACGACGCCGGGCCGCGCGGCGGCTGCGGTCCGCCCTCTGGCGGGCCCGCTTCGTGCTCGCCGCCGTCTGCTGCGGCCTCGCGGCAGCCGCCGTCGTGCAGGCGGTGCGGCCGGCCCCGCCGCCGACGGTGGACGTCGTCGTCCCCGCCCGCACGCTCCACGCGGGCAAGCCCGTGGCCGCCGCGGACCTCACCACCGTCGCCGTGGCCGTCGCCCTCGCCCCCGACGGCGTGGCCACGGACCCCGCCGAGCTCGTCGGGCGCACCCCGGTGACGTCGCTGCCCGCCGGGCTCCCCCTCCACCCCGGGCTGCTGCCCGGCGGTGGCGTGGTCGCGCAGGCCCCGCGGGGGACCGTCGTGGTTCCCGTACGTCTGGAGGACACCGCGACGGGATGGCTGCGTCCGGGCGACCGCGTCGACCTGGTCCTGACCGGCGAGGCCGCCCGGGCCCTGGGCGACGCCGGGAAGGGCAGCGAGACGGACGGCCGGGACGACGCCTATCTCGCACGGCGGGCCCTGGTGCTTCCGCGGCCAGAAGGCCCCGCACCGGCCGGCGGCGGCCTGCTGGGCGGCGCGACCGGGGCGTCCCAGGACGCCGACGTCACCCTCGTGGCGGTGTCGGAGGACGAGGCCCCGGCGCTGTCCGCCGCGTCGGGGTGGGGCACCGTCGGCGCGGTGCTCGTGCGATGACACGCCCCCGCCAGCCGTTGCAGCGCGCGAGGTGCCCCGAGAGAATCGGCGACCGACAGCCCACGCCCGGCACGCTCCGGGCGCGCACACCACAGGGGGAATCACGTGAAGAGCATGCTCGCCGGCTTCAAGGAATTCATCATGCGCGGGAGCGTCGTCGACCTCGCCGTCGGCATCATCATCGGCGGCGCGTTCACCGCCGTCGTGACGGCGATGGTCGACAACATCCTCAACCCGATCATCGGCGCGATCTTCGGCAAGCCCGACCTCACGGGCCTCTGGGACATCACGCTGCGTGGGGCGCACGACGGCATCGACGCCTCGGTGCTGTCGGTCGGCGGCTTCCTCAACGCCGTCCTCAACTTCCTCATCATCGCGGCGGCGCTGTACTTCGCCATCGTGATGCCGCTGAACAAGCTCGCCGAGCGCCGCGCCCGCGGTCAGGAGGAGGAGCCGGAGCCGCTGGCGCAGGACACCGTCCTGCTGCAGGAGATCCGCGACCTGCTCGCCGCGCAGTCCGGCCGCTCGCAGTACTGACGTCCGCGGCACCGACGCTCGTCAGCGCCGACCCCAGTGCGGCGGCACGTCGCGCAGCAGCCGGTCGTCGTTGTCGGCATGGCCGCCGCGGTCGTCGGCCGTCTCGCCGAACACCGGCTCCCGCTCGGTGCCCTGCCGGACCACGCGGCGTCGCGCCCGCTTGCGGGGGCTCGCCTCGTCCGTCGGGGTGGCCTCGGCACGGGGCCGGTCGGAGGAATCACTCACGCGACCATTGTCCGGCATCCCATTGTCCGGCATCGCCTGTCGGACGGCGTCGGACGTCGCACGCTGGAAGCGTGGCGGCACGAGCCCGGCGGCGCACCGAGGTGCGCCGCCAGGCTCGTGTTCGTCCCCCGGTGCCTGACGGTCAGGCGTCAGGCCGCGGCTCGCTGTCGACATCAGCATCAGCATCAGCATCGGCATCGGTGGCCGCGCCCTCCGCCTCGCTCGCATCGCCCTCGGTCACGTCGCTCGCTACCGCGTCACGCTCGGCCACGTCACTCTCGGCCACGTCACTCTCGGCCACGTCACTCTCGGCCACGTCGCTCTCGGCCACGTCACTCTCGGCCGTGTCGCTCTCGGCCACGGCGTCGTGCCCCTCCGGGGCCTCGTCGCGCGACTCCTCGACGCCGTCGCCCGGCGCCACCTCCGTGACAGCGGCCTCCGCGACCTGCGTGGCGACCTCGGCGTCCGCGGCGACCTCGACGACGTCGGGCACGACGCCGAGGTCGACGGGCGGCTCGTCCTCGTCCGGGAGCACCGGGACGACGACCTCGCGCGGAGGGACGACGCCGCCGGCGGTGCCGATCCGTTCGTCGCGCACGCGCTGCACGAGCCGGCGCACGCGGTCGGCCTCGCCGTCGGGGTCGAGGAACGCGGCCGCGGACCAGACCTGGGTGACGACCCATCCGAGGCGCTCGAGCCGCTCCGCGAGCTGCCGGTCGCGCACGCGCACGGACGGCTCCGCGACGTACGCGGCGTCGTCGGTGAGCACGGCGACGAGCAGCTCGCCCGGCAGGTCGGGGTGACCCACGACCAGCGGGATGCGGTCGCCGTCCGGGGCGCCGTAGTCGGTCTCGACGAGGTAGCCGAGCTTCCACAGCCGCTCGCCGAGGTCGACGAGCAGGCGGTCCGGCGCGCGACCCACGTCGACGCCGTTGCCGAGCCGCACCTGGTCGGCGACACCGGACCGGCGCTCCGCCAGCTCCAGCGTCTCGACGAGCAGGCGCGGACCGGCGCTGCGCAGGCGCTCGGGGTCGAGCGCGTCGGCGGTGAAGCAGGACACGACGTGCAGCCGCTTGCGGGTGGCGCCCAGCGCGCCGACGAGCATGGCCTCTCCCCCGGCCTCGCCGAGGACGCCGAAGCGGTGCAGCACGCGGCCGTGCGGCGTCCGACCGAAGCCCACCGACAGCAGCACGGTGTCCCGCGACAGCCCGGCCACGCCGGTGATGTCCGCGACGACCACCGGCTCGGGACGCGAGCCCGAGAAGAACGGCGCCAGCGCGGGGTTGGCCCGGACCTCCGCGAGCAGCGCCTCGCGCACCCGGTCCGCGTGCGCGGCCGTCACCGTGACGATCGCGAACGTCTCCTCCGGGCGGGTCAGGGCGTGCTCGATCGACACCTCGACGACGCGGTCCACCTCGGCCTGCGTGCTCTCGACGCTGCCGGAGACCGGGTCGGGCATGCCGGTGCCCTCCACGACGTCGAGGTGCACCAGCGGCTCGGCGCGCGGCAGGGGCGCCGGCCGCAGCAGCCCCTCGTACCCGTGCGCGGCGAGCAGGCGGGTCAGCTCCGGGTCGCGGCTGTGCTCGTGCGGCTGCAGCGTCACCGTGGGCAGCAGCGCGGACAGCTCGTGCACGCTGGAGCCGGACGCCGAGCGCGGGTCGCCCACCACGACGACCTGCCGTCCGCGCGCGAGGGCGGGCACCACGACCTCGGTGGGCACGTGCTGCACGGCGTCGAGGATCACGACGTCGGCCGTGCGGTGCTCCGGCAGCAGGTGCGGCACGAGGGTGGGCGTCGCGACCAGCGCGGGGCGGAGGCGGCGCAGGATGTCGCCGTGCCGCTCCGCGAGGTCGCGCAACGTCGTCATCCGGCCCTCGATGAGCTCGGTGAACAGCGCCTCCGCGGAGTCGCGGTCCTCGCGCATCGCGGCCCCGAGGTGCGCCCGCGCGGCGACCCGCACCGGCTGGGAGAGCGCCGCGAGGTGCGCGCGGTCGAGGTCGCGGAAGCGGCGGGCGAGCGCGTCGAGCCCGACGCCGTCCTGCCCGGCGAGCACCGGGTCGGCGCCGAGCAGCTGCTCGAAGACGGACGACCACCAGGCGAGCTCGAGCTCCGCGGCGACGAGGTCGCCGGGCACGCGCCGGTCGGTGAGGTCGTCCACGAGGTCGCCCACGCCGGCGGTCCGCGCCGCACGCAGCAGGCTGGTGCGCTCGGGCAGCACGGCCAGCGCGTCCGCGTCACCGGCCAGCCGCTGCAGCCGCTCCGCGAGGCCGTCCAGGTCGAGGTCCAGCAGGTGGCCGCCCAGGGTGGTCGGCGCCAGCACCGGCTCGAGCGCCTCGAGGTCGATGCGCACGGCCTCGTAGGTGTCCTCGATGGAGGCCAGCCCCTCGGGGAGCGTCGGCCAGCCACCGCGCTGGGCGTGCTCGGCCCAGACGTCGCGCTGCTCCTGCACCTGGACCAGGGCCTCGTGCAGGTTCGGCACCCGGACGCCGGGCCGCACCATGTCCTTGGCACGCTTGCGCAGCCTGCGGCGCGCGAACCAGCCCATCTCGATGCCGTGCTCGGCCCGCCAGCGCCGCGACGCGGTCGCCTGCACGAGGTCGGCCGCCGTCCGCTCGAAGACCATCGGGTGGAACAGGTCGAGCGTGCTGCGCATGCCGCCGAGCATCGCGAGCTGCGCGCCCCAGCCGCGCACCGTCGTCGGTGTCGTCAGACCCGTGACCTCGCCCGTGTACGCGAGCTGGCGGCGCAGCTGCGGGAGGGTGACGTCGCGCAACCGCTCCACGCGCACCAGCGCCTGCCGCGCGTCGTCGTCGGTGAGCAGGTGCGCGCCGTACCAGGGCGTCGACGACGGGCGCAGCGTGAAGGCGCCCAGCGCGGCGGCCCGCTCCAGGCCGGCGGCGATCTCGCGGCGCCGCTCCGGCGTGAGCGCGAGCACCGACTCCGAGGCGAGCCGCACCGTGGTGGACGGCGCGGGCCGCTCGGCGGTGAGGCGCGCGAGCGCCTGCAGCGCGTCGTACGCGGACACCTGCCAGGGCGAGCGCGGCTGGTGCAGCGCCTCGATGTAGCCGGTGAGCTGGGACCGGGTGCCGATCAGCGCGTCGCGCACGCGCGCGGCGCCGTCCACGTCGACCTGCTCGGGCTCGCTCGCCATCGCGGACAGCAGCCTGCGGGTCACGTCCTCGCGCCACGTCGGGTGCGGCGGCACGTCGAGCAGCAGGCTCTCCAGGCCGAGGGACTCCAGCTGCAGCGCGAGCCGGTCCGCGGCGCGCCGGTGGCCGGTCACGTAGAGCACGGAGCGGCCCGCGGCGGTCGCCTCGCCGACGACGGCGGCAAGCGTCCCCGCGACGTCCGAGCCGACCGGCGCGTCGACGAACAGGTGACCGCCGGTGGCCAGCGCGTCCAGCACGGAGCGCTGCTGCGGGTCGAGGTCGCCCACCCCCCGCTCGCGCGTCGGGTCCGCGTCGCCCCGGCGCAGGGCCGGGAGCTCGAGCGCCGACAGCCGCTGCGCGGCGTCGTCCACCCCGGCGAGAGCCGCCACCACCTCGTGCCGGTGCAGCGACGGCGCGAGCTGGTCGAGGTCGTCGACCAGCGCCTGACCGGGGTGCACGAACGTGCCGACGAGCACGCGGCGGTCGAGCTGGAAGTCGTCGAGCACGGCCTCGCCCAGCGCCGCCACGCGGGCCAGCACGTCCGTGGGGTCGAACCCGGCGAGCGTGAACGTCGCCTTCGCCAGCGCGGCCGGGTCGAGCAGCGCCCCGTGCGCGCGCAGCGTGCGTGCCACCACGGGGTTGATCTCGACCGTCGGCTCCAGCGTGAGGTCGTAGTCGGCGCCGCCGTCACCGCGCGGGGTGAGCGTCACCGGCCGCAGCACCACGGGCGCGTGCACCACACGGCCGGCGGGCGTCGCGGCGTCGGGGTCCGACGGCGTCGCGCGCGGCGCCGCGGCCGGCTCGCGGGCGGCCATCGACACGACGGGGATCGACGTCGTGAGTGCGGGGCCCTCGGCGTCCTGGTCCTCCGGGGCCGCTCGGCCGTCGGTGGCCCCGGTCGCCGGGACGCCGTCCTGGTCGGTCGCGGGACCTGCGCCCGGCTCGGCGGCGTCACCGTTGCCGTGGTCGTCCCCGTTGCCCCGGTCGGCGTCGTCGGCCGGGCCGCCGTCCGCGCCGTCCGACCCGGAGGCCGCCGTCGTGCCCGACGACGCCACCCGCGCGAGCGCCGCGACGTCGTGCCGCTGCGGCCCACCACCGCCGAACGGGACCTCCGGTCCGTCGTCGTGCTCCGTCCAGGTCGCCACCCCGATCGCGAGGTACGTGGGCGCGACGCCGTACCGGGACGCGTGCTCCGCCGCGCGGGCCGCCACCGCCCGTGCCCGACGCCGCGCGGCGGGCAGCGCCTCGCCCTCGCGCACCAGGTTCGACAGGCGGGTCGGGCGCCCGGCGAACAGCCCCGCGACCCCGTTCGGGTGCGCCTTCGAGAGGTCGACGATCGCCTCCCCGAGCAGGCCCACGTCGGACAGGGACGAGCCGCCCACCATCTCCACCAGGGACGCGCGCCAGCGGCGCGTCGCGGCCTCGACGGACGCCGCAGCCGCGGACGACGCGCTCTCACGGCGGCCGTCGGCGCCGGACGCCCCCGGCGGACGGGGGCCCTGGCGGTCGCCGGCGTCGCGCGCGGCGGAGGTGTCGTCGGGGGCGTCGGGTCCCGCCGCCGGGCCGCCGTCCGCGCCCGCCCGCAGGGACGGGTCCGGCGCGGCGGGTGCCCCGGCAGAGGGGTCGACCGCGGTCGTGGCGGTGGATCGTCGGGCGGCTCTCACGCCAGCACGGTAGAACGGGCTGCCGCCGCGCCGGGGTCGGCGCGCCGAGGAACCGCCGGAGCATGCTCTTCGGCGGGGCCGTGAGGGGCAATCAGGAGGAGAGCGCGTTGACGCCCCCTCGGCGGGGGGTCCGAAGGGGCGTCGGGCCGGGCTCGGCCCGGCAGGGACAGCGCGCACCGCGCAGGGGGCGGGCGATGCGCGCTGTCACCGAGAGTGTGCCGCTCAGTCGTGACCTCGTCAATAAGGCACGGGGGCGAACCTTGCAAGCGGGCTGAGGAATATCAGAGGAGACCGCCTGCCCCGGGCACCTAGGCTGGGCGCCCGTGAGACGAGTGGTCGAGGCGGTGGCTCCCGCCCGGATGGGCACCGGGTTCCGGTGGCTGATGTCGGCGTCGTGGGTGAGCAACATCGGCGACGGGGTCGCCCTCGCCGCGGGCCCGCTCCTGGTGGCGTCCCAGACCAGCTCCGCGATGCTCGTCGCGCTCGCGGCGATGCTGCAGCGGCTCCCCTGGCTCGTGTTCGGGCTGTGGGCCGGCGTGCTCGCCGACCGCCTCGACCGGCGTCGCCTCGTCATCGTCGCCAACCTGCTGCGCGCCGTCGTCGTCGCCGCGCTCTGCGTGGTGATCGTGACCGGGCACGTGAACATCGGCGTCGTCCTGGCGGCCATGCTGCTCATGGGCGTGGCCGAGGTCTTCGCCGACACCACCTCCCAGACCTTGCTGCCCATGCTGGTCCGCCCCGCCGACCTCGGCATCGGCAACTCGCGCCTCCAGGCCGGGTTCCTCACCGCGAACCAGCTCGTCGGGCCGCCGCTCGGTGCCGCGCTCTTCGCCGCCGGGGCCGCCTGGCCGTTCGCCGCGCAGGTGCTGACCGTGCTGCTCGCGGTGCTGCTGGTGAGCAAGGTGGTGCTCACGCCCGTGCCCCCGGCGGAGGGCGCCGACCCCGCCACGCCCCGCAAGGTGCGGCACGACATCGCCGAGGGCCTGCGCTGGATCTGGACGAACCCGCCCGTGCGCACCCTCGCGCTGGTGATCCTCGTCTTCAACGCCACCTGGGCGGCGCCGTGGGGCATCCTCGTGAAGTACTCGCTGGACTACCTGCACATGGGCCCCGTCGGGTACGGGCTCCTCACCACGGCGGCCGCCGTCGGTGGACTGATCGGCACGTTCTCCTACGGCACGCTCGAGCGGAAGTACTCGCTCTCCGCCCTGATGAAGGTGTGCCTGACGCTCGAGGTGCTGTTCCACCTCGCCCTCGCGCTCGCGACGACCGGCTGGGCCGCCATGGCGATCCTGTTCGTCTTCGGCGCCTACTCGTTCGTGTGGGGCACCGTGTCCAACACGGTGCGGCAGCGCGCCACGCCCACCCGCTTCCAGGGCCGCGTCGGGTCGGTCTACATGATGTGCGTGTTCGGCGGCATCGTCGTGGGCAACGCCGTCGGCGGCGTGCTCGCCGAGCACTGGGGCCTCACCGCGCCCATGTGGTTCGGCTTCGTCGGCGCCGGCCTCACCCTCGTGCTCGTGTGGCGGCAGCTCGCGCACATCGCGCACACGCAGGCCGACTGACCGGGACCGGGCTACTCCTCCGCCCCTCCCTCGTCGAGAGGCATGGAGGCGATGTCGCGCAACGCGTCCAGGTGGTCCCGGAACGCCCGACGCCCCTTCGGGGTCAGCCGGAGCCATGTGCGCGGCTTCCTGCCCACGGCGCCCTTGCGGACCGCGACATAGCCGGACTGCTCGAGCGCCGACACCTGCTTCGACAGGACGGAGTCGCTGACGCCGACGGCGTCGCGGACCACCCCGAACACGGCCTCGTCGACGCTCGCGAGCGCGGCCACGATGCTGAACCGCACGGGCGCGTGGATCACGTCGTCGAGCCGGTGGCGAGGGTGCTCCCGGGCGCCGTCGTCGGCACTCATCGGCAGCCACCCGCCGCGACATCGGCATGGACCCGGCACGCATCGTCGTGCGGGGTCGGGCCGCTCATCGGGCACTCCTTCTCGGGACCCAGGAGTCCCACCAGATGCGATGGGCCGCGGCCAGGCAGGGCAGTGCGACCAGCAGCGCGCAGCACCCCACCACGACCGGGCTCGTCGCGTCGCTCCCGGCGTGGCGGGCGACCTGGTCGGTAAGCACGTACACCAGCAGAGGCAACGGCCCGGGCCACATGCGCGTCATCCACCCGATGTGCGGGGTGGCGCGGGACCGGAGATCGGCCACCCGCCACAGCAGCAGCACGAGCCCGACGAACACGACCAGCGGGAAGAGGAAGCGCACAGGCGTCGGCGTCGAGTCGGGGATGACCCAGCGCGCCACCGAGAACCCTCCCCAGAGCACCCCGACAGCAACGGCCACCAGCGACCACACCGCACGGTCCCCACGCCCGACGAGGGTGACCTGGTCGGCCTGCGCGAGCAGTGCGGCGGCCTCGGCGG
>Ga0160442_100188_pt1 | contig 53989 bp, 46 predicted proteins | sample HID1971M_E1MG_FD_108252 | JGI IMG/M metagenome (GOLD analysis project Ga0160442, IMG submission 108252) | Enriched millipede-associated microbial communities from UW Madison campus, WI, USA - HID1971M_E1 MG | ecosystem: Host-associated > Arthropoda: Insects > Digestive system > Unclassified ... | reverse complement strand
TTAGTTAGTTAGTTTGTTAGTTAGTTAGTTAGTTAGTTAGTTAGTTAGTTAGTTAGTTAGTTAGTTAGTTAGTTAGTTAGTTAGTTAGAGAAGGTTTTCATAAAGGTTTTTTTTAAAACTTTTATGAAAACCTTTTTTGAATTTATAAATTTTGTTTTTGGATAGGCCAGTTGGATTGAAGGCCTAAATAAAAGGTGAAATTTTCTGCGGCGAGCTGATGTAATGAGGTTGGAATCATCCATTGTTCACCTAGTCGCTCAAAACGCTGACAGTCTTTTACAAATTTTTGGAGTCCAACTTGGTCTATATGACCAAAGACACCGCCAGTATGAATGGGATAGCCAATCCCTAAGGTAGCGCCGATATCGCCATCGATCGGCCTGTCGAGTATCCCTTCTATTAAGCATCGGTAACTATCCAATGCCATAACATGTAATAATCGATCCTGAATGTTGATGGTTTCGGGCAATGTAGTTAAGGTCGGTAAATTCGAATCTTGCCAAATTGCTTTTTTTCCAGATGCAATTTCATAGTCATAAAAACCTCGATTGGATTTTCGTCCATTTCGTCCACTATCCACAAGTTTTTTTAAGTAATCATAACATCGCCTCTGGCTTGGATGTAGATGGGGGAGCTGGTCGTATACATGCAGCATAAGCGATAGCGAAATTTCATCAAGAACTGCCAAAGGACCAACAGCAAACCCCGCATTTCTTGCCTGTTCATCAATGAGAGATGCAGGAATACCTTCCAACAGCATCGTCACTGCTTCCAGTAGGTAGTTGAAAAAAATACGGGAAGTAAAGAATGCAGGGCCATCATGTACAACAATTGGAATCTTTCCAAGTTGACGGACTACTTTTAGAGCTTTAGACAGGGTTTGTTCGCTAGTTTGTTTCCCGCGTATGATTTCTACTAAAGCCATTCGATCTACAGGTGAAAAAAAATGCATTCCAATAAAGTTTTCTGGTTTCGGACTTACTAAAGCCAATTCACTGATGGGTAATGATGTGGTATTGGAAGCAAAAAAACCATTATTATTTAGGAAAGGAAGTGTTTCAGTACTGACAGCCGCCTTAAGATTTTTGTCTTCAAACACAGCTTCGATAATGAGATCAACTTCTCCAAAATCTTTTGTCTGATCTGTAGGGGAGATTCGGGAGAGGAGAGCCTGTCTTTTTTCTTCATTCATTTTTCCCAGTTCCACCCATTTTGCTGATACTTTTTCTGCATATTTTTTTCCTTGCTCTGCTTGTTGTAAAGTCACATCTTTCAAGATAACATCAATTCCTGAGCGAGCAGCTTCGAATGCAATTCCAGACCCCATCATACCAGCTCCTAATATTGCCATCCTTTGTAACTCGAAAGGGGTATGGACTAATGGATCTGTAGCTTTTGTAGCTTCATTTATACCGAAGTACTGGGTCCGGATGATACTGCAGGTAATAGGATCGCGCAGGGTCTGGATAAAATACGCTATTTCAATACGGAGTGCTTCTTGTTTTGAAAGATTGTGTTTTTGATAAATAACTGCCATACAGTTGTCTATGTTTGGCTTAATTCCTAAGTTACGATTTTTGATGGGTACGGTAAGATTATCCCATTGTGCTTCATCCCATGGTGGAGTTGGTTTCCGAGCCTGTTCATGCACATGTTCTAAGATCCATGTTTTGGCAAGAAAGATTGCATGATCTATATTTGAAGAAATGAGATCTATTAAACCTATTTCTTTAGCTTTTTGTGCTGTGATTATTTTAGCCTGTAGCACCAATGGAAGAGCATCTTGTGCATCAAGTATCTCTGTTATTTGTATCGTGGCACCAAACCCTGGAAATAATCCATAGTTGACTTCTGGAAATCCTATTTTTATCTGCTCAAGGGCAATTCGGCAGTGTGCCCATAGTTGTGTAGAAAGTTGTAAACTTATACAGTCGCTGTCCATTAGACCGAAGATGGGTTTCTTTTGTTGATTAAGATCATTAAAATTTGACAGGAGTGATTTCAAACGTAGCTTAAATGAATTTTCATCTAATGCTTGTTTAAGTAAAATATCATAGTTAATAGCTTGGCCTATAAGTGGATTTTTGAAGATTATTCCTTTTACTTCATTGAGATTAATCTGATCAAGGATGATGGTCACAAATTCTTCTAATCGCTCTAAGTCATTTCCATGGATAGTTTCTGTAGAAATTAAGGGGCTAATCAATACGACTCCCTGTTCATCTCTTTCACTTAAGAAGTAAGTAAAATATATAGGATTAATTTTATCCATTTTTTTAGGTGTTATATTCCCTTATGGGGAATTGCAGTATAGAGTTTAATTAATTTGAAGAAATTGTTTTATCGGACTTGGATTGATAATTGACTTTATCAATTGTCATTTTAGCAATAATTTCCAACATGATTTCAGATGTCCCCCCGATAATGGTACCGACTCTTATATCACGGTAGAGACGAGCTATTTTGAAATCTTCTGTAAAGGCATAACCACCAAAAAGTTGAAAACATTGGCTTACAATACGGACCGCAAGCTCACTCGCCTGTAATTTCGCAATCGAACATTCTTTAACTGCATATTTTCCAAGTTGTTGCAAATCGCAACAAGCATATATAAATGCTTTTGTTGTAGCGATATCTGCAACCATTTGTGCGACGCGATGTCTTACTACTTGGAAATCTTGCAGTTTATGCTTAAATACTTCACGTTTGTTAATATATTCTAGGGTATACTGTAAGGCAGAATCTGCTGTAGCAATGCTATGGATTGCTGCGGTCAGGCGTTCCAGTTGTAGTCCGTCCATCAGGTAACTAAAACCCGCACCTTCTTCACCTATTAAATGTGAAATGGGGACTTTTACCTGATCAAAACCTAATTCTGCTGTATCAGAAGCATGCCAGCCCATTTTATTGATTTTGGTTGCTGTTACTCCTGAAGCATGACGGTCGATCAAGAGCAAACTGATACCTTTACTACCTTTGGTCGGATCGGTTTTAACAGCAGTAATAAAAAAATCGCCATAGTAACCATTGGTGATAAAGGTTTTCGAACCGTTAACAATATAATGATCACCTTCCCGGATAGCAGTTGTTTGGATTTTTTGTACATCAGATCCAGCACCTGGTTCCGTAATAGCTACTGCACTGACCAAATCTCCAGCAATAACACCTTTTAAATATTTTTCTTTTAATTCTTCAGAGGCATATTTGAGTAAGTATGGGGCTGACATATAATGAATAACTAATGCTGTTATCGTGAATCCTCCCGAAAAGCACTGAGAGAGCTCTTCGCACAGAATCATGGAATAATAAAAATCAAGGTCGAGCCCACCATAAACTTCTGGATAGTTAAGACCTGTAAAGCCCATGTCGCCCATTTTTTTCCAAATGGCACGATCTATTTTACCTTCTTCTTCCCACTGATCAATATGAGGCAGGATCTCTTTACGGATAAATGCTTTTAAACTTTCGCGAAATACGTGGTGCTCAACTGTCAATTGTGTTGCTTGCATATGCTATCAAGTTTTATTGGTTATATTTTCTCTTTTGGATTTGGTGATCCAAATAAGTTGAAGCTAATTTAAATTAAAAAGCTGACGTTTCCATTTATTTGAAAGTTAATTTTTATGATAACTTATTTTTATGGGAGAGTGTTCGCTTGATTTAAGTGTTTTAGGCTCATTTATAAGCTTATTAAAGATTTCTGTTTAACCGATTCATTTACTGTTTACTATTTTTTTGTACCTTTAAATATAACTTTATGATAACGCTCTACTGTTTGTTTTCTTTGTATGTCAATTGGGATTCGTAGTTCGGGGGAAACCGGATCTGACGTTTTGATTAAGCAAGGTAGTAGCATAGATAACCAAAATAATAAACGATGACTAAGAAAGTATTTATTGTCGCGGCGCAACGTACCGCAATAGGAAGCTTTGGAGGAGGATTATCCACTTTTAGCGCGACAGAATTAGGTGCTCAGGCTGTTAATGCAGTTTTGAAACAAGTTGCTATTGATGGAAGCGAAGTGGATGAATTATTGATGGGATGTGTTCTGCAAGCCGATTTGGGACAAGCTCCCGCTCGCCAAGTTTTAAAATATGCAAGTTTACCTGATGATATTCCTGCGACCACTATTAATAAGGTTTGTGCAAGTGGAATGAAAGCGGTAGCACTAGGTGCACAGGCTATTTTACTAGGTGATGCTCATGTCGTACTTGTTGGCGGTATGGAAAGTATGAGCCGTGTGCCTTATTATGCACCTACAGTACGTTGGGGAGCGAAGTACGGTCATCAAAGTTTAGTAGATGGAGTACAGAAAGATGGACTGAGTGACGCTTATTCGCAAGACGCAATGGGTGTTTTTGGAGAATTATGTGCGATTAAATATGACATTAACCGGGAGGAGCAGGATGCCTATGCGGTATCGTCCTATACCAGAAGCCGTGATGCTTGGCAACAGGGGAAATTTGATAAGGAAGTGGCTCCGATAACAGTTTCTACCCGAAAAGGAGAAGTTGTTGTCAAGCAAGATGAAGAATTTACGCAGGTCAATTTTGAGAAAATTTATACTTTGAAACCAGCTTTTCAAAAAGACGGAACGATTACTGCAGCAAATGCTTCTACTTTAAGTGATGGAGCTGCGGCATTATTACTCATGTCCGGTGAGAAAATGGAAGCATTGGGTTTAGAACCTTTAGCTGAAATCATTGCATATGCTGATGCGGAACAGGAACCGGAATGGTTTACAACGACGCCTAGTCTCGCCGTGAAAAAAGTATTAGCAAAAGCAGATCTAGAATTGTCTGATATTGACTTTTTTGAATTTAATGAAGCTTTTTCTGTTGTAGCATTAGTAAATGCCCGTTTGCTGGATATTTCATTGGAAAGGATGAATGTTTATGGGGGGGCAGTATCTCTAGGTCACCCTCTGGGGTGTTCGGGTGCCAGAATTTTAGTAACCTTAACAAGTGTGCTGGAGCAGGAGAGAGGACAGTATGGGTTAGCAGCAATTTGTAATGGTGGCGGTGGTGCTTCTGCAATGATTATTAAAAGATGTAATGTATAGCAGCGATCACGTTAGATATATTATCATACATACATATGGGCTGAAGGTTATACTACTGAGTTTAGAGAATATTGTTAAGTGACAGTACTCATTTACATGAAAGGTTCCTGTCTTTAACACAAACTTCTCCACCGAAGGTAAAAGACCGTTTTTCTTATCTAGAGAAACGGTCTTTTGTTTGCACCTAATTTGTTCGGCATAATTACTACTTATAACGATCGCTAATCTTTTCAATATAATCTTAGAAATCAAAAGGGTATGCTTCTTATTTCTGATATAATATTTAAAATTTTTTGTGTTTTCTTTTATTTCTTTAATAAAAAGTACAAAATAATTTGCATTCTTATTTTTCCTTTCTATATTAGTGTATTAATTAAATAATACAGTAGTATGATAACTATTAAAAACCTAAATTTCAGCTACAGCAAATCGCGACCATTATTTAAAAATATGGATCTTCATTTACAGGAAGGGCATATTTATGGTCTATTGGGGAAAAATGGTGCAGGCAAGTCGACGTTACTGAAGAATATGGCCGGTTTGGTCTATCCTGTAAGTGGTACGATTGAAGTGTTACAGCATGATCCTTGTAAACGCGAACCTGCTCTGCTTCAGGAAATCAGTTTTATTCCTGAGGAATTTCACTTACCAGCAGTGAAATCCGCAACTTTTGTAAAAGCGAATGCCGTTTTTTATCCAAAGTTTGATCATGCATATTTTCAAGAACTGATCAGAGAGTTTGAAATTCCGATCGAACAGAAGCTTGCAGATATGAGTTATGGGCAAAAGAAGAAATATATCATATCATTTGGCTTGGCTTCCAATACCAAAATCATGATTATGGATGAACCTACTAATGGTCTAGATATTCCTTCTAAAGTGCAATTTCGCAAAATTATGGCCTCAGCTATTGCTGACGACCGCTGTGTTATTATTTCGACACATCAAGTACGTGATCTCGATAACCTGATTGATGCGGTTATTCTATTGGATGAACATCGGGTGGTATTAAATGCTAATGTTAATCGTATTACGGATCATATCAGCTTTAAAAAAGTACGTGAGTTGAACGATGATGTGCTTTATTCAGAACCTGCGTTAGGAGGTTTTAATACCATACAGTTGAATACGATGGGTGAAGACTCGAAATTAGATCTGGAACTGTTGTTTAATGCTGTTTTACAGAAAAAAGAATTGATTACAAACCTTTTAAATGTTACTGAAGATGTCGAACGTATTTAATGTTAATCGCTTGTGTGCATTGATTCGCCGGCAGTGGATTTCTGTCGGACGCATTTATTTGATGTCACTAATTATTATTGCTGGAGTTTTTATAGCTTTTTATAGTTTCTATTTTTCTAGATATTTTGAAGATCTAAAATTTGGAAATGCTACTGGAGAATATTTGCTCAATTTTAGAGTTCCTTTATTTTTCATTTTGGGTTTATTCTTTATCACTGTTGTCTCTAGCAGTTATTTCTCTGACCTAGGCCAAAAAACTAAAGCCATCTTTGAATTAATGATGCCTGCTTCTCGTTTAGAAAAGTTTCTATCATCTATTTTTTATACCGTTATTGTGAGTTTAGGCGCTTACTTTTTACTTTTCTATTTAATTGATCTGGCCTTTGTATCTTATTTAAGAAGTACGGGGTCTTCGATAATAACCAAAACTTATTCTACAGGTGAAACAGTGATAACCGACCATTGGCTCTATTTCTTTAAATTGGAAAAATGGAAGTACCTACATTACTTGTATTTCCTACCATTCTTATTGAACGCTTTGTTTTTACTAGGTTCCATTGCCTATAAAAACTTTCAATATATTAAAACTGCTATTACCATGATTATATATATAGCGATCTGGATGATTTCATTTATTTATGTGATGAAATTAACTACTAAAGATACCATTCAAGTTGGAGGAAACGCTTTTCAAGATGAAATCCATGTATTTCAGCTCATTATGGCGATAGGAATTATTTTAACATTAGTTTTTTGGGGGTTAGCATTCTTGAGATTAAAAGAAAAGGAGGTTTAGTATGGATTTTAATGCTAATAAAGCCATTTATCTTCAGATAGCAGCTTATGTATGTGATCATATTCTGTTGGGGACGTGGAAAGTGGATGATAAACTCCCATCGGTACGGGAGTTGGCGGTACAATTGGAAGTAAATCCAAATACAGTAATGCGGACTTATGACTTGTTACAGCAAAAGGAAATAGTAGTAAATAGACGAGGAGTTGGTTTTTTTGTAACGGATGCTTCTGTAAGTAATGTGAAGGCATATCGAAAAGCGGTGTTTTTAGAAGAAGATCTTTTTCCATTTTTTAGAAATATTTATTTATTAGAAATTAGCTTAGATGAATTGAAACAGCGTTACCACAACTTTATCGAACAAAATTTTAAAAATAACGAATTATGAAACTGAGTACTAAATTATTGATAGGCTTGGGGATAGCGCTACTTATTATTCCTACAGTCACGACCTCTTATATATTAGGGCATAATAGTGTCGATATAACCGTATATAATGAAATACTGAACCAAGAGGGGAAAGATCCAAATACGAAAGACACGTATCTTAAAACCTTTAAAAGTAATAACTTTAAAAGAATTAATATAACAGGAAGTGATAGTTTGAATTATGTAATATCCATCCGATTATATATCATTAAGAGTGATAAATATGCTGTAAAAATAGCAAAAGAGGATGCAGAACGGTTAACAATAAGGTCAGATGAGAATGGTCAGTTGAATATTAAGTTCAATTATTATGACAATTATTATAATACGCCAATTTATATCTTTACACCAGATTTACAGCAGATAGATTTATCAAATTTGATGGTCAATGAGTTTTCCACTAAGCAAGATGAATTAACGATCGTAGGAAATAAACTTTCAGGATTTATTATGAATAATGGAACGCAAATTAAGAAATTGAATTTTATACTGAAGTATTCGCAATTTGCTACTAATAACGGAGAGCAAGACAGCCCAGTTTCATTCAATTTAAATCACTTGAATTTCGATTTAGATAGTTCCAATGTGAATTTTGCAAAGAATAATTATGAAAGCGTTCAAATTAAAGCTAAAGATTCACAGTTGTATTTTGTAGGTGAAAATGAGGGTAGATATTTGAAAAAAATGAATCTGGAAACTTTTGGAACGAGTACAATTGGTTTCAATGATTACCAGATTGGTGCATTATCTGGAAGACTTTCAGACGAAACAAAAACAGACTTTACACTTTCTACCTTGCGTAAATTTTTAAAATAATCGTTTACGTCAAGATTATTTTAAAAAACGCTCTTCAATTAAATTTGAAGAGCGTTTTTTTTATTGTATATTGCGTTTAACTATTTCGTTTTTTTTAGAGGAACCTCAGCGGCTTGGTAAGTTTCAGGCTCAGCTTTGTAAATTTTGAATTTTACTTCATAGCCCTCTGGTGCGTAAATAACGATTGGCATTCTTCCATTGTAATCGGTTATAACAGATTTCGCCTGTACAAAGCTGTTCTTTTTTTCACCCTGGCAAAGCATTTGAGTCGAAGCTACATTTCCATTTGTTTTGAAAACATAGTAATTATATCCCCATCCCTGCAGATCTTTTTTCTCAAAATCACCGGATAAGAAGTAACTGTTACACGCGTCGGTCTCCATATATTTGCCAGCAAAAAACTCAATCTTTTTATTATTATCACCATCGATTCCTGCGTGAGGGACTTCAATTACATATTTTACCATCCCTTTTTCTGGTGCTGGAAATACATTTACGTCTTGTTTAAGTAATGTCTGTGCCATAGCGGATATCGAAATTAATAAAGTAGCAACGATCATACCTGTTTTTAACATTAACTTTTTCATATATATTATTTTTACATGTGTATTATTATCAGGTTAGAGTGATCTGTAGACGATAAGTTTAATCTGTTGACGATTTTTTTTATCATGAAAAGTTTTGGAAGTCGTTTTAAATTATGCTATTTTCTTGATAGACAATTTATTGTGTGTGTTTTTCTTGTGAATTTTTCTCTTGATTTTAAGACTAAAAGGCTTTAAAAATATCATTTTATACTTTATAATGGTAAATAGCTCGCTTTTACAGTAATGTTTGCAGTCTTTTTTCGAGATGTTGTATTGAATGCACCACCATAAGAAAATTCTTCATTATCATTTTGACCAGTTATCTGAAAGACACCTAAATCAGCTTTGACCAATTGACCTAAAGTGGAGGAAGATTCGGTAGCAATATTCTGTGCGCGTTGGTGCGCATTTTTAGAAGCCTGAGAAATGAGCTCTAATTTTAAATCTTCCAATTTAGAATAATAATAGTTCGGTGTGCTCGAACTTAATTCAAGCCCTTGAGAGATTAGCGTTGATATTTCGCGAGATGCATTATCGACTTTGTTAAGATCTTTTGATTCCACTCCAACAGTTTGCGATAAGGTATATCCAGAAAACGTGTTATAGCTACTGCCTTTACCATCGGTATGGTATTCAAATTCTTTATTAATATTAACAGCTTCAAATCTTATCTCTTCAGCTTTTAGACCCTGTGCGATCAAGAAATTGCGAACCAGCTCACGATCCTCAGCTAATTGATCTGATGCGCCTTTTAAATCGAAATTTTTACGACTGTAACTGGCATTCCATTTTACTAAATCAGATTCAAAATCTTTTTTAGCATTTCCATTAACGGTAATCGTTTGTGAAGATTTGAATTTGTAACGGTATGCATTGCTAAAAAGGCATGCACTTGCAATAATAACAATACCTGCAATAAGTGCAATTATAATTGGATTGTATTTCATAATCATTATTCTAATCAGGTTATTTAACGTTTTATCGACTTACTATGTAGCAATCATGATACCAAAAAAAACTGTTATTTTTGAATTTAAATAGATAATTTGCAGTTTTTGAATCAATTTGTTGATATAAGTAATAAATAATGAATAAAAAAATCATTCTTATAGGGTTGTTAGCAATGCATGGAGCCGTTTTATTCGCTCAAAAGCAACCGCTTAACCATACGGTTTATGATGGATGGCAAAGTTTGAATGCTAGTGAAATAAGTGGTAGTGGAAAATACATCACATTTCAAGTACTGCCACAGGAGGGAGATGGAGCCTTATATGTCAAGGATAATTTAAACAAATCCATACTTGAATTACCAAGGGGATATAATGCCCGTTTGACCAATAATGAAACGCATGTCATTTCATTGATAAAGCCTAAGTTTGCCGATACACGCCAAGCGAAAATTAAGAAAAAGAAACCGGAAGAAATGCCGAAAGACTCCCTTGCTATTTTTACGGTAGCAACTGGAAAGCTTTTAAAGTATGCAGAAGTTAAATCCTATAAATTGGCTGAGGAAGCTAATGGTTACTTTGGATTCTTAACGGATGATAAAGGGATAGCTCCTACAGACACCGCGACGTCAAAGACTAAAAAAGCAACTAAAATCAGCACATTGCATGTATATGATCTAGCAACAGGTGATACGGTTAATTTTCAGCAGGTAGATCAATATGACTTTAATAAAGCGGGAAACAAGCTGGTTTTTACCAAAAAAACTGAAACGAAAGATTCTACATCAAATATTGCCGGTGTTTATTTATATGATTTAATCAATAAAACATTAAAAAAGATTACAAATGGCCGCGGAACGTATAAAAACTTCACTTTTGACGATCTTGGCAATCAATTGGTCTATTTAGGAGATAAAACTGCTGAAAAATCTTTATTAAAAGAGTTTAATCTTTATTATTATACTGCACAGCTTGATTCAGCACGCATTGCTGTTCAAAAAAATACTTCAGGAGTACCTGCAAATTGGGCTGTAAGTGGAGATGGAGAGTTAAAATTCAGTAAAAATGGACAGAAATTATTTTTAGGATTGGCACCTATACCTAGAGTTAAGGATACGACATTAGTGGATTTTGAGCATGCGAAAGTAGACGTTTGGCATTGGCAGGATGATTACCTACAGCCACAGCAATTAGTCAATCTTAAAAAAGATCTTGCTCAAAGCTATCTGAGTGTATTTTATCCGCAACAGAATAATCGTGTGATTCCTCTAGTTGATGAGAAATTTAATCCAGTACGTACAACTATTGAAGCCGACCAAGAATATGTTTTGGCAACCACTGATTATGGGCGTAGAGTATCTACGCAGTGGGATTATCGGAGCAAACAGGATGTATATGTCATCTCTACCGTTTCTGGTACTCGTCAGTTGGTAGTTGAAAATTTATCAGGACAAGCTGTTTTGTCTCCAGATGGTCAGTATGTGCTATATTTTAATCAGGATAATGGCAATTGGTATTCGTATCAAATTGCCTCTAAAAAAGTGTCGATATTAAATGATGGTCTTCCTGTATCCTTTGTCGATGAGGATAATGATATGCCGGCAAAACCAGAAGGCTATGGTATGGCCGCTTGGGGAGCCGACAATAAAGGAGTATATGTTTATGATAAATATGATATCTGGTATTTCGCTTTAGATGGATCGGATAAATATTTAGCCACAAATGGATATGGAAGAGTATCCAGTACCGTATTGCGTTATAAGAACTTAACACATCCGCGAAATAGCAAGTGGAAATCTAATACACTTGATGAGCGTCAACGTATTTTGCTAACTGCTTTTAATGAAAAGACCAAAGAGAATGGTTTTTATGAATTGAGAGGTAAGCGCAAAGATCCGAAAGAGATATTGATGGCACCAAAGGTTTTTAGAAATTTACAAGCTTCCGAAGATCAGAAATATCTGATTTATTCAAAAGAAGATTATGTCAATAGTCCTGATTTATATGTAAACATCAATACGTTTAAAAAGGAAGAAAAATTGAGTGAGTTGAATCTGCAGCAAGCGAATTACAATTGGGGAACCGCGGAATTGGTACAGTGGACTACACCTGCTGGTCATGCTGCAGAAGGTATTCTGTACAAACCGGAAGATTTTGATCCGAATAAGAAATATCCAATTATTGCTTATTTCTATGAAAAATTATCAGATGGACTATATAGTTACCAAGCACCGGCACCCACACCGTCTCGTTTGAACATACCTTATTTTGTGAGCAATGGTTATTTGGTTTTTGCACCGGATATTTCGTATGTCACAGGTGAGCCTGGTAAATCTGCGGAAGAATATATTAATTCAGGAATGAAGCATCTGGCGCAGAATAATTGGGTAGATTCATCTAAAATGGGTATCCAGGGACAAAGCTGGGGAGGCTACCAAGTAGCGCATTTAATAACAGCTACCAATATGTATGCGGCTGCGTGGGCAGGGGCGCCGGTTGTAAATATGACTTCAGCTTATGGAGGTATTCGTTGGCAGACAGGTATGTCAAGACAGTTTCAGTATGAAAATACACAAAGTAGAATCGGTAAGACTCTATGGGAGGGACAGGATGCTTATTTAGCTAATTCACCTTTGTTCCATCTGAATAAAGTAACAACTCCGGTAGTGATCATGGCTAACGATAATGATGGAGCGGTGCCATGGTATCAAGGTATCGAAATGTTTACGGCATTAAGACGTTTGCAAAAACCTGTCTGGATGCTTAATTATAATGGTGACGAACATAATTTGTTGCTCAGACAGAATAGAAAAGATATTCAAATACGAGAGCAGCAGTTTTTTGATCATTATTTAAAAGGAGCACCAGCACCTAAATGGTTAAAATCTGGAGTTTCAGCAAAAGAAAAAGGAATCGACTGGGGTTTTTCGGTGGAATAGTTTTTAAAAAGAGCTTATTTGTTACAAATAAGCTCTTTTTTTATACCTAATTATAATTGTTTTGGCTTTTTTATAAAAAAATTAAAAAAAATTTCAATTTTTATTGAAAACAACATACTTTTACAAAGTAATTTGATGGAAAGATCAAAAACAGGGTATAAAAAACTTAAAATCTCAATCACATAATGTCTAACTTAAGATTTAAATCTGTCGAAGCAGCTGTATCTCGCAAAAATGCTTCTTTAAAAGTAGAAACTAAAAAAGCTACCGATATTTACGGTAAGAATGTTTTTTCAATTGCGAAGATGAAAGATTATCTTCCTAAAAACTCTTACAAGGAGTTAGCACAGGCAATCGAAGATGGGAGTGCTATTTCTCGTGATTTAGCGGAACATATTTCACAGGCGATGAAGAGTTGGTCACTATCTAATGGTGCTACGCATTATACGCACTGGTTCCAACCCTTGACAGGATCTACTGCTGAAAAGCATGATGCTTTCTTCGAGCCGGATGATAACGGCGAAGCTATTGAGAAGTTTACAGCTGATGCCTTGGTACAGCAAGAGCCTGATGCATCAAGTTTTCCGAATGGGGGTATCCGTAATACATTCGAAGCACGTGGTTACACAGCTTGGGATACTTCATCACCAGCTTTCCTTTATGAAACAGGTTCAGGTAAAACATTGTGTATCCCAACAGTTTTTGTTTCGTATACAGGAGAGGCATTAGATTATAAAGCACCTCTGTTAAAAGCTGTTAGTGCTATTGACAAAGCTTCTACTGAGGTGGCACAATACTTTGATAAACAAATTACTAAAGTAAATGCTTCTTTGGGTATTGAGCAAGAGTATTTTTTAGTTGATCTTTCTTTATATAATGCACGTCCAGATTTACAATTAACAGGACGTACTTTATTCGGTCATATGTCCGCAAAAGGACAACAATTGGATGATCATTATTTCGGAGCGATTCCAGAACGTGTTTTAGCGTACATGGTCGACTTGGAAAATGAAGCTTTGAAATTAGGTATTCCATTAAAAACTCGTCACAACGAGGTTGCTCCTTCTCAATTTGAGTGTGCGCCTATGTACGAGGAAATAAACTTAGCAATTGATCATAACCAATTGTTACAGAATTTAATGGACCAAGTGGCAATGCGTCACCATTTCAAAGTATTATTACATGAGAAACCTTACAGCGGTGTCAACGGTTCTGGTAAACATAATAACTGGTCATTAATTACCAATACAGGTGTCAACTTATTGTCTCCTGGTAAGACTCCTAAAAATAACCTCATGTTCTTGACATTTTTTGTTAATACCATTAAGGCTGTTTATGAGCATGCGGATTTATTACGCGCATCGATTGCCAGTGCAAGTAACGATCACCGTTTAGGTGCAAATGAGGCTCCTCCTGCTATTATTTCAATTTTCTTAGGTTCTCAGTTAGATGATCTTTTAGAGGAAGTTGAATCGGCACGTGTTGCTAAAAAGGTGAAATCTGAAGCGAACTTATGGCACGGTATTCCGAAAGTTCCTGAATTGAGATTGGATAATACTGATCGTAACCGTACTTCTCCATTTGCTTTTACAGGTAATAAGTTTGAATTTAGAGCTGTAGGTTCTTCTGCAAACTCTGCTTTACCAATGACTGTGTTAAATGTAATTGTTGCTAATCAGTTGATTGAATTTAAGATCGAAGTTGATAAACAAATTAAAAAAGGCATCAAGAAAGATTTAGCTCTATTGAATGTTGTTCGTAAATATATCAAAGATTCTAAATCAATTCGTTTTGAAGGTAATGGCTACAGCGATGAGTGGGAGAAAGAAGCAGAAGCTAGAGGCTTGTCTAATATCAAATCTACGCCTAAAGCTTTAGATGTTTATGTAAAAGAGGAGTCTATCGAATTATTTGAGAGATTAGGCATCTATACAAAACGTGAAAGTGAAGCCCGTCATGAAATTTTGTTGGAGAACTTCTACAAAAAACTTCAAATTGAGGCACGTGTTATTGAAGATATCGTAAATAATCAGATTGCTCCTGCATGTTTGATCTATCAAAACGAATTGATCAAGAATGTCCAAGGCTTGAAAGATCTTGGATTTGGAAAAGAAGCATATAGTTCTCAGTTTAACTTCTTAGAGCGTATTTCATCACATGTTAATACTGTTCTTGAGAAAACAGAAGCTATGCGTAAAGAGCGTAAAAAAGCAAATCAAATTGAAGATATGCGCGAAAAATCAATCGCTTATGATGAGGTTGTTAAACCTTATTTTGATGAGATTCGTTACCATGTCAATAAATTGGAGAAAATTGTTGATGATCAAAAATGGCCATTACCAAAACTTCGCGAACTGTTATTCATTAGCTAAGAATAGGTACACTAGGTATCCCTTCAAGTTGGTACATCATGAAAGCGCTCGATATTTTATCGAGCGCTTTCTTTTTACATCTAATCGGGCTAGAGAAGAAAGCTTAAATTGTAACAATCTACTGTATTGTCATATTAATTTCATTTTATCATAGGTTATTCGTTGTTCTTTTTTTACATTTAGTTATTAAAAGAAGAAGAAGAAAAATGAAGAAGTTTAATTTTAAATACAGGAAAATATCCTTAGTTACTGCAGTGATTGCAACTGCGATGACTTTAAGTGCTTTTATTCCGAGTCAGGAAAAACCAAAGGAAGAAAAGTTTAGCAATCTTAAAGTCCTCCCTAAAAATACAACTCCGGAGCAATTGAAAGAGGTAATGCATGATTTCAATGCTTCTTTGGGTGTGAAATGCGGGTTTTGTCATGCTCCTTCGAAAGATGATCCTAAAAAAATGGATTTTGCAAGCGATGAGAATAACCATAAAAATATAGCGCGTGATATGATGAAAATGACTGCCAAGATCAATAAAAAATATTTCCATAAAGGAAGTAAAGAAGGGGAGATCAAAGCTATTTCATGTAAAACCTGTCATAATGGACAGAAGCATCCAGAGATGAAAATTGCGAGTTTATAGCATTGCTCCATAAGGTAGTTCAAGCTTACTATTATCATTTGGCTTGATTGAGAATCAATAACCGATAAAGATTATAAACCTTTCGATATTTGTAATCTTTATTTTTTAAATGAAAAAAATAAAGTCGTTCATAATCAGTTATTTTCTTGTTTAGGTGCATTTTTATTTTGCATATATCAAAAGAATATCTACCTTTGCATCACTCCAAACAACGAAATACTTGTTTGAACGGACCGCCCGGATGGCGGAATTGGTAGACGCGCTAGTCTCAAACACTAGTGGGAAACCGTGCCGGTTCGATCCCGGCTCCGGGTACATTAACAGGAAGACCGCTAATAAGTAGTCTTCCTGTTTTTGATTTATATGCGTTTAAACCACGCAAATCCTCATTTCTGTCGGGGGTTATAATTCTGGTGACCGATGCTCACGTACACCTTTGTGTACACCTGAAAAATCGATCATGATTATGAACTTTCAAACAGCAGAAAAATTGTTTAAATTTTCTATTTCGTTATTTTATCGTAAGGATAAAATCAATCCAGTGACACGAGAAGTGTCGCTCTATCTTGAAGTATTTATTACCGGAAACGGTAGTAAGTACCGGACACGCTTACCTTTAGATCTGCGATGGGTCGCTGAAAAGGTTGATAGAGGAAATAATACTTTATTACCTCGCGGTCGAAAGGATAATGACGTCATGGATTACAACATGATGATCATTTCTGAAATTTCAAAAGTTAATGAGATAGCCAAGATCTACAGGCTTTCGAATCGAATATTGACTGAAGAAAATTTGCTCCGGGAATTGCGTCTGGCTCAAACATCCAAATCACTTATAGGATACATGATCAGTCGATCAAAAGAACTTTTGAATAAACGGCTTATATCATATCAGACTTATAAAAATTACCATACAACAATTAATACATTGATTACGTATGATGATAAGGCTGAGTTTTCACAGATATCTACACGTTGGATGGACGGGTATAAAGCCTTCTTAAAAAAGAAAGGAAATGCACATAATACTGTCTGGACTAGGATTCGTGACTTAAAAGCGTTTTTAAGAATAGCTAATGAAGAAGCTACCATCTTTGTTGATCAGGCCGCTATCGATTACAAAAATATGCCGATCGATACCCCGACAACATATTTGAAAAGAGATGAGATCCAGCGGTTGATTAATTTGCAGAATGAACCTTTAAAAGAAATAGAAACAAACGTCTTGCGTGCTTTTCTTTTTCAATGTTTTACATCCCTCCGGATTTCGGATGTGTATAAAGCGAATAAGAAATGGATGATGTCAGACACCATGATAATTTTCAAGATGCAAAAAAATTTTGACCGTGCTCCGAAAACGATCAAAATACCAATAGCTAAGGCATTTATTAATGAAACCCTAAGTCAGTTCTTTTCGTTGCCTACGGAACAAGAATACAACAGAACATTGAAAGATCTTGCGCATATGGCTGATATTAAAAAGAATTTGCACTCACATGTTGGTAGACACACTTTTGGTTATTTGTTTATGACCGCTGTTGGGGATATATATGCACTAAAACAGATTATGGGCCATACTAAGATTACAACAACCGAAAGATATGCGCATATCGATGATGATTATGAATTTGCTCAAGCCATTAAAATATAGGAAGGTTTTAAAATGTGGGCTAATGGGTGGTAATAAGTTGTGAAAAAGAATGGGATAATAAAAAGGAGAAAATAAGTTCCTTTTATGATCTTCTTGGAGGAGGCGGGAGGCGCTTTTGTTGCCTAGATTTAGTTTCCATACGTTTCAAAATCAAAATGCAAAGGGCGAGTACAAACAGGCCACAAATGATGATCGTAATTAAGATGATCATCTGTAAGTGTTGGATCTGTTTTTCTTGTTCTGCTATTATCTCCGTAGAGAGCTGCTGTATTTTTAGGTTGGTCATGATTAAAAGTGTTTTTTGATGATAGGGGGCTTTGTGAAATGATCAGGTGCTGTTTCTACTATTCGTGAAAATTTATCGATCATCCTCTCGCGACCAGTATAAACGATGAATGGGAAACTGAAATCAACCAACAGCTGATCAATCTTCGCAGTATGTGTTATCTTCATGTACTGAGGGTTATCATTCAGTTCCATTTCAATTGCTGTTACTATTTGCTTTACGACTTGTTTAATGACATATTCTATAAGGGATGTAGTAAGCGCCTCTTTGGGATTTTTGCGTAAGTGATCTAAATATTTTGGCCCGATATCCTGTTTACCCAAAGCCATATGGCCTTCTATTGTACGTTTATAAGGCTCATAGATCGACATTATCCGATCGATATGCTTTTTTACTTCGATCAATTGATTTTCTCGAGTGTTGACGGTTTTAATCAATTTTTTATATAGCACTAATGCAGTAGCTAAAAGGCACAAATTAAGCGTAATGAAGCTATAATTAATGTTGTCATAGTTTTATTGATTTGAATATTTACGAACTAGATCTTCGACTGAATCGAAGATTCCCATTTTAAAAAGTACTGCATCTTCGCGATCCACCTGAGCACCTGCAGAGTATTGCCACCCGTCGAGCAGTAGCAGATCAGAACATTCTGCGAGCACCTGAAAACCTCTCCGATAGTATTAAGGATCCGCAGGATCTTCGCTTTTAATATCTGCACAGAAATCGTGTGGATTCCGGATCTCAAAGCTCAGGGCATTGAGCTGCTCTTGTGCTTGGTAAAATGCTGATCGATTCAAATCAGGTTGACCACTGACTGGCCCAGCTATGTATATGATGATTTCGTTCATGATTTCAATTTGATTAGAGTGTTTCAAAATATCATCGCTCTATCCCTAAGCGATGAGGACCCCGTATAAAGAACTGGGGATATTTACGTTTCTATCGGGTTTATTGATTTTGAAAGTCCACGCCTTTGATTGCTAGAAGGACCCGTCTAGCAGTTTCAATGATTCTTACATCGTACTCATCTTTTAATGTAACTAGCTCTTGATGAACTTTAACCCGACTTGTTTTGTATCCTTCAGCTTCGAGTGCTTCTGTAATCAGTCGTGGAAATGCTTTTGATGCATTTCTCCGCATAAAGTCAAGCTCTTCAATGCTAACTGTGATGTTTGTGATTTCTATTTGTGTACTCATATTCGTGTGGTTTTAATTTTTACTGCCGTTACGGTTTTCCGTATTGTTTGTTATGTTTTTTTGGTACGTTTGTTTGTTATTACGTTTTGACATTACAAGCATATAGATAAATTCTCTAAACACAAATTATTATAGAGAAATTCTCTATGTATTAAATGTGAACTATTGATTATGAGTGTTAAAAATAGATTGAAGGATTTTTTAAAGTCTGAAAAAATAGCAGTTACAACTTTTGAAAAGTCAATAGGTGTATCAAATGGCTATGTGAATAGTATTTCGAAAAGTATAGGTTTGGATAAGTTAGAGCTAATTATAGAGATTTACTCTAACATGAATATAGAGTGGCTACTAACGGGAAAAGGTTCAATGCTGAAAATTGTAGAATATGTAAGTCCTTCAGAACACGTAGTTACTGTAGAAGAACCTAATCATAATCAGGAATATTGGAAAAATGAATATATAGCTATACAAAAAAAATATACGGCACTTCTCGAAAACAGATTGCAAGATATATTTATTGCAGATAAAAGCTCTAAAGCAGGTTAAAATGCAAGTAGTATGGAGGAATTGGAATAATAATTAACAATCAAATTTTAAATATGACAAGAATTGTACTATGCCTTTTACTAGTTTTTTCAACTAGTTTTCTTTACTCTCAGCAAAATTCGGATTCTTTTTATAAGATCTATTTAGCAGAAATTAAGAAGCTAGATGTAGATAGTGATGCAGCTCGAAATATAATAATAAAAAGTCTTGATAAAAATATTGGTGAGATGGGAGATTCTCCTGTTAAGCAGTTATATAACGACTATAAGTCCAAACTTTCAGCTATGACTTTTATTGATTCAAAATCAAAGCCGCTTGATCTTTTATCAAAGGATGATCTAAAAGGATTAAATAGAGACTATGATAAGTTTCAAAAAAAAACATTTATAAAAATAAAATCGAATACTAGTAGCGCACTTGCTCCATTTCTTATCATAGATGATCAAGATAGATTATTTTTAAATCTCCGAGTTAATTATAATGGTCCCGATTGGATCTTTATGGATCAAATGACAGTATTGATTGGCTCTGAAACTTATAATTATATATTTAATAATCAATCTGAGAGGGATGTGAAAAGCGGTGGAAATGTTAGTGAGCGTATTTTTGAACCTGTTAATAAGGAGTTGTTTGATATTCTGGATCACATAGCTGGTACTGAAGACACTGTATCGATAAGACTACATGGTGATAAGTATAAAGATGGAAAAGTTAGCGCTAAAGAAATTGAATCGATTAAAAAAATTCTATCAATTTATCATAAGCTAAAGGAAACACCCTAATAAAATAAACAGAATTCAATCATTTGCGTACACCTATACGTACACTTTTGATTTAAATAATTGATAATTAATAAAATAATTGCATCGGCTCCGGGTACCGAAAAAGGATCTGAAGTTAATTCTTCAGATCCTTTTCTTTTATAAAACCTACTCCTTTTGTTTCACACAAGTCTTTATTTTTTATCAAAAGGGTACCCTAATGAGGTATTTGTCACTTTAAAAAGAGTTTAAACATGCTGAACGACTTACTTTGTGGATAGTATGTTCTGGAATTGGAGCTTCTTTTTTTATACTTTATTTGATTTAAATCATTTATATTTACTTTTATAATCATTTGCTATTGCAACTGCTTACCCTATTTCTGTTACTATAAAACCTACTTTTTAATGTACTGAGAATAGAAGAAATGCAACCTAAATTCTAAAAAATAAAAAAATGAAACAATACTTGCTAGTCGGTATCCTTTTCTTGTTCACAGCGACATTGTATGCAAAAATTCGTCTTCCTAATATTTTAGGGAGTAATATGGTATTGCAACAAAAATCAACCACCAAGTTATGGGGATGGGCAGAGCCGGGTGAAAAGATTAAAATCACTACTTCGTGGGATAATAAACTTATTGAAAGTGTAACGGATGGTAACGCAAGGTGGCAGATCGATATCCAGACGCCACAAGCAGGCGGACCTTACAGTATTACGCTTCAAGGAAATAATAAAATAGTCCTTGAAAATATATTGATCGGAGAGGTATGGGTCTGTAGTGGTCAATCTAATATGGAGTGGTCATACAATCAAGGTATCACAAGTATAAAGGATGAGTTTACCCAACTAAACACACGTAATATTCGATTGTTTAATATCCCTAAAACAACTTCTCAAACACCACAGGATAATAATGAAGGTAATTGGTCAGTTTGTGACAGTAACGCCATAAAGAATTTTAGCGCAGTAGGTTATTATTTTGGTAAACACCTCAACGAAGATTTAGATGTTCCTATTGGATTGATCGGTAGCAATTGGGGCGGTACACCAGCTGAAGTGTGGACTCCCGAAGAGCTGGTGGATAATAATACGGTTCTGAAAGAAGCGGCAACCAACAATAAACCTACAGCGTGGTGGCCAGTATCGCCTGGCTATGCATACAATGCCATGATTGCTCCACTTGTCAATTATAAAATAGCAGGTACCATCTGGTATCAGGGTGAAAGTAATAAAGAGACAGCATCTACTTATACGGAATTGATCAATACGATGGTTGGATCATGGCGTAAGGCATGGAATAAAGAATTTCCATTTTATTATGTACAGATTGCACCATTTCGTTATGAAAGACATGGTGTCGGAGCTTTATTGAGAGAAGCGCAGGCTAAAAACCTTACTACAAAAAATACAGGAATGGTGGTAATTTCAGATTTAGTCACAGATACGTTAAATATTCACCCTACAAATAAAAAAGATGTAGGTCTAAGATTGGCAAACCTCGCTTTAGTAGAAACCTATGGTCTTAAGAAAGATGCGCACAAAAGCCCGATGTTTAAATCATTAACAATAAAAGATAAAGAAGCTATCCTCGATTTTGATTATGCTTCATCAGGATTGATTTTAAAAGGAGATCAGCCAAAAGAGATTTTTATTGCTGGAGCGGATAAAGTATTCTATCCTGCAACGGTAAAAATAAAAGGAAATCAACTCATTGTCTCCAATAAACAAGTGAAGGCTCCTGTAGCGGTACGCTATCAGTTTAGTAACACTGGAATCGGAAATATTTTTACAAAAAATAATCTTCCCATGGCGCCATTTAGAACAGATAATTGGGAAATTGATACAAGCCCCTTGAAATAATTAAATAGATTTCTGATGGTTGCATGTTAGCTCAGAAATCTATTTGTACAGCTACTTCTTTAGATTAGAATTTCATTAGATATTCATATTTCTGCTTAATTTCCTCTAACCTTTCTTTAAATTTGTGAATTAAAGTAAATTACTATGCAGATATTAGTTGTGGAGGATGATAAACGGATAAGTGATTTTCTAATTAAAGGATTAGAAGAAAATGGCTATTTGGTTACGTTATGTCGGTCCGCAGAAGAAGTCATTGCTAATTACCTAAATATAGCATGGGATCTCTTGATTATTGATATTATGCTTCCGGGAATGGACGGTAGGCAATTAGTTAGTACTTTGCGCTATAAAGACTGTCACGCACCTGTCTTAATGTTGAGTGCATTAAACACGGTACAAGATAAGGTCGATTCTCTAGATATTGGAGCTGATGATTACTTGACCAAGCCATTTCATTTTGATGAGTTATTATCTCGGATTAAGGCGCTGACGAGGCGGAGTCAAATTGGTTTTGATGTTAAAAAAAGCCAATGCATACAGGTCGGATCACTCACGATTGATAAAGATCAGTATAAAGTTTTTGATGCAGGGCAGGAGGTGGAATTATCACCACGGGAATTCAAACTCTTAATGTACCTGCTGGAAAATCAGAATAAAGCGGTTAGTAGAATTCAGATTTTAAATGCGGTTTGGGGAATCAATTTTGATAATCAAACCAATGTCGTTGATGTTTATATTTCTTATGTCCGCAATAAAATCGAGAAACATCAAAAATATATTTTTACAGTAAAAGGAGTAGGGTATCTATTTAAATTAGAGCAATGAATTTAAAGAACCGACTTTCTGTATATGCGGCTTTTATCTTTGGGGTGATTATTTTGATTGCCTCGACGATCATTTATGTGTCTTTTTATACCAAGATGGAAAGCCAGGAATTTAGGAACCTGGAGAGTAAAACGCTCTTGTCAGCATTGTTTTATCTGGAGAAAGATGAGGTTTCGTTTATTGAACATGAATCGATCAAAAATCAGCTCCAGAAGAATATTTCCAAACGTAATATACTGGTTGTTGACTCGCTCAATCGGCGTTATGATGGGCTTATGGAAGATGAAGCTCCAATTTCTGCCGATTTTTTTGATTTAGTGCGTCAGCAGGATGTGGCACAACTAAAAACAGATGCTTTTTTTTATAATGGACTTTTTTATCATGATAATGAAGGTGATTTTGTTATTGTAACTCGGGCATCAACAGTAGAATTTCAAGATCAGATGAAACTATTGCTACATATCTTGCTGGCTGTTTCATTAATCGGATTGATTTTGATCCTGATTTTTTCTCAGTTTCTTGGAAATATTGCTTATGATCCGATCCTCAAGATGATCAGTCAGATTAAGAAAAAAGACAATCAAAATTTCAATGAACCCATTGTATTAAATAAATCCTACCAAGAAGTTCAGGAATTGGTTGATACCTATAATCACTTTGTTGAAAAATTAAGCCAGACCTTTTCTATTCAAAAAAATTTTATCGATTACGTATCGCATGAATTGCGAACACCCCTTGCCGCGATTTTAGGCACATTGGAAGTAAGTAAACAGAAGCCGCGAACAGTAGAAGAGCATGAGCTCGTTAATTTACAATTGAAACGTTATACCGAAGATCTTCGTGATACGATCGATCATATGATGATTCTATCGGGCGCAAAGACTAATTTCGAGACTAAGATCATACGTATTGATGAAGTACTTTGGGAAATTATTGAGCAACTAACCTTAGTACATGGGGCCCAGATCAGTGTTGATATCCAGGTTGCAGATACCGATATATTAAAAATCGATGCGAATGATAAGCTGTTACAGCTTGCTGTTCAAAATATAATTTTAAATGCTGTCAAGTATTCCAATAACCAACCTATTGTTGTGAATCTGAAATCCCATAATGATAAATTGCTTGTTGAAATCATCGACCAAGGAATAGGTATTTTGCCAGAAGAACTTATTCGTGTGACCGAAAATTTTTACAGAGGTGAAAATGCACATGGTTATACGGGTAAAGGGATTGGCTTATCGTTAGCGAATGTTATTTTTAAACTCCATCACATTCGTATGGATATCAGTTCTAGTATAAAAGGGACAACCGTCTCGCTATATTTCTAATCAAATTCTAATCTACTTCGAAATTCCTGTTAATCTTCTAAACCTAGCTTTGCTAAAAATAATAAATAGTGAAGATATATTGGTTTATAGGTGTTTTTCTATTGACAGTTGGTCAATCGCGAGCACAGACGTATTCATTACAGTCATTGAAGGATATGCTCCTACAGAACAATGGACAGCTTATTGCTCAAAAGTATCAAATAGCTGCTTCAGATGCATTAATCGTACAGGAAAAATTATGGTCTAACCCTACTTTAAGTATTAGTGAAGTCAATCTTTGGAAAAATGGTACTGCGGAGACTTTACCTTATATTTTTGGTAAATATGGTCAGCAGCAACAGGTGGCCGCAGCATTAGAACAGCTGATTGAAACTGCCGGAAAACGCAAAAAAAGAATCAATCTTAAATCTTTAGAAAAGAAAGATGCATTGCTTGATTATGAAGAGTTACTTCGTGAATTACAATTTGAACTAGATGAAGCATATTGGAATTATATGGCCGTCTCTCAAAAAGAGTCGCTCGTAGATTCTATCGTAAATCTGTATCAAAATTTAGAAAACCAATACAAACGCCAATCCGAGCTCAATAATATTCCTAAATCTGATTATCTCCGTATTCAAGCTGCGCTTATCAATTTTGAAAAAGATCGTGTGGAACTTTATGCCGATAAAAATAATTGGTTGACAAAGATTAAAATTTTGACTCAAAATGAAACGATTGAAAACCTGCAGCTTGAAAAAGGTGAAGTACAGTTAAATTTATCACAAAAAATACCTCTTGATATAGAGCATCAACTATTAGATCAAAACATTGGTTATCAAAAACAAATCAACGAACGTGATAAGGCAAAGCAACAGCTTTTGATCGAAAAAGCTGATAGAACACCTAATATAACATTTCAATTAAGTTATGATCGTGGTGGAAATATTATGCGTGACTTTGTAGGTGCCGGCATTAGCATGGACATCCCTATTTGGAATCGAAATAAGGGAAATATCAAAGCGGCTGAAAATATGGCTAAACATGCTGAATCCCAACAGCATGCATTGATCAGTCAATTGAAAGGACAGCTTAAGGATTTACAGTATCAAGTTGCACTGTATGAAGTGACTTTATTAAAATCAAAAAATATAGCTTCCGAAGAACGCAAAACAATGATTGTAAACTACCAGAAGCATTTACAGAAGAAACAGATCACTTTATTGGAGTTTATTGATTTTATAGAAGCTTATCAAGAAACAGAAACGGGAATTGTTGATATGACTTTGGCTTATCAAATGGCACATGCGCAGCTACAATATTTAACCGGACAAAAATTTTAAAAAGATGACGATGAAAACCAAACTTATATATTTACCGATGGTCGTTTTGATACAATTGCTATCCGGATGCAGTGCTGATGCAACTTCAAATACAGCTGAAGGGATAGCCGATACGACCAAGTTCTGTCTGAGTGAACAGATGAAAAAAACAACGACCATAAGCCCGATCAATTTATTACCGATTACGGAACAGTTATCCCTTTCTGGCAAAATTGATTATAATGAAAATGATTTAGTTGCCTTTAGAAGTTTATTGGAAGGGACGGTTGAAAGTGTTGGATTTGAATTGGGAGATTATGTTAAAACAGGACAAATATTGGCGACTATTAAATCGACACATGTTCAGGAACTCTTTCAGGAACAGCGTAATTTACAAAATCAAATTGTAATGGCTACTAAGCAATTGCAGACAAAAAAGGAACTGTTGCAAGATGGTATGGTAGCAGGAACAGAGGTTCTGACCAGCGAACATGAATTAGCCAGTTTAAAAATTGAATTGGATAAAGTGCAGCAGATATTAAAAATGTATCGTGCAAAAGGACAGGGATCATTTGAAATTGTAGCGCCTAAGAATGGTTATATTATTCAAAAAGCAGTAAGTGTTGGACAAAGTATTTCAACAGACCAGGATCCGCTTTTTTCGATTTCTAATCTGAAACAAGTTTGGGTGATGGTTAATATTTATGCAAACAATTTAAAATACATTAAAGAAGGTGATGCGGTAAAGGTAAAAACCATCGCACAGCCCGATATTTTTTATGCTGGAAAAATTGATAAAATATATCATGTGTTTGATGACAATGAGCATGTATTAAAAGCTCGTGTGGTACTGGAGAATCAAAATCTACAATTGATGCCAGGTCTAGCGGCTGATATCATTATTGATAAATCCAATGCAGGTGCACAGGCTTATGCTGTACCAAATGCCGCCATTGTCTTCCACAACAATAAGGAATATGTTGTTATTTATAAAAATGACTGTGCTATTTCTACAAAACGTATTACAACAATCTCTTCTAATGAGCAATATACATTTGTTCAAGAAAAATTTGATCAGGGCGAACAGATCATCAGTAAAAATGCCTTGTTATTATTTGAACAGTTAAATCCATAAGGCATGCAAAAATTAGTTCAAAATATCGTGACTTTTTCGTTGCGAAATACCACTTTTATTCTTTTTGCAACCCTGGCTTTACTGTTTGGTGGTGTTTATGCACTGCGACATACAGCCATTGAAGCTTTTCCTGATGTGACAAGCACCAGAGGCAGGATCATCACCCAATGGCCAGGAAGAAGTGCTGAAGAGATGGAAAAACTTGTCACCTTACCTATATCGAAGGTGATGAACAGTATACCGCATAAATCTAACATTAGGTCTATCTCCTTATTTGGGCTGTCGGTTGTAACTGTTCAATTTGAAGATGGAGTTGATGATTTTTATGCGCAACAATACATCTCGAATAAATTAAGCGGAGTCAATCTACCCGAAGGAGCAAGTGCCGAGATTGAACCACCTTCTGGTGCAACAGGAGAAATTTTCAGGTATGTGATTAAAAGTGATCTTCCTTTAAAAGAAATTACAGCGATACAGGACTGGGTGATTGAACGTGAATTGCTTTCTGTTTCTGGAGTTGCCGATGTTGTTAGCTTTGGGGGCGAAGAGAAGACGTATGAAATCAAGATAAACCCGACAGAACTCAAGAATTTTGATCTTTCCCCATTAGATGTTTATGAGGCTGTGTCGAAGTCAAATGTGAATGTTGGCGGTGATGTCATTGAACAAGGTAGTCAAGCTTATGTAGTGCGCGGAGTAGGTCTATTAGATAAGATTGAAGATATTGGCAATATCACAATCAAATTAAACGGTTCTACGCCGATCTTGATCAAGAATGTTGCTGAAGTTGTTGTCTCTCATAAACCTCGTCTGGGGCAGGTAGGATATAACGAGAACAGTGACATGGTTGAGGGAATTGTCGTTATGCTACGCGGAGAAAATCCCTCAGCTGTTATTGAAAATCTGAGAGCAAAAATCACGGAACTTAATGAACGTACTTTACCCGATAATGTGAAGATTGAAACTGTTATTGACAGAACTAAGTTGGTGGATAATACGGTAAAAACTGTTTCTAAAAATTTGGTCGAGGGAATTCTGCTGGTTTCACTCATTGTTTTTATCTTTTTGTACAATTGGAAGTCAACCTTTATAGTAGCCTCGGTCATCCCGCTCGCGTTCCTGTTTGCTATCATCATGCTGAAAATACAAGGCCTGCCGGCTAACTTGATTTCGATGGGTTCTTTAGATTTTGGTTTATTGCTTGAAGGGACTCTTGTTATTGTAGAGACTGTATTTGTAGCCATGGCTACCTTGTCACACAGAGTAGGACCAGAGCGTTTTGCTAAAATGAGTAAGCTAGGAGTGATTAAGAAAAGTGCCGGTAGTGTAGCTTCTTACATCTTCTTTGCATTGATTATTCTAATTGTTGCACTACTGCCTATCTTTTCTTTCCAAAAAGTTGAAGGAAAGATGTTTACTCCTTTAGCATTTACGCTCGGTTACGCTTTACTTGGATCTTTGATCTTAAGTTTGACCTATGTTCCAGCGATGTGCAAATTATTATTTACCAAAAATATCGATGAGAAGGAAAATGTGATCACGCGATTTTTTCAAAAAACAATTTTTGGAATGTATGCGGCTGCATTTCGTTATAAAAGAACAACCATTGGACTATTTTTGGGTATTTTAGCTTTATGTCTTTTCAAATTTATGCATTATGGATCTGAATTTTTACCTAAGCTCAATGAGGGTGCTATATACATCCGAGCAACATTGCCCAATAGTGTCAATTTGAAAGAATCTACCCGTTTGACGTCTGAAATGAAAAACTTGATGCAAAAGGACTGTGAAGAAATCGATTTTATTTTGACACAAACAGGCCGACCAAATGACGGGACAGATCCAACGGGGTTCTTCAATATCGAGTTCAATGTCCAGCTAAAAGATGCTGGCGAATGGAAAAGAAAAGTAACTAAAGAAGATATTATTCAAGAAATGCGCACCAAATTACATCATTATCCCGGTATTACATTTGGATTTAGTCAGCCGATTCAAGATAATGTAGAGGAATATGTAGCAGGAGTTAAGAGTTCTTTGGTTATTAAAATCTTTGGTGACGATCTCTACGATCTGGAGAAATATGCTAATAAAGTAGCCACATCTATTGCAAAAGTTAAGGGTATAGCCGATATCAATGTGTATAAAAATATTGGACTGCCAGAACTCAAGATTCAGTTGCACGATTCGAAGATGGCAAAATATGGAATTCAGACGCGAGATGTGCAGGCTGTTATTGAAATGACTATCGGCGGACAGGCTGCCACTACCTTTTATGAAGGGGACCGACAATTTGATGTCATCCTTCGTTTTCAAGAGGCATATCGCGATACGCCAACTAAGATTGGTAATATCTTAATACCGACCAGCAATGGACAGAATATACCCTTACAGGAGATTGCGAGTATCAATTACCAAACGGGGCCAGCATTTATATATCGTGAAGGCAATAGCCGTTATATCGGTGTCGGATTTAGTATCGACGGCCGTGACTTGGGAAGTACGATTGCAGAAGCGAAGCAGGTTGTAGCAGCAGAGGTCAATTTACCAAAAGAAAACCATATGGAATGGGCAGGAGAGTTTGAAAGTAAAGAGCGTGCCGCTAAACAGTTAGCTTTAGTAGTTCCTATCTCTTTAGTGCTGATTTTATTGTTACTGTACGCCAATTTTGGAAATATAAAAGATACAGCTATTGCTTCTCTCACATTACCTTTTGCTTTTATTGGAGGGTTTATTTCACTATGGGCTACAGGTACCATCTTTGGAATATCAGCAGGTATCGGTTTCATCATTTTATTTGGAGTGGCTACGATTGATGGTATTGTACTTATTGGTGTTATCAGAGATAACCTCAAACATAAAATGAAGTTGAAAGATTCTATTATACAAGGTGTCCGAAGCCGGATCAGACCTGTTGTCATGATAGCTTTAATGGGGTCAATGGGTTTATTGCCCGCAGCTTTATCAACAGGTATGGGTTCTGAAATCCAGAAACCACTTGCTATTATGATTGTAGGTGGACTGCTGATCTGTCTTGTACTGTCATTTACTATTTTACCAGTTGTTTTTTATCTGGCTTATCGCAAAGAGAAAGCTTAAGGGCAATTAGCTTTTTAACTAAAAGATCTCCAATAGTTTCGTGCTTTTGGAGATCTTTTTTATTAGAATATGGTGATGCAGATTCATCTGAAAGGCTTATCTCTTACCTTGAAGCCCTATCTTTTTTCTTTTGGAAGAGGTTCTTCTATTTTATCTTGGAGACGGTTAATGTATTCGAACATAAGGTCAATATTTTTATTATGACCCTCCTGTTTTTTAGAAATTCTTTCTACAGTATATTTGATCTGTGGAATTTCAAGGTGTTAGTCAGTGTGATCGGCTATGTGCTGTCTGATTTTTGTATTGCTTGTTTTTAGAATCTGACAAAAGGAATTGTTCATTTAAATTGTTTTATGCCTATTCAAGTATACAATTTTTGGTAAATTAGCGTAATACTGAATGTGGTTCCTATGTAAATAATAGGCAAATATGGCTAGAGAAATGTCACAACACTATACGTGTGATATCTCTAATCTATTTTTTGAAAGGAAATTGAAATGATAGATAAAAAGACTAAAATAGCCTGTTATGGCGAAGTATTGTGGGACATATTTCCTGGAGGAGATAGAAGAGCAGGTGGGGCACCCTTTAATGTTGCTTATCACCTCTCCAAGATGGGTGTTGCAGTTAATATGCTAAGTAGCGTCGGAGATGACGAATTAGGTCGTAAATTGCTGCAGAAAATAGAAGATTGGAAAATCTCTACAGCTGGTATACAAGTAAGGAGTAACTATCCAACAAGTACTGTCGTTGCAACAATTGATGAACATAATGATGCGCATTATGATATTGTTCGTGATGTTGCCTGGGATTATATTGAAGTGAATACTATAAATCAAGCAATGGTTAATGAATCGGATGCATTGGTTTTTGGTACATTAGCCACTCGTAATAACCAGTCTAGGGATACATTATTTGCGTTGCTTGAAAATAGTTCTTACAATGTATTTGATATCAATCTGCGTGCGCCACACTATGATATACATGTGATAAAAGATCTGTTACATAAAACGCATCTAGCAAAATTTAATAAAGCTGAGTTACGGATGATGATTGACTTTATGGGTAAGTCCTATACGACAGAAGAGGATTGTGTAAGTTTCCTACAGGATAGTTTTGGGATGAAAGAAGTTATTGTATCCAAAGGAAGTAAAGGAGCACTCTACGCTGATCATCATGATTTTTATTCCATATCGACGATCCCTATTGAAGTAAAAGATACTGTTGGTAGTGGAGACTCCTTTTTGGCGGGATTTTTATCAAAAAGGTTCGAAAAAGGCAGTTCAGCAATTGAAATTATGAATCAAGCTGTTTCACTGGGAGCATTTGTTACTGCTCGAGAGGGAGCATGCCCAGATTATTCTAAGGCAGATTTTATTGCTTTTCAAAAAGAATCAGCACATAAAGATTAGAGGTTAAACTATTATTTTAATGCAGGCCTGTGTTTATTTGGTTCATCAATACAGGCCTGTATGTTTAGTTTATTCTGACCAAACTGCCAGCTCATTGCCATCTGGATCTATAAATTGAAATCGTCTCCCACCAGGGAAGCTGAAGATTTCTTTTGTTATTATACCACCAGCTTTAATTACTTTTTCAAGAGTTGTTTCAAGAGCTTTAGAGTAAAGGATAATTAATATACTTCCCTTTACAGGAGTTCCTAAAGTAAAACCACCATCAATATATTCACCTTCAAATGCAGTGTAGTGAGGCCCATAATCGGTAAAAGTCCAACTGAAACATGCTGTATAAAAATTTTTGATCTGTTGAAGATCTTGAGATAAAAATTCAATATATTGGATCTGTTCGTGCTTGAGTTTTTGTGTAGGTGTATCTTTCATAATTTTTTTGATTATAGATACAAATATAATGTACTATACCTAATTTAGTTCTGAAAAAACGACGATGATTGCACTTCTTCCTAAGTGATCAATAATTCTATGTAATTTACGCGATGATTTTAGAATAAAGAATATTTATCGATCAAGTTAATCTGATTAAGCTTTCCTACTATGTGGTATAGAAAGGGGCACATATAAATTCATTTTAAGAATTCTTTTCGACAGTTTAATATTCTTCAAGTTGTCTGATTAGTATAACTTTTTTTTATTTTAATGGAAACGCCACGAATTGTAAGTGATGGTTTACAAATTGTAAATGCTTTACGTTTTAGTCTTGTCGATTTTTATTTTTGGCCAATAAATTGTTATCAGTGAAATAGTAATTTGAATACTAGAAATACAACCGAAAATAAGATGGATCGAACCAATTCTAACTCAAGTCAATTTCATAGCTCGGATAATTTGCCGGAACCGAAATCTAAATCAAATAAAAAAGCGATTTTTTGGGTAGTTCTCATCATTGCCTTACTCGCGATAGTATGTTTTATTGCTTTTCAATTTGGAGTTTATAAACAGCGTCAGGAAGTTTATACAGAAGAGATAGCATATCCCGCTGACAGTGTTTTTGTGAATGGATGGGCTAGTCAAGAAGATTATGCATATTGGAAAAATGCGGTTTTTACAATACCTGAATATAACGATATTCCTGTTCCATTTCAAAGGGCTATCGTAAAGATTTTTATGGACAATAAGTTCATGCAAAATGAAGATAACAATCAATATTTTTTTACAAAAATTAAAGATCGAGCACCTAAAGTAATTGCATATGGCAATTTTACTGGTCAAGGGGATAAAGAAATGGCTTTTCTACTTGAAAAACAAGATTTTGCCAGTAGTGCCATTTTCATTATAACGGATCAAGGTAATCTCCTGTACTGGAAAGATTTAAGTTCCGAGTTGCCGACCATCAAACAATTTGCAAAAGGCGCACTAATATATTTGAATGATATGAAGCTTGTTCCTGCACCAACTGATGGTATAATAAAGCAAAACAAAAACTCAAAATATGTGCTGATTTATAATCGTGAGACGAAAGCCTTTGATGAACATTATCAATATACAGATGAGGATGTTAAAAATTCAAAACAAGAAATGGAAGGTGATGAGGAAACTGTAGAAGAGGTCGATACTGCTGTTGTCAAATAGCCTTAGTGTTTTAATGTATTTTTATAAAAAGCCATGATTAGAATTAGCTACTAGCCGAGCTCTTTCTGGAGATTTAAAAATTCTTTCTCAAATTTTTTCGCATAATTATATCCGAATTCATATATCTGATTCACTCTACTCGTGTCAAATGTTTTAAACTGATTGATTTCCTCGGGCTGTATAAATATATCGCAGTCGCCAGGAGCTTCAGCCTTAATGTTTGAGGTGGTAATTCGGATAATACGTTCCACAATCTGCTTATAGTTCAGTCGTCCTTCGGAACGGTTGACCGGATTCACATTGATGCCGATACTTTTATTGCATGTTGCTTTAATCTGCTCCACCGGGAAGTTATTTAATATTCCGCCATCACATAAGTAACGGTTGTTTTTATAAGCTACCGGCTGAAATACCAGAGGAAAACAGCAGGAAGATTTAATAGCAAAAGATAGTGAGCCTTGGTTGAAGATAAGAGACTCCGCATTGGTTAAATCTGTAACAGCCACATATAAGGGCATTTTCAAGCTTTCGAAACTGTCGTGCGGAATATATTTTTTAATGATTTTTTCAAAAATATCTGCACTGAACAGGCCATCAGTTCTAATCGAGAAGTCGGAATAGGTGAAGAATTTTTCCTGTTTTACCAGCTCCAATATCTCTAGCGGAGCGTATCCTTCAGCTATAAACGCACCGACCAGAGCTCCTGCACTCGCTCCTGAAATAGCATGAAGCTGTATGTTCAGTTCCTGAAGATATTGGAGTATGCCCAAATGGGCGATTCCTCTAAAGCCACCACCGGAAAGCGTAATTCCTATTTTGTTGTTTACAATCATTTAAATTTTATTGTAAGAATTCCTAATACTAATAAAAAAGCAACGATCTATATTCTCTAATTATTGAATGTAGTCTGTTGTCAGATTTTAAGTAGGTTTTTCCCGGCATTATTTAATTATTGAATTACTCTTATCATTGATTTTTACAATTGCCAAGGATATCTTGACATATAAAACTAGCAATTAAAATCATACGATCAAAAAGCAGTTGTCATAATGCTTGCTGTTTTACAATATGACAGGTCTATTTTTACTTTTCATCGATGTCTGTTATATAAGCATAAGGTTAATTATCACTGTACAACGACAAAAGATGAAGAGTTAAGGGGTTCTGCATTAGCTTTGCTTTCTGTATACTTGGTCCCTTCTCTTAGAAGTACTTATTTCAAATGATGGTCTTTAAGCGATTATATTTTTTAAGAGTGGGTTACGGTTTTTGTTGTGCTAATTGTGCATATCTTTTGAAACAGTTCTTTAATGAATGGTGGGGACTAGTTGATGCAATTGGTTCCAACAGCTTTTACTTTCCAATTTATATATTCTATATAAATGGCCAACAGAGATTATCACTAAACTGCCATAAAGAGATCACTAACTATTAATAATTTTACATGTAAATACATATGGTGTAATTTTATTTATCAAGAAATCAGTTGTTTGTGTATTTGTTTTGTGATTTAGCCAGATGAATATTTGTTAATTACGAATATTTCGTAAGTTTACAAATAAATCGTAAAAATTATGAAGAAAATATTATTGACCACATTAATTTCATTCAGCCTGTTCACTCTTCAGGCACAAGAAAAGGCAATTGCTAAAATACATTACATCTTTAAGCATGTTAATGATACCACACAAAAAGACAAGCATATACGTGATGAAGTTGCTACTTACCTTGGTAAACAAGCTAGTTATTACACTAGTTATTCTAGTACTAGAATGCAAGAACAGACTTCAAAAATACTATCAGCTCCGGATTTTGATGGTAATTTAGTGATTTCCAGATCGACTAGTGGTATCAAGGAATCTTACCTTTTAGAACCTTCGAAATCCAAGATGGTAGAAGTAAAACGTGTTGCATCTGATGAGTTTTTATTAGAGACCACTTATCCTAAGCAGGATTGGGATATAGAAGATGAAACCAAAGTAATTGGTGGATATACTTGTCAAAAAGCAACTACAACTTTTGCTGGTCGTCATTACACCGCTTGGTTTACAACAGATATTCCTTTTTCTTTTGGACCTTGGAAATTGCATGGCTTACCGGGACTGATCTTAGCGGTAAAGGATGATAAGAGTGAGGTAGAATTTGAATATTCTGGTTTTGATAAATTAACTGATGATGTACAAGTGACAATTGGAACTCCTGCAAATGCAATTTTGTCTAAAAAAGATGAAGTAGAAAAATTAGAGCAGGCATTTAAGGCAAATCCCAGTGCCTATATGCAAACGAGCTCTAGCCGCAGATCTACAGGCGCTGGTGTTTTTGTGAGCATTAGTGGCGCTAGTTCATCAGCTCCAGCTATGGATGCATCAAAAATTAAATCGATGACTATTAAGAATGATGATGATTATAAGCCTTCTTCGGTCACTAATAATCCTTTAGAATTAAAATCGTATTAAAAACTCTAAAATTATTCGAATACGAATCATACTAGTTTGGCTTTGATACGCCTTATTCTTAATTCAACTGTTTTAGACCAAAAAATGAAAAGAAATCTATTCATCGTATTGATGTTATTAACGGGGTTCACTGTTAGGGCTCAAGAAAAGGCAATTGCTAAAGTTCACTACCTCTTTAAACATGTTAATGATACAACACAACGAGATAAATATCGGAGAGATGAAGTCGTAACTTATTTAAGTCCCCAAACAAGCTATTACACAAGTTATTCATCTACTAGAACACAAGAACAATCTGCGCAACAGATGGATGCTCTAAATTTTGATGGTCATATTATTGTTTCGAAATCCACTAGCGGAATAAGAGAATCTTATCTTTTAGAATCCTCTAAATCCAATATGATTCAAGTGAAACGTGTAGCGTCCGATGAGTTCTTGTTGGATGCAGTATATCCTAAACAAGACTGGGATATTCATGATGATACTAAAGTAATAGGCGGATATACTTGTCAAAAAGCAACAACGACTTTTGGCGGTCGCCATTACACAACTTGGTTTACAACAGATCTTCCTTTTTCTTTTGGACCATGGAAATTACACGGCTTACCAGGATTAATTTTGGAAGCCAAGGATGATAAAAGTGAAGTTGAGTTTGAGTATTCTGGTTTTGATAAACTTGCTGATAGTGTTCAGATTACGATTGGTGCTCCGGTCGATGTTATTTTATCAGCACCTGAGGAGGTAGAAAAATTGTACAGGGCTTTTAAAACCAATCCAAAGGCGTATATGCAGACAAAATCGGGTGGATCTTCCTCTATAAAAAAGAGTGGAGTTTTTGTAACGAGCGACGTACCATTTTCAACTATCGACCCTAATAAAATTAAATCGATATCTATTAAAAATGATGATAATTATAAACCTTCTTCGGTCACTAATAATCCTTTAGAATTAAAACCATAATATGTTATTAAGATCTCTTACTGTAATTTGCTATATACTTTGTAGTGCATGGGTTTTTGGGCAGCAGGTTGCCATTGAAGGGGTATTAGTAGATAAGGCGTCGGGAAAACCGTTAAATTATATTCATGTGGTACTGAAGTCAAGTGACCATAAATTGTTAACCTTTAAAGAAACAAATGAGAATGGGGCTTTTTCTTTAACTACATTGAAAGGTGTGGATGGAGCATATCTCGAGATCAACCACTTAGGGTATCATAAAAAAATAATTCCATTGAAAGATCTTCGTACTAAAAAAACGATTGAACTTGAACAGAAAGCTGTTTTATTGGATGATGTTGAGGTCAAAAGTAGACCGAAGATCCGTCGAATCGGGGATACATTGTCTTATGATGTTTCGACGTTTGCAAAGGAAGAGGATCGTAGCATTGGTGAGGTATTAAAACGGATGCCGGGTATAGAGGTAGGAGATAATGGAAGTATTAAGTATCAGGGAAAAGCGATTTCTAAGTTCTATATTGATGGTGATGATTTATTGGACGATCGTTACGCGATTGGCACAAAAACGGTACCACATAAGATGGTAAAAGATATACAGGTACTGACCAACCACGAACATATGAAAGTGTTGAAAAATAAGCGTTTTACAGATGATGTGGCGATAAATCTGGTTATTAAAGACGACGCTAAGCTCAAGTTAACCAGTCAGGCTAAACTGGGTGAGGGACTGCCCAAACAATATGATGCAGAAGTCAATACAATCTTGTTCAATAAAAAATATAAGGTATTGAATGTGTTGCAGGGAAATAATATAGGTAATGACTTGACTGGTGATTTTACTGGATTTAATCAAAGTTCCGTGTTTGCACAAATGGGGTATTCACCTATTAATAATTTGCTTGCTATAGGGACTGTTGGTGGTCCTCCTGTAGCAAAATCAAATTATTTTATGAATAATACAGTGGCTTTAAATGCAAATAATCTATTGAATATAAGGAACGGTTTGCAACTGAAGTCGAATGTACAGCTCTTGTACGATAAGAACAATACCACTTTTGAAGGAAAAACGAGCTATTTTTCTGAAGGGGGTGATCTTGTATTTGATGAAAATCAATATACAAAAACAGCGGAATGGCTAGCAGCATTACGGTTGTCATTGAACAAGAACATGGAAAAGCGTTATATCAATAATACGTTCTCGTTCGAATACGAAAAAGAAGATCGGCGCGCCACAATAGGGAGTAATGGGAATACTATTTTTGGGAATTTGAACCATAAAATTAGCGGTTTTTCAAATCAATTGGAATGGGTTCCCCAACTTAAAAATGGAGATGTTGTGCAGATAAATTGGTATCTGAATTACGCCAATAAACCACAGACCTTAGCTTTTTCTCCTGGTCTTTTTCCGGATATCTTTGCTTCAGGAATATCATATGAACAAACACTGCAACATGTTGAAGTTCCCACAATTTTTACGAATGGTAGTATCGGATATAGGCTTCCCAAAGGAAAGATCAAACAATACTATACGCTAGGGGCAATGATGGAAGATCAAAAACTCAAATCGGGTATTGATCTCAATAAAGAAGGAATTGTAAAGGCTACAGATCTTGATTTTACGGAGAATAATATGCACTGGAATCGTTCATCGTTTTCTGTCAATGCAGACTATGAATGGAGTATTAATAGACTAGCCACAAAGTTGAGTTTGCCTTTATCATGGCAACGCACCAGTTATATTGACGAAGGTTTTAGTATCGATAAAAACCTGAGTAATCTTTTGTTTAATCCTTCATTTTCAGCTCGTTTACAGGTCCACCAGGAGGAAGAACTTAGTTTTTCTTATCAGAGAGGCAATACTTTTGGAACTATCGAAAATGTGTATCGAGGTTTACTGATTAGAAATTACCGGACTTTATCGACTAATAGTGGTGAAATCAATGAAAATAGGAGCAATAATTTTGGATTAAACTATAAGATAGGTAAAACAATAAAACTGCTATTTTTCAATTTTGGATTGGGTTACAACCAATCCATATCAAGTACGATGCTTTCTAACGTCGTCAATGAGGAGTCGACTCAAACACAGCTGATCGCCCAAGAAAATGAGGTGAAGTCCTATAGTGCTTCTGCTGGGATTGATAAGTATATTTTTGCCTTATCAAGTAATGTGAAAATTGCTGCATCTTGGTCTTTGTCGGACTATAATCAGTTATTCAATGAGCAGATACTTCCATTTCAGAATACAAGTTATACCTTGAGGCCTAACATGGAATTTAAAATTTGGAAGCAGGTTAATCTTTCTTATAATGGACAATTATCTTGGGTAAGTACGAAACAAAAGGAGGGATCTGATGGATTAAATAGAAATACATTTAATGCCTCACATCAAATAAGTTTACCGATAAATCTATTTTCAAGTGTTCATTTGCGTTTGAGTGCTAGAAATACGTATTCGCATCAACCTGGATTAAAAGATTTTAATTATGTTTTCTTTGATACATTTTTACGCTATCGTCACAAGAAGTTGAAAACGGATTTTGAACTAAATTTGACGAATTTGGCAAATGTGAAGAAATTTGAAACCTATTACATATCGGCGAATATGCAGACTCATAATCAGTATGAACTACGGGGCAGGATGGCTGTTTTAAAAGCGGTGTTTAATTTTAAATAATAGTTGATGTACAGGAAGTTTTACCCGTGACGGTCATTTTTATCCAACCTCGAACGCAGTAAGGTTAAAAGCTGTTGTTCTGAGATCGCTAAGACATCAACATCGATCCAAAGTAAATCTGGTTTTGACCTAAAAAGGCGACCTATTGTATTTAAGGCAGTTAAGTATGTAGTACGTTTAACTTGGTCATATTTTTTTTCGTTCCTAACGTTGATAAAGATTTGATTTTGGGCACGAAAAAAGCCAGATTCAAAACTTTGAATTTCTTCCCAAGGAATAAAAATGGCTGTATCAGCGGTGTTATTTAATATACCTAGTTGCTCTATGCTTAATCCTGGCCGGCCATTTTTATGATCGATCCAGAATTTTATCTTGTGAAAATATAAAATATGTAAAGTTATGCATATTAAAAATATAAGTATGGGGGCATAGCTATTGGACGAGGTATAAAAGATGAAAAGTAATAGTACAATAAATGCAGTACAAAGGAAAATGCCTGTAATAATGTTGCTTTTCTTAAATTGTATATCTACCATAAGGAACTCTTGTAAATATTAAAATTATCTGTTTTATTTGATGCCCAATAAGGTGAAAAACTCCTCCTTTTTGTTGACAGCGATCGCTATTGATTTGCCATTGGTTAACTCGATCATATTTCCGGTAACTGTTTTTACAGCTTCTATGTTGAGGATAAACGACCGCTGAATACGAAAAAATAGTTGCTTATCAAGGATTTCTTCCATGGATTTGAGCGTAGCTTGCGTGGTATATGTTTTCTCGTATACAACGATTTTTAGATAATCTCCCTGGGATTCAATATACAGGATTTCGTGCAATAAAATTTTCACTAATCTTCCTTCTGATTTTATAAATATACGATCAGGTCTTGCCTCTTGTATCTTTGGAGTTTTAACGGCTAATACACTTTCTTTAGCTCTATTTACTGCTTTTAAAAAACGATCGAATCGAACGGGCTTAACTAAGTAATCTGTTACCCCAGCATCAAAACTATCCAATGCGAAATCACGATGTGCGGTAATAAAAATAATAACAGGTGGATTGACCAAGGCGTTTACCAACTCCATGCCGTTTATTTTCGGCATCTGGATATCGCTAAACATGATGTCAACAACATTGTTTTGTAAGTACAGCAACGCTTCGACAGGATCTCCAAATGAGCCGACAAGTGTAAGGAAGGGTATTTCTTTTACAAAAGATTCTATAATTTCTCTACCAAGTGGTTCATCATCGGTGACGATACAGGTGAATTTATCCATGAGTTGCTAAATCTATTTTTAAGTTGACGATAAATTTATTTTCCAAATGCTCCATTTTGAGTTCGTGTTTATTGGGGTATAACAATTGAAGTCTCTTTTGTAAATTAGATAGACCGATACCACCAAAGTTTTTTGTCGAAACAAAGTCTTCAACATCATTCTCAAGATGAAAGTAAAAATGATGATCCTTTACTTTTATCGTCAAATATATAAACTGTTCTTTATTATTTTTAAGACCGTACTTAAAAGCATTTTCAATACATGTAAATGTTAAGAGAGGAGCGATGTATAACCCTAATAATGCACTTTCTTCAGGAAGATCAAATTGGATCTTTTTATCTACCGGGTATCGCATTTTTTCGAGTTCACCATAGTTTTTTATAAATTCCAATTCTTTCTGCAAGGATACTTTTTCCGTGTTGGACTCATAAAGGGTATAACTCATAATATCCGAAAGATTTACAATCACCTCTGGCGTAGCTGGATCTTTTTTAATCGCAAGACCGTATAGATTATTTAAAGTATTGAATAGGAAATGAGGATTTAGCTGGGCTTTTAAAAAGTTTTTTTCAATATTGATATTCTCAATTTCTAGTGAAGCTTTTTCATTTTGAATTTTTAAAGTTTTACTGTATAATTTTGAAATTTCAAATAGAATTTTGACAAAAAAGAAAGGCGATAGAATTGAAATGACAATGAATGCTTGTGAAATCATACGTTTTAAAGATACGGCTTGTACGAAGGTCTGATCGGCACTCATCTTAATAGCATTCTTTAGTTCTCCATTTTCTATTTCAAAGCCCAGCGAATGGTAGAATAGGGAGAAAAAATAGGTGGTAGCAATCCAGATAAATAACAATATCGGCAAACTAATGACTAGAAGTAAAATGATCTTATTCTTGCTACCGGATAAAATCTTGGGAAGTAAGACATAAAAGAACAGATAGAAAACGAGCATATTAACGCTTGTCATCCTAATGGTTAGGATGGTAGCATTGAAAAAAGAGAGTTTATATGCAAGTATGTAGCTCAACAGCAATAAGATCGAAAATGTGAACCACATGCAGACATGAAGTAAAATTCGACTGGTTTTGCTGTATAAACTATCAAAATCAAATTCAGCTATTTTACTTGTTAAATAACTAGAGAAAATTCTCGTATCCTGCGACATGTTGTTTGTTTAAATGATCAACCAAATATAGTTTTTTGAACGAGTTATAGAGCTAGTTTTTGTTTAAAAAGACGGATGACTCGGGTAATATTGATTACTAATTTGAAGCATCTTAACTTATCCATTACGCGTTCTAAGCAATCTTTTTTAGTTATAATATTCGGATCAAGGCATTTAATACATTGATCATATTGTGACCTATTACTGGGTAAACAAGATTGCCTGAAAATTTCCGTAACAAACCCACACTTAACGAAGATATCAGCGTGAGGTAGATGATGGTTATGATATCAAATTTAAGTTGATGATCTTCCGTTAACACAATACCATGTGCAACACTGAATAGCAGGGTCACGATAATAAATCCCCAGCCAAATGAGATGCCTTTGATATTCCATTGGGGCTGAAATGTTTGGTCAAGAAGCCAAAAGCAAATGCCTCTAAAGGCCAATTCTTCGGTTAAGCCTGGCATGGTCGCCTGAAAAGCAAAAGTTTCTAAATCAAAATTAGCTCCTTTAGGAAATAAGATAAATTTGAAAATCAAATCAAAAAGTAAGAATCCAAGGAATATGAATATACCGAATTTCACCTGTTTCTTTGCGTTACTTTTCGAGGTGAAGCCGATCTGCTCACGATGAGTGTTATTTACCGAGAAAATGATGATCAGCGATAACAATAAACTTAAGATTTTACCAATCCATGAAAATTTTAGTCCAATCGCATCAAGACTAAAATATTGTCTGCTAAAATGTTGAATGTAGCAGTCTGCTAAAAAATAAACGATGAAAAAGATTAAAAATTTTGAGTTTACTTTTTTCGATTTTGCATATGCAATAGCGATTAAAGGTAGCATGAATGAGATCCAAATGAGAGGTGTTAATAGTGACATATCTTTTAATTTTTCTTTAAAAGTATGTGAATGCAGCATTTGATGAAATTTCTACCGATGAAAAGGTAGAATCGGCCGATGGAATGTGTTTTTTTATCGATCAAGAAATTGGATATAGCAGTTACGAACACTTTAAAAAAGACAATCAGAAGGTTTTGTGATAAGTAAAATCACTTCATAGTATCATGAAGTGATTTTAAAAATAACCGAATTAGCCTTCAAAAACTGAAAGTAAAATCCACAGAATAAGCGTTTAAAGGGATTGAGCAATCCTTTAATTGCCATCATTTTAATTGATCAAAGAAGGAATGGATAGGTACAGAGATATCTTAAGACTAAATTTTCAATCTTAGACGGTATGGAATCTCGGTAGGTAAGGTTAATGAATTTGTAAATCTGATTTATACTCAAATATTTCAATAATCTGCTGCGCTACATCTTTTCCAAGGATATCCGTTACCATATATAGCGCTGCATCTATACCTGCCGTGATTCCTGCAGTTGTTACTAAATTCCCCTCATCAATGTAACGAGGTCCTGTCACAACTTTACTGTTCGGATTTAGTTCCTGTAGAAGATCTGTTATCATAAAGTGACTGGTAATCGCTTTTCTATCTAAAAGCTTGGTATTCGAAAGTAAAAGCGCACCTGTACATATACTGACAATTACGGTATCAGATTGTGCTTGAGTTGTGATCCATGCTGTTAATCGGGATTCAAACTGTTCGTCTTTGAATAATTTGATAACTGTTTCAGGAAATGCTCCTGGTACAATGATCAAATCAGCTTGTGGACAATTGTCGATCGTGTAATTTGGAATAATTTGCATCGTATTGGATTCTGAAAATACAGGTGCAGCATCCAAGGCAACAGTGTAACAGTTAAAACTATTCGGCACAATAATATTTGCTTTAACGAATACATCTAATGGACCGTTTAGATCCAATACTTCTACCTGGTCAAAAACAAAAAATGCAATGTTTTTAGTTATTTTATCTTTGTTAATCTTCATGCTGTGAAAAAGTTATATATGAATTAATGTTGAAATGTTATTCGATACTGCAGTGCACTAATTTTAAAGTATTTATAGAACAGTTTGTTTAAGGAGCTGATCTGATGGTAGCCACATTGAACACTGATGATTGTTAAGGTGTCAGCAGTATAAGCGAGTAACTGCTTTGCTTTTTCCAGACGTATTTTTTCAATAAATTGTCCCGGGGGTAAAGACGATTCTTTCTTAAAGACACGAGAGAAATTGCGTGGGCTCATGTTTACTGCGAATGCTAGTTGTTCAAGATTTAATGTTTCTTCAATATGTGCATTAGCATAGTGATAAACTTTTTGAACAAGTTCACTCATATCTTCAACCGCAGGTAATTCTTCAGAAAAGAGTGATTGATCCGAGAGTCTGTACACTCCAAACACCAGATGTTTGGCAACCTGTATGGTTATGTCCCGCCCCAGATCTTCTTCGACTAATTGCAATGCCAGATTAATTCCAGAAGTGATCCCGCCAGAACTATAGATATTGCCATCCTTTAAAAAAATAGATCTGGCGTCAACATGAATTTCAGGATACATACTTTTAAGCATGCCTGCATATCTCCAGTGTGTGGTCACTGTTTTATTTTTCAGTAGACCGCTTTTGGCCATTAGAAATGTGCCGACACAGATCGAAGCTAGACGATTTACCTGTGGATATATCTGGTTGAGCCATGTATAGACCGTTTTATCAAGATTTTCAAATAAATTGGGGTGCGTGCCAGCAATGATCAAGGTATCGATAGGTGTTGTCATATTGAAAATGCTTGAATCGCATTGGAGCTTGATACCTGAGTTTGAAATAACAGTTTCAGTTTTTAATGCCGAGAGGTAATGAAGCTGATAGGGTGCGCCATATCCTGCTTTTTTTACAATTTCATTGGCCGTATGAAAGACATCAGTGGGGCCCGCTACATCCAATAATTGTACATCTGGTAATATTAAAATGGCAATATTTTTCTTATCCATGTCTCTACGTAATTTGCATATCGATTAAGACAAAGGTACTCGATCATAACAGGATCCTCAATGACAATATGATTTGTTATCTTGCCATTTTTTTTGATTCAAGTACAACTTTATTGCTGTACTTGAATGACATCTTCATTATTTTATCTATTCAGGTTGTAAAATAAAAAAGTAACGACAAATATTATTTAAATTTTACGATTAAAGAAATAATTTCAGATGGAAGATAAAAAAGTAAAATGGTGTGTGCTTAGACTACCATTTTATTTTTACCTATTCTTCTCTATTTTATAAATGTATTGGAAAAGGATCTTCAAATCTAACATTATTCTCAAAGAGATAGAACTCATCATCTTGGAGTAGACACTTTTCCAAATCCATTACTATTTTTTTTTCGTTTATGTCTTGTCCGATAAAGACCAGCTCATTTATTCGATCTCCCCATTGCTTACTCCAACGGCCTTCAATATAGTCTTTATTAGCTACATAACTTTCAAATTGTATTCGTTCGAAGTAGGACATACTGATCCACCAGACGCCAGCTTTCTCTAGGCGCGAAGAGCCGCCTGCCTGAGAAAAATTTAATGCTTCATCGCGACGAGAAGCTAGCCAGAAAAGACCTTTGGTACGAATAATACCGGAGGGATAGTGATGGTTTAAATAATTCCAGAACCGTTCAGGATGAAACGGTTTTTGATTTCTGAATACAAAAGAGCTAATCCCATACTCTTCTGTTTCGGGAATATGGTGTTCAGATTCCAACTCCTTTTGCCATCCTGCCGAAGTTTGAGCTTCATCAAAATTGAAAAGTTTGGTATTTAATATAGCTTTGGGACTCACTTTACCAAAAATAGAAGGTATAATTTTAGCTCCTGGATTTAATTTTTGTATCGCAGCTTTTAAAAGATTAACTGTTCTGGTTTCTACTAGATCTGTTTTATTCAAGATGATGACATTAGCAAATTCGATCTGATCGGTTAGCAGATTAACAATAGTTCGCTCGTCACCTTGCATATCCGTTAGATTTCTATCCTTTAGCAATTCATTGGTTCCAAAATCTTTGAAAAAGTTAAAGCAATCCACCACTGTCACCATCGTATCGATGTAGCTGAAGCGAGACAGGTCTATGCCATGCTCTTCATCAACATAGGAAAAAGTCTGCGCTACTGGAATAGGTTCGCTGATACCCGTGCTCTCAATCAATAGATAATCAAATCGTCCTTCATTGGCAAGTTTTTCGACCTCAATCATGAGATCTTCACGTAAAGTACAGCAGATACATCCGTTGCTCATTTCAACTAATTTTTCTTCAGTGCGTGATAATGTGTGTTCATTTTCAACCAGGCGCGCGTCCACATTCACCTCGCTCATATCGTTGACGATCACCGCAACCTTCAATCCCTCCTTATTATGCAAAATATGGTTAAGTAAGGTCGTCTTTCCGGCTCCAAGAAAACCGCTTAATACGGTAACAGGAAGTTTCTTGCTGATGTTCACATCAGGGGATGATAAGGATGTTTCTGTGTGCATGTCTTTAATTCTTTAATGTTTGATATAAAAATCGTACGGATAATACTATTTAAGGAAGTAGCGTACCAAGGGCATTCGTGATCTCAAGCTAAATCGACTCATCAACTATTTTTGTGAACCAGCTGATGATATTTTGATGGTGGTGATGGCCATATAGACGGATGAATTTTTTTGTTTCCGACTTATCTAGGTTTTGGTACACCGCAAGTCTAGTTCTTGCAAATTCTTTCGTTAGAGGTATCTTGCAATCATTCACCAAACAGGTTTTCCATTGTTCAAATGTTTGAGGTATCATATATGATCTGTTTTCTTAATGTAATACGAAAGCAAATATATAAAACAAATACATCAAATGCAATATAGTTGCATTTAGTTTGTGATTGAAAGTAAAGAAATAAATGAGAGACTTACCTGGAAATTATTGACAAATTAAACTTCAATTCAAATAATCTATTGTTTAATTAAGTGTTCAGATTTTTTAGATCTATCATATGATCAAAGGTTGAGGCTAGTAGATGACAGGTTGTAATGTTGATGATAAATTTGACATGATTTGGTTATTTATAATTAATGCTCTGTTAATATGCGTTCTATTTCTTTGTAAAGAATAGTTAACCGTATTATCTTAAATTTATGCCTCTTATAAAACGTCACGACCTGAAAGAACACTGGACTACATTTGTTGTAGAAGAATGTGAAGAAGCATTTTATCAAATTTACGAATATTACCATCATTATCTCAGCTATGTGGGTACCAAACGTGGTTTTGCTATGGATGTTATCCAAGATACCATTAACGATGTGTTTCTTTATTTATGGGAAAACCGGATAAAAAATAGTACGATAAAGAATCAGCACAATTACATTATTACCATTTTTTTACGTCAACTATTCCGTGGTGATGCAAAGAAATACGAATTGATTCCTACTATGGCCACTTTATTAGAAAACTGTGAAATACCTTCTGTCGAAGATGGTTATATACAACGTTATACGGAAGATGAGGTGGGGCGCTTTGTCAAAGAAAAGGTAGCTGAACTGGGTGAGAAACAACGGCTATTGATCTATCAGAAATTTTACCTTGGATTGTCCTATCATGAAATTGCTGTTGCAAATGACATTTCGATCAATACCGTCTACAATACTATTTATAAGTCTGTCGATAAATTACGAAATCTTTTGACTGCAGAACAAGAAACCTTTCTTAAAATAGCCATTGGTGCACTTTCAACATTTTTTTTATTTTTTTTAGAAAATCAGTAGTGAAAAAAGCATAGTCCATGCTCTATTGATCAAATGAAGAAAAATAAGACATGGAAGAACTGAATCTGAAAGCGTTGTTAGCAGATGAGAGCTTCATTAACTATTGTAAAGGATACCCGGCTCAGGATGTTGCTAAGTGGGAACAGTGGCTTCAAGACCACCCACAGTACCGTAAAAAAGTAGAAGAACAGAGAAGGCTAGTGCAGCCTATGGCTCATCATGTCGCCGTAACTACCGCTGAAGATAATTATCTTCGCCTTAAAGAGCGGATCACTAAAAAAAATAAGAAACCGGATAAAGGTTTTCGCATTTCGCCGTGGTTAAAGATTGCAGCTTCACTATTGCTGATCTGTTCCATATCTTACCTGATTTTACGCCAATCATTGTTGCTTAAATCTGACCACAACAAGCAAAGCATTGTGATACCCGGAGAAGATAAAGCTTTATTGACATTGGCAGATGGATCTACGATCTCACTAGATGAGGTTGCAGTGGGGACCTTGGCTTTAGAAGGTGGTGTCCGCGTGGAGAAAACAAAAAATGGACAGCTGATTTACAGTGCTTCCGGATCGGAAATCCAAAATCAAACGGCCTCAAATACTATCGCTACACCTAAAGGAGGACAATATAGACTAATCTTGCCCGACGGCTCAAAGGCTTGGTTGAATGCTTCGTCATCGCTACATTACCCAATACATTTTGAAAATAATGAACGAAGGGTAAAAATGACTGGTGAAGTATATTTTGAAATCGCCAAGCTGGAAAAGCGTCTTCATGGACGTACGGAACGCATACCTTTTTATGTTGAAACTGCAGATCAGGAGATACAGGTTTTGGGCACGCATTTTAATGTGAATTCATATCCCGATGAACCGGGAATAGTTACAACACTTCTTGAGGGAAGTGTGCGCGTAACGTCTTCTTTAAACGGCGAAACGGTTCTGTTGCGTCCTGGACAGCAGTCATTCTTAGATAAACACCTTGTTGTGAGTGCGGCAGATGTAGAGCAACAGGTGGCGTGGACAGCGGGGGATTTTATTTTTAAAAGTGAATCATTAGCAAGTATACTACGCAAAGTTTCGCGTTGGTACGATGTCGATATCGTATGTCCACCACATTTGGGGAAGCTCAAATTTGATGGAATTGTATCCCGTTCTCAGCCTTTAACCTCCATAATGGATATGGTTGAAATAACAGGAAAAGCAAAAGTGAAATTGACGGAAAGGAGGATTATCGTGACGGACTAATACCACTCTAATACTGGATCCGCTTGAACAAAAAAGGCCAAAGGTGCTCGTAACACCTCTGGCAAGTAGTTAAGCTGATCGATAACGTTGTGCGAACAAAATCATCAATTAATATTAACGACAACAAATATATAAAATATTCATTTACATTGGGTAAACACCTGTTATGAATCTGCTATATAGTCTTGTTAAAGGACAATAAATACATATGAATTTTTATCAATGCATGCGTGTTATGAAAATCACCATGATGTTAATGACTTGCTTGTTGGTTCAGGTCAGTGCGTCTACTTTCGGACAGCGCATTACACTGAATAAACAAAATAGCAACATACCATCCATTTTGCAGGAGTTCAGAAAACAAAGTCAGTATGACTTTTTTTATGATACTGAATTATTTAAGAAAACTAAACCTATCAGTATTAATCTAAAGGATGCTTCGATTGAACAAGCGTTATTGGCCTGTTTTTCTGAACTGCCCTTTCGCTTTGTCATTAAAAATAAGTTAGTGGTTGTTACCGAAGCAACAGAAAGCGCAGGGATCAAATCCACACTAGAAGAACAGCAATTAACGATCACCGGACGGGTCCAAGATGTAAATAGTAAAGCTGCGCTTGCTGGTGTAACCATTCGGATAAAAGGCCTTTCTTTGGGTGCTACCACAGATGCTTCTGGTAATTTTACTATTGCGGTTCCAAAAAGTATAAATGTATTTGTATTCACCTTATTGGGGTATCAATCACGTGAACTATCTATTCATGTCGCTGAACGTAATCTTATTGTTCAGTTGCGCTCAGCTTCAACAGCATTAGACGAAGTTGAAGTTCGGGTACAAGCACGAAGAAAAGCGAATACTGAAGTTGCTGTTCTAGAAGAGCGGAAACGTGCGTCTATTGTTCAAGATGCTATTTCAGCGGAATTAATAGAACGTACAGGAAGTATTACAACTACTCAGGCTTTGCAACGGGTTACTGGAGTTACGGTTACGGATGATAAGTACGTTGCTGTGCGTGGTCTTGGTGACCGATCGGTCATTGGACAGCTGAACGGGGTACGTTTGGCCTCATCCGATCCTGATCGCAGTTCTATCCCTCTAGATTTAGTGCCAGCTTCCTTACTGGATAATATCACTATTTATAAAACGGTCACTCCTGATAAACCAGCAGATGCGGCCTCTGGAATTGTAGAATTGAAAACAAAGTCTGTGCCCGATAGGATGACTTTTGAGGTGATTGCTCAGACAGGTTTAAATTCTAATATCGGAATGGGCGGGAAGTACAACAGTTTCTGGAATAGTGACATGGGATTTTTGGGCACAAAAATCAATAATAAAAATCTGTCAACTGATTTCTTAAATCTTGCTAAAGAATATCCGGCAGGCTTATCATCAATCCACAATATGATTGCCAACAGTAATTATAGCAACAATGCATATCAAGAAGTGGGAAGAATTAATGGCATTATGCAGGGATTTGATCCTGTGATGACCAGTACCTATAAAAAGGCCCCATTGAACCAACTGTATTCGGCCACCTTTGGAAATAGTTATGATCTGTTTAATAAAAAGCATAAGCTGGGAGTTATATTAGGTGGGAATTATTATAAAAGAACGACCGATATAAGTGGAGGTGACTTGACACAATATAGTATTTATCAAGGGGTAGTGACCGGTAACCCGGATGTGTACAGTGTTCGCAATATTCCAAATTATATTACACCTAATAGTTTGTATATGGGTAAATATCAAACTTATAAGGAAAATACAGGGACAGAAACATTGAATTATGGAACGCTGGCAGGATTAACATATCGGTTTAATCCTCAGCATGAAATCAGTATGCAATATCTTGGGAGCTGGGGTGGTGAAACCAAATCAACCCAGCTCGCTGGACGATATGAGTATACAGGCTTACCTGGAGAGGTGAGAAGTACCACATACTCGCTAAAACAAACTTTCAGAAATTTAAATACCTTCAATTTACAAGGCGAGCATAAATTCTTAAAAGGAGATCTTTCTCCTCGTTTAAGTTACAATGTGGCGAGTTCAAGATCCAAACAGAATGATCCCGATTTTCGATTTGCGAGCTTAGCTGATTATATACCACGTGATGGCGGTTATTATAAACGGCCAGTTGTCGGTGCTACTAATGGTGGTCTTGAATATGTCTATAGTAAACATTTGTATGCCCTAACTTCTGGTTATGTAAATGGATTTGGTACTTATGGTATCATGCAGGCGGAACCGAATGGAAGGAGATGGCGAAATCTAACAGAACAGAATTACAATTATAAAGCTGATATCAGCATTCCTTTCCGCTTATTAGGTCAGAAGCAAGAGTTTAAATCGGGTGTAAACTATCTATTTCGGGATCGGGATTTTACAGAAAACCAGCTGTTTTTGCCAGGATCGAATTTTACCGCTAATAAAGCATTACCGCTCTATGATGTAGAAGGTAATCTGAACCGTCTGGTCAGTAATGAGATCATTGGGGTGAAAATACCAAAAGCAGAGCAGGGTGAAGGAATGATGCCTATTGGTGGATTTTTGTATAACAGTCAGAAATCACCCAATAATTATACAGGTTATTTTGAAACGAATGCCCTCTACGGTATGCTTGATCTAAAATTAACGGATCGGTTCCGAATGGCAGGCGGTATACGATTTGAGATGACCAATATTGGTTCTACGGTAGATACAGCTGACGTCTTTCTGGATCCTTCATTGACCACGGGCGCTAATGGAGAAGCTCCAATACCGTTAAATCCGATTGATCCCAATTCAGTATATAAAACAGGTTATAAACCTTTTTACTCGTTGAATGCGACGTTTACATTAAACGATAATATGAATTTTAGAGGCGCTGTCAATACTACCTTGGCTAGACCAGAGCTTCGGGAAATAACAAACGTGTTCGAATTCGATGCTTTTCAGATGGGATTAGTCGTTGGAAACCCAAATCTAAAAAATCAATATACACAAAATGCAGATTTTAGATGGGAATGGTTTCCGGCAAAGGGTGAGGTTATTGCCGTTTCTGCTTTTGGTAAGCGTATTGAAAATCAGCTGGTCAAGGTGTTTAACCTTGAAACTCAAGGATTGGCAGCTACTTATCCGGAATTTCCGACCATACAGTTCCAGAATGATGTTAATGTCGGTAAAGTCTGGGGGGTGGAGTTTGAAGTGGTTAAAAATTTAGGAACATTAACGGATCCTTTACGTAATTTCTTTTTAGGTTCTAACCTGATGCTTGCGCAGAGCGAGATCCAGAAATCAGCAGCACGTTATGAAGCCAATCGCTCCCTAGATCGGCATTCACCCAGAAACAGCCCTTTATTTGAACAAGCTCCCTATTCGATCAATGCCTGGTTAAATTATGATAACGATAAATCAGGAATAGATTTAACCATGACTTTTAATATGGTCGGAGAACGATTGGTTCAAATCAATCTAACAGGTGAACCAGACCTTTATACGCAACCAGTTCCTTATTTGGACTTCGTATTTAGTCAACGTATTAATAGAAGAATTCTTTTTAAGGGCTATGCCAAAAATATCATGAACCCAGCCATTAAAACTGTTTATGCTAATCCGCAAACAGGAGGTAAATGGTACGGTAATGAGTACATCAACCGAAGTTATAAACGCGGTGCTGAAATCATGGTAGGCTTTACTTATAATTTATTGTAGTCATGCGATATCAAAAATTAGACTTTAAACAGGACAAACGCGATCATGCGATGCGCGCTTATTGGTTGTGCTTCGTCGGTAACCTCCGCACTTATGGGGCAATTTTTTTAATTTCTTTAATGTTTATGGCCTGTAAGAAAGAAAAAATAGAAATAGGGGATGATAATCGGGCAGTTACGGAAAACCGCGAACTATCAAATGTACGTATTATAAACATTGCAGGATATAACCAAGTTATTTCAGGTAAAGATAGTTTAACAAATTTCATAGTACGTCGTCCAGATGCTCCAGATAGCGATCAGTATCCCGGCACATCTTATTTTCCAATAGATGGGCGCTTAGGTAAAAGCTGGATTATCCCGCAGGATCTTTTTAATCAACAAGATCAGGTAAAGCTTACGCTGGCTGCGCGTAACTATCAAATGACTTTATATCCGGATATCACTTTTCAGGCAGCCAATGATTATAACAAACCGATGGATTATTTCCTGATGCCTTCCATTTTTATGGATGGCCAGCCGGATATTGTCTCCGTGCCACGTGGCGTCTCGTCTCCCTCAAAACCGGATCATTTCAAAATTCGAATTGTGAATTTGGGCGGTAATATTAAGCATCAGACAATGGGTTTATTGGGAATGCAGGAAAATCTTACAGGTGCGGTATCGCTGGCTTATGCAGACGGTACTCTAGTTCATACGCAAACAAATAATGTAAACACGAGTACAGTAAGTTCTCCTTATATTGAACTGCCATATGGCACTTATCAGTTTAGGTTATTGCTACAGGATGGGAGACAACTTCCAGCTGTAGGAGCAGATACTTATGAATACACTGTCCTTCATCCAGTAACATCAACAATCGCTATCAATCACTCGAGCAATAGCAATTTGCATTATGCTCCTGTCAAGACCTATCAACCAGGTGGTGTGTATACAATAATCGTTGCTCCCAGAGAATTTAATTACCATGTAGACGAAATCGATAACACTTCATCTTATTATCAAAATGCTTTTCAGGTGCTTAACGATGTAACAGCTCCAGCTAATCGGACTTATTTCCGTATTCAAGCAGCTAATGCGCTAACAGGACAGTCAGTTCGTTTTCGTATTGATGGGAAACCGCTAGCCGATCCTTTGACTTTTGGTCAGGCCAGTAATTATCTCAGTCTGATTCAAGGAACGCATGTTATTGAAGCCTTGGATGCATCAGGTAAGGTATTGGCGTCTTTAGATCAAGCGTTGCAACCTGCACAAAATTACACCATTTGGCTTTATCCCGAACAAGATGGTCAGGCAAAATTGCTACTTGTTGCTAATGATTTAAGTGGCTCAGTGTATACAGGAGCTCAGGATGATGCAAGTTTAGCCCATTTACAATATCAATTTTATTTTCCCAAACGCTTCTTAAACTTATCTGTAGGAAACCCATATGTGACTTTTACAGCGGGCAACGGACAGTCTCCTGCGATGACTTTCGATAATCGTGATGCGGTAGAAAATCTTCAACCGGGAATTGCGAAGTTGGACAGACCTTATATTGGATATCGGACGATCTATAATCCTTTTGAATTTATGGTCTATCGTTCTACGCCAGACGTCGTTCCTGGCACCTGGGCAAACGATATTGATGTACTGACACATGAAGCTTTTATCGCCAATAAAAAACTTTATGAGAAACCAGGACGACCCGAACCGGTACAAGAAGCTGGCGTGTATACGGTTGCGCTTATTGGCAAGAGTTCAAAGAATGTGAGTGCGAAAGATAAAGCAAGAATGATTTTAGTTAAACATACCCGATAATGGAAGGTAAAGACCTTCTTTACTGACCATTATTTTAAATAATATTTATATGAAAAATCAACGATTAACGATTTACTTAGCGCTGTTGTTGCTGTGTGTTTCGCTATTTACAGGTTGTGCCAAGGTGGATTATACAGCCATTACAGAACCTGCCTATCTAC
>Ga0160442_100180_pt1 | contig 57200 bp, 45 predicted proteins | sample HID1971M_E1MG_FD_108252 | JGI IMG/M metagenome (GOLD analysis project Ga0160442, IMG submission 108252) | Enriched millipede-associated microbial communities from UW Madison campus, WI, USA - HID1971M_E1 MG | ecosystem: Host-associated > Arthropoda: Insects > Digestive system > Unclassified ... | reverse complement strand
GGCATTGACTATCAAACACACTGTTGAGTTCTCAAACAACCGACGCACACCGCAGAACCAGAACTTCCGTTCCGACCCCGCCGGGGCAACCCCTCAAACTTACCAGACCGTTTTCCCTCTTCCAAATCCCTGATCCGAAGATCGGAGGGAATCGAAAAGACGATCCGATCCCACCGGGAAGAATGCGCGGAGCATCCCGACCGTTGAAGGTGTGGGTTTCAGTCCCGGCCCGGCCATCGGTACCCAGCCTCTCGGCTGTCTCCTCGATGTCCGTCGGCCTGTCGGGCTGACGTCGTAGAACATTACCCGGGCGGAGCGCTCCGTGCAACGTGGCCGGACGTGGCGCGCGCCACGTCCGGCCACGGCCTGCGACAGGAGCCCGGCGGGCGCCCGCTCAGGCGGTCACGGTCTCCGGCTCCGGGCTGTCACCACGGGCCAGCCGGCGGGCGGTGTCGAACTCGTCCAGCACCGCGGCGTCGGGCCGCGGCGTCAGGAGGCTGACCACCACGGCGACGAGCAGGCCGATCGCGAAGCCCGGGATGATCTCGTAGAGCGAGTCCGCGAGGGACGACCGCCCCCAGACGAAGGCCACGACCGCGCCCGCGACCATGCCCGAGAGCGCGCCCCAGCGCGTGAGGCGGCGCCAGTACAGGCTGAGGATCACGATCGGACCGAACGCGGAACCGAAGCCCGCCCAGGCGAAGCCGACGAGATCGAGGATCGACGACGTCCGGTCGAGAGCGATGAGCCCGGCCACCACCGCCACCAGGAGGACGCCCGCCCGCCCGAGCATCACCTCGGCGCGACTGCTCAGGCGCAGGCCCGCCATCTTCACCAGGTCCTCGACCAGCGCGGACGACGAGACGATGAGCTGCGACGAGATCGTCGACATGATCGCCGCGAGGACCGCGGCGAGGACCAGCCCCGCCACGAGCGGGTGGAAGAGCAGCTGGGCGAGGACCAGGAAGACGGTCTCCGGGTTGTCGATCTGGAGACCTTCGAGGTTGGCGTACGCCAGACCGACGAGCCCGGTCGTGACGGCCCCGACGGCCGTCACGACCATCCAGCTGATGCCGATCCGCCGGCCGGCGGTCGCGTCCTTGGGGCTGCGGAGTGCCATGAAGCGCACGATGATGTGCGGCTGCCCGAAGTACCCGAGGCCCCACGCGAGCGCAGAGATCACCCCCGTCACGGACGCCCCCACGAGGAACGACAGGTGGTCGGTCCCGTTCGCGGCGTCGACGGAGCGGACCCCCTCCAGGACCGCGCCCCAGCCGCCGAGGTCGACGATCGCGATGACCGGCACCGCGACGAGCGCGGCGAGCATGAGCAGCCCCTGCGCGACGTCCGTCCACGTGGCCCCGAGGAACCCGCCGAACAGCGTGTAGGCGAGGGTCACGCCGCCGACGACGAGCAGACCCGTGAGGTAGTCGAAGCCGAACGAGCTCTCGAAGAACGTCCCGCCGGCCACCATCCCGGACGAGACGTAGAACGTGAAGAAGACCAGCACGATGACGCCGGCCGCGATGCGCAGCAGGTGCGCCGGGTCGCGCAGGCGGTTGTCGAAGAAGCTGGGGACGGTGATCGAGTTGTTCGCGACCTCCGTGTAGGCCCGGAGCCGCGGGGCCACGAACTTCCAGTTGAGCCACGCGCCGATGGTGAGGCCGATCGCGATCCACGCCTCGACGAGCCCGGTGGCGTAGATCGCCCCGGGCAGGCCCATGAGCAGCCAGCCCGACATGTCGGAGGCTCCCGCGCTCAGCGCTGCCACCCCCCGGGCTCAGCTTCCGCCCGCCGAGCATGTAGTCGTCCAGGTCGTCCGTCCGGCGGTACGCCGCGTAGCCGATGCCCAGCATCGCCAGGAGGTACGCGACGATCGCGATCGTCTGCCAGGTCTGATCGCTCATGCGATCGATCACCCTCTCGGTCGTGTCGTGCAGCGTCTGGCGCTGGTCGCGCCGACCGTCGCGTCGTGCGCGACGGACCGGGGCCAGGTCGGGACGCGGTCGGCGCTGACCTCGCTGCTGTGCCACCCCGTAGGTGCCGAAACGACCAACGGCCCGATCCCGGGTGAGGATCGAGCCGTTGTGTCTTTCGGTGCGCCCGGAGGGATTCGAACCCCCAACCTTCTGATCCGTAGTCAGATGCTCTATCCGTTGAGCTACGGGCGCAGTCCTGACCGGCGCTGTCGCACCGACCGACGAGAACATTACAGCCCCTCGGCCGGTTCCCCAAACCGAGGGGGCCCATCGTGATGCACGACACCGGGCCCTGCCCGGCGGGTCGTTCCCGGGCAACAGAAAAGGCCCCGGGCGTTCAGCAGCCGGAGCCTTCCTGGCGGAGACGGCGGGATTTGAACCCGCGAACGGGTTGCCCCGTTACCACCTTAGCAGGGTGGCGCACTAGACCAGACTATGCGACGTCTCCTCGCGGCAACACAGCAACACCGCGGCGCCCAGACTAACCGGCGACGCTGCCCCGGGGCAAAGCCGCGCGGCGTCGTCCCCGCCACACGCCCGCCCGCGCTACGGTCTGCCGCATGCTGGACGACGACGACCAGGACCGCTCGCAGCCCGCCGACCTGGGCACGGACGGCCGCGCGCACCACGGCACGACCCCCTCCCCGCCACCCGGCGACGCACCGGACGACTACGACGTGCTGGTGATCGGATCCGGGTTCGGCGGCAGCGTCGCCGCCCTCCGGCTGACGGAGAAGGGTTACCGGGTGGGTGTGCTCGAGGCCGGGCGCCGGTTCGCCGACGACGAGCTGCCACGCACCTCGTGGGACCTGCGCCGCTTCCTGTGGGCGCCCGCGCTCGGCTGCTTCGGCATCCAGCGGATCCACCGGCTGAAGGACGTGCTGGTCCTCGCCGGCGCAGGCGTCGGCGGCGGGTCGCTCGTCTACGCCAACACGCTGTACCGGCCGCTGGGCGCCTTCTGGTCCGACCCCGCCTGGGCGCACGTGACCGACTGGAAGGCCGAGCTCGAGCCGTACTACGACCAGGCGGAGCGGATGCTCGGCGTCGTCGACTACCGCCGCACGACGCCCGCCGACGAGCTGATGCGCGACGTCGCCGAGGACCTCGGCGTGGGGCACACCTTCCGCAAGGTGCGGGTGGGCGTGTACCTCGGCGAGGACGCCGACGAGCGCCCCCGCGGCGCCGGCGGTCCCGCCGTCCCCGACCCCTTCTTCGGGGGCGCCGGGCCCGACCGCAACCCGTGCCTGCACTGCGGCGAGTGCATGACCGGCTGCCGGCACAACGCGAAGAACACGCTCGTGAAGAACTACCTGCACCTCGCCGAGGGTGCGGGTGCGCGGGTGCACCCGCTGAGCACGGCCACCGCCGTCGTGCCGCGGCCCGACGGCGGGTACGAGGTCCGCACCCACCGGACGGGGCGCCGCTGGGCCGGCCGCCGCACCTACCGGGCCCGGCAGGTCGTGCTCGCGGCCGGCACGCTCGGCACGCAGCGACTCCTCCACGCGATGCGGGACAGCGGGGACCTGCCGCACCTGTCCGCCCGGCTCGGGCACCTCACGCGGACCAACTCCGAGGCGCTGCTCGGCGCCATGCGCCCCGCGCGCCGGGGGCAGGTCGGCGAGCCCGACTACTCCGAGGGCGTCGCCATCACGTCCTCGTTCTACCCGGACCCCCAGACGCACGTCGAGCCGGTCCGGTACGGGCGCGGGTCCAACGCGATGGGGCTGCTGCAGACGGTGCTGGTCGACGGCGTCGGGCCCGGAGAGGGGCCGCGCTGGCGCCGCTGGCTCGGCGAGCTGTGGCGGCAGCGCCGGCACCTGCCCGCCCTGTACGACCTGCGTGGCTGGTCGCAGCGCACCGTCATCGCACTGGTCATGCAGAGCCGCGACAACTCGCTGACCACGTTCACGCGGCGCGGCCCGCTCGGGCGCCGCCTCACGTCCCGCCAGGGCACCGGCGAGCCCAACCCCGCGTGGATCCCCGTGGCGCACGACGCCGTGCGCGCGATGGCGGACCGCATGGGCGGGCTCGCCGGCGGCAGCGCGGGCGACCCCTTCGACGTGCCGATGACCGCGCACATCCTCGGCGGGTGCACCATCGGCGAGACCCCGGAGACGGGCGTCGTCGACCCCTACCACCGCGTGCACGGCCACCCCGGCCTGCACGTGCTCGACGGGTCCGCCGTCACCGCGAACCTGGGCGTCAACCCCTCGCTGACCATCGCCGCGCAGGCCGAGCGGGCCTGCGCCCTGTGGCCCAACCGCGACGAGGCCGACGCCCGGCCCGCGCCCGGCACCGGCTACGTCGTCGTGCCGCCGACGGCGCCCGTGCGGCCCGTCGTCCCCGGGGCCGCGCCCGGGGCGCTGCGGCTGCCGCTCGTCGAGATCCGGCACTCCTGACGCACCGGACAGCACGACGCCCCGACGGCCTGGCCGTCGGGGCGTCGTCGGGCGGAGGGCGAGGGATTCGAACCCCCGGTGCATTGCTGCACAACGGTTTTCAAGACCGTCACATTAGGCCGCTCTGTCAGCCCTCCCGGGACGGCCGCAGGGGCGCCCGTCCGGCACAGCAGTGTACCGGCCGGCGTACGCCCGCGGCCCCGGACGCCGAGGCGTTCCGGGGCCGCGAGAACGACGGACGACCAGCGCTCAGGCCGCGCCGCCGCCCGAGCGCAGCTGGCGCATCGCGAGCTGCACGAGAGCGATGAGCGTCTGCTTGGTCGCCGCGCGCGAGCGCGCGTCGGTGTAGAGCATCGGCACGTGCGCCGGGATCTGCAGCGCCTCGCGGACGTCCTCGAGCCGGTGCTTGGCCACGCCGTCGAAGCAGTTGACGCCCACGACGAACGGCACGCCCCGCGACTCGAAGTAGTCGATCGCCGGGAAGCACTGCTCGAGGCGGTCCGTGTCGACCAGCACGACGGCACCGATGGCGCCGCGGATGAGGTCGTCCCACATGAACAGGAAGCGGTCCTGCCCCGGGGTGCCGAACAGGTACAGCCACAGGTTGCCCGGCAGGTTCACCCGGCCGAAGTCCATGGCCACGGTGGTGCTCGTCTTGCGGTCGGAGACCCCGCCCGCGTCGTCGACGCCCACCGAGTGCTCGGTCATCGCCGCCTCGGTGTTGAGCGGCTCGACGTCCGAGATGGAGCCGATGAACGTCGTCTTGCCGACGGCGAAGCCACCGGCCACCACGATCTTCGTCACCGTCGGGGCGCCGGCGGGCTGTGCGGGGGCCGCGGCCGACTGCGCGGCAGCGCCGTCCGCCGGGCGCGAGGCGGCGGGCTGCGGCGCCGTGGTCGGCCGGTCGGCCTGCGCCTGCGGCGCAGGCTGCTGCGGCGGGTTCGCCGGCACCTGCTGAGCCACGGGCCGCGCCGTGCCGGACGGTGCCGCCGAGGCGGACGGCACGGACGTGATCGGGCCCTGGGGCGCCGCCACGGGGCGCGAGTCCTGGGCACCACCCAGCACGCTCTGTCGCTGCGGGGCGCCGACCGCCGCCGGCGCACCGCCGGCCACCGGCGCGCTCACGGCGCCGAAGGCCGGGGACACCGGAGCCCACGCCGGGGACATGCCTCCGGAGGCTCCGGGCGCCGGGCTGTCAGAGGGCGGAAATGCCATTGAGAACACTCTCCAAGACGCTCAGTGACAGGCCCGAGTGGGAACTGCCGTGACCCGTGTGGACGTTCACCGGGGTCGAGGTGTGCACGGTGATGTGCCCCTCCTCCTGCATGTCCGCGACCAGGATGCGGACGACGCCGAGGGGCAGTCGCAGCAGCGCGGAGAGCTCCGCGATCGAGACGTAGGTGTGCGCGGCGTGCTGCAGGATCGCCCGCTTCTCCGGAGTGAGCCCGACGCTCGTGACAGCACCGGGCATCACCTCGACCAGCGCCTCGAGCGGCAGGTCGGACAGGGCGGATCGGACGCGGCCACCGGTCACCGCATAGGGACGCACCGTCGAGGCCTCGTAGCCGTCTGCCGAGTGCGCACCCAGAGAACCGAACGATGCGTGCGTCATGATCGCGACCTCATCCCACCCGCGCGGAGCGCGTCGAGCCGTCCACCGGAAGGTTCCCGCGCATCTCCGAGATCAGCTGCGGGGTGAGCGTGGCCTCGGTGCGGGAGACGAGCAGGGCCATCTCGTAGCCGATGAGCCCGATGTCGCACGAGGACTCCGCCACCACCGCGAGGACCGACCCGTTCGAGACGTTCATCAGGAAGAGGAAGCCGTTGTCCATCTCGATGACGGCCTGCCGCACGTTGCCGCCGTCGAGCTGGCGCGCCGCCCCGCGCGTCAGGCTCGACATGCCGGAGACGATCGCCGCGAGCTGGTCACCGCTGGTGCGGTCGAGCTGGTCGGACATCGCCATGAGCAGACCGTCCGCCGAGACCACCAGGGTGTGGCGGCTGCCCGGGACGGTGCGCACGAAGTTGTCGAGAAGCCACCCGAAGTTGGTCGCTTCAGTACTGAGGGTCACGCTTCCTCCTCGTCGATACGCCGAAGGCGCAGGTCACCGCTGGTGCGGCGCGGATCCAGGGACATCATTCACGGTAGGGGCGGCCTGCGTCGAGGCCCGGACGGCCCCGGCGTCGTTCCGGCCGCGGCTCGTGGCGGACTGGAAGGCCGACAGACGCGACCTCAGCTGCTCCGGGTCCCGCTCGATACGGGCCGTGAACCGCTCGGTCGACGCGGTCGACTCCCCCGCCCGCTGGCGTCGCGCGAGGCCGGCGGCCTCGTTCGCGACCGTCGTCGGGCGGTACGTCTGCTCGTTCGTCGAAGTCACGTTCCCTTCCTGGAAGACGCCGCGCTGCAGCATCGTGGACATCTCCTCGTAGAGGACGGCCGAGGCCATCCACTCCGACCGCGCCTCGACGGTGTCGGGCACGAAGTGCGGGTCCAGCGGGTCGTAGCCCGCCGGCTCCGTCGGGCGCAGCGGCAGCACCGAGCCGCCGTACGACGTCGCCGCCGAGGCCGAGGCCGCCGGCTCGCCGGCCGGCGCCTGTCCCGGAGCGTCGTCCCGCGGCGTCTCGTACGGGGCGGCCGCCCCGAAGGTCGGTACCTCGGGCCGGGCCGGCTCCGGCGCGGCCTGGGGGGCCGACGGGAACGGCGCCGCCGTCGGGAAGGCCGGGGCCGCGGGCTCGTCGACCGAGGGCTTGCGACCGAACAGACCACGCTTGCGACCGCCCTGCGCGGCCGTCTCGCGGCTGGCGCGACGTCCCGGCAGGTCGGCGATGAGGTCCTCGAACGGCGGCAGCTCCTGGAGCGCGTCGTGCCCCTGCGCCTCCGCCGGCGCGGGCGAGTCCGTCGGTGCGAACGGGCTCGAGGACGGGGGCGTCACCGGGTCGAACGACGGCCCGGGGACGGGAGCCGAGACCGGCTCGGCAGCGGACTCCGTGACCTCACGCACGACCGGGTCGAACGACGACTCCACGGGCTCGGCGTAGGGAACGGGCGCGGGCTCGTGCCGTACGGGCTCCACGACCGGCGGAGCCGGCTCGACCGGGGCGGCAGGCGCCACGTCACGCGTCGGCAGCGCCACGGCAGGCGCCGCCTCGGTGGCCGGCCGGTAGGGCTCCGGCTGCACGGGCGCGAACGGCTCTGCCGCAGCCGCCTCGACGGGTGCGACGTAGGGCGTGTCGACGGGCGCCTGGGTGGGCGCCGCGAACGGGACGTCCTGCACGGCGACCGGCACGACGGGCTCGGCGGGGGCCGGGGCCGGTGCCGCGGGTGCCGGGTCGGCCGGCGTCAGCGGGGCGAGCTCGTCCGGGAGGGCCGCAGGGTCCTCCGTCACCGCGTCGAGCTGGAGCGTGCTCTCGGTCTCGGAGACGTCGAGCGACCCCATCGAGCGGAAGCTCGAGAACAGGCCCGCGCGCTGGTCGACGCCGAGGACCGGTGCGGACACGGGCTCCGGCTCGGCGACGGGCTCGGGCTGCGCGCGGTGCCGGCTCGGCAGCGCACCCGCCGAGGCCTCGACCTCGGCCGGCGGGCGCCAGGAGTCGGTGGTCGTCTCGTCCACGAGGTCCGGCAGCTCGGGCGTCGCGAGCGGCGGCAGCACGATCGGGCCGGTGTCGGGCCGGGTGACGGCGTCGCCGGAGCCGACGCCGGAGCGCCGCCGTCGGGGCATGCCGATCGACGTCGTGCCGTCGGTGAGCGCGTCCAGGTCGACCGGCACCGCGGCCGGCGGCTCGGGCTCGGCCGGAAGACCCACCGGCTCCACCGGAGCGACGGCCGGGGTCGGCATCGTGGGGGGCTCCACCGCGTCCGGGACGCCGAACGAGTGGGCGGGCTCCGGTGCCTCGAAGGGCACCGCGCCGATCGGCCCGGAGGCCTGCTCCTCGAACGCCTCCGCGATCTGGCCGCCGAGGTCGGCGGCGGCGTTCTGCGTGGCGGACTCCAGCGGGTCGGTCGGCTGCGGCAGGGGCAGCGCGTCGTCGGGCAGGAACAGGTCGGCCGGGAAGACGACCGTGACCTCCGTGCCCGCCCCCGACGCGCCGACCTGGAACCGGACCTGCGCGTGGAGGCGGTCGGCCAGGCGGCCGACCACGAAGAGGCCGAGGCGCTGGGCGCCGACGGCGTCCGACGCCGAGCGGCTGGAGACCTTGGTGTTGGCGTCCGCGATCTCCTCGGGGCTCATGCCGAGCCCGTGGTCGCGCACCGTGACGACGACCCCGCGCTCGTCGCGCGACGTCGTCACCTCGACGGGCGTGTGCGGCTCGGAGAACATCGTCGCGTTCTCCAGCAGCTCCGCCAGCAGGTGCGCGGAGCTCAGCGCGTTGTGGCCGAGCATGTGCGGGTCGACGCCCAGGTCGAGGCGGACGCGGTCGTAGAGCTCGATCTCGGACGAGGCCGTGCGCACGACGTCGGAGATCGGCATCGGGTTGCGTACGCGACGGCCCGAGTCGATGCCCGCGAGCACGAGCAGCGACTCGGCGTTACGACGCATTCGCGTGGCCAGGTGGTCCAGGCGGAAGAGGTTCGACAGCGTGCTCGGGTCCTCCTCGGACCGCTCCAGCTCGTCGAGGAAGGAGAGCTGGCGGTTGAGCAGCACCTGGTCACGACGGGCCACGTTGACGAACATCTCCGCGATGGAGCCGCGGAGCGCGGCCTGCTCGCGCGCGACGACCATCGTGGTCTCGTTCACCTCGTTGAACGCGGCCGCGAGGCGCCCGATCTCGTCGCTCGACTCGACGGGCACCTGCACGAGGTCGATCGACGGGGCCTGCCCCGGCACGGCCATCTGCTCCACCATGCGGGGCAGACGGTCGCGCACCTCCGCCGTCGCGGAGGTCAGGCGGGCCAGCGGCTGCACGATGCGGCGCGCGATGAGCAGCGCCAGCAGGAACGACACGAGCACGACGCCGAACGCCGCCGCACCGGTCAGCAGCGCGGCGGTCTGGGCGCTGCCCGCAAGGTCCTTCGAGTACTCGACCGCGGCGTCGCGGGCCTCGTTGCGGACCGGCTGCGTGGACTCGACCCAGCCCTGCGAGAGCTCGTTCCACTGGCCGGCGACCTCGGGGTCGATGCCCGACAGGTTCAGGTACCGGAGCTGGAGCCGCGAGCGGTCGAGGTCCGCCTCGTAGCCGGGGATCTCCAGCCCGCCAGGGATCAGGTCCAGCTGCTCCTGCGCGGTCGCGATCAGCGAGTCGGTGGTCTGCAGCAGGTTGACCATGCGGCCGTTGAGGTCCGACGGCGGGGCCTCGCCCTGGCCGATGGACGCCAGGACGGCGCCGGCGACCGGTCGCTCCATCGTGTTGGCGAGCATCGCCTCGTCGAGCGAGACGTAGGCGTTGATGTGGCGCGTGAGGCCGGCGTCGTCGCTGCTCTGCGCCACGGCGCGCGGGACGTCGAGCGCGTTCTCGCTCAGCGCGGTGTACCGCTCGGTCGCGCGCGACTCGGAGAGCTGGCCGGAGATCACGTTGCGCTGCAGATCGTCCAGGACGGTCCGGTCGCGGAGCGTCCGGTTCACCGCGTCCTGCACGTTGGTGGGCAGCGCGCTGGTGTCGAGCACCTCGAGCGCCTCGTCGCGGGCGTCGAGGGCGCGGTCGGTCGCCTCCTGGGCCTCGACGAGCGCCTTCTTGGCGCCCGGGATCCCCTTGTCGGCAGCGATGTTCGTGGCGCGCTCCGCGGCCACGGCGGAGCCCGCGTCGTCCTGCAGCTCCAGCGACTCCATGAGGGCCGCGGTCTGCTCGGCGCTGCGGTTCTCCTGCAGCGACTGCCAGGTGATCCAGCCCGCCGTCAACGCCAGGACGAAGATCGGCACGGCGAGTGTCGCAAGAATCTTCCCGCGAACGCCCAACCTGCGGAGCATCTGAACCTCTCTCCAACACTGTTCGTCGAGGCGGGCGGCCGTCGCCGTCCGATCCTCGGGTGGGTGCCATCACGTCCGGCACCACCCCCCGCGCCCGGCTGGGCTTCCAGGCACGCGAGTAGGCTCCATCAGTGTGCGAGCGGTCACGATATCGGCACCTGGCGGTCCAGGGAAACTCACCCTATCCCTCGTCAACCCGGGCAAACCGGGCCCCGGCGAGGTTCTGATCGACGTGGCCGCCGCGGGCGTCAACCGCGCTGACCTGCTGCAACGCGCCGGAAACTATCCTCCGCCGACCGGCGCTCCCGAGTGGCCGGGTCTCGAGATCTCGGGTACGGTCCGCGCGCTCGGGCCAGGTGTGACCACCTGGGCGCCCGGCGACCGCGTCGTCGCGCTGCTCGAGGGCGGGGGCTACGCCGAGCAGGTCGTGGCGCGCGCCACCCAGCTGCTTCCCCTGCCCGACGGCGTCGACCTCGTCGACGGCGCCGCGCTGCCGGAGGCCGTCTGCACCGCCTGGACCAACCTCGTCGACACCGGCCGGCTGCACGCCGGCGAGACGCTCCTGGTGCAGGGCGGCTCGGGCGGCGTCGGCAGCGTCGCGATCCAGCTCGCCGCCGCGCTCGGGGCACGCGTCGTCGCCACCGCCGGCGGCCCGGCGCGCGCCGCCCGCTGCGTCGAGCTCGGCGCGGACGTCGCCGTCGACCACCGCACGCAGGACGTCGTGGCCGCGGTGCGCGACGCGACCGACGGGCGCGGGGCCGACGTCGTGCTGGACGTGCTCGGGGGCGGTGGGCTCGCCGACAACGTGCGCGCGCTCGCCCCCGGCGGACGACTCGTCGTCATCGGGCTCCAGCGGGGGCGCCGGGGCGAGCTCGACCTCAACGCCCTCATGGCCAAGCACGCGTGGGTCACCGGGACCCTGCTGCGCCCGCGCAGCGCCGAGGAGAAGGCGGCGCTGGTCGCGACCGTGTGCGAGCGGGTGTGGCCCATGGTCGCCGACGGCCGGGTGCGGCCCGTGGTGCACGCCCGGGTGCCCTTCGCCGAGGCGCCCGCCGCGCACGAGCTGCTCGAGTCCGGCACGGTGTTCGGCAAGGTGCTGCTGGTGCCCTGACGCCCCTCCGCCGTCCTCCCGGCGGCCCGCCCGGCTCGTGTCCGCCCCGTGAGCCACACTGGGGGGCATGACCGAGAGCGACGACGGCACTCGCGACACCGACGACACCCCGACGCGGGTGGTCACCCCGGACGGGACGGCCACCGAGCCCGAGGGGGTCTCGGCCCCCGGCGAGGACGGCGAGCCGGCGGAGGAGACGTCGCGCATCGAGGAACCCGCCAAGGTGATGCGCATCGGCGGCATGATCAAGCGGCTGCTCGACGAGGTGCGCGACGCCCCGCTCGACGACGCCGCCCGCACCCGGCTGGCCGAGATCCACGAGCGCTCCCTCACGGAGCTCGAGGAGGGCCTCTCCCCCGACCTCGTCGAGGAGCTGCACCGCATCACGCTGCCGTTCTCGGACGAGGGCGTGCCGTCGGACGCGGAGCTGCGGGTGGCGCAGGCCCAGCTGGTCGGCTGGCTCGAGGGTCTCTTCCACGGCATCCAGACCGCGCTGGTCGCGCAGCAGATGGCCGCGCAGGCGCAGCTCTCGCAGATGCGGCGCGCGCTGCCGCCAGGGGCGCACCCCTCACCGTTCAGCCCCGGCGGCCCGGCGGGTCCCGGCCAGCCCGGGCCGGACGACCGGCGCCCCTCCCCCGGTCAGTACCTGTAGGGCCGCTCCGCGCCGACCGCCGTGCCGACCGCCGTCAGGACCGCGCCGTCATGGCGATCGCGCCGGAGACGAGCACGAGGCCGGCCAGCTCCGGCCAGGTGGGGACCTGGCCCAGCACGACGGCGCCGACGAGGACGGCGGTCGCGGGCAGGAGGGCGAGCAGCACGGAGAACGTCGCCATGCCGACCCGGCGGAGCACCACCTGGTCCAGCACGTACGGGACGACGGACGAGCAGACGGCCACGACCAGCAGGAACAGCAGCAGGGGCGGGTCGGTCACGACCTCCGGTGTCGACCACGCGAAGAACGGCGCGAACGCGACGGCGCCCGCCGCCATGCCGACCGCGAGCCCGTCGACGCCCGACCCGGCGTGGGCGACCCGCTTGCCCAGCACGATGTAGCCGGCCCAGCACGCGGCCGCCGCGAGGACGGCGCTCAGCCCGATGACGGCGTCCTCGCGCGGGATCCCCGAGCCCAGGGTGACGCCCGCGAGCAGCACGACCCCGGACGCCGCCACGACGATCGCCGCCCGCTCCTGCCAGCCGCGGCCGGTGACCGCCGCGACCGCCACCGGGCCGAGGAACTCGATCGCGACCGCGACGCCGAGCGGCAGGTGGTCCACGGCCACGTAGAACACGACGTTCATCGCCGCGAGGACGACGCCGAACAGACCGGCCGCGACGAGGTCACGGCGGGTCCAGCGCCGTCGCCACGGGCGGCGCCACGCAAGGAGGACGACGGCGGCGAGCGCGATGCGCCACCAGCCGACGGTGGGTGCCCCCAGGCGGTCGAAGAGGCCGACCGCCACGGCCGCGCCCGCGTACAGGGTGAGTCCGGAGACCAGGAACAGTGCGGGGGCGGGCACGCGGTCCAATGCTCCGCGCGACGAGGGGACAGGGGTCGACACCCCCGGAGCATACGGGCGCAGCACATCCGGCCCGAGCGCGCGACGGGGAGCACTCCCCGCGAAGGATGTGGACAGGACGTGGGCGAGGTCTGGACGCCGCGTGCACGCGCGCCCTACGCTCGCGGGGCTGTCAGGGCCGGCGCACGACTCTCGCGCGCACCGCGGGTCCTCCCCGCCGCCCTCCCCCACGACCCAGTGAGGCCGCCATGTCCTTCCCGGACGCGATCAAGTCCGTCTTCTCGCAGTACGCCACCTTCTCGGGCCGCGCGCGCCGCTCCGAGTTCTGGTTCTGGTACCTGTTCCTGGTGATCGTCGCCGCGGTCGAGGGCATCCTGCTCGGCATCGTCGGCTCGGCGTCCCTCGACACCGCGACCGGCACGTTCGGCGCCGGGTTCTACGTCGTCACGGTGCTGGTCTCGATCGTCTGGCTGGTCCTGCTCCTGCCCACGCTCGCGGTGATGGTGCGCCGCCTGCACGACCAGGACAAGTCGGGCTTCTTCTGGTTCATGACCTTCATCCCGCTGGCCGGACCGATCATCATGATCGTCTTCTACGCCACGGCCGGCACCACGGGCCCGAACCGCTTCGGGGCAGACCCGAAGGCGCTGCAGCCCCTCGGCGCACCGACCGCCCCGCCAGCGGTCTGACCTCGGCGGTCCGATCGACGCACGACGACGGCGGTCCGGGCGGGCGCCCGGACCGCCGTCGTCGTCTGCGTGCGGTGCGGCCGGCTCAGCCCTTGACCGCGCCCGCGAGCATGCCTCGGACGAAGAACCGCTGCAGCGCGATGAACACGATCAGCGGCACGATCATCGCGATGAACGCACCGGCGGTGAGCAGGTACCAGTCCCCGCCGCGCGTACCGGCCAGCTCCGCGATCTTCACCGTCAGCGGCTGGTACTCCGGTGCCGCGAACGTCAGGCCGACCAGCAGGTCGTTCCACACCCACAGGAACTGGAAGATCCCGAACGACGCGATCGCCGGGACCAGCAGCGGGAACAGGACGCGGAAGAAGATCTTCACGTGCCCGGCGCCGTCGACCCGGGCCGCCTCCACGAGGGAGGCCGGGATGTCCTTCATGAAGTTGTGCAGCAGGAAGATCGCCAGCGGCAGCGCGAAGATCGAGTGCGAGAGCCACACGGTCCAGTAGCTGCCGTTGATGTCCCAGTCGACGTAGTCCGACAGCAGCGGCACCAGCGCGATCTGCAGCGGCACCACCTGCAGCGAGAAGACCGCGACGAACAGGAAGTTCCGGCCCGGGAACTTGATCCACGCGAACGCGTACGCCGCCAGCAGCGACAGGGTGATCGGGATGAGCACCGCGGGGATCGTGATGACGAACGAGTTCACGAAGAACGTGGCCAGGTCGTTGCTGTTCCCGTAGAGCGCCTCGTTGTAGTTGTCCATCGTGAACTCGGCGTTGCCCGTGAAGACCGTCCACCAGCCGCTGCGGCGGATGTCCTCCTGCGGGCGGAACGAGGTGATGAGCAGCCCGAGCGAGGGGATCGTCCACAGGATCGCGATGATGATCGCGATTCCCGAGGCCCACGGGGAGCTGAGCTTGCCCTTCGTGGCGATCGCCCGGCGCTCCAGCCGCGAGAGCTTGCGGACCTGTGACGGCGGGACGCCCTCGTCGAGGTCGGAGCCCGCGACGGCCTGGCCGGGGGTGGGGGTCGAGGTCATCGGATCTCCTCCGCCTGGCGCATCTGCCGCACGTTGTACGCGATGATCGGGATCACCAGGATGAACAGGACGACGGCGAGCGCCGCGGCGAGCCCCTGGTTCCCCTGCCGGAACGCCTGCGTGTAGAACTCGTTGGCCACCACCTGGGTGCCGAACTGACCGCCCGTCATGGTGCGCACGATGTCGAAGGCCTTGAGGGTGCCCATCGCGATCGTGGTGAGCACGACCACGAGGGCGGGCCGGATGCTCGGCACCGTGATGTAGCGGAACATCGCCATGCCGTGCAGACCGTCGAGCCGGGCGGCCTCGACGATGTCGTCGGGGATGCCCTTGATCGCCGCGGACAGCACCGTCATCGCGAAACCGGTCTGGATCCAGATCATCACCACGATGAGGAACCAGGTGTTCCACGGCTGGCCGATGAGGAACTGCTGGGGCGGCAGGCCGACCCACACCAGCACCTGGTTGAGCAGACCGATCTGCTCGATGCCCGGCTGGTCGGGCCGGTACTCGTAGACGAACTTCCAGATGATCGACGCGCCGACCATCGAGATCGCCATCGGCACGAACACGAGCGCCTTGGCGAGCTTCTCGAACCGGGTGCGGTCGACCAGCACCGCGTAGGAGAGGCCGACGACGGCGGACAGCAGCGGCGCGAGGATCACCCAGGCCGCGGTGATCACCAGCACGTGCTGGAACTGGCCCTCGGTGAACGCCCGGACGTAGTTGTCGAAGCCGACGTACTCGCTGCCGTTCTGGTTGAAGAACGACTGCCAGAGCGTGATGAGCCCCGGCCGCACGAGGCCGTAGGCGAGGAAGAGGAGGGGGACGCCGACGAAGCCGGCCGCCACCACCCAGGACGGGACCCGCTTCGGACGGTCCACCGCGAACAGGATCAGCCCCATGACGACGACGAACAGGGCGATCCCGACCAGCATGACCACGAACTTCTCGACCGCGGTGCCGGGTTCCAGCAACCAGGTCATCGACGACCTCCTCGAGGAGTTAGGACGGTTTCAGGGACGAGGACGCACGGTCCGGGCACGCCGTACGACGTGCCCGGACCGCACGTCCGGGCGAGGATCACGCGGCGTGCCGGCTCACTTCGGCCAGGACGCCTCGATCTGGTCGGTGACCTCCTGGGTGCTCGCCCCCGTCAGCCAGTTCACGATGCCCGTCCAGAACGTGCCCGAGCCGACCTCGCCGGGCATGAGGTCCGACGCGTCGAACGCGACGACGGTGTTCGGGTCCGCCAGCACGCCGGCGACGTACTGGTCGAACTCCGTCGCCAGGTTGTTCGGGTCGAGCCCGCTGTTGGCGCTGACCCAGCCGCCGTCGGGCGTGGCGATGGCCTTCTGGTTGGCCCAGTCGTCGCTGGAGAGGTAGGTCTGGAAGGCCTGGACCTCGGGACGGTCGGCGAACGCCGCCACGAACTCGCCGCCGCCAAGCATCGGCTTGACGTCGGTCTGGTCCGTCGGCAGGTAGAAGGCGAACACGTCGCCGTCCTCGGACACCTCGGTGCCCTCAGGCCACTGCGTCTGGTAGAAGTTCGCCGCGCGGTGCATCCAGCAGTTGCCGTCGAGGATGCCGTTGCCGGCGTCCGTCCACGACTGCGTGGCGATCGAGTTGACCTCACCGAGGCCGGCGTTGACGTAGTCCGGGTTCTTGAGGATCTCCCCGGCGGTGTCCCAGGCCTCGACGACCTTGGGGTCGTTGAACGGGATCTCGTGGGTGTACCACTTCTCGTAGTCCTCGACGCCCGCGGTGCGCAGCATCATGTCCTCGATGAAGTCGGTACCCGGCCAGCCGGTGGCGTCGCCGGACTCGACACCCGCGCACCAGACCTTGGCGCCGTCGTTGTCGTCGTGGATCTGCTGGGTGAGGTCCAGGAGCTCGGTCCACGTCTGCGGGACCTCGTAGCCGGCGTCCGCGAACATGGAGGGCGAGTACCAGACGAACGACTTCGCGTTGGCACCCAACGGGGCCGAGTAGAACGTGCCGTCGACCGTGCCGTAGCCCTTCCACGTCTCGTTCCAGAATTCGTCCACGTTGGCCGCGACCGCGTCCGGAGCCGGCTTGATGGCGTCGGGGTAGTTCGTGACGATCGTGTTGAGCAGGCCCGGCTGCGGCAGGTACGCGATGTCGGGGGCGTTGCCCGCCTTGACCCGCACCTGGAGCTGCGCCTCGAACTCGCGGGACGACTCGTAGTTGATGGTGACGCCCGTGCACTCCTCGAACGCGTCGTAGGACGCCTCCTGGGTGGCACCCTCCGGGTCCACGATCGAGGTGTAGACGCTCACCGTCTTGCCGTCGAGGTCGCCGAACTCGTCGTAGGCGGCGCAGTCGATCTCCGCGCTGGAGGCGCTGGTCTCCTCCTCGCCGACACCACCCTCGCCGTCGGGGTCGCTGCACGCCGCCAGCACGAGCGCGAGGCCCGCACCGCCTGCCGCCAGCGCCAGTGCGCGTCGCCGCGCCGTCGTCGTTCGTCTGGTCATGCCAAGCTCCTCCACTGCGTCGTGGTCCACGGAGGTGTTCCCGCCGATCGGCGGCCGTGATCCCGCTGGTCCCCCTGACCGGGATACTGCCTCCCCCCAGAGTTCATCGCACCCCCACCTGCAGGTGCAAGTTCCTGCAAGTCGTTTCACGGTCACGACTCGGTGACGATTCATGACACCCTGGGACCCGGACCCCGTCACGCACCTTCCGAGAGGACCCCCATGATCGAACTGAGGAGCCCGCGAGAGATCGACCAGATGCGCCCCGCGGGGAGCTTCGTGGCCGAGGTGCTCACGGCCGTCCGCGACGCCGCCGCCGTCGGGGTGAACCTCCTCGAGCTCGACGCCCTCGCGCACCGGATGATCCGCGACCGCGGCGCCGAGTCCTGCTACATCGACTATCACCCGTCGTTCGGCGCCATGCCCTTCGGCAAGGTCATCTGCACGTCCGTGAACGACGCCGTGCTGCACGGGCTGCCCCACGACTACGCGCTGCGCGACGGCGACCTGCTGAGCATCGACTTCGCCGCGTCGGTGGACGGGTGGGTGTCCGACTCCGCCGTCTCGTTCGTCGTCGGCACCTCCGCCTCGCCGCAGCGCGCCGCCGCCGACGCGAAGCTCATCGAGACCACCGAGGTGGCGCTCGAGGCGGGCATCGCCGCCGCCGTCGCCGGCAACAGGATCGGCGACATCTCCGCCGCCATCGCCAAGGTGGCCCGCGGCGCCGGCTACGACATCAACACCGACTTCGGCGGCCACGGCGTCGGGCGCACCATGCACGGCGACCCGCACGTGCCGAACGACGGCCGCCCCGGCCGCGGCTTCCCGCTCAAGCCGGGCCTCGTCATCGCCATCGAGCCGTGGTTCCTCGAGACCACCGACGAGATCTTCACCGACCCCGACGGCTGGACCCTGCGGTCCGCCGACGGCTCCCGCGGCGCCCACAGCGAGCACACCATCGCCGTCACCGCCGACGGCCCGGTCGTGCTCACCGCGCGCGGCTGACGCCGAGATAGAGAACCCCTGAGCGCGAGATAGAGAAGCCCGGACGACGCCGCATTGGCGTCGTCCGGGCTTCTCTATCTCGCGCTCAGGGGTTCTCTATCTCGGCAGGGAGAGCAGCACGGGGACGACCCCGTCCTCGTCGACGGTGCCGGTGACCTCGTCGGCGGCCGCGCGCACGACGTCGTCCGCGTGCCCCATGGCGACGCCGCGGCCGGCCCAGCGCAGCATGTCGACGTCGTTGCGCCCGTCGCCGACGGCCACGGTGTCCGCGGGGTCGACGCCGAGCCGCTCGCGCAGGCGCTCCAGCCCGGACGCCTTGGTGACGCCCTTCGGGGCCACGTCCATCCACGCCGTCCAGCCGACGGCGTAGGTGACGTCGCCCAGGCCGATGCGCGCGGCCATCGCGCTGAACTCCTCGGGCGTGCGCTCGGGGCTGCGGATGACGACGCGCGTCACCTCGCGGGCCCAGAGCTGCTCGAAGTCGACGACCTGGTGGAGGCCGTCGAGCTCGCCCTCGGGGAACAGGGCGTTCATGCGGAAGCCGACGCCGATGTCCTCGACGGCGTAACGGGCGTCGGGCAGCTCCTCGCGCAGCAGGCGCAGCGCAGGGCCCGGGTCGAACGTCCGCACCTCGTCGAGCTCCCAGCCCTGCGGGAGGCTCGCGTCGAGGCGCACGGTCACCGCGCCGTTGGAGCACACCATCCAGCCGGTCGTGATGCCGAGCAGCTCCGCCACCGGGGTCATCGCGATGAGCGACCGCCCCGACGACAGCACGACGTGGTGGCCCGCCTCCTGGACCTGCGCGACGGCGTCGCGCACCGCGGGCGACAGGCCGCCGTCGTACCCGAGCAGGGTGCCGTCGATGTCGAGGGCGACGAGCCGCCCGGTCCCCTGCCGAGCCGGCTGCCCGCTCACGCGACCGGCTCGAGCACCTCGAGGCCGCCCAGGTAGGGCCGCAGGCCCTCGGGCACGCGGACCGAGCCGTCGGCCTGCTGGTGGTTCTCGAGGATCGCGACGATCCAGCGGGTCGTGCCCAGCGTGCCGTTCAGCGTGGCGACCGGGCGCGTGGTGCCGTCGACGGTCCGCTCGCGCACGCCCAGGCGGCGGGCCTGGAACGTGGTGCAGTTCGACGTCGAGGTGAGCTCGAGGAAGCGCTCCTGCGTGGGCAACCAGGCCTCGCAGTCGAACTTGCGCGCCGCGGACGTGCCGAGGTCGCCCGCGGCGGTGTCGATGACGCGGTAGGGCAGCTCGACCTTCGCGAGCATCGCCTCCTCCCAGGCGAGCAGGCGCTGGTGCTCGGCAGCCGCGTCCTCCGGGTCGCAGTAGCTGAACATCTCGACCTTGTGGAACTGGTGCACGCGGATGATGCCGCGGGTGTCGCGGCCCGCGGCACCGGCCTCGCGGCGGTAGCAGGCGCTCCAGCCCGCGTACCGCTTCGGGCCCGCCGACAGGTCGATGATCTCGTCCGCGTGGTAGCCCGCGAGCGCCACCTCGCTGGTGCCGACCAGGTACAGGTCGTCCTTCTCCAGGTGGTACACCTCGTCCGCGTGGCTGCCGAGGAAGCCGGTGCCTCGCATGGTGTCCGGCTTGACCAGCGTGGGCGTGATCATCGGTGTGAAGCCCGCCCCCACCGCCTGGTCGACGGCGGCGTTGAGCAGCGCCAGCTCCAGGCGGGCGCCGATGCCGGTGAGGAAGTAGAACCGCGAGCCCGACACCTTGGCGCCGCGCGCCGTGTCGATCGCGGCCAGGCCCTCGCCGAGCTCCAGGTGGTCGCGCGGGGCGAAACCCTCGGCCGCGAAGTCGCGCGGCGTACCGACCTCCTTGACGACGACGTAGTCGTCCTCGCCCCCGGGGGGCGCGCCCTCGACGACGTTCGCGATGCGGTAGAGCAGCTCGTCGACCTCGGTCGCGGCGTCCGACGAGTCGGCCTGGCGCGCCTTCACCTGCTCGGCGAGGTGCTTGGTGCGCGCCAGCAGCTCGGTCTTCTCGTCGCCCTGCGCCTTCGCGACCTGCTTGCCGAGCGCCTTCTGCTCCGCGCGCAGCGTCTCGAACTCCGTGAGGGAAGAGCGACGGCGCGCGTCGGCGTCGAGCGCCGCGTCCACGAGGGCGGGGTCGTCGCCGCGGGCCAGCTGGCTCGCACGGACGACGTCGGGGTTGTCGCGCAGCAGTCGGAGGTCGATCACGCCCGCAAGCCTAACGGCCGGGCCGCGCGCGGCCCCACGGATATCCGTGGTGCTCCCGGGTTCCGTACTACCTCGCCGAGTGCCGTACTACCTCGCCGGGTTCCGTACTACCTCGCCGGGTTCTGGAAGCGGCTCGGGGTGAGATGGGCGACTTCGCCGGGTCCGCCCGCCCGATTCGTCGTAGGTTGCCGTTATGCCGGATGAGTACGCGGAGATCGTCGCGCTGGTCGTCGCGCTGGCCATCGTGCTCGGCGCGCTCGCCGCGACGCTGGTGCTGTGGCGCCGCGCCCGCACACGGGAGCACGTCCTCGCGACGCGGGACGCGCAGCGCGCGGAGGATGGCGAGGCCCGCGGGATGCAGCTCGCCGTCGTCATCAACCCCTCCAAGGAGGGCGCGGCGGACGTGCGCGCCGTCGTGGAGCGGGTGTGCGCCGACGCCGCCCTGCCCGACCCCCTGTTCTACGAGACCACGGTGGACGACCCCGGCACAGGTCAGGCCCGGCGGGCGCTGTCCGACGGTGCGGACGTCGTGGTCGCCGCGGGCGGGGACGGCACCGTGCGCGCCGTGGCGGAGATCCTGGCCGGGACCGGCCGGCCGATGGGCCTCATCCCGGTCGGCACCGGCAACCTGCTCGCCCGCAACCTCGACCTTCCGCTCACGTCGGTGACCGACGCGGTCGCGATCGTCCTGGGCGGCACCGACCGGGCCATCGACGTCGGGCGGGCGCGCGTCACCGAGTTCGCCGCCGACGCGGACCCCGGCGAGGACGGCGGCGACCCCCACCGCGCGCACATCTTCCTCGTCATCGCCGGCCTGGGCTTCGACGCCGCGATGGTGGCGGACGCCGACGACCAGCTGAAGGCCCGGGTCGGCTGGGTGGCGTACTTCTTCGCCGGCGCGCGGCACCTGCACGGCCGGCGGATGCGGGCGACCATCCGGCTCGACGGCGGCGAGCCCGTCGAGGCGCGGCTGCGCAGCTTCATGGTGGGCAACTGCGGCAGGCTGCCCGGCGGCATCACGCTGCTGCCCGACGCCGTCATCGACGACGGCGAGCTCGACGTGGCCGCGATCGACACCCGCGGCGGCCTGGCCGGGTGGGCGCAGCTCTTCGGGGAGGTCGTGGCCCAGGGCCTGGGGGTGCGCAACGACCTGCCCGGCAAGATCGGCCGGATCGACCACACGCGCGCCCGGCGCGCGGTGATCCGGGTGGACGACGGCGAGCAGGCGCAGGTGGACGGCGACCCGCTGGGCAACGCCGTCGAGCTGGAGACCTGGGTGGAGCCCGGTGCCCTCGTGGTCCGGACGGGATGATCGCGTGAACGTCCGGCGTCCCAGGAGGGCCTCGCGGCCCCCGGGACCAGGGCGTGCATAGGCTGGCCCGCGTGATCCGCCCCGCCCGCGCGCTCGTCGCGTCGACGTTCGCCCTGCTCGCCGCCCTCCTCCTCGGAGCACCGGCGGCGTCCGCGGCCCCGGCGCCGGCGGACGCCGAGCCGCCGGAGACCCCGCTGGTGCTCGCCGGCGTGTCGGGCCTGCAGTGGTCCGACGTCGACGCTGTGCGCACCCCGCACCTGTGGCGCCTCATCGGCGGCGGGTCGGTCGCGTCGATCGCGGTGCGCACCCTCACCCCCACCTGCCCGGTCGAGGGCTGGCTCACGCTCTCCGCCGGCAGCAAGGCCGTCGCCCAGCCCATGGTCGTCGACGACGCGGACGACGCCGAGGACGACGCCGCGCAGGACCCCGTCGACGGCGCACCCGCCGTGGGCTGCCCCACCGTGCCCGTGCCGCCCACCACCGGCGAGGGCACGGCGAGCACGCAGGTGCCCGGCTGGACCGAGCTCGCCGCGAGCGACCCCCTGACGCCGAACGCGGCCGAGCCGGGCGCGCTCGGCGAGGTCACCGACGTCGCACAGGCCTGCGCGACCGCCGTCGGCCCGGGAGCCGCCGTCGCGCTCGCCGACGCCACCGGCGACGTGCCGCGCTACCTCCCCGACGCGGGGCGGCTCACGGCCGCACAGGTGGCCGAGTGCCCGGCCACCGTCGTCGACCTGGGCGTCCTGCCCGACGCCGCGAACGAGCGCACGGCCGCGATCGAGGAGCTCGACGCCCAGGTGGGCCGGCTCGCCGGCTTGCTGCCCACCGGCGGGCGCCTCGTGGTGGCGGGGATCTCCGACACGCCGCTCGGCCCCGCCGACCTCCAGGTGGTCGTGGACTGGACGTCGCCCGGCGGCAGCGCGACGTGGCTCAGCTCGACGTCCTCCCGGTGGGCCGGGGTGGTCGTGCTGGCCGACCTGTCCGCGACCGTCGCCGACACCGTGACCGGCGGCGCGCTGTCCGGGACCACGCCCGACGGCGAGGACGCGACCGACGGGGACTCGACCGGCACCGCCGACGAGGCGGACGAGGCCGACGACGCGCTCACCGCGGCCCTCGCGCCGTTCACGGGCTCCCCGCTGGAGCGCGGCGACGACCGCCGCATCTCCGTGTCCCGCACGGTGGAGAACCGGCAGTACCTCAGCGTGCTCACGGACACCGTGCCGCGCCTGTCCCCGCTCGTGCTGGGGCTCGTCGGCCTGGCCGACGTCGTCGTGGTGGGCGCCCTGCTGCTCGCCCGCCGCCGCGGCGCCCGCCCCGACGCCGCCCGGGCGACCGGGCCGCGGTACGGCCGCCGCGTGGGCCTCGCGGTGCTCGTCGTGGCGTCGAGCCTGCCCGTCGCGGCGTCGCTGGCGACCCTGTCGCGCTGGTGGGCGGCGCCGTCGCCGGTCACGACGCTGGTGCTGGCCCTCACCGTCGCGGCCCTGGTCGCCGCGCTGGTCGCGTGGTTCGCGCGCCGCCTGCTGCCGCCGTCGCCGTGGCGCCTCGCGACCAGCCTCGCGGGCGTGACCTGGCTGGTCGTCACGGTGGACGGGCTCACCGGCACGACGCTGCAGCAGGGCTCGCTGCTGGGCCCGGCGCCGTCCCTGGGCGCACGGTTCTACGGCTTCTCCAACACCGTCTTCGCGGTCTACGCGGTGGCCGGCCTGGTCCTCGCCGCGGGGCTCGCGGCGGCCGTGCGCGCCCGCGGTGGCAGCCCCGCGCGGGCCGGATGGACGGCGGCCGCCGTCGGCCTGGTGACCGTGCTGGTCGACGGCCTGCCGCCGTTCGGCGCGGACTTCGGCGGCATCCTGGCCCTGGTCCCGGGCTTCGCCGTGCTGGCGCTCGGCGTCGCCGGGGTGCGGATCACGTGGCGGCGCGTGCTGCTCGTGGCCGCCGGGACCGTGCTCCTGGTCGCGGTCGTGTCCGTCGTGGACTGGCTGCTGCCCGGCCCGGGCAGCCACCTGGGCGGCTTCGTCGAGTCCGTCGTCGAGGGCAAGGCCCTCGGCGTCGTCGCGGGCAAGGCCGCCGGCGCGTGGGCGACGGTCGCCAACCCGGCCGGCGCGGCCGCGCTCCTCGTGTGCGTCGCCGCCGCGTGGGCAGTGCTCGCCCCGGGACGCGCGCGCCTGGACGGCCTCGCCCGCGCGTACCGGCAGGACCCGGTGCTGTGGCGGCTCGTCGTCGCGCTGGTCGTGACCGCCGGCGTCGGCACCCTGCTCAACGACTCCGGCGTCGCGGTGGCCGCGATCGTGCTCGCCCTCGCGCTGCCCGTGCTGCTCGCCGGACGCCTCGCCCACGCCGACGAGGCCGCCGCCGCGCCCCGGGACGACGCCGCACGCGCCTCCGGTCCGGTGCTCACCCGTGTGCCGGCCGTGCTCGTCGGCGCGTCCGCGGGGCTGCTCGTCGCGCTGCTCGTCGGCACCACCGCGCTGCCCGGCTCGGCGTCCGCGCGGGCGGGCGACGTCTCCGGCGCCGGCACCCCCGTGGTCGACGACGCGCACCCCGTCGTCGTCGTCGGGACGCAGGGCGTGCGCTGGGAGGACGTCAGCCCGTCGGCCACGCCCACGCTGTGGGACGTGCTGCGCGACGGCGCCAGCGGCGCCGGCGTGACGCCCGCCGTCGGCGGCGCCTCGGCGACCTGCCCCGCCGCCGGGTGGCTCGGCCTGTCCTCCGGGCGCAGCCCCGTGACCGGCCAGACCACGGACGGCGCCTGGTCGTGCGCCCCGTGGGAGGTCGCGCCCGACGGAGCGGCCGGCGGCACCGGGGACGACGGCGCCGCGACCGTCGACGGGTGGGACGGCCTCGCCGCGCTGCAGTCGTCGTCGGAGTTCCGCCCGACGCTCGGCGTGCTCGGCGACGCCCTCGCCGACGGCGGCGTGTGCACCACCGCCGTCGCTCCCGGCGCGGCCCTCGCCCTCGCCGGGCGCGACGGCACCGTCGCGCGCTACCGCGACCTCGACGCGGCGCTCGCCGACCCGGCCGGCACGTTCTCCTGCCCCGTGACCGTGGTCGACGCCGGCAGCGCGCCGTACCACCCGGACCCCGAGGGCTACACCGGCCTCGTCCCGCTGCCCGACGACGTCACGTCCGACGGCCCCGCCCGCGACACCGCGCTGCGCGCCGTCGACGCCACCGTCGGCCGCGTCCTGGCGGCCGTGCCCGCCGACGCGACGGTGCTGGTGATGGACGTCGGCAACCCGGCGCCCGGCCGCCCGGCCCTCGGCGTCGGCGTGGCCGACGCGGACGCGGACGACGCGCCCGCCTACCTCACGTCCGGAGCCACGCACTGGCTCGGCGTCGTGCGGCTGCTCGACGTGCCGACCACCCTCGTCACGGCGTTCGGCCTGCCCGTGCCCGCCGACCTCAGCGGCTCGCCCATCGAGCTCGCCGCCGAGCGCCCCGGCGGGACCGGGGCCACCGTGCGCGAGCTCGCCGGGCTCACCGAGCGCGACCACATGCTGCGCGTCACGACCGGCACGGTCACCACCGCCCCCGCGTACGTGGGGCTCGCGGCGTTCGCCCTGGTCGTCCTGCTGCTGCCGCGCCTGCGCCGCACGTCACCGAGGGCCGCGGGGAGATGGGCTCGCGTGCTCGACGCCGTCCTGCTGGTGAGCGCCGCGGTGCCGGCCGCCGCGTTCCTCATGACCGCGTGGGGCTGGTGGCGCCTCGCCGAGCCGGCCACCTCCCTGTGGGTGACGCTCGGCCTGAGCACCGTCGTCGTCGCGCTCGTCGGCGCGCTCGCGCCCCGCCGGCCCGCGTGGGCGGGCGCGACGGTGATCGCGACGCTCACCTTCCTCGTCCTCACGGTCGACGCGATGCTCGGCACGCCCCTGCACCGCGGCAGCCCGCTGGGCTCCGCCCCGACCCTGGGCGGCCGCTACTACGGCTTCGGCAACCCCACCTACTCGATCTACGCGACGGCCGCCGTGATCGCCGCCGCCGGGCTCGCCACGGCCGTGCGCCACCGCTGGGGCAAGATCCCCGCCGGGGTGGTCGCCTCGGTGGTCGGCCTGGTGACGCTCGTGGTGAGCGTGTGGCCCACCCTCGGCGCCGACGTCGGCGGCGGGCTCGTGCTGGTGCCCGTGTTCGTCGTCGTCGTGCTCGGCGTCCTCGAGGCCCGCGTCACCTGGAAGCGGCTGATCCTCGCCGGCCTCGCGGGCGTGGCGCTCGTCGCCGCGATCGGCGTCGTCGACTGGCTGCGGCCCCCGGCCCAGCGCACCCACCTCGGCGCCTTCGTGCAGTCCGTGGTCGACGGCACCGCCCTCGAGACCATCGCCCGCAAGGCCGGCTACGCCCTGCGCTCCCTGGGCGGCGGCGTGCCCGCGTGGCTCGCGCTCGCCGTCCTCGTCGGCCTCGTCGCCGTGCTGTGGGGCGGGCCCCGCCTGCGGGCCCGGTGGCTCCAGCGCACCGAGGACCGCTGGCCGCTGCTGCGGCCCGTGCTGGTCAGCCTGATCCTCGCCGGCGTCGGCGGCGCGGTCGTCAACGACTACGGCATCCGCATGGTCTCGATCATGCTCGCCGCCGCCGTGCCGCTCGTCGGGTCGATCGTGCTGCGGTCGTGGATGACCGGTGCGCCCGACGAGCCGGCTCAGCCGGCGTCGCCCGAGCGGGTGCCGGCCTCGTCCGAGGAGCCCGCGTCACCGGAGGTGTCCGCGGCGTCAGGGGCCTCGGCGGCCTCCGACGGGGCGGAGCGACCCGGCAGGTAGACGGACGTCTCGGGCTCCGGGTGCTGCCGGCCCCGGACCACGAACAGCGCCACGCCCAGCGCGACGGCGACGAACGACGTCCAGATGTTCGCCGGGATGCCGAGCCACGCGTTGCTCGTGGGGTCGATACGGAGCGCCTCGAGCCAGCTGCGTCCCAGCCCGTACCAGACCAGGTACAGGGCGAACAGCCGGCCCCAGCGCAGCCCGTAGCCGGGCTCGCCGACGGCGTCGGCCCGGACCTCGGCACGGCGCCGTACCGCGCGCTCGACGAGGAGCACGACGGCGACGCCCAGCAGGTTCCAGAGCATCTCGTACAGGAACAGCGGGTGGAACAGGGTGTCGTCCGGGAAGCCGGCCACCGCGCCGTCGATCTCGAGGCCCCAGGGCAGCGTGGTGGGCGCCCCGTACAGCTCCTGGTTCATGTAGTTGCCGAGGCGGCCCACCGCCTGGGCCGCGAGCATGCCGGGCGCGAGCGCGTCCGCGAACGACCAGAACCGCAGGCCCGCCCGCCGGCACCCGATCCACACGCCGAGCGCCCCGCCGATGAGCGCGCCGTAGATGGCGATGCCACCGTCCCAGATGCGCACCCACTCCCAGTAGCCCCACGTGCCGGTGCCGTCCGAGTAGTCGCCCAGGTGGGTGAGCACGTGGTAGATCCGCGCGACGACGATGCCGAGCGGCACCGCCCACATCACGATGTCGAGCGTCACCTCGGGTCCTGCGCCGCGCGCGACGAGGCGCCGGTGCGTGATCCACGTGGCCAGCACGATCCCGGCCAGCAGGCACAGCGCGTAGACGTGGACCGAGAACGGGCCGAGCTCGAGCACCGCCCACTCGGGGTCCGGGCTGGGGATCGACGTGGAGAGTCCTCCTGCGGCACGCATGGGCCGAACCTACCGCGCCGGCGCGACGAGACGTCGCCCCGTCAGTGCCCGGCGCCGAGCTTTCCCGCGAGGCGGTCGAGCCGTTCGGCGCTGTCGACGTTCAGGCCGCGGAACTCGACGGTCTTGCCGTGCTGCGCGTACTTGTGCTGGACGGCGTCGAGGGCGGCGACCGTCGAGGCGTCCCAGACGTGCGCGTGCGTCAGGTCGATGACGACGCGGTGCGGGTCGGCGGTGTAGTCGAACTGGTAGACGAGGTCGTTCGAGGAGGCGAAGAACAGCTCGCCGTCGACGGCGTACACCCGCTCGTCGTCCTCGTCGGACGTGTCCAGGCGGGTCACGGTGGTCAGGTGGGACACGCGCTGCAGGAACAGGATCGCCGCGACCACGACGCCGACGATGACCCCGTAGGCGAGGTTGTGTGTGGCCACGGTGACGGCGACCGTCGCCAGCATGACCGCCGTCTCCGACTTCGGCATCCTCCGGAGCGTCGAGGGCCGGACCGAGTGCCAGTCGAACGTCCCCACCGAGACCATGATCATCACGGCGACCAGGGCCGCCATCGGGATGATCGCGACGACGTCCCCCAGCCCGACCACGAGGACCAGGAGGAAGGCTCCCGCGAGGAACGTCGACAGGCGGGTGCGGGCGCCGGAGACCTTCACGTTGATCATGGTCTGGCCGATCATGGCGCAGCCGCCCATGCCGCCGAAGAGGCCGGTGACGACGTTCGCGACGCCCTGCCCCCACGACTCGCGGGTCTTGTTCGAGTGGGTGTCGGTGATGTCGTCGACGAGCTTGGCGGTGAGCATCGACTCGATGAGCCCGACCAGCGCCATGGCGAGCGCGTAGGGGGCGATGATCCGCAGCGTGTCGAGGTTCAGCGGGACGTCGGGGAGGAAGAGCGTGGGCAGCGAGTCGGGCAGCGCGCCCTCGTCGCCCACGGTGGGGACGGCGAGGGAGGAGCCCACCGTGACGAGCGTGAGGAGCACGATCGCGACCAGCGGGGCGGGGACGACGCGCGTGAGGCGCGGGAAGAGCACGATGATCGCGATGCCCACCGCGACGAGCGGGTAGACCGCCCACGGGACGCCGATCAGGTGCGGCACCTGCGACGTGAAGATGAGGATCGCCAGCGCGTTGACGAAGCCGACCATCACCGAGCGCGGGATGAACCGCATCAGCCTCGCGACGCCCAGCAGGCCGAGCACGACCTGGAGGATCCCGCCGAGGATGACGGTCGCGACGAGGTAGTCGAGCCCGTGGTCGCGCACGACCGGGGCGACCACCAGCGCGACCGCGCCCGTCGCGGCCGAGATCATCGCCGGCCGGCCGCCGACGAACGAGATCGTCACCGCCATCGTGAACGCGGCGAACAGCCCGATCCGCGGGTCGACGCCCGCGATGATCGAGAACGCGATCGCCTCGGGGATCAGCGCGACGGCGACCACCAGGCCGGCGAGGACCTCGGTGCGCAGGGTCTTCACCGAGCTGAACGCGGCCTTGAAGGAGCCCGTCGAGGTGGCCTCGGGGGGCGCCACCGGGACGGGCCGCGGGGCAGGGTCGGGCAGGGAGGCACGCAGATCGTCCGACACGCGGAGGGCTCCGTTCGGTTCCGTGGGCAGCCGGTGGCACGCCCGAGCGGGGCGGAGCGCGCGTCGTGACGACGGCACGCCCCTGCCCCGATGGTCAAGGTCGAGGGGCGCGTCGTCGCGCGGAGAAGTCAGGGGGCCGCGGGCGGACGTGGGCACGAGTGCCCGCGGCGGCGCCGACTCTACTCTCACGTGAGGGTAGAGTTCCAGCCTGCTCCCGATCCGTCAGACTGGACCCATGACCGACCCCTCCCCCGCCGCCACGCTGCACATCGGGGCCGTCGCGAGCCGCACCGAGCTGTCGCTGCGCACGCTGCGCCACTACGACGAGGTGGGCCTGGTGCGGCCGTCGGCGCGCAGCGAGGGCGGGTTCCGCCTGTACACGGAGGACGACGTCGAGCGGCTGCTGCTCGTGCGCCGCATGAAGCCGCTGGGCTTCACGCTCGAGGAGATGGCCGAGCTGCTGGAGATCACCGACGCGCTCGAGGCGGGGACGCTCGACGGCGACCCGACCGGCGGCCCGACCGGCGACGCCCGCGCCCGCCTGGACGGCTACCGCGCCGCGGCCGAGGAACGCCGGGCGGGCCTGGCCCGCAAGCTCGCGATGGCGGACGAGTTCATCGAGCTGCTGCGCTCGCGCTGACCGCTCGCCACGCCCGCCCCACCCCACACCTCCTGAAAGGCGACCCGCCCCGCCGTGTACTCGCTCCTCCTGGCGATCATCTACGTCGCCTTCGTCAGCCTCGGGCTGCCCGACTCGCTCGTCGGGGCCGGTTGGCCCGTCATGCACCAGGACCTCGGCGTCCCCGTCGCGTTCGCCGGCATCATCACCATGATCATCGCCGGCGGGACGATCCTCTCGAGCCTCGCGTCGGAGCGGATGACGCGGCGGTTCGGCGCCGGCGTCGTCACCGCCGTCAGCGTCGGGCTGACCGCCGCCGCGCTCGTGGGCTTCTCCGTCTCGGGATCGTTCTGGCTGCTGTGCCTGTGGGCCGTCCCCTACGGGCTGGGAGCGGGCGCGGTGGACGCGGCGCTCAACAACTTCGTGGCCCTGCACTACGCCGCGCGGCACATGAACTGGCTGCACAGCTTCTGGGGCCTCGGGGCCTCGATCAGCCCGTTCATCATGAGCTACGCCCTCACCTCGGGCCTGGGCTGGTCCAGCGCGTACCGAGTCGTCGGCATCACGCAGGCCGTGCTCACGGCCGTGCTGATCCTCAGCATCCCGCTCTGGACGAAGGTCCGGCCGACACCTGCGGCCGAGCACGACGACGCGGCGCCGTCAGGCGGCGGCTCCCACGTCCCGCTCGCGCAGGCGCTGCGGATCCCCGGGGTCCTCCTGATCCTGGCCGCGTTCTTCGCCTACTGCGCGCTCGAGAGCACCGCGATCCTGTGGGCGTCGACCTACCTGGTCACCGACCGCGGGGTCGAGGACGCCACCGCGGCAGCGTTCGCCTCGCTCTTCCTCCTCGGCATCACCGCCGGGCGGTTCCTCGCCGGCTTCTTCGCCGACCGCGTCGGCGACAAGCAACTCATCCGCGGCGGCTTCGTGATGGTCGGCCTCGGGGTCGTGCTGATCGCCCTGCCCGTCGGCACGCCGGTGCCCGCCCTGGCCGGGCTGGTGGTCGCGGGGCTCGGGTGCGCGCCGATCTACCCGGCGATCATCCACTCCACGCCGGTCAACTTCGGCGCCCGCAGCTCCCAGGCGATCATCGGGATCCAGATGGCCGCGGCCTACACCGGCTCGACCCTCGCGCCGCCCGTCTTCGGCGTGCTCTCGACGTGGGCGGGAGCCTGGGTGTTCCCCCTGTTCCTCGCCGTGCTCGTGGCCCTCGGCCTGGTGATGTCCGAGCGGCTCAACCGGCTCGTCGCCCGGCGGGACACCGGCCCCGCTCAGGGCGTGACGGCGGGATCGGGGATGCTCGGCGCCGTCGAGCGCAAGGGGTAGAGCCAGAAGCAGACGAAGGCCAGCGCCGCGAGGGCCACGGGCACGCCGCCGATCAGCAGGCGGATGCCGGTGGCCACCTGCGGCACCTGCGTCGCCGCGCCCTCGACGTACCCGCTCGCGGCCAGCACGCCGGCCACGACCACCGCCTGCACCACGACGGACCCGCGCACCACGAAGCCGTTGGCGCCGAAGTACATGCCCTCCCGGCGCATCCCGGTACGGCGCTCGTCGTCGTCGATCACCTGGCCGAGGGCCACCTCCAGCACCTGCATGAGGCCGGCGACGCCGAGGCCGACGGCGAGCCCCGCCGCGGCGGCGCCGAGCACGGTGGTGGGCAGCAGGTACAGGCACGTCGCGAGCCCGTACACGGCGACGACGGCGAGCATCGTGGTGCGCGGCCCGAGCCGGCGCACCACCCACGACCAGCCCCAGATCGCGGGGATCGCAGCCACGAAGATCGGCGCCAGCAGCAGCGTGGCGTCGGCGTCCGTGCCGCCCACGGTGTACTTCACGTAGAACGGGATTCCGGCCAGCAGCACCGCCGTGGTGCTCTGCAGCAGCAGCGACCCCAGCACGTACGTGACGAACGCGCGGTTGGCGAACGTGTACCGCAGCTGGTCGCGCAGCCCGACGGCGGACTCGCGGGCCCGCACCGCGTCGTCGGCGTCGCGCTCCACCATCCCCCGCAGCGACCAGGCGAAGAACGCGGCGCACACCACGGCGAGCGCGACGCCCATCCCGGCCCAGCCGATCGCGTCGTACAGCAGCGGCGCCCCCGCCGTGCCGAGGATCATCCCGACGAGCGCGAAGAGCTGCCGCGGGCTGTTGCCGCGCGCCCGCTCCGCCGTCGTGCGGAAGATCTCCGGGAACAGCGCGGACACGTTGAGCACGACCGCCACGTACGCGACGTCGAACACCGCCACGACGAGCAGGAACCACACGACGAGCCCCGCCGACGGCAGCGGCGGCGGCGCCCACACCAGCGCGAACGACACGACGAGCGGCACGATCCCCAGCACGATCCACGGCACCCGCCGGCCCCAGCGCGTGCGACGCCGGTCGGACGCCGCACCCACCACGGGGTTGAGGACGGCGTTGAGGACGCCGTGCGCCACCATCGCGCCCGCGACCCACCCGGCGGGCACGCCCAGGTGGTCGACGTAGAAGAACACGACGAACGCGGAGAACGTCTGCAGCATGAGGTTCGCCGGGAACGCCGACGCCCCGTAGGCGACGGCCTGCGCCCTGGTCGGCGCCCCGTCGAGGCGCCGGTCGCGCAGCCGGGCGAGCACGCCCGTCCCGGCCTCGGTGTCGCTCACCGCTCGCCCCGCTGCACCGTCTCGCCCCGCTGCACCGCGCGCAGGTCGCGCCAGCCGACGCGGACCAGGCCCTCCGCCGCGATCACGGCGGCCACGTCCGGGTCGCGCAGCAGCCGCTCCTCGTAGCCGCGCTTGGGTGCCGCGTAGTCGACGGCGTCGCGCAGCTCGTCGTCGTGCAACATCGGGTGCAGGAAGATCTCCGTGACTCCCGGGTGCGCGCCGCGCAGCAGGTCGAGGAAGCCCGCCTTCACCGCCTCGTACCCCTCCGCCTCGGGGGTGCCCTCCCCCACCAGCTCGAACGGGTGCGACCACAGCCGGTCGAGGATGACGACGCCCGCGGCGTCGGCGGCGGCGGTCGCGGCGTCGAGGATCGCCTGCGACCCCGGCGCGTCGGGGTCGGCGCCCATCGCCCTGAGGCCGTCCAGCGAGCGCGGCAGCCGGAACGGCAGGCCGCGCGTCGCCGCGAGGTCGAGCACCTGCGGCAGGAACGAGCGCCCGGTCGCCAGCCCGTAGACGGAACCCATGTGGTTGTCCAGGTGGGTGACGTCCACGCCGGCGGCGAGAGCCGCGTCGAGCTGGGCCGCGAGCTCCGCCGCGACGTCCTCGTCGCCCGCCTGCCGCTCGACCGCGTCGACCGCCGTCGGGAAGTAGCCCGCGTCGTCCACCAGCGACGTGCCCGTGCCCGTGAGCGGGCGCCACCGGTAGCGGGTCCACTCGCTGGTGAGGACCAGGTGCACGCCCACGTCGAGCCCCGGGTCGGCCGCCGCCGCCGCGAGCGCGTCCGGCGCCCACGGGCACGGCACCATCACCGTCGACGAGTCCAGGAACCCCTCGCCGAGCAGCGGCAGGATCGCGCGGTTGGCGGCGCGGCACATGCCCAGGTCGTCCGCGTTGAGGATGATCGCGCGGGCGTCGGGGGCGAGCCCGAGGCGGGCGACGAGGTCGGACGGCGGCGCGTCGGCCGCGCTCACCGGGTGGCCCCGTCGACGGCCGCCGCCTCGTCGGCCACGCGGGCGCGCAGCGCCTCGCCGGCGGCCCACGCGGCGCCCAGCACCGCGCCGTCCGCGCCGAGCGGCGACGCCTCGACGTGCGCGGGCAGGACGCCCATGCGGTCGCGCAGGTACGTGGCGACCCGGTCGTGGATCGCGGGCCGCGCGGCCTCGTCGGCGAGGACGAAGGCCTCCGGGTCGAGCACGATCGCCAGCGACGCGACGATGACGGCGATCCGGCGCGCCAGCTCCGCGACGACCTCGCCGGCGACGCCGTCGCCGTGCTCCGCGCGGTCGAGCAGCTCGCGGACGGTGACGTGCTCCGGCAGGTCGTGGTCCTTCGCCAGCGCCGCGATCGCGGCGTCGCCCAGCACCTGCTCCCCCAGCGCGTGCCCCGGCTGCGGCAGGAAGGCGACCTCGCCCGCGATGCCCGCGGCGCCCCGGTGCACCCGGCCGTCGAGCACGATGCCGGCCCCGAAGCCCTCGCCGAAAGAGATCGTCACGAACGACGAGCGCCCGCGCCCGGCTCCCCGGTGCTGCTCCGCCACCGCGGCCAGGTTCACGTCGTTGTCGAGCGTCACGGGGCAGCCCAGGGCGTCCACCAGGGCGTCGTGCAGGGCCGTCCCACCCTTCTCGTACCCGGGCACGTGCAGCACCGTGGTCCGGTCGGCGCCCACGACGGCGGGGAACGCCACGACCGCGCGGCTCACCTCGACCCGGCGGCCCGGCTCGAGCCGCGCCTCGACGTCCTCGCGGCAGGAGTTCGCCAGCACCGCCGCGGCCCGCGCCCGCGCCACGGGGGTGCGCTGCACGTCCCGCCGCTCCGCACGCGCCCGGACGGCTCCGGTCGCGTCCACCAGGGCGACCCGCACCCGGTCGCGGGCGACGTCCACACCGAGGCCGAACGCGGTGTCCGGGTCCACCCGGAACGCGCCCTCGGCGCCGTCGTCCGCGGCCGCGCCGCGCGCCCGGAGCGCCGCGAGCGCGTCCGCGACGGTCGGGCGCGGCAGGCCGGTCGCCTCGGCCGCCGAGGCCTCGTCGGCCGGGCCGTCGGCCACCAGCGTGTCGAGCACCTCCAGGACGTCGGACCCGCGCAGCGGGCCGGGAGTTCCGGTGTCAGGGGTGGTGGGCATCTGGCCTCCGTCGGAGCGGGGCGGGACGCGTTCGTCCCGGCGCTGCGAGCCTAGCCACGCCCCGGCGCGGTTGTCGACGCGAGGTGTCGGCGCTGCTCAGGGACCAGATCGGCCCCCGAGAGCCTGGGTCAGGACTGCGCGCTCTCGTGCGAGCGCCCGATACCGCGCACCGCGTCCACCGCCCCGCGCACGCGGCGCGCGTTGACGGCGAGGACGACGTCCCGGTACTGCCCGGCCCGGTGCAGCTGGCCCTTGAGGTCGTTGGACGACGCCCGGTGCTTGAGGTCGCACGGCACCTCGACGGCCACGTACCCCTGACGGAGCAGGTCGATCGTCATGCCCGTCTCGACGCCCCACCCGTGCGCCAACGGCGTCGCCGACTCGAAGGCCTCGCGGGTGAGGCAGCGCATGCCGGACAACGGCTGGCTGGGGCTCCACCCGGTGAGGTGCTGGATGGCGCGCCGCGCCGTGCCGACGACGATGCCGCGGCCGCCGGCCCCGGTCTGCTTCGGCAGCAGCGCGATGGCGAGGTCGGCCACCCCCTCCCGCACCGGGGAGACGAGGGGGGCCGTGTTGACGGCGGTGTCGCCGAGGTCCCCGTCGACGAACAGCAGGAGCCGCGGGGCGCGGCCGTCGGCGTCGCGCATCGCGACGACCGCCGCGCCGGTCTCCATCGCGGCCGCCTTGCCGCGGTTGTGCGAGTGCCGCACGACGACGGCGCCGGCGTCGCGCGCGACGTGCTGCGTGTCGTCGGTCGAGCCGTCGTCGACGACGAGCACGAGGTCGACGTGCGGGATCGCGCGGGCCGAGCGCACCGTCGACGCGATGCGCGCCGCCTCGTCCTTCGCGGGGATGATCACCGCGACGCGCTGCGGGTTGCGCCGACCCTGCGCGACCGGGGGCCGCGGGGTCTTGGCGACGGGCAGCGCCCCCACGCGCGTCGTCACGACGCTGCCGTCACCGCCGGCGACCGAGTTCCGCTCGCCTGCCTCGTCCTGACTGGTGGACACCTCAGCGCCCGTGCGGGTCGCCCCGTGGTCCGTGTTCACGACTCCCTGCCTGTTGGGTCTCGCCCGTGTCGGCCGGCGGTCAGCCGGCGTGCTGTGCGGTGCCCCCTTGGGGGAATCACCGGAGATCAGAAGAGCAAACTTTTCCTGAGAAACTGTACTCCCCCGGAACGCCCGACCTCGGGTCAAGAAACGGTGTCGACCGGGACGGTCCGTGAAGATCGTGCGGAGCCCGCGTCGTCGCCGGGTACCGCCGGCGACCGGGGTCGCCGGGCGGCGTCGCGTCAGCGCAACGTCACCTGTCGGGAGACGATACCGGCCCGGGCCCGTCGCTCGTTCGCGTCCAGCGGCTCGGTGACCGCGAGGGCCTCGTCGAGCTTGCCCGCGAGCTCCGCCACCGGCTCCTCCAGCTCCGCGGCCTCGGTGCCGCGCGGCAGCTCCCACACCGGCACGACGAGCCCGCAGGCACGGAACATCCCGAGGAACTTGCCGCCCGCGAGGCCGGACTCGCGGCGGGCGTGCAGCCGCGCGATCGCGTCGACGACGGCGTCCTCGTCCTCCGTGCGCGCCCAGCGCAGGAACTCGCGCGACATCCGGCACCAGTACGCCGCGGGGACCGACGCCAGCTTCACGGTGGGGATGGAGGTCTCCGCCGCCTCGTCCAGGGACGCGCGGATCTCGTCCGTCATCTGCGTGCCGGCGTCGACCCAGTAGTCGTAGCCGTCGTGCACGGTCACCTCGAACGGGACGTCGAGGTCGAGCACGTCCTGCAGGCGCGGGTCGTCGTCCGCCGGGGCCGACAGCTCCTCGGGCAGCACGCCCGAGCCGGGCTCCGCCGCGAGCGCCGCGAGGAGCGCGGCAGCCAGGTCGCGGCTGAGGTCGTCGGACGCGCCCAGGCCCTGCAGCGCGAGCAGCACCGTGCCGTCCTCGCGGTGCAGCGCGCACCAGCCGCCGGGCAGGACGGTCGTGACGGTGACGTCGCGCCCGTCGTGGTCGGCCGTCGTCCGCGCCGTCGCCGTGGCGGCCGGGACCACCTCGCGCAGCGCGACCCAGTCAGCCTCCCCGGGAAGACCCTCGAACGGACGCAGGACAGGGGCGGTCGCAGAGCTCTTGGCCATGCCCGCGATCCTATCCGGCGCACCACTCCCCTCCCCGCCGAGGGAGTTCGAGCCGTGCCGAGGTAGTCCCGTTCTCCGCGAGGTAGTTCATGACATCGCGTCACGAACTACCTCGCGCGGATCTGAACTACCTCGCGGAGATCTGAACTACCTCGGCGGGCGCGTGGGTACGGTGACGGGATGGAGCCGTGGCGCCGCCTCGTGGCGGACTACCGGTCGGGCCTCGGTGACGTCGCCCCGCCCGACGACGACGTCCCACCGCTCGACGGCGCGCGGGACGCCTGGCTCGCCGCCACGCTGCCGGCGCTGGACCTGGCGCTGGGGTCGGTCGCCGCCCTCGCCTCGGCCGCGGCGCGCGCCGGCGCGGTCGGCCCGCTGACGGAACGGGGCCCGGCACCGGCCCGGGTCGCGGCGTCGTTCGGCTCCGACCGGCTGCTGCGGCTCGACGGGCGGCCGGTCCCCGGCTTCGCGCCGCTGTCCGGCTTCTTCCGCACCCGTGACGGCTGGGTGCGGACGCATGCCAACTACCCGCACCACCGGGCCCGGCTGCTGCACCTGCTCGGCCTGCCCGACGGCGCCGACCGCGACGACCTCGCCGCCGGGCTCGCGGACGTGTCGGGCGCGGCGCTGGAGGACGACGCCGCGGCGGCGGGCGCGATCGTCGTCCGCGTGCGCGCCGAGGCGGAGTGGCGCGCGTCCGCGCCCGGCCGGGCCGCGTGGCGAGGACCCCTGGTCCGGGCCGGGGTGCGCGACGACTCCGTCGCGCGACGGGCCGCCCTCACGGGCGGGGCCTCGCCCCTCGCAGGGGTGCACGTGCTCGACCTCACCCGCGTCATCGCCGGCCCCGTCGCCACGCGGGCGCTCGCCGCGCTCGGCGCCGACGTCCTGCGCGTCGACCCGCCCGTGCCCGCCGAGATCCGGCACCAGCACCTCGACGTCGGGCAGGGCAAGCGCACCACCCTGCTCGACCTGCGCGACGACGGCGACCGCGAGCGCGCGCAGGCGCTGCTCGACGACGCCGACGTGCTGGTCACCGGCTATCGCCCCGGCGCGCTCGACCGGTACGGGCTGCGCCCGCCGCCCGGGGCCGTCGTCGCGCACGTGTCCGCCTGGGGCGACGCCGGGCCGTGGGCGCACCGGCGCGGCTTCGACTCGATCGTGCAGGCGGCGTCGGGGGTCGCGCTGCTCGAGTCCGGGGACGGCGCCACCCCCGGCGCGCTGCCCGCGCAGGCGCTGGACCACGCCACGGGCTACCTGCTCGCCGCCGGGGTCGTGGACGCGCTCGCCGCCCGCGGCACCGACGGCCGCGGCCGCGACGTCTCGGCGGCGCTCGCGCGCACCGCCGCCTGGCTGCTCGACGCCGGCGCCCGGGACCCCGGGCACCCGCCGGCCGCCGTGCCCGGTCCGGAGTCGGTGGTGAGCCACGGCCACCGTCCGCGCGTCACGACCGCCCGCCCCGCGCTGCCCGGCCACCACGACCACCCGGCGCCCGCCCACCCCTGGGGCACTGACCACGCCGCCTGGTCGACGCCGCTGCCGGGGTGATCCTCGGCCCGGGGGGTGCGAGAGAGCCGGGCCTCTGGTCTCATCGGACCTGACCCGGCACGCACCGTCCGGGCGGCGGCGTGAGAGGGGTCGGCGATGGCGGTCGTGACACGGGGGTTCGGGGGCCGGCGCCCCGAGCCGGAGCACGAGGTCCCGCCGGGGCAGTTCGTCACGGACGACTTCCCCGTGCTGTCGGCGGGGCCGACGCCGGACGTCGACGAGTCGCGCTGGGAGCTCACCGTCCGCACGGAGACGGGCGAGGGCGTCTCGTGGACCTGGGAGCAGCTCATGGCGCTGCCGGCCGAGGACGTCGCCACCGACATCCACTGCGTCACGCACTGGTCGAAGCTCGGCACGACGTGGCGCGGCGTCTCCCTGGACACCCTGCTGGCGGACGTCGAGACGAGCGCGGAGTTCGTCATGGCGCGCTCGTACGGCGGCTACACCACGAACGTCCCGCTGCAGGACCTGCTCGACGGTCAGGCGTGGGTGGCGTACGAGTTCGAGGGCGAGCCGCTGGAGCCGGTGCACGGCGGGCCGGCGCGGCTGCTGGTGCCGCACCTGTACTTCTGGAAGAGCGCCAAGTGGCTGCGCGGCCTGGACCTCATGGACGACGAGGATCTGGGCTTCTGGGAGCAGAACGGGTACCACGCCTACGGCGACCCCTGGCTCGAGCAGCGGTACGCGTGAGCTGGCACGTCGCGACGGTCGTCGGGGCGCGGCCCCTGACGCGCACGGCCCGCGCCCTGACCCTGTCGGCGCCGGGCTTCGTCGGCGCACTGCCCGGCCAGCACGTCGACCTGCGGCTCACCGCCCCCGACGGCTACCAGGCCACCCGCGCCTACTCGCTCGCGGACACGGGGCAGGACGAGCGCGTCGACCTGGTCGTGGACGAGGTGCCCGACGGCGAGGTGTCGCCCTACCTGGTGCGCGACGCCCGGCCGGGCGACCAGCTCGAGGTGCGCGGGCCGCTCGGCGGGTACTTCGTCTGGCACGACGCCGACACCGGCCCGGTGCTGCTCGTGGCCGGCGGCTCCGGCGTCGTGCCCTTCCTCGCGATGCTGCGCGCCCGCCGCGGCACCGGTCGCCGGGCGCCGTTCCGACTCGTGTGCTCCGTGCGCACGCCCGCCGACGCGATCGAGCGCGGGGAGGTCGACACGCCCGACCGAGGGGTCGACGTGCGCTGGGTCTTCACCCGCGAGACCCCGCCGGGCTGGGCGACGCCGCCGCGCCGGATCACGACCGACGACCTCGTCGCCCCAGGCTTCGGGCCCGACGACGGCACCGCGGTGTTCGTCTGCGGCCCCACCGGCTTCGTGGAGGCGGCGGCCGGCCTGCTCACCGGGCTCGGGCACCCGCCCGATCGGGTCCGCACCGAGCGCTTCGGAGGTGCCTGATGTCGTCCCCTGCCGCACCCGCCGCCGACCGGGCCGTCCTCGACGGGTCGGCCCTGGCTGGCGCGCTGAGCGAGGTCTACGCCTTCGAGGCGACGCGCGCCGTCGTGCGCTGCGCGAGCTGCGGGCACACCGACGTCCTCGCCGGCACCACCGTGCACCTGTCCGCCATGGGCGGCGTCGCGCGCTGCGCGACCTGCACCGCCGTGCTGCTCGTCGTCGTCGAGCGCCCCGACGGTGTCCGCGTCTCGGCGTCCGGGGCGGCCTGGGTGCAGGCCCCGGCCCGCTGAGCCCGGCCGGCCGCCTACAGGTGGTCGAGCCACTGCAGCACGGCGCCCTCGCGCAGCGCCCACGGGCAGATCTCGACCTCGTCGACGCCGAGCGCGCGCATGGTCTCCTCCGCCACGACCGCGCCGCCGACGATCTGGTACGTCCGCTCGGGCGTCACGCCCGGCAGCGCGGTGCGTCCCTCGGCGGTCAGGCGGGCCAGGCGCGGCACCCAGTCCGCGAGCTGGGCCAGGCGCAGCCGCCACCGGTCGTCCGGGCCGACCGCCTCCACCTGCATGCCCGCCAGCCGCGCGAGCGACCGGAACGTCTTCGACGTCGCGACCACGTGGTCCGGTGCCGGCACGGTGGCCAGCCGGTCGACGACGGGCGCGAGCAGCGCGCGGGCGTGCACGCGCAGGGCCTGGACCTGGTCGGGCGGGGGCGGGTCGTCGGGCAGGTACTCGCGCGTGGTGCGGCCGGCGCCGAGGGGCACGGACGCGGCGAGGTCCGGCTCCTCGTCGACGCCGGACGCGATCTCCAGCGAGCCGCCGCCGACGTCGAGCACCAGCAGCCGGCCGGCCGCCCACCCGTGCCAGCGTCGGGCGGCGAGGAACGTGAGCCGGGCCTCGTCCTCGCCGGACAGCACCATCACCTCGCGGCCCACCCGCCCGGCGATCTCGGCGAGCACCGCGGCGCCGTTGGTCGCGTCCCGGAGCGCGGAGGTCGCCATGGGCAGCAGCTCGTCGACGGCGGACTCGCGCGCGAGCTCCATGACGTCGTCGACGGCCGCGAGAATCGCCCGCCGCCCCTCGTCGGACAGCGCGCCGTCGGGGTCGAGGTAGCGCATGAGCCGCACCGTGATCTTGCGCTCCGCGTGCGGCACCGGCCGCACCCCGTACCGGGCGTCCAGCACGAGCAGGTGCACCGTGTTGGAGCCGATGTCGATCACGCCGAGGCGGGGCGCCGAGGCCCGGGCTGCGCTGCTCATGACAGCCGAGCGTAGCGGCGGCGTCGGACGCCGGGCCCCGCCGCGCACGACGACGCCCGGTCCCGCAAGGGCGGGGCCGGGCGTCGTGAGCCGGTCAGCGGTGGGCGATCAGGAGAGGGCCTTCGCCTTGAGGCGCTCGTACTCCTCGGGCGTGATCGTGCCCTCGTCGAGCAGCTTCTTCGCCGAGGCGATGTGCTCGGCCGGGGAGCCCGCGACCTCCCGGATGTAGGCGTCGGTGCCGGCCTTGGCCTCCTTCACCGCCGCGAGCTGGCGCTCCGACATCCCGCGGCCGCGGGCGATGAGGTAGACGAGGGCCGTGAGCAGCGGGATGAAGATCAGAAGGACGACCCACACGGCCTTCCACCAGCCCGACAGCTCCCGGTCGCGGAAGAGGTCGGTCAGGATCTGGAACAGCACCATCAGATAGGCGATGAACAGGAAGATCCAGACGAGGTACCAGAAGAAGTCCCAGAAGGTGTCCATGCTCAGCGTGTCCTTTCGAGGCAGTCACGACCTTCGGAGGTCGTCCGGCGCGAGCCCGTTGCCCGCGCTCGGAACGCTAGTGGCGACATGCCGGACGCGCGCGTCGAAACGGGGTGATCTGGGCCTCGACCCGGCGAACCGGGCTCTGTGGGAGGTTCCCGACAGGCGGGACGCGGGGACGGGACGCTCAGCGCCGGGTCGCGCGCTCCGCGTCCTCGACGAGCTCCTCGGCGCCCGCCACGACGGCGGCCTCCTCGGCCCGCGCCCGGGCCAGCGCCTCCGCGCGCACGGCCACGATCTCGCCGTGCAGGGCGGCGTGCACCCGCTTGCGGACGTCGCGCGCGATGGCGTCGACGTCGGCCTCGTCGGGGGTCCCGCCGCGGGCCGCGAGCTCGGTCGTGAGGCGGTCGACCGCCGCGTCGACCTCCCGCCGGACCTCGACCTCGGCCGCGTCGAACAGCGCCACGACGGCGGCGTCCGCGGCGCGGCCCAGGCGGGTCTCCTCGAAGCCCGCGGCGGCGGCGTCCACGATCCGCCGGGCCCGGTCGACGACGTCCGCGGCGGTGGCCGGGGCGTGCGCCTTGAGCGTGCCCAGGTCGTACAGCAGCACGCCCTCGACGTCCGCCACGCGCGGGTCGACGTCGCGGTGCAGCGCCAGGTCGAGCACCACCAGGGGGCGCGTCTCCGGCTCGTCGCCCGCGGCGGCCGCGGCCCGCTCGCGCGAGCGCACCACCGCGGCGGCGTCGAGCACGTACTGCAGGGACGCCTCGGCCTGCCCGTCCCCGACCCCGCCGGCCGGCCGGCGGCCGCGGGCGCCCGAGCACGACACCACGAGGTCGGCGTCGGAGAGCGCCTCGACGAGGTCCGGCGCGGCCTCGACGTCGTGGCCCTCCGCGAAGATCTCGGCGCGGCCGGAGCGCGAGTACACCCGCACGTCGTCGCAGCCGCGGGCGCGCAGGGCCGCTACCGACGCCCCCGCGTACGAGCCCGTGCCGATGAGCACCGTCCGCACGCCCCGCCACGACCCGTCCTGGTCGGCACGGCCGTGCGACAGGTCCCGGCCGGCGAGGTCGAGGCCGAGCGACACGACGGACCGCCCGGCGGCGCCGAGCTCCGTCCGCGTGCCGACGCGCTTCGAGGTGCGCGACGCCGTCTGGAACAGCAGCTCGAGGGTCTTGGACGTGGTGCCGTCCGCGCGGGCCTCGGCGAGGGCGCGCTTCACCTGTCCCGCGATCTCCCGCTCCCCCACGACCATCGAGTCCAGCCCCGCGGCGACGGTGAACAGGTGCGAGGTGACCTCCGGCCCGGTGCGGACCGTGAACGAGTCGGCCGCGACGTCCTCCGTGACGCCGGACCCCGCCGCCACCAGGGCCGCCACGTGCGTCGTCGTGTGCCGCACGGCGTCGCCGTGCAGCGGCGCGTCGACGTCCAGGTAGAGCTCGAAACGGTTGCACGTGGAGATCACCACGGCGCCCTGCACGGGGCCGCACGACCCCACGGCGACGCGCCCGACGGAGCCGGACCCGGTGGACAGCCGCTCGAGCGCGTCCAGGTCCAGCTCGCGGTGCGAGGCGGTCAGGGAGAGGAGTACCACAGTGGCTCCACTTTAAGAGGGCCGAAGAGGCGAGGCAGAATCATGGACCGTGACATCCCCCACGATCCCGGCCGAGACCCACCCGCTGCCCGCCGACCACCCGCTGGTCGACGGCCGGACGACGCACTCCCCGCTGGTGCGTGCCCTGCGGGGCGACCGTCCGGACGTGACCCCCGTGTGGTTCATGCGGCAGGCCGGCAGGTCCCTGCCCGAGTACCGCGAGGTCCGTCAGGGGGTAGGGATGCTCGACTCCTGCCTCCGGCCACCGCTCGCCGCGGAAATCACCCTCCAGCCCGTGCGCCGTCACCAGGTGGACGCCGCCGTCTTCTTCAGCGACATCGTCGTGCCGCTGCGGCTCGCAGGCGTGGACGTGGACATCAAGCCCGGCGTCGGGCCCGTCATGGACCAGCCGTACCGCACGGCCGAGGACGTCGCCCGGCTCACGTCGCGCACGCTCGACGACGGCGCGCTCGCCCCCATCGCGGAGGCCGTGCGCCTCACCGTGGCCGAGCTGGGCGACGTGCCGCTGCTCGGGTTCGGCGGCGCGCCGTTCACGCTCGCCGCCTACCTGGTCGAGGGCCGGCCGTCGCGCGACCACCTCGCCGCCCGCACGCTCATGCACGCCGACCCCGAGACCTGGGCCCGCCTCACCGCCTGGACCGCCGAGCTCACCGGGCGCTTCCTGCGCACGCAGGTGCTCGCCGGCGCGTCGGCGGTGCAGCTCTTCGACTCGTGGGCGGGCTCCCTGTCGCTGGCCGACTACACCGCGCACGTGGCGCCGTCGTCCACCTCCGCGCTGGCGCACGTCGCCGACCTGCGCACGCCCGACGGCGGCCTCCCGGCCATCCACTTCGGCACCGGGACCGGGCACCTGCTGCCCGCGCTGCGCGACGTGCTGGACGCCGCCGGCGTCACGCACCCCGCGGTCGGCGTCGACTACCGGACCCCGCTGGACGAGGCCGCGGCGCTGCTCGCCGACCACCCCCGCGGCGCCGTGCCCGTGCAGGGCAACATCGACCCCGCGCTGCTGGGCGCGCCGTGGCCGGTGCTCGAGGCGCACGTGCGCGACGTCGTCGCCCGCGGCGCCGGGGCCCCCGGGCACGTGGTCAACCTGGGCCACGGCGTCCCGCCGGACACCGACCCGACCGTGCTGACGCGCGTCGTCGAGCTGGTGCACTCGCTGTGACGTCCCTCCCGCCCCTCGGCGCCCGCGACGTGACCTCCGGCCGGCCCGCCCGGCCGCCGGAGCACGTCGACGCGGTCGTCGTCGGCGGCGGGATCGGCGGGCTCGTCGCGGCCCGCACCCTCGTGCACCGCGGCCTGCAGGTGGTGCTGCTCGAAGCGTCCGACCGGGTCGGCGGCCCCGTGCGCGGCGGCGCGTTCGGCTCCCTGCCCGTGCGGCTCGACCTCGGCGCCGAGTCGTTCGCGGCGCGCGGCACCGCCGTCACGGACCTGGCGGAGGAGCTCGGGCTGGACGTCGTGAGCCCGGCCCCGCTGTCCGCCTGGGGGTACGCGGCGGGCCGCGCCTTCCCGCTGCCGAAGGCGGGCGTGCTCGGCATCCCCTCGGTGCCGTGGGCGGCCGACGTGCGGCGCGCGATCGGCTGGCCCGGCGTCGCGCGGGCCGCGCTCGACCGCCTGCTGCCGCGGTTCGTCGCCGACACCACCGACCTCGGGACGCTGGTGCGGTCCCGGCTCGGACGGCGCGTGGCCGACCGGCTCGTGGCGCCCGTCGCCTCCGGGGTGCACTCCGCGCCGCTCGACCGCCTCGACGTCGCCGCCGTCGCGCCCGGGCTGCTCGACGCGTTCGCCCGCGCCGCCTCGCTGTCGCGCGCCGTCGGGGAGCTGCGGGCCGCCGCGCCCGCCGGGTCCGCCGTGCGCGGGATCGACGGCGGCATCCACGCGATCGTCGAGGCGCTCACCGGCGAGATCGCCGCGAGCGCCGAGGAGTTCGCCGACTCCCCGCGCACCGACGCGACCGGCCCGATCCACGCCGCCGTGCGCGTGGGGCAGCAGGTCGACGGCGTGGAGCGGGTCGGCGCGGGCTGGCAGGTCACCACGACCGTCGGGGACACCGTGCGCGCGCCGCGGCTGGTCGTGACGGCGCCGCAGGTCGCGCCGCTGCTGGCCCCGTGGGTGACGGGTCCGGGCGAGGCGGGGCCGGGTTCGGTGCCCGTGCCGACGCCGGAGGCCGGCGCCGACATCTGGCTCGCGACGCTCCTGCTCGACGCGCCCGAGCTCGACGACACCCCCCGCGGCTCCGGGCTGCTCGTCGCGCCCGACACCGAGGGCGCGGCGGCGGGCGCGACGTCCGGGGGCTCGACGTCCGGGGGCTCGACGGGAAGCACGGCCGGGGTGCGTGCCAAGGCGCTGACGCACGCGACGGCGAAGTGGCCGTGGCTGGCCGACCGCGTGCGCGCCGCCGCCGGGCCGGGGGTGCACGTGGTGCGGCTGTCGTACGGGCGGATCGGGACCCCGACCGAGGTGCCCACGGTCGAGGAGGCCGCCCGCGACGCGTCCGCCCTGCTCGGCGTCGACCTCACCGACCGCGTGCGCGACCACCTGCTGCAGCGCTGGGACGGCGCCCTGCCCCCGCCGACCCCCGCCTACCGCGCGGAGGTCGGGTCGTTCGCCGCCGCCGTCGGGCACACTCCGGGGCTGGCCGTGACCGGCGGCTGGGTGGCCGGCACCGGCCTCGCGGCGATCGTCGGGCACGCGCAGGCCGCCGTCGCCGCCCTCTGACCACGAGGTAGTCCGGGTCCCCGCGAGGTAGTTCGAGACCTGCCGAGGTAGTTCGAGACCTGCCGAGGTAGTGGTCCGGTCCACTACCTCGGCGCGGCGCGAACTACCTCGTGCAGATCCGAACTACCTCGCGAGAAGGTGGACTACCTCGGCGGGTGGTGACGCATCGTCGTGACCCGGCGTCACCACGTCGAGGGAACCGTGTGAGATCGGCCTCCTGGCCCGCCCGGCGCTGTCCACGGGCCGCGCGGCTGCGCGACACTGGAGGGGTGAGCACCCCCGAGACCGCCCCCGCCCCGCTGCGCCTCGGCACCCGCGGCAGCGCCCTCGCGACGACGCAGTCGGGCCTGGTCGCGCGCCGCCTGGAGGAGCTGCTCGGTCGGCCGGTCGAGCTCGTGCGCATCCGCACCGAGGGCGACGTGAAGACGGGCTCGCTCGCCTCGCTGGGCGGCACGGGCGTCTTCGTCACGGCGCTGCGGGAGGCGCTGCTCGACGGGCGCTGCGACGTCGCGGTGCACTCGCTCAAGGACTTGCCGACGGCGCAGCCCGCCGTCCTCACGATCGTCACCCCCGAGCGGGAGGACCCGCGCGACGCGCTGTGCGCCCGCGACGGCCTCACCCTCGACACGCTGCCGCGCGGCGCCCGCGTCGGCACCGGCTCTCCGCGCCGGGCGGCGCAGCTGCAGGCGGCGCGGCCCGACGTCGAGCTCGTGGACATCCGGGGCAACGTCGAGACCCGCCTGGCCCGCGCGCTGGGACCGGACGCCGACCTGGACGCCGTCGTGCTGGCGCTCGCCGGACTGACCCGGCTGGGCCGCACCGAGGTGGTCACGCAGGCGCTCGACCCGGCCGTCGTGGCCCCGGCCCCCGGGCAGGGCGCGCTCGCCGTCGAGGCCCGCACCGCCGACCTCGCCCCCGGCACCCCGCTGGCCGACGCGTTCGCCGCCCTCGACCACCGCCCGACGCGGCTCGCGGTGCTGGCCGAGCGCGCGGTGCTCGCGCGGCTCGAGGCCGGGTGCGCGGCCCCGGTCGGCGCGCACGCCCGCGTCGAGGCGGGCGAGCTGCAGCTCACCGCCGTCGTCGCGCGCGTCGACGGGACCGAGCAGCTCACGCACAGCGCGTCGGCGGCCCTCGCCGCGGGCGCCGCCGCCCTCGACCAGGCCGCGCAGGACGACGCCGCGACCGCCCTGGGCGTGCGCGTGGCCGAGGCGCTGCTCGCCGACGGCGCCGCCCGGCTCGCGCCGCTGGTGGGCGGCACGGGCGGGCCCCGCACCGGCGACGACGACGTCGCGCCGCGCACGGACGTCGCGCCGCTGCACGTGCCCGTCGGCACCGACGACCCGGAGGGCGCGTGACCCCCGCCGCCCCCGCGGCCCCGGCCCGCGCCGTGCTGGTGGCGCGGGCTCCCGCGCGCGCGGCGGGCCTCGCGGCGCGGCTGCGGGGCACCGGGCTGGAGGTCGTCGTCGCCCCGGTGATCGAGCGTGCCCCGGCGGACGACCTCGCCCCGCTCGATGCCGCCGTCCGCGGCCTGGCCCGGGGCGCCTACGTGTGGGCGGTCGTGACCAGCGTCAACGCGGTCGACGCGCTCGCCGACGCCGCCGCCCGGACCGGCACGAGCCTCGCCGGGACACCGGCCCGGTGGGCCACCATCGGCCCCGCGACGACCCGCGCCCTGGCCGCGGCCGGTGTCACGACCGACCTCGTGCCCCCGGAGGACGCCACCGCCGCCGGCCTGGTCGCGGCGTTCCCGGACCCGGCCGTCACCGACCCGGAGACGCCGGCCGTGCTGCTGCCGCTCGGCGACCTCGCCCGCCCGACGCTCGACGACGGCCTGGCCGACCGCGGCTGGGCGCCCCACGTCGTGACGGCGTACCGCACCGTGCGTCACGCGCTGCCTGCGGACGTCGTGGAGCGCGCCCGCGCCGGCGGGTTCGACGTCGTGGTCGTCTCGTCCGGCTCGGTGGCGCGGGAGATCGCCGCCCAGGCGGGCACCGGCACGCCCGTCGTCGCCATCGGCACGCCCTCGGCCGACGCCGCCCGCGAGGCCGGGCTGCGCGTCGCCGCCGTCGCGGCGCACCCCACCGACGACGCGCTCGCCCACGCCGTCGAGCAGGCGCTGTCAGAGCTCGCGCTGTCAGGGCTCGCACCGTCAGAACCACGGCCCACGGGAGCGAACCGTGAGCCTGACACCTCACCGAAGGAGAACCCGTGAGCACCTCGGGCACCGGCATCGTGTACCGACCGCGCCGCCTGCGCACCACGCCGCGCATGCGGCGCCTGGCCGCCGAGACCCGCCTGCACGCGGCGGACCTCGTGCTGCCGCTGTTCGTCAAGGAAGGCCTGGCCGAGCCCGCGCCGATCACCTCGATGCCCGGACAGGTGCAGCACACCGAGGCCTCGCTGCGCGACGCCGTGGCCGACGCGGCCCGCGCGGGCCTGGGCGGCGTGATGCTGTTCGGGATCCCCGCCGAGCGCGACGCGACCGGCACTGCCGGCGACGACCCGGACGGGATCCTGCAGCGCGGCATCCGGATCGCGCGCGAAGCCGTCGCCGCCGTGGAGGCCGACACCGGCCGCCCCGGCCCGGTCGTCATGGCCGACACGTGCCTGGACGAGTTCACCGACCACGGCCACTGCGGCGTGCTCGCGGCCGACGGCACGGTGGACAACGACGCGACCCTCGACCGGTACGCGGCGCTGGCCGTCGCGCAGGCGCGGGCGGGCGCGGAGGTCGTGGCGCCGTCCGGGATGATGGACGGCCAGGTGGCCGTCATCCGCGACGCGCTCGACGACGCCGGGTTCGACCAGGTGAGCATCCTCGCCTACAGCGCCAAGTACGCGAGCGCGTTCTACGGCCCGTTCCGCGAGGCCGTCGACAGCGCCCTGCAGGGCGACCGCCGCACGTATCAGATGGACGCCGCCAACGCCCGCGAGGGACTGCGCGAGGCGGACCTCGACCTCGCCGAGGGCGCGGACATGGTGATGGTGAAGCCGGCGGGCACGTCGCTGGACGTGCTGCGCGGCGTCGCCGACCGGTCCGACGTTCCGGTCGCGGCGTACCAGGTCAGCGGCGAGTACGCGATGATCGAGGCGGCCGCGGCGAACGGCTGGATCGACCGGCGGGGCGCCGTCCTGGAGTCGGTCCTCGCGATCAAGCGTGCCGGCGCCGACATCGTCCTCACGTACTGGGCCCCCGAGATCGCGGAGTGGATCAAGTGAACGGCACCGTCCCGACCGACAACCACGCCGCGTTCCTGCGCGCCCAGGCAGCCATCCCCGGGGGCGTGAACTCCCCCGTGCGCGCGTACGGGTCGGTGGGCGGCGACCCGCGGTTCCTCGCGAGCGCGCGCGGCCCGTACGTCACGGACGTCGCGGGGCGCGAGTACGTGGACCTGGTCTGCTCGTGGGGGCCGGCCCTGCTGGGCCATGCGCACCCCGAGGTCGTCGCGGCCGTGCAGGACGCCGCCGCGCGCGGCCTGTCGTTCGGCGCGCCGACCGTGGCCGAGGTGGAGCTCGCGGAGGAGATCCGCCACCGGGTGCCCGTCGCCGAGCGCGTGCGCCTCGTCTCCACGGGCACCGAGGCGACCATGACGGCGGTCCGGCTGGCGCGCGGCGTCACCGGCCGCCCCTTGATCGTGAAGTTCGCCGGCTGCTACCACGGGCACGTCGACGCGCTGCTGGCGGAGGCCGGGTCGGGCGTCGCGACGCTCGCCATGCCGGGCACCGCCGGCGTCACGGAGGCGTCCGCGGCCGAGACGCTCGTGCTCCCCTACAACGACCTCGCCGCGGTCGAGGCCGCGTTCGCGCAGCACGGCTCACGGATCGCCGCCGTCATCACCGAGGCGAGCCCCGCCAACATGGGCGTCGTGCCCCCGGCCGAGGGGTTCAACGAGGGCCTGCGCCGCATCACGCGCGAGCACGGCGCCCTGTTCGTCATGGACGAGGTGCTCACCGGCTTCCGTGTCGGCCCGTCCGGCTGGTGGGGGCTGGAGAACGCGCGCGTCCGGGGCGAGGGCGGCGAGGGATACGTGCCCGACCTGATCACCTTCGGCAAGGTCGTGGGCGGCGGGATGCCCGTCGCAGGGCTGGGCGGCCCGGTGTCGATCATGGACCAGCTCGCCCCGACGGGTCCCGTCTACCAGGCGGGCACGCTGTCCGGGAACCCGGTGGCCGTCGCCGCCGGCCTCACCACGCTGCGGTTGGCCGACGACGCCGTCTACGCGCGGGTCGACGCCGTCGCGGACACGATCGCCACCGCGCTCGGCGACGCCCTGTCGGCCGAGGGCGTGGAGCACCGCGTGCAGCGCGCGGGCTCGCTGTTCTCGACGTTCTTCGGCCCGTTCGCCGCGGAGCACGGGGTGCGCGACTACGCGCAGGCCCAGGCGCAGGAGGCGTACCGCTACCGCGCGCTGTTCCACGCCCTGCTGGACGCCGGCGTCAACCTCCCGCCGTCGGTCTTCGAGGCGTGGTTCGTCTCCGCCGCGCACGACGACGCCGCCGTGAACCGCATCCTCGACGCGCTGCCCGCCGGAGCCAAGGCCGCCGCAGCGGCCACCGCCTGACCCCTTCGAACACGCGATCCGTAGCGTCAAACCAGGGTTTGGCGGTACGGATCGCATGCTCGAAGGCGACTCTGCTGCAGGGCCGCGAGGTCTCAGGGGGCGAGGGCCTTGTCCACGGTGCGCACGAGCATCGGGACGACGTCGTGCCGCGCCGCCTGCCCCTCGCGCAGCGTGGCCCACGCAAGATAGAGCTGCGCCCAGACGACGCCCACCACCCACTCGGCGTCGAGCTCGCGGTCGATGCTCCCCTCCCGGTGACCACGCGCCACGAGGGCGGCGAGCGGGGCCGCGCCCTGGCCGTCGAGGACGGCGTCCGGGACGACGCCGGTGAACAGCAGGGTGAGCAGGTCGCCGAGCAGCAGGTACTCGGGGCACAGCCGCAGCAGCGCCGCCCGCGCGTCGCCGTCGTCGAGCCGGGCGCGCGCGTGCGCGTCGGTCAGCCGCGCGACGGTCTCGGCCCCGACGGCCTCGAGCAGCGTGGCACGGTCGGGGAAGTACCGGTGGAGGGTGGTGCGGCCGACGCCGGCGGCGTCCGCGATCTGCCCGAGCGAGGCCGCGGCGTCGCGCGCGAGCTCCCGCACCGCGGCCTCGACGATCGCGCGCCGGGTGCGCGCGCGGGCTCCGGTCTCGGCCTCGTGCACCTCCGTCATGCGGCGAACGCTACACCCGGGAATGGACCAATGCTTGACCATGTTGGAACAGCAGTGTTCCACTTGGGACCAGATCCGTCCCGTCGCATACTCGTCAACCAGGGTTGACGAATTGAGGAGCGTCAACCATGGTTGACAGCATGGCCGCCGTCGAGAACCCGCCTCCCGAGACCGCCGCCCCCGGCCCCGCGCCCGAGCGCTCCGGCCGCGAGCGCCTGCGCATCCTGCTCGGCTTCGTGCGCCCGCACCGCCGCACCCTCGCGCTCGGGCTGGTGCTCGGGCTGCTCGCCACGGCGATGAGCCTCGCCACGCCGATGGTCACCAAGTGGGTGCTCGACACCCTGTCGACAGGTACGTCGATGGGCGGGCCGGTGGCCTGGCTCGTCGGTCTGATGATCCTCGGGTCGGTGGTGGGGCTGTTCCAGTGGATCCTGCTGGGCCGCCTCGCGGAGGACGTCGTCTACGAGGCCCGCGCGTCGATCGTCACGCGCTACCTGCGGGCCCGCGTCGGCGCCATCACCTCGAAGCCGGCGGGCGAGCTCGTCACGCGGGTCACCTCCGACACCCTGCTGCTGCGCGAGGCCACCTCGAACAGTCTGGTCAGCCTCGTCAACGGGTTCATCTCGCTGGTCGGCACGCTCGTCCTCATGGCGGTGCTCGACCTCACGCTGCTCGGCTCCACCGTCGTGGCGATCGTCGTCGTCGCCGTCGCGATGGGGCTGCTCCTGCCGGGCATCGGCAAGGCGCAGCACCGCACGCAGGAGGCCGTGGGCCGCCTGGGCGGCGCCGTCGAGGGCGCGGTGCGCGCCGTGCGCACGGTCAAGGCCAGCGGAGCCGAGGAGCGACAGGGGAAGAAGATCCTCGGCGACGCGCAGGAGGCGCGGAGGCACGCGGTGACGGCGGTGAAGACCGAGGCCGTCGCCTGGACCGTGTCGTGGGGCGGCATCCAGCTCGCGATCATCGTGATCCTCGGCCTGGGAGCCTGGCGGGTCTCGCAGGACCTGCTGGCCGTGTCCAGCCTGGTCGCGTTCCTGCTCTACGCGTTCAACATCGTGGGCCCGATCTCGGAGCTCACGCAGGCGTTCACCACCCTGCAGTCGGGCCTCGCCGCCGCGGAGCGGATCCGCGAGGTGGAGACGATGGAGCTCGAGGAGGACGACGCGTCCACCGGCGCCGTCGGGCGCCGCGCGGCGCGGGCCGACGGTCGCGGCGACGACGCCGGGCCGGTCCTCGTGCTGGACGGCGTCACCGCCGGCTACACGGAGGGCGCGCCGGTGGTGCACGACGTCACGCTCGAGGTGCCGCGGCGCGGGCACGTCGCGCTGGTCGGCCCGTCCGGCGCGGGCAAGACGACGCTGCTCTCGCTGCTGCTGCGGTTCGTCGAGCCGACGTCGGGCGAGCTGCGGCTCGACGGCGCGCCGTACCGCGACCTGACCCACGCGCAGGTGCGCGCCCGCTTCGCCTACGTGGAGCAGGAGACGCCGGTGGTGCCGGGCACCATCCGGGAGAACCTGCTGTTCAGCCGCCCCGACGCCACCGACTCCGAGGTGCGGGCGGTGCTCGAGGCGGTGCGGCTCGCCGCCGACCTCGACGCCCTGCCCGACGGCCTGGACACGTCGCTCGTGTCGTCCGCCGTCTCGGGCGGGCAGCGGCAGCGCATCGCCCTGGCCCGCGCGCTGCTCAAGGAGCCGGACGTGCTGCTGCTCGACGAGGCGACGTCGCAGGTGGACGGCCTCACCGAGGCGGCGATCCACGACGCGATCCGCGCGCACACGCGGCACGGCGCCGTCGTGACCGTGGCGCACCGGCTGTCCACGGTGCTCGACGCCGACCGGATCCTCGTCATGGAGGGTGGCCGGGTCCGCGCGAGCGGCACCCACGAACAGCTCTACGCCGCGGACGAGCTGTACCGCGACCTCGTGGCGGCCCTGCGCATCGCCGTCGACGCCGACGCCCAGCCGGCGCCGGCCGCCTGACCACCGCCGCGTCGCCTTCGAGCACGCGATCCGTATCGCCATCACACCGGATGGCGGTACGGATCGCGTGCTCGAAGGGTGCAGTCGGTCAGCGCTTGGCGACGCCGTCCCTGCCGCTGGCCGCGGTCCTCGTCGTCGTCGCGGGCACCGCGATCTCGTAGGTGCCGGCCTTCGCGCTCTTCACCCGCGTGACGACCTTGCCGCCCGTTCCGGTCGTGACGTGCTTGACCGTGCGCCACCCGGCGGGACCCGTCGGGTTGAAGCGGATCGCGACGCGGACGCCCTTCGCGCCCTTCCAGGTGCCGGAGTCCGAGTACGAGCTCTTCCAGACGTTCTCCTTGACCGTGCCGCGCACCTGGACGTACGCGCGGGAGCCCTTGGCGCGGTAGGCGTCGGTGCCCGTGACCGCGCGCTTGTTGCGCAGGTAGACGGTCGTCAGGTGGTCCTTGTAGACGAAGTAGTCGTTCCCGCCGAAGGTGGGCGCCAGGTCGGCCCCGACGGCGAGCCGCTGCGGCACCAGGTGGTCGTACTTGCGGAAGGTGATCGTCGTCTTCTTCGTCGTCGAGACGGTGTTCGTGAAGTCCGAGCTCGCGTACTGCCACGGGCCGTTGATGGACTCGGCCGTCGCCCCACCCGCGTTCCCCCACCAGCCGGTGAACTTCCCGGGGCCGGAGAACGACAGCTTCGCCGTCACCGGGACCTTGGTGTATCCGGCGCGGTTGATGGTCACGTAGGTGGGCGTCGTGACCGTCATCTTGGCCGACGACGTGCCGTCATAGCTGTTGTCGGAGGTCGACCCGGAGCCCGCCGCGGCCGGACCCGCGACGGCGCCCACGGCGACGACGGCACCGACGAGCGATGCCACGATCTTGCGCTTCATTGTGCTTCCCTGCTCTCGTGGACGGCCCGCTCTGCGGGCCGTCAGGAGCGTATGCGGCGGCACCCGGGAGTTTGGGCGGTCCTGCGCGTATTTCACACGCCGCCCACCGGACCCCTCTGCGCTGTGGCCGAGGCCTCCACGTGCGCCCGTGCCGAGCGTCGCCTTCGAGCACGCGATCCGTCGCGCCATCACCCTGGATGGCGGTACGGATCGCGTGCTCGAAGGCTTCTCATGTGGCCGCGGCGGCACCGGCGCGACCAGCCGCGATGCCCCGATGTATGCGCAGTCACTATCGTGGGACCGCTCGCACGGCCGTGCGGGCGACGCATGCGCTCAAGGAGTTCCGGTGGCGAAGGCCCCCACGGTGTACGACGTCGCGCAGCGCGCGGGGGTCTCGATCGCGACGGTCTCGCGGGTGCTGCGGCGCCCCGACGACGTGCGCGAGCGCACCCGCACGGTGGTGCACGAGGCGATCAGCGAGCTGGGGTACGTGCCCTCCGGCGCGGCGCGGGGGCTGGCGGCGCGCTCGACGGGCGTGCTCGGCCTGTGCTTCCCGGACGTCGACGGCATCGACGAGGTCGACGACCTGCCCGACCCGGTGCGGGTGGGCGAGGCGGTCGAGGTGGTGCGCGACGTCGGCGGCCCGGTGACCGCGCGCTGGAGCAACCTGTACCTGGGCGAGGTGATGCGGGGCGCGGAGCTCGAGGCGTGGCGCACCGGCCACGCCGTGATGATCGGCGTCGCACGGGGTCTGCGCCGCGCGCAGGCGGTCAACGAGCTCGCCGGCCGGGTGGACGGCCTGGCGGTGCTGTCGAAGTCGGTGCCCGACGACCTGCTGGCGCACATCGCCCGCCGCGTCCCCGTCGTCGTCATGGCCGGCCCCCCGCAGGACGACGCCTACGACCACATCTCGGTGGACAACCGCGCGGGCACCCGCGCCGTGGTGGACCACCTGATCGCCGACCACGGCATCCGCGACCTGGCGTTCGTGGGCGGCCCGTTCGACTCCCCCGACGCCCACGAGCGGTTCCGGGGCTTCCGCGACGCGCTCGCGGCGGCGGGCCTGGAGGCTCCCGACGAGCCGGCGGCGCGCAGCGACTTCACGCGGGCCGGGGCGCGCGACCTCGCCCGCCGGATGCTCGAGGACCACGTGACCGGCCGGGGGTCAGGAGCCACGGGCCGCGCACTCCCGCGCGCGCTGGTGTGCTCGAACGACCAGACGGCGCTCGGCTTCCTCGACGTGCTCACCGAGGCCGGGGTCGACGTCCCGGGCGACGTCGCCCTCACCGGGTTCGACGGCATCGACGCCACACAGGCCTCCATCCCCCGGCTCACCACGGTGAGCCAGCCGATGGTCGAGCTGGGGCGGGCCGCCGTGGAGCTGCTGCGCTCGCGGCTCAGCGACCCGTCGGCGCCGGCGGCCACGGTGAACCTGCCCGTGCGCGTGCTGCTCCGCGAGAGCTGCGGCTGCTCGTGACCCTCGTGGCCCGAGAGCCCCGCAGAGCACGCCCGGGCCGTTGGCCACGCGGTTTGCCGCTCCGAAATGTATGCGCATACACTCGCCGGGACGTCGCACGCCGACCCCGGCGTGCGCGGGCCCTCACAGGAGAGGCCTCGACGAAGAGGAGTGGATGTCCATGACGCGCACAGCGCGCTCGGGGCGGCGCCTGGCCGCCATCGCGGCCACCGTCGCGGTGCTGGCCACGGCGGCCTGCTCGGCACCGGTGCAGAACCAGGGGGACGACGGCGCCAGCGGCGGCGCGACGTCGATGCTCATCGCGGCCGACAACGGCTCGCCGACGTTCGACCGGAACTTCAACCCGTACTCGTCCGGCAAGCGCAACACGACGACGTACATGTACGAGCCGCTGGTCATCATCAACGAGATGAGCGGCGAGGAGACCCCCTGGCTCGCCACGGGGTACGAGCAGCCCGACGCCAAGACCGTCGTCTTCACCATCCGTGACGGCGTCACGTGGTCCGACGGCGAGCCCCTCACCGCCGAGGACGTCAAGTACTCCTTCGACCTCGTCAAGAAGCACCCCGAGATGGACCTCAAGGGCGCGTGGTCGCACCTGAAGTCGGTCGAGGTGGACGGCAAGACCGTCGTCGCGCACCTGCAGACCGAGGACGTCCCCGCCGCGAAGATCCTCGCGCAGCAGCTCATCGTGCCGGAGCACATCTGGTCCGAGGTCAAGGACCCGGTCACCTGGACCAACGAGGAGCCCGTCGGTTCCGGCCCCTACACGCTCGGCGAGTTCACGCCGAACCAGTACACGCTGAAGAAGAACGCGTCGTACTGGCAGGCGGACAAGGTCGCCGTCGAGGAGCTCGTGCAGCCCGCCGCCAACTCCGAGCTGGACATCGTCAACAACGGCTACGACTGGGCCTACGCGTTCATGAGCGACGTCGAGGACACCTGGGTCAAGGCCGACCCCGAGAACAACACCTACTGGTTCCCGGCGGGCGCGGCGATCTCGCTGATCCCGAACATGACCAAGGCGCCGTACGACGACGTCGACTTCCGCAAGGGCGTCGCGCTGGCCCTGGACAAGCAGGTCATCGCCGACAAGGCCGAGCAGGGCTACGTCGACCGGGCCAGCCAGACCGGCCTCATGCTGCCCAACCAGGACGCGATCCTCGACACCTCCATCCCGAACCAGGGCTACGTCGACCAGGACACCGACGCCGCCCTCGCCTCGTTCGAGAAGGCCGGGTACACGAAGAAGGGCGACCGGCTCGTCGACTCGTCCGGCAAGCCGCTGAAGATCACGATCACCACCCCGAACGGTTGGTCCGACTGGCTGCAGGGCGTGGAGCAGGTCAAGAGCCAGCTCACCGCGATCGGCATCGACGTCACCGTGGTGCAGCCGCAGGCCGCGGCGTACCAGAAGGAGCTCCGCACGGGCGACTTCGACATGATCATGGGCACCGTCGGCGGCACCGGGCAGCCGTTCCAGGACTACAACGGCCTCATGGGGTCGGAGTTCCGCCTGGACATCGGCCAGACGGCCTCCGGCAACTTCGGCCGCTTCGAGTCGCAGGAGGCCGACGACCTGCTCGCCGAGCTCAAGGTGACCACCGACGAGGCGAAGCAGCTCGAGATCACGCACCAGCTGGAGCAGATCACGTACGAGCAGCTGCCGATGATCGCCCTGTTCTACGGCGGGTCGTGGGGCCTGTTCTCGAACAAGAACTTCACCGGCTGGCCCAGCGCGGACGACCCCTACGCCTCCCCGAAGACGTGGGACTCCACCCCGCTGCTCATCCTCACGCACCTCGAGCCCGCCCAGGGCTGACCGTCGCCGGTCGAGCCTGCCGGGGCCACGTCCCGGCAGGCTCGACCGGGCCCTTCTCCACCACCAAGACCCGACCCGGAGGCTCCGTTGCGCTACGCGCTCCGCAAGCTCGGCCTGCTGGTCCTCACGCTGTGGGCGGCGGTGACGCTGAACTTCGTCATCCCGCGCCTCATGCCCGGCTCCCCCGCTGACGCGGCCATCGCCAAGCTCGCCCAGAACGGCCCTGTGACGCCGTCGGTGCAGGCGGCGATCGAGGCCCAGCTCGGCGTGCCCGGGGGCAGCATCTGGGACCAGTACGTCACGTACCTGAACAACGTCATCCACCTCGACTTCGGGGTGTCGTACACCTTCTTCCCGCAGCAGGTCTCCGAGCTCGTCGCCGGCGCCCTGCCCTGGACGCTGATCATGGTCGGCGCCGTGACCGTCGTGGCGTTCGTGCTCGGCACCCTGATCGGCATCGGG